>Ga0315314_1000451_pt1 | contig 45498 bp, 47 predicted proteins | sample TDP9_MG_FD_203631 | JGI IMG/M metagenome (GOLD analysis project Ga0315314, IMG submission 203631) | Freshwater sediment microbial communities from Lake Towuti, South Sulawesi, Indonesia - TDP9 | ecosystem: Environmental > Aquatic > Freshwater > Lake > Sediment | place: Indonesia: South Sulawesi... | reverse complement strand
TTCCACCCTTGTAAGAATGAAGCGCGATGATGTTACCCATTGCTTATGCCTCACTCTCCTTTTCGACATAGAAGTAGGCTTTACGTCCTCTCCTCTCTTTTTTCACGTAACCCATCAACACCAACTGGTTTAGGTAGCCACTCTCAACAGCCCTCGCCCTCTTCGTCTGCTCGGCAACCTCATCAGCCGTTGCTTGACCAAGCTTACAGAGAGTCACAGCCGTTTTCCTCAGGTGATCAGGCAGAGACAACAAAGTCATAACGTCCAAGACATCAGGGATCGACTGACTATTCCTCTGGCCGTGCCTCTGTATCTCAATAAACACATCCATTTTTTCGTTTAACCTGTCAATACTCTCCCTGATCCTTTCCAATATTTGTGTGGGGCTTTTTTGTGGTCTTCTGTAGGTGGTCATGGGTTTTCTCCAAACTGTATAACGTGTCTACAGAAGAGAAGAAGAATATACGGTCTATTAAGTCTTACGACACATAACTCCATATTCTAAAAAACGGGGTTATAACCAAATTTCCACACGCTTGAAATTGCCCTAGTTAGTAGAGAGTAGGCGGGATCTCCGTGTTTGCTTCTTCAATGATGGGTAGAACTCTCCGCAACTCACGGAAGTACTTAAGAACCGTTAGACCACGTTCGGTGATGGCATAAACCACTCTTTTTTTGCCCACATGCTGCTCTTCGACGAGGTTTTGTTTTATGAGGAAGTCCAGATACTCCTTTAGGACGCTACAGTTAACATTTGCCTTGTACATGATATGGGTCAGTTTTAGAGGGCCTTTTCTGGCTAGAACCTTCATGATGTCAATGTACATTTCTAATTTCGATCTGCGCATCGGCATAATCCTCTTGTCTCCTAGCTTTTGTGGTTTTCATATAAATGATTTATGGATTAGAACTAATGTTTCACGGTGTGTTTTTGCTGGATTTTGATGAACGTTTTTAGGCGATTTTGGAAGGCTGTGATGAGGTCGTCAGCAAGGATTTGTTGAAGTTCTTGGTTGAGGACTTGCATTTCTTCTTTAAATGTGCTTATTATTTTTGTCTGAAGTTGTTTACGACGGATAGGGGTTAAGTTAACTACCTCTATCATGTTTTCATCTCTGTTGGGATGGCTGTGGATGTTGGTATTTAACTATCTTATGAATGGGGAATATGGATTCTGGATTCAGGTCTGATAGTGCTTAGTTGATATTTCCTTTGAAAGAAACAAAACTACTATCTCTAACTTACCTTAATAGGGTTCTAAAGAGTGGCGAGAAGCTTGGAAAGAAGAACAAAATACGAAATCTACGCTGACCTTTTATGGATTGTTATGAAAAGGAAGTCTTGTCCTGTAACAAAGGCGTCCTATGGTGCCAACCTTCCTGTTGACCGAACCAAGAAATTCCTTCACTTTTTAGCCTCTCGTGGGTTCGTGAAGGAGGAAAGAATAGACAGTTCTATGCGATACAGCATTACTAAGCGGGGTTTAGAGTATTTGGAAACGTTTAGGAAGATGAGAAAAATGTTTGCGGCATTGTCCGAAGAATTGTAACACTCACAAAATGTGACTACAAGATGTAATCTCTGAATGTGCGTCGCCCTTTAAAAGCCAATACAAGTCTAGTCTTTTACTGAGCAAAATGGGGTGATAAGATTGGTAGGTTGGATAAATTGCGAAGCAAGTTGGAAAAAACGTGAGACGAAAGGGTCTTTCATAGCACAAGGATTGTTCGGCATAGTCAAGGATCTATATCGCAGGGTATCCGGTTTTAAGCCAGTAGCCGTCTTTTCTGGATTCCAGGCAGTAAAACTGTTTGAAGAGTACCAAAGAGACTTTGAACTACAAAAATCCAAGGCAATTGCGCACGTCAGATTACAAACTCGCTTAGTATAAAAATCAGGAAAGCACGCATAATTAAGTTTAACGTGACGCATATGTCTGAGGATATAAAGGTTCCATCCGAATCCACGGTCACTCTAGGCTTCGTCGACGGTGACCTCACCATTGGCAGGGGTGTCACCATAAAGGGAGAAGGCGTCCCTCCGAATGTAAATGTTTCAGGCACGATAACATGTAGTGGAGACTGCACGTTTGAGTGCAATGTGTCAGCGGAGGACTTTGAAGGAGAACATGGAGATATGGCAGTTCGTGGTGATCTTGAAGTTAGAGATGACGTAGAGGTTCAGCACGGTCGCCTTAACGTGGAAGGAAAGCTGAACGCCAAAAACGTTGATGTAGACAAGAGTTTGGTGGTGGGCAGGGATTTAGAGGCGGAAGACGTAGACGTTGGGGGTAGTCTAGAAGTGAGGGGTAACACGAGGGTTAAGACTATTGATGTGGGAGGAAGTTTCAGAGGAGTTGGCGAAGTGAAAGCAGAAGAAATCGATGTAGGTGGGTCTGTTACTATCGAATCTGAAGGCGAAATAGAAAAAATCAATGTTGGCGGCACAGTGACGTTACACGGAGGTCACGCAGGAAAGATCGATGTCGGAGGCTCCTTTGAGTCAAGGGGTTCCTTGAAATTCGATTCTATAGATGTAGGAGGTGTCGTGAGGTTGACTGGCAAAAACGAAGGTGGCGACATAGACGTGGGTGGCTCCTGCAGGGTTGATGGAGACTTGAAATTTAGAAATATCGATGTTGGTGGGGTCATAGATATCTCGGGCTCGGCTGAGGGAGAAAGCCTAGATGTTGGTGGAAAGGTGTATGTGGGAGCGTCAATGCGGCTTTCAGGTGAACTGGATGTGGGTGGAAGAGTTGAGGTGAAGGATGTCCTAACCGCTCAGACCATCGATGCTGGAGGTAGCCTCAAAGCTAACGAGATCACCGCTAAAGATGAGGTTTTGGTGGGCGGTTCGATAGAGACGGTTGCTGGTGTTAACGCCTCCTATGTAGAGATTGGCAGACGAGGCAGAGTGACTGGACCCCTACGTACCAACGAGGTTTTGATCGGCGAAAGAGCACACGTTGAGGATGTGTATGCCGACGAAATAACTATGGAAGAGAAGTCTCAAGCCAGAAGTCTCTATGGGCAAAGGATACATATCGAGTCGGGCTGTCGTATACAAGGCGAAGTACACTTCACTCAGAGTTTGGAGTCTGAAAAGGGAGTGTTCTATACAAAGCCTCCAGTAAGGGTTGAGAAGCTGCCTCAACAGCCTTTATAGTATCCAAGAAGTGGTCACTTTTTCAGAGAACAGTTAACTAAGGTGATCAATCCATAGTTTTTCGGGGTGAAATTTTGCAAGAAATGAAAAACTCAAATCAAGAAAAAGGCAATGGGCTCTCAGTTCGTGCAGTGATTTTAGGCTGTGGTTTGACGGCGCTTTTCACTCTAGTCAACTCTTATCTGAACGTTAATTTTGGGATGGGCCTGGGATTTGGTGTGGTTACGATTCTTCTAGCCTACGTGCTCTTTCACAAGGTTCTTGGTGGCTCCAATAAATGTGAGATTGCTTTGGCATGGGTGTTGGCTGGGTCGAGCTTGAGCGCAGCCTTCTCCATGGGTTTTCTGATTTATCTACAAGAAGTTGTGCCTAATAATGGGCTTCCAGAGTGGCTGGTGCCTCAAGGACAAGTAATCCGAGACAGAGTTATTTTTTCTGGTGAGTGGGTGTCTCCAATTCTGGTCATGCTCTTTCTGATGGCTACAAGTGGTTTGTTAGGTATGATTTTGGGCTATGGTACCTATCGTGGGTTTGTTAAGAGTGAACGGATGGTGTTTCCCCACTTCTCTATGGAGGCTGTAATTGTTGATTCCTGTTTCAAAGGAAGGGGACCTATTCGTTTTCTAACCTTTTTTATGGTTGCAGGATTTGCTATTACGTTTGTGCAGTTCTTGTTGAAGATTTTTGGCATAGAGGCGACGATAGTTGACTTCAGTCCTTACCTTCCACAAGGTTTTCTCTTTGGCTTGGCGTTGAACGTCGCTTTTGTTGCTTTAGGATATTTCATCGGCGCTCGAGTTTCCTTGAGCATTCTAATTGGCAGTTTGGCGAGTTATGTGATAATTTCCCCTATATTAGTGAATCAAGGAATCGTTGGCTATCATCCTGATTCCATGCAACTGTACATGGACCTCCTCTACAAGTTTATAATGTCTCCAGGAGTCGGCATGATGTTAATGGCGGGAATATTTTTTTCAGTTGTGGGGATGATGCGGACGAGATTTAAGAGAGCCACAACTAACTCAAGTGGCACTCGGGAACAAAAAGGTTCGACTTTGGGATATGGTGAACTGTTCAGGTTTTTCTTACATTCTCTTGTCACAAATAAGTGGCTCCTCACTGGGTTTATCGGCACAGCAGTGCCAATAATCGCCTTTACCTATCACATCAACTTTCTTTATCCATTCCCAGCCGTTGTTTCGATGGTCTTTGCCTTATTTTTCCTAATAGCAGCCAGTTTCTTTGACTTCGTCATTATCACGAAAATGGCAGGTGAGGCTGGAATGTCAACTGGTATTCAGAGTATCATCTTTTACATGATGCCACTTTTCGCTGCTGGATACAAGGGTTATACCGGATATCTTGCTCAGCCTGGAAGATCCGACCCATTCATAGGAAGTAGTGTAGTTGGGTATGCCAAGATAAAGGACTTACTAAACATCGATCTGAGAAGCATAGTGAAAGCGATATTGATTGGTTGGCTACCATCATTTGCCTCTAGCGTGGTCTTCATCATTGTGATGTGGAGAACTGTGGGTTTTGGCACGCCATTGATGCCGTGTATAGGTTTTGTTCAGAACAGACTCATTTGCCAGATGTTTGCGGAAAGGAGCGTCACAGGGATTCTTGATCCAGTGACTTTCTTAGGAGGCGGGGTGATCGGTGCATTGCTGGAATCTTTCACTTCAGTATCCTTCATAGGATTGGCTTTGGGAATGCTGTTGCCACCGTTTTATGGCATACCTTTTGGAATCGGAGGCATCGTCCGCCTGTATACTGACCGAAAATACGGAAAGGAGTTCTTCAAAGAGAAGGGTATGCTGGCGGCTTCAGGCTTAATCGCTGGCGGAATAATAACTCAAGTGATTATGTCTATAGTTTTGGTAATGTCAGGGCTAATGGGCTAAAACAAGATCCCCGTTATATCTTCACCGCATTACCGTATTTTCCCACGTTTATTCTCCAAACTCCCTTAAAGGAGGTCACGAAACCACTCTTGATTTGTAAGGTATCTCCAACTTTTATCGGGATAATTTTGTCATCCCACAAAACTACGGTTATTGAGCCAGTTTCGTCTTGCACTTCCAACTCAACTATTTCATGGTCCACACCGGCTCCTGTTATAATCTGTTTAGACTTTGAAATATTTGAAACCTTTACTTTCATGTTGATGTTGCCCATACCTGGCTTTAAGTCACGTATATCCAATCGGTTTGCCTTCTCAATCGTCCTGCGTATAGCTAGTCAAACTGCTTAAAATGTTTGTTAAGCAACCGATAAAGAAAAGTTGGTAGTCGGTACCTATATTTTGGAGCTTACTTAAATGGCAGTTCTTCATTGCAGTCAATGTTCAGCGACTTTCAAGCCGTATCCCCCGCGATACCAATGTAAGAAATGTGGTGGGCTTCTCGAGTATACCTATGATTTTGACCAACTAAGGCGAACACGAATCCGTGGTCAATTTGCCTTTTGGAGATACAAACCATTCCTTCCAGAAGTCACGAATATCGTGTCAATGGGGGAAGGTGGCACACCTTTACACAAGGCTGAGCGCTTAGCAGAGAAAATCGGTTTAAGAGAGGTGTATTTGAAGGATGAAACTCGAAACCCCACTAACTCCTTTAGAGACCGATGTGGTACATTAATGGTTTCAAATGCCCTTGACCTAAAATACGACTCGGTCATCTGTGCCTCCAGCGGTAACATCGGCGCCTCTTTAGCAGCCTACTGTGCTAAATCCAATATCATCTGTCACATTATAGTTCCCAAAATGGTTGACATGGGCAAAATGGCCCAAATGCTGATTTACGATGCGGTTATTGAAGAACATGGGGAAATCCTTGATGAACCTATCGAGCGAGCAAAATCCATCGCAGAGGAAACTGGTTGGTATCAGGCTTCAGCTGAGCTGAACCCTTTAGTGATTGAAGCCCAAAAAACCATCGCCTACGAAGTTGCGGAGCAAATTGGTGTGCCCGACTGGTTCGTTGTTTCCATGGGAAGTGGTGGAACTGTATACTCTATATGGAAAGGCTTCAAAGAACTCCATGCATTAGGAAAAATAGAAAGCTTACCAAGAATGGTAGGGGTGCAAGCCGAGGGATGCGCCCCTATTGTAAATGCATATCAAAGAGAAAAGACCGAAACTGTTTCTAGCCTTCAAAAACCATCCACTCACGCCTTAGGAATATTGGTAGCTAATCCGTTAAATAGTGTGTGGGCACTAAGGACGCTTAAAGAATCCAAAGGCATAGCAATATCTGTATCTGACCCTGAAATCTTCCTCGCTGAACAAGAAATTGCGAGACTTGAAGGGATCTTCGCAGAACCAGCAAGTTCAGCCACCATTGCAGCACTAAAAAAACTCTCCAGTCAAAATGTCCTCAAACCCATAGAAAACGTTGTATGCCTTATCACAGGAAGTGGGTTGAAAGCAACAGACATCCTCCAAGCCTTAACCAAGAAGCGCAAAACAGCCGTCATTGGCTTGGAACTAAGCACTAAGGAAAAAATAATGCGTATCCTATATAGAAAAGACACTTATGGTTATGATCTTTGGAAAAAACTTGGAAAAACAATAACACGAGCCGCTGTCTATCAGCACTTAAATGAACTCTCAGAAAGAGGGTTGGTAATAGTCTCCGAGAGGGGTGGAAGAAGATATTTCAAAATCACTAAGCGTGGAGTACGAGTTTTGCAGGCTATTGATGAGCTAAAAATGTTACTTTAATCTGGCGTGGAAGCTTAGATTTGAAAAACAAAGATTTGACTAACTGGCCCTGAGAGTTGTTTTACCAAAAAGACCTTAAAAACAATTTTTGTTAACCTACAAACTTATTAACTTGTGAGTTTTTATTATAGTTATAACTATACTAGTGATCTGAATGGCACGCGGAGCAGCTACATCAACGACTGTTCTAATAGCCGTAACTGCAGTTTTCACTTCTCTTGTATTCGTCGCAACCACAATATTTTCTATCTACGTCCCCCAAACGAGAGGTTTCTTCAATATTGGCGAAACTATGGTCTACACAACAGCGTTTCTCTTCGGTCCCATTGTTGGTGCTTTTGCTGGAGGCGTCGGTTCCATGATTGCTGACCTTTATTTGAATTATCCACACTATGCACTGGCAACTCTTGTCATAAAGGCTTGTGAGGGCGCGGTTGTAGGTATACTGGGTCAAAAGAAGGTACTCTTTCGCTCTCGAATTCAATGGAAAGTCTTTACCTTTCTTTTGGGCTTATTTGCTGGGGTCTTATTAGGCACTATAGGGTCCGTTTATTACAGTGGGTCTGTGGAGTTGTATTTGGGTGTTCCTCCACCCCCACCTCAACCTCCGCCAAGTCCTACCTTAAACCTTTACGTTCCGATCGAATTTTGGTACGCTTTAGGATGTTTAGTTGTTTTATTAGTCGGTTTAATGGGATTTGTTTTTGAACCAGAATTTGGTTGGCTGATTATTACCACACTTATAGGCGGTTCAGTGATGGTGATAGGATATTTCATCTATCAACAGTTTTTCCTCGGCCCCCTGTTTGGATATTACGTTGTGGCAATAGCTGAGATTCCGGTAAACATTGGTCAAATGACAATTGGTCTTATAGTGGCTCTTCCAATAGTGAGAGCGATATGGCGTTCCTTACCGTCCATCAAAATTTGAAAGCCATTTTCCAAAACTGTTCAATTCTTAAGTTACGAAAAATAATGTAAAGATCAGCATTGGAGGTTAGATATGACTCAGCCGTCACTGTCAGTCGGTAAACTTGAACCAAGCATGCTTAGACAGCTTGTTTTCAGTTGTTTGGGTTCTTCTGACCCTCGTGTTATTGTTGGTCCCAAGATAGGAGAAGACGCGGCAGTAATCGACTTTAAAGACAGGGTTCTTGTTGTTCACTCAGACCCGATAACTGGCGCCATCGAAAACATCGGATGGCTGGCAATTAACGTATGCACCAACGACATTGCAACCAGAGGAATTCGTCCCAAATGGGTTCTAATCGCCATGCTCTTACCCCCAAACTTCGACTCGGAGCACTTGAAAAAAATAACGAAACAGATGGACAAAGCTGCCAAAGAACTTGACATAGCGATAATAGGTGGACACACCGAGGTCACATCGAGCGTTAACAGACCTGTCATCATCGCAACAGCCATCGGAGAAGCAGAAAAAGGAAGATTTGTGATGACCAGTGGTGCAGAGATTGGCGACCGCATTATCGTGACGAAGGGAGCCGCGATTGAAGGAACCGCCATTCTGTCAACTGAAGTGGACAAACTTCAACGTCTCAAGATTGACAAAAGATTGATTCAAAGAGCCAGTGGGTTCATCAAAATGACAAGTGTGCTGGAAGATGCTTTAACAGCTATGGAAGTAGGAGGGATTCATGCGATGCATGATGCCACTGAGGGAGGGGTTGCTGGAGCCTTACAAGAAGCCGCTTGGGCATCCAACATAGGAATCATAGTGCATGAAGAAAAAATCCCTATTTACAGAGAGACCGAAACAATATGCAAAGCCTTGAACATAGACCCTTTAAAGACCATCAGTTCTGGAGCACTCATAATCTTCTGTCATCCAAAAAAAGCGGAAAAAATAGTGAATGCAGTCCGAAGAAAAAGTATTCAAGCATCGATTGTCGGGGAAGCCGTAAAAAAAGAAGAGGGATTCCACATCTTGCGCCGTGACGGAAGTAGGCTCAATCTTTCCATTCCTGTCAAAGAGGAACTATGGAAAATCTCAGAAATATATGAGATACGTACTTAATGGTTATTCAAAGTCTGTTTCATAAAGGGGATACAGGGTCTGAAGCCCTTCGTAAGTTTGGAATTCTTTGCAAGGGGTACTCTGAAGGCTGTTAAGAGAAGAGACGTTATAATAGTAATCGACGTGTTGAGATGCTGTTCTACAATTGTCACGGCATTGGCAAACGGCGCCACTTGTATAATTCCCGTAAAAACCATTTTGGAAGCGCGAAGGCTGAAGAAGAGACATCCAAGATTCGTAGTTGCTGGTGAGCGGAAAGGATTAAAACCAAAAGGGTTCGATTTAGGAAATTCGCCCCTCGAATTCTCTTATAGAAATGTCGCTGGAAGAGGGATAATATTAACCACAACGAGTGGAACCAAAGCCATTTCCTCTTCACGGAAAGGAAAGTGGGTGCTGGTCGGAGCATTTCTAAACGCCAAAGCCATCGCTGAGGCATCGCTCAAGATTGCTGAAAAGGAAAAGACTGGAATCTTCCTAGTGCTAGCAGGGAAGGAGGGGCAGTTCTCCTTAGAGGACTTTCTCTGCGCCGGCGCAATTGCTGAAAGTTTCCCAAACAGACGGGTAGAACTCAGTGACGCGGCTATGGCAGCGTTGCAGAGTTTCAAAGGAGCACGCCACTCATTAGACACAACCGTTAAACAAGGCAGTCACGCCCAATACTTAGAAAAGAAAGGCTTTAACCACGATGTAGAATTCTGCTCCCAAATGAACGTCTTTAATGTTGTTCCATTTTTAAGAGAAGGAAGAATTGTATTATTGGAAACCTCCTTTGGCAGTAGCACACAAGAATTATTTGGTTAACTTTATGTGATTTCATCATAAATAAACGATGGTGAAGACCATCCATGCAGGCGAAAAGTCCGCGAATCTCAGTGATTATTCCCACGTTTCAGGAAGGAAGGTACTTGGCGAAGGTCTTGGCTAGAGTGGCTGAAATAAAGCCTCCTATTGAAATTGTTGTAGTTGACAGTGGGAGTCAAGACAACACGGCTGAGATTGCGAAGCAGTTCACAGATAAAGTATATCTTATAAGGGAACGGGGGATTTCTAAGGCAAAAAACTACGGGGTTCAACAAGCGAGTGGAGATATTCTCGTGTTTCTAGACGCCGATGTAAAACCCCCTAAAGATTTTGCAGAAAAAGTTCAGGGGGCATTCAACGACACCACGATTGTTGGTGCCACATGTCACATAGTGCCTGAACATCCAACCTTAAGCGAAACAGTCTTCTTCAGGTTCTATAACCTACTCATTCGGATTTGTTCCAAGTTTAAGCCTCACTCCAGAGGAGAATTCCTCGCAGTCAAGAGAAAGAGTTTTCTGACTGTTGGTGGATTTGACGAAACCATGCCATGCCTAGAAGACCACGAACTGGCACACCGACTGTCAAAACTTGGAAAATTCGTATACATCAAAGACCTTGTCGTATGCGAGTCGTTAAGGCGGTTCAGAAAGATGGGTTTTTTCAAAGTCGTTGGTACATGGATAACAGACTACGTCTCTTTTATGCTGCGTGGAAAACCCGTGTCAAAGGTTTGGTCCCCAGTTCGCTGAAGCACATAAAACTTAAAACCATAATTGCCAACTCGTTTACAACCCGAATCTACTACGTCTCTTGGAGTTCACAAGCACAATGAGACTCTCTTCAAGAAAACTCCTCAGCCTAATGAAACGTTCTCTCACCCCAAACAATCCCTATCACGCCCAGTGGCTCCTGACACGTAAATGCAACTACCGATGCAAGGGCTGCACTGTTTGGCGGAAGCCAGAAAACCGAAAAGAGGTATCGACAGAAGAAGTTAAGGAAGGTTTGGGCATCCTAGAAAGGTTGGGCGTGGTAGAGATTGTCCTCTCTGGTGGAAACCCCCTACTACGAGACGACATCGCTGAAATCATTGACTACGCCTCACAGCGTTTCGTAACAACGGTCTACGATAACGGCAGCACGGCGGTCGAAAAAATCGATGCCTTGCGCAACGCGGATTTCGTCGCCATTTCCCTAGACACGTTAAACGAGGAAAAAAACGATTATATAAAGGGAGTTCCGGGCGCTTGGAAAAAAGCAATGGAAGCCATAGAAATCCTACAAAAAGAAGGAGTCAACGTAGGAGTCTCACCCACAATTTCCCAGATAAACTTGAACGAAATCATCGACTTCACAAAATACTTCACCTATAACGGCGTTCCAGTCTGGTATTGCCTGTACTGGTACGACTACCCCTCAGAAAACCGACTGTTCCAGATAGGGAAAAAACAAAATGAATTCGAAATCGCCGACGCAGGAGCCATGGTGAAAGTCTGCGACGCATTAATAGAAATGAAAAAGGAGCGAAAAGGAATCTTCATCACCACCAAAACACTAGAAGCCCTGAAACACTTCTTTTTAAACGGCAAGAGGTTGTGGGAATGTAAGGCTCTCCAAAGTTTCTTAATGGTGGACCATCTCGGCAATGTTGCGGGTTGCCATTTGCGGGAACCTGTCGCTTCCATATTTGAACTGCCTGATGCTTGGAGCAGCCAAAGATTCAAGAGCCTTCGAGAAGAATTCAGTCAATGTAATCAATGTGCCTATCTCTGCTACATTTTCTATTCTCTTCACTCAAACGTCTTGAGCAATCTAGAAATCCTCCAAGATCAGTGGAAAAACGCCAAGTCCTTAATATCGAAAGTCTATGATGCAAAACGTTAAGGAAAACAGCATGTTCTAATTTCTTTCTTGCAGTTTCAGAGTCTCATCAGACACGGTGAGACCACTCGAAATAATATTTTTGACAACCTTAGCGCCTTGACCTAATTCAACGCGTCCCCCAGAGAAAAGAGAAAGTTCCACCAGAGCGTTTGGACCCAAATAAACTGAACCTTTAGCGTTCAGCGACCCATTTATCACGGTGTCTCTGTCTATACTAACGTCTTTTTCAGACACTAAATTCTTTTCCAAAGCTACATTGCGTCCAATTTTCACATCCTCAGACGCTTGGACATTACCGTGGAAGCGACACTTATCTCCTATTGTTAAACGACCCTCTACTACAATGTTCTCTAGTATTTCAATTTCTGAAGGAAATTCCACATCACCAACTATCTTGATAGTGTCTGTGCCAATTTTGGAAATCTTTTTTCCATTAAGACTCACAATAATCTGCTGTAAACTCTCCGGGATATACTCCTTAACAAATAAAGGAAGCTCTGACAATTCCGCTGAGTCCAATCTTTGTGTCCTCGTTTCTTCACCACTTTCTAGAATCCTTCGTGGTCCATGATTTCTCGGTCGCTTCAACTCAAGAATGCTGGGTAAGAAGAGAAACACTGTGAAACCAAGTAACGCTAGAATCAAGAGAATGAGTAACCAAGGAATTTCAAGCATTACCTTACTCACCCTCAAACAGATTTCCTAAGTAATCATTTCCTCCGTTGTGACGCGTTTTTACCCACTTTTGCTGCCTATTTCTGGAAACCTTTGATATACAGAGATCGAGGAATGCCTTTGTGCAGATGACCATGTTATATAAAAAGACCAGAAACAACAGAGGTATAAGATGACATACCTCTTTTCGTTGGTCAAGATAGGCACCTATGCCAACCTCAAAGAAAGGCGCAAAATTTCCTGTTGTGCTGTAAACAACAATGGATAGAGGAATCCAACCTAATGTAGCCCACGAAAAGGTATGAGTGAAAAACATTATCGCCCCGAGAAGCCAAGCCAGCCAAACAAAGATCGGAACAAAGTACACATTGAGTAATAGTAACCCATCGACTTTCTGTCTTAACGTCAAGTGTTTACTTCTTATTAAGGACAATGAATGTTTAAAGGCGCACTGCATGTGACCTGCCGCCCACCTACACCTTTGATGCCAGTACGATCGCCAGTCTTCAACAGCTTCTTCGTAGCATTGTGCCTCGTTGACGTAGCGAACTTTGTATCCAGCGAGATACAATCGAAAAGTTAAGTCGGTGTCTTCGGCTAATATGTTGGGGGCCCATCCTCCAAGGGATTCGATTAGATGATGTCTAAACCCTCCCACAGTTCCTCCAAATTGCGGGATAAGTTGAAGGTCGTCTCGGGCTTTCTGATCAATCCGGTAGCCGCCGATTCGTTCTAAGGCTACAAGTCTTGTGACTAATGTCTTTGGTTCGTTTAGTACTGTGACTCTGCCTTGTACGGCGCCCACTTTTGGGTCCATAAAGTAGGCGGTCAGTTTTTGGAGGATGTCGTGTTGTGGATAGTAGTCGGCGTCAAAACAGTAGATTATTTCGCCTGTTGCGTGCTTTAGTCCTTCGTTCAATGCGGCTGACTTTCCTTTTCCTCCCTCACGGTAGCGGTGAACCACTTTTATTGATTCGTACTTCTGGGCGAATTTGTCAGTGATTTCGCTTGTTCTATCTGTGGATGCGTCATCTATAGCGATAATCTGGAGCTTGTCTCTTGGGTATGTTAGTTCGGTCATTCTTTGGAGAGTTTGTCCAATCACTCTTTCTTCGTTATAAGCGGGAATGAGAACTGAGACCGTGGGTTGATAAATCATCTCGTGGGGGGTGTAATGGTGCTGTGTGTGGCGGTAATAGAGTGCCACAATTGTGAAGATGTAGTGGCGAATGAGGTAGGCTAGCATAATTACAACCAAAAGGGTGAAAACAATGTTTAGTATTATGCCAGCGCTCACTTTCTTTTCATCTTCTCCTTTGATTCTCTATGGAGGATAAGGCAGAGATTCCAAGAGACCAAACAGGCACTAACCATATAAAATCGGTGGCTGGTCCTAAGAGAAAGTTGATTAAAGTGGAGGGTTCAGTTTTGATTCCAGTTGCGAGTGTGATTAAAGACAAACGAATCAAAATCCAAACAGTTCCTGTTAGGTTGCCCATCCCCAACCAGGCAATTTTGCACCAAAGTGGACCTTTAAGAGGAAATGTTAGGATAATAGATAGCGCGTTGAAAACCAAAAGAGTGACAAGAGCTGAGCCTTCGATTAGTTGCGCGAAAACATAGAGGAAAAATATGACGAACGTTACACCGATTAACACGTGCACGTATTGAGGCTTCATTTTGTCAGAGTCGGAAGTAGACTGTTTATGTGAGGACGACGCCTTAATCCTCCCCTGCTGGGCTGATTAACTAAAAATAGTATTATTTAAGTAAAAATTTTTTCATCACACCCAATTAGAGACTGTAGACATCTCCTTCAATAACTCTATCTCTAGACACCATTAATGTTTCGGATAAAAAGTCTGCTACTGCTTCTGGGTTGAGTTCGCACTTAAACTGGATCACCCATCTACCCTTTTCTCTGCTGAGTTTTGTAGTGACTGAGTATGGTATACCGCATCCGAATTTTTTCTGCATGGGTTGGCGGCTGAAAATAACTAGACTACTCGTATCTGGGGGCTGATTTTCGTTGTCGGTTGTGCAGCTTTTGAGTTTCCACTCAGATTCGTTTTTTGTGATTTCAGTTTTTTGAGGGAAAGGGAGAGTTTCTTTGTAGGCGAAGACCCTTTCTTTGATGGCATAAACGTGGAAGGCGCCTTCTTCTACCCTAAAATTATAGACCACGATTCTGGGGTGTTTAGAAAACTGGACAAAATTATCCCAAGAATCACACTTGACAAAGAGTGAATGTGCCTTCTTGGTTACCATCATTTTATCACGTCGTTTTCGCTTAGAAGTCTACAGTTTATAGCCTATCTTTCTGAGAAACTTCTTTCTGGCTTTAACATCCTTCTCGGTTTCGATTCCTTTACTTTTCATACCATCAATGACGCCGAGGATTCCTCTACCTTGAGCAGTCTCTGCGATGACTACTTGTAATGGGTTTGCTGTTGCGGCGTATATGCCACAAACTTCAGGCACCTGCTTAATCTCGTCCAAGACATTGATTGGGTAGGCTTTTTTCAAAAAGATTATGAAGCAGTGACCGCATGCCAAATCGAGCGCGCACCGCGAAGCGAGGTTCTTTAATTCCTCGTCGTTGCCTTCGCATCTCACCAGGCAGGGTCCTGAACTTTCGCAAAACCCAATTCCAAATTTAATGTCTGGAACGGAATTGACCAAAGCCTCATAGAGGTCTTCAACCGTTTTGATGAAATGTGCTACGCCGAGCACTACGTTACAGTCCTTTGGCACTTCTATATTTACTACCTCAAGCTCCATTTATTTTCACCTCGTTTATAGTCATAAGAAAAGGATTTAAGATACTCAGATGTTAAATTAATTATTGTTCATTGTCGGGGAGATGGAGGAATGAAAAAATCTGTAGTAGAGTTAATATTTGCTCTTTTTATGGTGAGCTTGTCGGGTTCATTCATCACTATTGTTCCAGCGTTTGGGGAAGAGTGGGTTCATTGTGTTCCAAATTCCAGTTACGTGAATTTGAATTTTTGGATGGAAAATCAAACGGCTTACATTAAAGTTATCATAACCTTCCCTACTCCATGCCATAACGTGTCAAATTGGGGTGAGGTAGCAAAGTATGGTTATAGCCTCTCAGCAAGTTCGGAAATTTGGAAGTGGACAGGTCCTTGCATCCAGGTGATATGGACAGTGACCCACACCTACGATCTTGGCTACTTAGAAGAAGGAAACTACACCTTCACCTTCAAGGCATGGAACATGCCCGTCAAAAGCATAGAGTTCACAGTCAATCAACAAGGGGAAGATCCCACATGGGTGAAGATTGCTGGGTGTGTTGACCGTTATGGTGATGTGCCAGCCTATGGTTGGCTCAACGTTTTTGCAGTGGTGGATGAATGGGCTGAGGGGTGGAGTGTTTTTGTGGTGCCGCCTCCAGGACCCAGAATTCTTGTGTACCCCCCACCCCCTATCGATTATACCATATATGTCGTTAAGATAGTTAATGCTTCGGTTGTGAAACTCGATTATGATGGCACAGACTTTTATCTTTCAGGCTTCTGGCAAGTAGGAAATGTGACGAATCCAAGTAGTATTAAAGACATCGCTAATCTTGTGCGCGGCGTAAAGGTGGTTACCGGAGAATTAAATGTTACAGACAGCTGGAGTCGTTTCATCATCACCATTGAAGGGTTGGAAGCAATTCGAGGAAACGTAACTGCTTACCGCATTGGAGAGTTCCAAACTCCCTGGGAGCCGATTCCATACTTCGATATTAATTATGACTATAAAATCGACATGAAAGACATAGCCACTATAGCTCGAAGTTTCGGGTCATGTCTTGGTTTTGATCGTTATGACTTCTGTGCAGACCTAAACTTTGACGTGAAAATAGACATGAAAGACATAGGAAAGTGCTGCAAATTCTTCGGAAAAGCATACTAGAACACTTCATAATAGTGGTTTGTTCGTCCTCATCTAAATGTTAAAAACCTTTCAACAATTTCGTTGTATAAACGAATCTAAAAGTCTCTCAGTTGTAATTGACTTCCTGCATTGAAACCCTTTGTGATTTATGGCGGGCCCGGAGGGATTTGAACCCCCGACATCAGGCTTTCTCCATAATGAACTCCGAAGGCTTTCGCTTGTCTAAACCAAACTGCGCCCTATCCAACTAGGCCACGGGCCCACACCTATAACAAAGGTAGTTATAATTAAATTATAAACCTTCAAAGGATTTCTCCAAGGACTTACAAAGAAAAAAGACGCACGTAATACACTCTAGGAGGAGGGTATACCCGTCTCTCTCTGCATGTGTATGTGCTTGCCTCTCCAACGACTGGTGCCTTGATCTTAACTGGGCAACAGGCCCCTGTTGAGGCAGAAGGCTGATAAATGATTAAAAGGTTTCTTCGGGGATGCTCATGGTTACGGCGGTGTTTTGAGGGGCTCACACGCGCACGGGTTCTAGACCAGGTCTGCTATATGAGCCAAATAGGAGTCGAATAGACTTTCTACGTTGAGCATGGGATGCAACTGGACTCTATTTTTGTTCAGAAAACTCTTAATAAATGCACGCTCATCTAGATTTTGTGTGGGCCGGTAGCTCAGCATGGTTAGAGCGTTCGGCTGATAACCGAAATGCGCAAGCACGGGAAAGGTCGAGAGTTCAAATCTCTCCCGGCCCACAATTAGATTCTCCTTGCCAACTTTTCTCATTTCCCTTCTTGAACAGTTTAGCCCTATTGAACGTACATACGTAATTTGTTGGTCACCTTGCAGGCGGACTTTTCGTGGATGCGATATAGGAAAACTGTATGAACGTAACAAAACATGCTATAAACTTTTAATTCACCCTCATTGATAGATTTGATCGGGACGGTGTCCTCGTGGATCCCAAAATCCGTTACGTGAAGAACACACCTACCTCCGGCGAATTATGGAAGCAAGCATTTGAAATGATCCCCGGAGGAATAACAGCAAACATCAAGTATTTCGATCCTTACCCGCTTTTTATGAAAAGAGCTAGGGGGTCAAAGGTATATGACGCGGATGGTAACGAGTACATTGATTATTGTCTATGCCTTGGTCCATTAGTCCTCGGTCATGGGCATTCAGTAGTTGTGAAGGCGATTAAAAAGCAGCTAGATGAAGGCGGTACTACCATATTCGGAACCCCCCATGAACTCGAAATCAAGATGGCTAACAAAATTAAAAGTCATGTTCCATGCGCCGAAATGCTGCGGTTCACAAACTCCGGGCTAGAAGCCACCTTGCATGCAATAAGAGTAGCAAGAGCATATACCAAGAAGAAAAAAATAGCCAAGTTTGAAGGACATTACCACGGAGCACATGACTGTGTAGCGGTAAGTGTGTCTCCACCCCTAGATTTGGCTGGTCCAGACAATGCTCCAAGGGGCGTCTCCAACTCCGCTGGGCTCCCGGATTTTATCCTTGAAAACACCGTCGTCTTGCCGTTTAATGACTCTACTGCTGCGGAAAGGTTGATCGAAAAACATAGGAAAGAGTTGGCTGCAGTAATTATTGAGCCAGTTGCAAGAGGATTTCTACCACCTGAAAGGGACTTCCTGAGAAATTTGAGAGCGCTAACAGAGGAAAACGCTATAGTGTTAATATTTGACGAAATTATGACAGGTTATAGGCTAGGCCTCGGAGGAGCCCAAGAGTATTTCGGAGTCGTTCCCGACATGGTTGCTTTAGGAAAAATTATTGGAGGCGGGCTTCCGGTGGGGGTGTTTGCTGGAAAACAAGAAATAATGGAGCTGACTTCCCCTCTTGGGAAAAAGCTTCCTTATGACCACGTTTTCCATAGCGGAACCTTTAACGGTTGTCCTGTCGTGTTGGCGGCTGGTTTGGCGACGATAGAGGTCTTAGAAAAACCTGGAACCTATGACCACGTAAATTGGATTGCTGAAGAGGTGAAAAACTGCATGAACGAAGTTTTTGAAGATAATAATGTTGATGGACAAGCAATAGGTTTGACTTCAATGTTTCAATGTGTCTTTACGTCTCAAAAAGAGATTAGAAACTATAGAGACGTTGCCAGAGCAGACGCTAAAAAACGCGTAAACTTTGACCTAGAATTGATAAACAATGGAGTTTACGTCAGACCAGGTCGTACTTACTACACTTCCTTGGCGCACACAAAAGAAGACCTCGAGAAGACATTTGAAGCAATTAAGAAGGCGGCAGATGTAATAAAATAGGTTTGTTACTTTCTTATCACTTCTGTCCATATCTAGCATAAGTGTCAAGGATTGTTACAAAGGATTTTTCGCAGCCAGCTAAACCCGCAACTCTTTCATCTCCTTCGATGACAAAGTATTCATCTGGCGCATGAGCTCTTCCGCCATGTCCAAGACCCGCATCAACAAAAGGCAATCGCAAGGGTTTACGAGTAAACAAGTGGTAGGGAACACTCCAAGCGCCTAGCGGCCAAATTTCAGGTTCATGTCCTAGTTTCCGGTAAGCTTGAATTGTTGCTTGAACCAACGGTTCTCTCACACTTGTTTTAAACCAATCATATGGATCCATGGGCCTTATTATTATGTCACTATACCCATGTTTATCGAGATGTCGGCGAATTTTTGGAATAATCTCTTCGGGACTCTGCTCTGGGACGAGTCTAGCGTCAATTTTCACTGCCACCTTGTGAGGCAGAACTGTTTTTGATCCAGGGCCCGTGTATCCGCTCCAGATTCCATCTATGTTTAGTGTAGCCGAATAGAGATACTGCAAGAGTAGCTCTTTTCCATGCAAGTCATTCATGAATCGGTTGACTTTCATCTCGTGTTTTACCGTTTCCTCGTCAAATGTCTTTACAAGTTTATCGATGAGTTCAAGGTCTTCCTTGCTCGGAGGTTTGACATTATCGTACCAGCCTTCAATGAGAACTTTGTTCCCATCTTGCGACGTCATTGTGGCAAGAGCGTGAATCATTCGCCAAGCTGGGCTGTCAACCCACGACTTATCGCTGCTGTGTATGTCAAATTGGGTTGGGCCTTTTCCCCACAGTTTGCCGCTGCACTCTAGTTCAACGTATTCGATTCCCTTGCATCCCAGTGTCATAATCACTTTTCCCTTTTCATCTTGGGATGCTTCAGGTCCGAACAGTGCGTCTGCTCTGCTGAGCATTTCTTTGTGATCCTCAACGAATTTGGCGAAATGTAAGCTTCCTAGTTCTTCGTCTCCTTGTGCCATAAATTTGAAATTTACAGGAATCTCGTCTCCTACAGCCAAAATGGATTCCAAGGCGTTTAGGAACGCTATTAACGGTCCTTTGCTGTTTATGGCTCCTCTTGCGACGACACACGTTCCGAAAGGTTCAATTTCAACGAGTCTGGCTTCGAGAGGAGGGCTTGTCCATTCTTCACCTGTAAAAGGTTGTGTGTCGTACATCATGTAAACGAGCAGTGTTTTTTCCGCTCGGGCATCGTATTCACCGTAGACTACGGGGAAGCTTCCTGTTTCGATAAGTCTTGCATTTTTGCACCCGAGGTCTGTAAAGTGTGTTTTTAAGAGTTGAGCGCAATCTCTAACACCATAGTTCTCCGCTGAAACGCTGGGTTGCCGTAGAAATTCTTGTAGTTTCCTTAAATGTTCGTCTAGATGAGAATTTATGTACTTGCTAACTTTCTCAAAATTGACCATTTTTATCGTTTAAGAAGTTTGCAGAATATCTTTAAAACCTTTTTCAACATGGGCTTTTCATGGAAAATCTTAAAGGAAAAGTCTCGATAACAAACGAAGAGGTTCTTTAACATGATTGATACAGTCATCAAAAATGGTCTTCTAATTGACGGTGCGGGCAACCCCTGGTTTAAAGCAGATGTTGGCATTTCGGGAGGAAAAATAACAAAAATTGGCAAACTGATCATTGCCAAGGCTGAGAAGGTTTTAGACGCCGACGGATCGGTAGTTTGCCCTGGCTTCATTGACATACACACACATTCAGATCTCTCACTTCTGATAAATCCTCGAGCTGAGAGCAAAATCAGACAAGGTGTCACGACTGAGATTGTTGGCAACTGTGGCGTAAGCGTAGCTCCCGTAAAGAAGACTACCTTGCACTTGCTTAAGGAACAATGGGAACCCGAGGCTAAAGAAGTCAAATGGGACTGGTCCACTTTAGGTGACTACCTTAGTCGACTAGAAAAAAGAGGTATGGCGTTGAATGTAGCCTCACTCGTAGGTCATAGCACTGTTAGAATCGCAGTCATAGGAGTTGATGACAGGGCACCCACCAAAGAGGAAATGAAAGAAATGAAAGCCTTAGTTACAGAGGCAATGAAAGACGGCGCCTTCGGCATGTCGAGTGGACTGGTTTATCTTCCAGGTTGTTACGCTGAAACCTCGGAGCTTATAGAGTTTTGCAAGGTAGTTGCCACCTATGAGGGCATCTACACTTCCCACATCAGAGGTGAAAGAGAGACGATAGTGGAGGCATTAAAGGAAGCCATAGAAATTGCTGAGAAAGCAAATGTATCGCTGCAGGTTTCGCATAACTGCCCAAAGTATGGAGGTCACGGGAAATTCAAAGAAATGGTTGATATCTATGAGGCAGCCAGACTACGAGGCGTTGATGTTACTCTAGACAATGATGCACACACCGATCTTAATCCATCCTTAAGTGAGGCGCTACCTCAGTGGGCTCAAGTGGGCGGAGCCAAAAAAATAGTTGAAAGGCTAAAAGATGCGAGAACCCGAGAGAAGATTAAGAAGGAAATAGTTGAAGATAGGTTTCCTGGACCTGGATACTGCGGTCTTCTGAAGCACGGACGCTGGGATAGAATCTTTCTGTTTCGGTGCAAGCGAAACAAATCTTTGATAGGAAAAAGTCTTGAAGAGATCGCTAAGTCAAAGGAGCTAGATCCTTTTGAAGCGTATTTTGATTTGATTATTGAAGAGGAAGGTGAAGTCACTGGCCTTTTTAATTACATTGATGAGGACGACATTCGCACCGTTTTGAAGCACCCGTTGATGATGGTTTGCAGTGATGGCTCGGCACTTGCTCCTTGTGGAGCTCTAGGCAAAATTCACGGGTACTCTCCGTGTAGCTATGGTGAATACCCCTACATTCTTGAGAGGTACGTCAGAGAAGAGAAGATTTTGACCCTTCAAGAAGCGATTAGAAAAATGACATCGTTTCCAGCTCAGAAGTTAGGGTTGAGAGATCGTGGTCTTCTAAGAGAGGGAATGTGGGCCGACATCGTAATTTTTGATCCAAAAACAATAAGGGACAGAGCTACTAGTCGATATCCATATCGTTTTCCCCTCCCAAATTATCCACACAGATATCCGGAAGGCATCAAATACGTCTTAGTAAATGGACAAGTAGTAGTAGAAGAAGGTGCACACCGAGGTGTCTTCCCGGGAAAGGTTCTGCGTCATCAATTCAACAATTTATCTTCGCGTCCTAGAAAGAAAACCTAGGCTTTTGTAGAGGTGAAAGATGGTTGGTTAAAAAAGGTCTTCAGATGCTTTCAAGGAGAGAGATTAAAGAGATTCATGCGACATCTCTTAAAGTGCTAGAAACAGTGGGTGTAGAAATTGACAATGAAAATGTCTTAAAGATACTGTCTGACGCAGGTGCACACGTTGATTTCCAAAGGAAAATGGTCTACATTCCAGGGAAACTTGTTGAAGAATCTTTGAAGAGGGTTCCTCACGAAGTTAAGTTGTGCGGGTTTGATGACAAACACGATGTCCTTTTTGCAGGTAACAATGTTTACTTTAATCCTGGTTCAACCGCCCTGTACATGATAGACAGAGAGACGATGGAGATGAGACGTCCCGCCTCTAAGGATTTTGTTAGTTTCATTAGGCTGACAGACGCTCTTGAACATATCCATGCACAGAGCACTGCAATGACTGTTAGTGATGTGCCTGACCATTTGGTAGACAGATTCCGCTTCTACCTAATACTGAAGAATTCTGTAAAACCAATAATCGCCGGTGCCTTCACAATCGAGGGTCTCTACGACATGAAACACATGCTGGAGATAGTCTTAGGCGGAGAAGAAGCTCTGCTCAAGAAACCAAGCCTTCTGATGGATGTATGTCCCTCGCCACCATTGAAATGGAGTAAAATGACCTCTCAAAACCTCATCGACTCGGCCAAGTTCAACATACCAATCGAAATAATCCCTGCACCACAGTTAGGATCAACGGCACCAGCAACACTAGCCGGTTTACTGGTGCAGCATAACGCTGAATTTCTGTCAGGATTTGTGATATCTCAAATTGTGAACCCTGGAGTACCAGTCGTTTATAGCGGCTCGCCTTCTCTAATGGATATGAGGCACGGAACTGGTTGTGTTGGTAATATTGAGGTTGCAATGCTATCTGCAGCGTACGCTCAAATAGCCAAGTTTTATGGCATTCCGTCAGGTGCCTACTTGGGCATCAGCGAAACCAAGACAATAGACGCGCAGACGGGATTAGAGTCTGCAATCGGACTTATCCTAGGAACATTGGCAGGCATCAACTGTATCACTGGACCAGGCATGCTAGGCTTTGAGAATTGTCAAAGCTTTGAAAAGCTGGTTATTGACAACGATATCTGTGGCATGGCGCTGAGACTAGCAAGAGATTTAATTGTAAATGAGGAAACCCTTGCATTTGACTTGATTAAAAAAGTTGGTCCCGGTGGACACTTTCTCTCTCAAAAGCATACTCTGAAATGGTTTCAAATTGAGGAGTACATTCCTTCATTTGTGATCGACAAGCTGAGTAAGCCGCAGTGGGAAAGGACCGGAGCCAAAGATGCTTTGAAGAGAGCAAGGGAACATGTAGACAAGATACTTAAAGAGCACTATCCGAAGCCTTTGCCATCTGATGTTGAGCAGGAATTAGACTCTTTCATGACGAGGGTTCTGAAAAAAGCGAAAATGAAATTTGTAAAAATCTTCGGTTGATGACACGTGTTACGCATTTTCCAGGTTGTTCTAACGCTGAGTTCAAATGCCAGACCATTCATATAGGTATTGATGTCGCACAACAAATTCGTAACCCTTACAATCGAACCTTACGGCATAAAATCTGAGTTTGAGAAAGGCGCGTGCTTACTTGACGCTTTAAAAGCGGTTGGTCTCAAAATCAGGTCAGAGTGCGGCGGCAGAGGAATCTGTGGCAAATGCAGAGTCATCCTTAAAGATTCATCAAAAATCAGTGAAGTTACCAAGAGCGAAAGGGAGCGTTTGTCTAAGTTCGAGCTGGATTCTGGCTTAAGATTGGCTTGCTGCAGTTCTGTTATGCAGAGCACTACAGCATTTATTCCGGAAGAAAGCCGAGCGATCATTAGAAAGTTTCTGATAGAGGGAACTGAAAAGCCTGTAACTGTTGAGCCTGCAATTCGCAAGTTCTATGTAAAGTTAGGCAAACCATCTTTGTCCGATGTCCGGTCAGATGTTCAACGCCTCCTCGATTCTCTTAAGGATGTTTATGGACTTGAGATAATCAGAGTTGATTATCAACTCTCAAAAAGCCTTCCGGAGATACTAAGAAAAGCTAAATGGAAAGTGACGGCGACCATCTGGGACGACAGTGAAATTATTTCCGTGGAACCCGGAGACACATCCAAGAAAGCGTATGGAATAGCAATTGACATAGGGACATCAAAGATTCTTGGATATCTCTCCAACTTGATAAATGGGGATCTTATCGCCGTGGGGTCTTTAGAAAACCCCCAGATTATCCATGGCGAAGACGTAATCTCAAGGATCTCATTTGCCTCACAAGGAGAAGGGTCACTGAGGCGGATGCAGAAGCTTACGGTTGAAGGTATAAATGTCGTAGTCCGACAAGTTTGTAAAAAATCCAGATGTGCCCCAAGGCACATTTACGAGATGACAGTGGTTGGTAACACGGCAATGCATCACCTCTTCCTGGGGATTCAGCCAAAGTATCTGGGTACGTCGCCTTATGTCCCTGTTGTAAGTGACGCAATTGATGTGAAAGCTAAGGAATTATCGATACGTGTGAACCCCAGTGCAAACGTTCATGTGCTTCCTGTAATCGCAGGCTTTGTGGGGGCAGATGCTATTGCGGATATTATTTCGACAGGAATTTACAAATCAAGTCAGCTGTCATTGGTTCTTGACATCGGGACCAACACTGAAATCATACTCGGCGATAAACGTGGAATGGTGGCTTGCTCGTGTGCGTCTGGACCAGCATTTGAAGGTGCCCACATCGCATGTGGGACAAAAGCAGTATCGGGAGCGATAGAGAGGTTGCAGATAGAACCAGAAAGCTTTGAAGTGAAATATCAAACAGTTGGAAACACGAAGCCTGTTGGCATATGCGGATCTGGTATTATCGACGGAGTCGCTAATCTTCTAAGGTGTCAATTGATTGACAGAAAGGGGATTTTTGTTGAGCAAACCCCGACTCCAAGGGTGAGAACCAGAAACGGTGAAAGAGAGTTTGTCCTTGTGTTTCAAAAGGAAGGGGCAACACGGGATATCGTGATCACACCGAAAGACATCGAACAAATCCAGCTTGCTAAAGCCGCCATCTACGCTGGATGCAGTATTCTCATGAAGAAGAAGCGCGTCCAACCAGAGAATATAAAGAGAATGTTTGTTGCTGGAGCATTTGGAAACTACATAAACCTCGACAATGCGAAGTTGATTGGTATGCTCCCGGACGTCTCCACGAAAAACATACGATTTGTTGGGAACGCTGCTGGAGCTGGTGTGAGGATGGCTTTGATATCCCGAAGATATAGTCGTAAAGCTTCTCTGATTCGCTCAAAGATTCGATACGTTGAACTAGCATCGGATCCAGATTTTCAAACAGAGTTTACCTCTGCCATGTTTTTTCCAAATAAGGACCTACGCAGGTTTCCATCTTTTAGAATTGACTTTTGAACTCAATCTAGCAACATCAACTTCTCACCAAGTCCCTTATCCCTAGCTAATAAGTAAGTTTTATAGGCCAGTGCCAAGTCTTCGGTTGCCATTCCAATGTGAGCAAAAAGTATCACCTCAGAACGTGTTTCTCTCCCAGGTTTTTTGCCTGCAACTATTTCTCCCAGCTCTGCGTAGATCGTTTTGTCATCGATTAAGCCTTTTTTGTAAAAATCTGAAAGCCAATTTATTTGTAATCCCCAGTCGAGGTCTTTCCATTGTTTCCATTCATCACAGACTAGTTTATCTATTTCCTTGAGGATGTCAGGGAAGAAACCACCCGCAACGGCTGAAACGAAAACTCCTGATGCGGATGAGATCAGTTTCCCATGAAAGAATGGTTTGGTTGTTCTGGCCGCAACGACGATGATGTCTGTTCCTTTTACGAGTTCTTTATAAGAGTTGACTGGTTTAATGTTTAGATTGAGTTTATCCGTCATTTCCCCAGCGTACCTTTCCGCAACATCCTTGTTTTTGTCGTGTACTTTCACCTCTTTTATTTTGAAAACTTCGTTCAAAGCTGTTAGTTGGTATCTGCCTTGCACCGAAGCCCCGATGATACCAATAATTTCCGAATCGTCTTTGGCTAAATATTTTGAGCCAACAGCGGTGACAGCCCCGGTCCTTAAGGCGGTTATCATTGTGCCATCCATAACCGCCACTGGGACGCCTGTCTCGGCATCGTTCAGAATTATTGTCCCTATTGAAGCAGGCAAATTGTATTTCTTAGGATTGTGCGTGTAACCAGAAATCCACTTCAAGCCACATACTCCAAAGTATTCTAGATAAGCAGGCATGGCCACGAAATAGCTGTTGGGGTATTTTTTTATGCGCAGTTGAGTTTTTGTCGGCAACACCACTTTTCTATCATAGTTGGCTCTAAAAACATCTTCAATTACTTTAATGGCTGTTTTCATGTCGATGCCCGTCCTTTCAACCTCTCTTCTGGAAAGATAGACAAATTCCACACGCTTTTCCATAAAGATCACCAGAATTTGTTACTTATTATTGCTTGATTTCACCTTCAAATTCCTTTATCCTCCAGTATGGATGGTTCTCTAACCCAAAAATCTTCTTTATGCATTCGGCAGGTGGGTGATTGCCGTCTTCAGTATGTCGTTGAATTTCTGCTTTACGTCCGCTTCTAAACTAGGAGGTTTGTGCTCCTCGAGGATTTTCTTGACCCTTTCTCTGGCGACTTCCACTATGTTTCTAGCACCCATTTTTTGCCATCGAGACCTCGGAGACCTGTCACAAAGTTTTGGAAAATAGTATTCATCACGAAAGTGCTTTAGAGTGTGTTGTTGCTGAAGAAAATTGGACGCCTCAAGTACAACTTTTACAATGACGTCTGTTGCCAGTTTCTCTTCGTCAAAATCTATGCCTCTAACTGCTCTGAAAATCATTCCAAAAATTTCATCATCGATCACCAGTTGCTCGTAGCTCACGGTTATGCCTCCCTCGATACATCCAGCTCCAGACAACATGTTCGCTCCAGCCATGGCAGGTAGAAGACCGTTTAGAGCTTTCTCGAAAGCGATCTGTTCATCAAGGGTTTTAGAGTCGGTGTCGAGACCGTACACGTCGGAAGGAAAACCATAATATCTCGCAAGCTGAGCGCATCCCACAGACATTATGGCACTTTCAATTCCGGCGCACGCTTGACCTGTCGACATATCTAAGGGTATACACCGTGGGCTATACATAAAGGGGTTTCCCGGGTTTAGAAGCTGCACGATAACAAGTCCTGCCAGCATCTCCGCGTTCTGCTGAACTAAAGTGCCAGCCAAAGTAACCGGGCTGGTCGCTCCTGCTAGGGGGCTAGGCAGTATGGCGATTGGCAGACGATATCTCGTTGCTCTTACTAACACCTTCGTAACTTCACCTGAGAATTGGAGGGGACTAGTAGGTGACGCACTGCAAGTTATTATTGGCTTTTTCTTTAGATCTTCTTCTCCTATCAGAGTCTTAGCCAACTGGATTATGTATCTACAACTTTCATCGTTATATGGAGTGGCGTCAACATTTTTGCTTGTGTTCCTCAAGATCGCTTCGACTGCATATATATCTCTCAAGCGTTCCGGGACATCGCATGGATAAACTATCATGGTGCCCGTGTGGATATTAGGAAGAGCATCCACGATTCTCGTCAAGTTCTCCACATCCTTTAGAGTGGAAGGTCTAACTTCTCCTGAGTCAAGGTCAATTACGTTTGACGCCCCGCCAACGGGATGAGCGTAGATTCTATTTTCGCCGAGTTCTACGTTAAACCTATGGTCCCGTGCATACAAAGTTAGGTGTTTAGGCGTTTTTTTGATGCACTCCTTCACTAGATCAGGTTGCATCTTGGCTCTTCTTTTGTCCATGTCTACATTCATGTCGGCGTCGGCTAGAAACCTTAAGAAATCATGTTGATGAATTAAGACTCCGACTTCCTCTAAGATTTTCAGGCTAGATGAGTGGATTTCCTCGATTTGATCCCGACTTAGAAATTCTAGTCTCATTTCTTTACGGCACTCCTATTTTTCTTATTGAAGGGACTGCGTAGAAAAGACTTTACTATGAAAGCCACATCATTCAACCTTGGTTTCTCCCCAGCGGGTGCACAAGAGATAAATATCTCAAAACCAAATCAACAGAAATTAAGTCAAAAACGCTGAGCAGGTATTTTCGTGGGTACACTTGTTTCAACTATAAGAGAACAGCTATTAACATTCGACGCCGACAAACTAGTCGAAACCGTGAAAAATTTAATCAAAGACGGCTTCAGCCCAATAGAAGTGGTCAATGCCTTGACTGAGGCGTTGAAAGAGATCGGAACGAAATTTGAAAGCGGAGAACTGTTTCTCGTTCACCTAGTCGCAGCAGGAGAAGCAGCCAAAAGGGCCACTGAAGTCTTAGAACCACTAATAAAAAAGGCAGCAGAGAAAAGAAAAACTTTAGGTAAAGTCGTGATCGGCACCGTTGCGGGAGACATTCACGACATCGGCAAAAACATCGTTGCAACAATGCTTTTCACAGCCGGCTTCGAGGTTCATGACATAGGAAAAGATGTCCCCGCCGAAGGGTTTTTGAGAAAAGCGAAGGAAATAAACGCTGATATAGTTGCTGTGTCAGCTCTTTTGACAACGACTCTGCCTGCTCAACGAGACGTGATTGAAGCTTTGAAGAAAGCCGGCATAAGAGACAGAGTGAAGGTTCTTGTCGGTGGGGCTCCTGCCACGGCAAAGTGGGCTGAAGAAATAGGCGCAGACGGTTACGGTGAAGACGCTGTGGAGGCCATTAGAGTTGCGAAGAAACTCTTAGGCATGAACGAATGAATGAAAAATCAACAACGTTCGTGTTTAAATGGCTAAGCGATCTTGAAAATCGGATGCGAAAGAGAAGGCACCTTCCCTCCCTCTATCAATATCTGAGCAAAAGCCGCGTTGACCATCGCAACAGCTGGGAAAACAAATGGCGCGTCTTCTATTGGTCCGTAAAGTATGAAATCTGCTCCAGCCGCTACCGTCAATGCATTGGCTACGGCTGCACAGGGTTTGGCAGCTTTCAGTCCCATTTTTGTTCTTAATCCCTTCCACGTTACTATGGCGTTGTGAGCACCACATCCAGCAGGGTACCCAAACTCGTTTTTGACATCCACAATGGCTTTGAAGGCTAAGCCCAACGTTGGTACATCTAGCACGCATGCATCTATGAGTATTTTTTCGATTCCACTTTCAATGGCTTGAGGTAAAAGCTGTTTTACTGCATTGACACGACCTTTAGACGTCATATCCTTTGTGTTGTACGCCAGTATCACCGCAGCTTTCAGGCGTGTTTCCTTTATTTTTTCGTATTCTGTTTTCTTCGATTCTGGCGTAAGTGAGTTGTAGACACATCTGTCTTGGATGCCCACTTCTTTGGCGTAGTCCAGTGAAGCAACTCTGATTTCAGCTGAAGCGGCGTCAAGGAGTACAGGTGCATCTGTGATTGATGTCACAAAATCTACTACGCGGCTGATCCATTTTTCGGATGGCAAAACAACATCAAGCATATAGGGTAAGCCAGTTTTATCCGAGAATTCCTCTTGAATTCTAACCAGCCTCTCACACTCTTTGTGGTTGAATTCCCCGGTTTTTTCTTTAAAGTTTAGGCTTTTTTGTTTGTAATAAAAAATCGACCCTATAAGCACGGTGGGGCTTTCGCTGGGTTTGCCTCCAATGGTAACATTTCCTATTGTGAATTTTTTCTGCTCTGATGCTAGCTGCCACATAGAAATGTACCCTCCAATTGTTGGTTGTCGCTTAAAGTTAAATCTTATCTAACTTTTTTCGCTACCTTTTACTTTTTTGAATGTTTCGGAGTCTTGTGTGAAACCTGTTTTCAACGAAGCTGAGACAAGTTCCACAAGATTTAAGCATTCCAAAGTTTAGCATTCTCAGGGTGCTTGTATATGAGAATACTTGTCTTAGGCTGTGGAAATATAGGCTCTGTCGCGGCGAGAGACTTAACTGAAACTCTGCCCTCTGCGGAAATTGTTCTCGCTGACATGAATAAGAATCGAGCACAGGACGCAGCTTTCAACATTGGCAGAGACAATGTTTCTTGGACGCAAGCAGATGCCTCTAATTACCGTGAACTACTAAACACGTTAAAGAATTTCAACCTAGCCATCGGAGCCTTGCCCGGTGGAATGGGGTATCGAGTGTGCAAGGCTTCAATCGAGGCTAACGTGGATCTAGTAGATGTTTCTTATATGCCCGAGGATATAATGACGCTGCAGGAAGACGCCTTGAAGGCTAAAATCATCATCATCCCAGACTGCGGGATGAGCCCTGGGCTGGGCAGCATACTCGTAGGTCATGCAATCAGCAAGTTTGATCGCGTTGATAGCGTTCATATGCTAAATGGAGGATTGCCTGAGACGCCGATTCCTCCACTCGGATATGTAATAACATGGTCTGTAAAGGACCTCATAGATATGTACTCTCGAAAGGTAAACATAGTCAGGGAGGGGAGAATAATTCAAGTGGAGGCGATGAGTGGGCTTGAAGAAATAAATTTTCCAGGTGTCGGTAAGCTAGAGGCTTTCTATACAGACGGGCTAAGGACCATGCTTCACACAGTCAAGGGTGTTAAAGAAATGTGGGAGAAATCACTTAGGTATCCAGGACACGTCGAAAGGATAAAACTGCTTAAAAACCTTGGTTTTTTTGATGAAAAACCACTACAAATTGAAAACTTCAATGTTTCTCCCAGAGAAGTGACCGCGAAACTCCTTGAAACGAAATTAAAGAGGCCGGAGATACCGGACATCGTTGCCATGCATGTGGAAGTCAGTGGGACAAAAAATGGTAACCCTGTAATCTATACCTATCATGTGCTTGACCACTATGACAAGGAGCGCCATGTTACAGCGATGGCAAGAACAACGGCATATACAACTTCAGTTGTGGCACAACTGATGGCACAGAATGCTATAAAAGAAAAAGGGGTGATTCCACCAGAAAAACTTGGGATGAACGAAAAACTTTACGATAAGTTCATGAGCATGATGAAGAAACGAGGAATCACAGTCGAAGAGAACCAGAACATCCCATAGCCCCACTGTTCATTAACACTTTAGGATTTTCAGAATGGGAAACAAACAATGGATAAGCTCATCATGTATGCATGCATGCAAAGACATAGGCCCAACTGCAAGAAAATTTGGAACTTCAGCTTGATTCTTAAGTCCAAGCGTTCCCATGCGGCATTCAACTTCCCTTTTTCTGTCTTCTGAAAGATCATGCATGCATGCGTTTGTAGGTTTTCCAGAGCGACTTTAACCACGACATCTACGTCCATAGCGGTTCGAGGCGTACCATAATAGCTTGTGGCTAAGGCTTCTAGGTATTCCCTTCGCTCTTGCGACAATCAAAGGGTATAAAAGACTTTAGAACTATTTGAATTAGAATGGTGACTTTAGAAGGCTGTTACAAGTTAATATTATTGTAGTTAAGGTTAAGTCTTGGAGAAGGTGGTTGTGTGGAAGCGGTTATAGTTATAGATATGCTCAACGATTTCGTCACTGGCGCACTCAAGTGTGAAAGAGCCCAAAAAATAATTCCAAACGTAAAACGCCTAGTTGAATCGGCAAGAAAGGAGGGGATTCCAGTGATATACTCCAACGACGCCCACCTACAAACAGATTCTGAACTTGGAAAGTGGGGGAAACACGCCATGAAAGGAACGAAGGGGGCAGAAGTTATTCCCCAGTTAACGCCTGAGAAAAAAGACTATGTTTTGGATAAAAGGGTTTACAGCGGCTTCTTTGAAGCTGGGCTGGATTCCTTGCTCAGGAGCTTAAAAGTTGACACCTTAATACTAACTGGGTTACACACCAACCTATGCGTCAGACACACAACTGCAGACGCCTTCTTCAGAGGCTACAAAATCAAAATCCCAAAAGACGCTACAGACGCCTTCACAGAAAACGCCTACAAAGAAGGGTTACAATACCTAAAAGAATACTACAACGCAGAAATCACAGAAACCGACAAAATAATCAAAGAGTGGGAATAATCTTCAAAACACCTATATCCTCGATCAAACTCAACTAAAGTTCCCTGTGCCTTCGAAAAACGCTGAATGGACCCTGAAACATGACAGAGAAAAGATTTGCCACAGTTCAACGCACACTGTTTCTTGCTCTCATAGGAAATATTCTTTCATTCATTCTAAAGATGTTTTTCGGCTTTCTGGCTAACAGCATCGCCATGATCGCGGATGCGGTGCACTCCGCCTTTGACTCTCTATCTTCCGTCGTCGGACTATATGGAAACAAAATCAGTTTAAAGCCCCCCGATGTAGGGCATCCTTATGGGCACCGAAAGTTTGAGCAAATTGCCGCTATAGCAATCACAATTATGATGTTCATCGCTTGTTTCAACATCGTCCACGAGGCAATAGAAAGGGCCATCTTTAATATTGTGCCAAACATTACATTTTATTCTGTTGCTTCCATGATGGCGTCTATGGTGATCAGCCTCTCAATTTCAATTTATGAAAGAAGAATTGGAAAATCCACTGGCTCGATAATTCTTACGGCAGACGCCTTTCACACAGTCACAGATGTGTTGGCTTCAGTGGTGGTTGTTATTGGCTTCATAGGGATAAGGATTGGTGTTAGATATGCAGACTCTTTTGCAGCCACCGTTGTCTGTCTCCTCATAGCCTTCGTCGGATACTCCATCTTCAGGCAAGCAACAGACACCCTAGTTGACCGTGGAATAACCCTAGATGCGTTGTCCAAAATCAAATCCACAGTAAACGGAATGAACAAGGGGATTGAATGCCACTCATTGCGCGGGAAAACTGTTGGAGACAAAATCTACGTCGATATGCACGTCACTTTGAAAGGCGGTACATCCGTTGAAAGGGCTCATGAGATTACGGAAATTATAGAAGGGAAATTGAGGAAGACTGTTGAGGGGTTAGAAGAAGTTATAATACACGTTGAACCTGAGGCTAAAGAAAAAAGGCATTAAAGAACTAAACAGTCACTGATTTTGCCTTTTGCAATCAGATACAACAGTTCTTCCTCAACAGAGCTCGTGTACATCGGATTCTCGATGATTTTCCCGACTTCTTCACCCTCTTTGTCAAATATAAGAATCCACGGAATCTTCTTCACATCAAAAGTTTCCACTTCAGGAGGAGACGGTGGGATTCTCCATAGTGTTTTCGGATTAAGGGGGTCTCTCTTGAGGTGACCGAAAACTCTAATCTCTAGCCCTGTAAACTCTGAGATCAACCATAAAACTGGAATATTCTTAGCGCAGTCTTTGCACCATTCTGCTGAAAAAACCACAACCGTGTACTTGAGGGCTTCCTTTTTCAGTTTATCAATTGCTTCGTGGTTGGGTTGATAACTTTCTTTGCGGTCGAGGAATTTCTCTTTGAAACGGTTACTCATAGAAGAAATATAGTCTTCGATAGAGGCCGTTTTCTGCCTAATCTCCTTGAGATCCACCACAATTATCGGCTCCTCTTCATCTCTCTTTTGAGGAATCGTTTCTTGGGAAGCCTTGGCTTTTTGATTCGTTCAGCTTCCTTCGCCATTAGATTTCACTTCGCACAATAAGGAGTAGTTTGCTCTCTTATCAGAGTTCTTCTCTTTAGGGCTTTTATCTACACGCTGCTTTTATACAGGGTGAAGGCAGTTGATAGGTCATGAGGTTAGTTCGCTATCTGCACTCAAACATGGAATCCTATGGGGTTCTAACTGACCACGAAATTGTTTGCATCCTAGCCCTACCGAAGGTGCTGAAGAATCCTCTTCCACTCACTCTTGAAGAACTCATAACTCTTGGCAACAGGGGCACAAAAATGGTGGAACAGTTGATGAGAAGTTCGACACAGAAGGAGAAGAGAGATGCAACAATAGATGTCGATGACGTAACACTCTTGGCACCCGTAAACTCGCCTCCAAAAATCGTTTGCTTAGGCCTAAACTATAGAGACCACGCAGAAGAGCAAGGAAAGGAGATACCAGATGAACCAATCTTGTTCATGAAGCCACGCACAGCCATAATCGGTCCCGACCAACCGATAATTCGACCGAGATTCGTAAGGCAACTGGACTATGAGGCGGAATTGGCGATAGTGATAGGTGAAAAAGGAAAGAACATTCTCATGTCAGATGCCAGAAAACACATTTTTGGATATACAGCCTTCAACGACGTGAGCGCCCGTGACATTCAGTTCAAGGACAAACAGTGGACCAGAGGTAAGAGTTTCGACACCTTCGCACCCATGGGACCCTGCGTGACAACCGCTGACCAGATTGAAGACCCAAGCAATTTAGGTGTCCGCACAAGGGTGAATGGTGAAATAAGGCAGAACTCTTCTACCAAAAACATGGTGTTTAGCGTCTATGAGATCGTCCACCACGTTAGTCTAGTGATGACTCTAGAGCCGGGGGACATAATCGCGACTGGGACTCCTGCTGGAGTTGGAGTTTTCATGAAGCCGAATCCCAAGTTTTTGTCGCTAGGCGACTTGGTTGAGGTGAAAATTGAGAAGATTGGGACATTGCGAAACGTTGTTTCGAAAGAGATGTAGTTGTTATTATTGTTTAGCCCTTGTCTTTTAGTTCGTTGACTTTTCGTCTGAACTCTTCGATTGTCATCTTGCGGATGGTGGGCAAGGCTTCTGCGACGCATACTATTATTACGTCTCTAAGGTCAGTTTTAGCGACATTGCGTTTCAGTTCTTCTTGCTGAAACTGCTGAACTGTTTGTTTGACTTTTTTGCGAAGATGTTCAGGCCAGTAGAGAACATCTCTTACCATTGGCGTTTTTGAATCCATCCTAATTTAGGGTATTGAACCCAAATGAATCGTTCTAGCCGTGTCTGAGTTCATTACAGTTCAACCTTATGCTGTTATGTTATCTGCTAAGACCGAGTTGGTTCCTGCGTTGTTTATCGCTCCAGTCGTGTTTCCGAGACATGTGTTTCCGTGGACAAGAGTTTTGTCACAGGCAGCGTTAGAAACGTTTACACCATAGCCGCCATTTCCCACACATCTGTTATTGGCTATGACATTGTTGTCAGAATCGACTAAGTGTATTCCATCGCTGCTATAACCCTGAAGGACGCAGTTGGAAACGACGTTATCATTAGCGGTGTTGATGTATAAGCCCTTTTGACTTCCAGAATTTCCAACAATTCCCTCAATTGAGTTTCTCTGACCAGCTATTGCTCCGGCGTAGCCTCCTCCTTTAAAGCGTGCACCACTCACGACATTGTCGTTTCCGCTAAAGTAGAAACCATATGTTCCAGCAGAATCTCCTACAACAGCGGATAAAACATTTCTATCCCCATAGAAATACCAGCCATAAGTGGTGATGTCTTTGGCTATGGAAAGAAAAACAACACAGTCGTAGACATATCTGAGGTAATAACCTGCTGTGAAACAATTCTCTACATAACAGCCAGATAAGATGAGACGATTGTGGTATTCAACTCTTATGCCATTAGACTTCCCGTTGTATGCGTGGACGTTTTCAATGACACAATCGTTCAGATATGTGGTTGAGCTCCCAAGAAAATGAAGGCAATGACACGCTAGGGTTTGATTCGCTCTGTTTCCATCTAAAACTAGATTTTTAACTGTCACCTTATTTACCGATGTAACTCCGTCGCCTATTATCAATACCGTGCAATTCGCTCCGTTCGTAAGAAATAATTTAGTCGCCAAACCCTGCCCTTCAAGGGTAACGTTTGACTTTACACAGTCGATCGATGTTGAAATGTTAAATGTTCCTTCCATCAGAATAACTCGTCCACCACAGGCTGGTAAGGCATTAATCGCAGCCTCTATCTCAACTTCATCAGCTGTTCCGTCACAAACGTAATCTGCATTTGTCGTATCAGCAGAATTAGAAGCGGCAACAATTTTCGTGGCAGAGCGTCTGTACGCTCCACCTCCGCCTGCGGCAGAGATTTTCAGCGAATTGTTAGCGTCAACACGCTCAATCGTAACATTAGTTCCTTCTTCAAGTTTGACATCGCCCGTTAACGTTGTGGCGTCTCCATACTCCCCGAGACTGCTTACACCAGCACCCCCTCCGCCACCGCCTCCTCCACCCCCCGCAGAGCCAGCCACTCCAGTAAGACCTGCTTTGGTTCTCATCAACTTCTCTACAGTCACGGTTGTGGCACGTAAACCATAGAGGTAGTCGGCAAGTAGCGGTTTCTCTTTCCCAAGTTCCAAAGTGATCTCCAGTGTTTGCTCGCTTGCGATAACCCGATATTCAACGCTTATTATCCGAAAGTCAGAGTCAACGTTTTCGTTTGGCAAGGTAACACGGATTTTGTCTCCTGGCAAAAGACGATTCGTGCCATAGTCTAAGCATGTGGTTTGCAGAGCCAGAAATTCTGCTGGTTCGCTTAGGTGGTCTAGTAGAGCTTTTGCGCGAAGGTCGCATTCATTGTCGCTGTGAAGTTCCTCATCAACTTCCACGAGTTCTCTCAAACCATAGCTGCTTTGACTTGCCATATCTTCTCTTGTGGCTTCCCATCGTCTCCTGTTGAAAAATAGGTTGTCAATCCAGAAACTTCCTGTCCCTGTGGCTGAGAAGTTGCAGTAGAAAAGTATCTTTTTGAGACTGCTCCAGTTGAAGGGTTGTGAGTTGAAGACGCTGTGGGTCCATTCGTCACTGTGCTTCTTGCCGACACTAAAACCCTGCAAGTGCCATTTATTGTTAGGCGAAACTCCGATTTCCCTACGGACCTTCATACCAGCAGTATCCTCGAGTTCGACTCCGACGTTTCCGTTGAAGGCTTCTTGCAGTTTTAGTTGAAAGCTCAGGCTGGGGTATTTGTTGCAGTCAACCTCCATGCCAGACGGAAACGTGAGAATAACGCATCCATAATAGTCGGGTGTGCTCGTAGTATGTTTAATGCTGTAGGATCCAACAATCTTCTCAGTGCTATCGAGGGAGATACTTCCCGTTCCTGTCCCACTCGTCCAATCATTCGTTCCATCATTGTTAATATCCAAGGTTTCCGTCCAAGCATCTTTGTTGCTTGGGTTAGCCTTTTCTGCGGCTCCATAAACCGTTATTTTGTTTCGAATGCGGTGGATGTCCTTTGAATAACGACTGTTTTCGATTACTTCAGAGAGGCTGATTTGTGAGGTTTTTGTGTTTTTTGGGAAGAAAGCAAATTTGCCATCCCATTCAACTCTAAAATCAAAGCCGATCACGCCGGCCTTGTCAGCACTTTCAGCGATGTATTTGAGGATGTCAAAGACTGGCGTGCTTTCATATTCCAACAGCGTGTAGGTCGTGTCTGTGTCTTCTACAAGTTCGGTGCCGTCACGCACATGGCTTAAGCCAACGTAGTTATCGAGAAGATCCTTGACGATCGCTTCTCCTTTCTGATTCTCATAAGTCTTGGTTACCACTTTTCGGAACAGTTTCTCCCCCCAACAACGCCCACTTACCCGAATATAATTTTCAACTGGAGTGGATTCGGGCTCAATCTCTTCCACTCGGCCAGTAAAAATGAGGGGACAGTTGGCTCCTCTACCAATGCTTATGGAGCAGTTATCACCCACATTGATAGGACTCGTAACCGTGTATTTCTTCTCAAAATTCTGAAGGAGGCAGTCAAAGCTTGAAACCTCTTTGGTGCAGCCTAAATGAACTCGCAGTTCTAGGATGTCTCCTTGAGGCGGAGCGACACTTCCAAAGGTAATAGCCACAACTGGAATGGCTACACTCATTCAACTCCTCTCCTGCGCAACTCCCCCTCTTCCCCAACCCGCCGAATACTACGAGTACTGGCTGGAGTCTCAGCCAAGGCGGCGTTGTAGTCGTGAATGGCGCTTGCCGCTTCCCTAGTAGTGGAAGCAAGCCAGGCCATGTAAGCGGCTGTTGCGATGACCAAACCCACACCAAGCGTCAATAGAGCGATTTTCATGGCTAAAGCAGCATTAAAAACCCAAGTCACTTTGGCAGCGACAGAGGTCGCAATGGTGTAGACTTTCTCTGCTACGGCAACCCCAAAGGAGGTTCGAAGAAACATACCCAGTGCTGTGATGATGGAGCCCATGCTTGAGAGCCAGCGACTCTGCTCACTGCTTAGGAGACCGAATTGATGACCTAAGCTGGCGACAGCCATGCTCGCTGCGCCCAAACCAGCGAAGGTGCTTCCTGCCCTCTGAACTCTCGCAGCCATGGTGTTGGCATCCGCACCCACACGGGCGAATTCGTGGCTCGCACGATTGACGGCACGAATCGTGACAGTGACCTCATGAAAACTCATGTGCTAGCCTCCGTTGCGGCTTCATCGATTGAGTTATCAATTAGGTGTGTGAGCTGGGGATGATGCATCTCCATGGCTCGACTGAGGAACTGAAAGCCTCGCATGAAGCGGGTTCCAAACTCCACGTAAACTGCATAACGAGCATGAGCGCCCACCTTGACCGTCCACTCTTGGATTTCACTGAAAATCGTGGAGCGCAAATATCCAGTTCGAACTGGCACGATTTGCTTTGCAGTTTCCTTGATCGACTCTCCCAAATCAGCGAGTTGCTGTTGAACCTTAGTTTGCATGCCTGAATCTAAACGCTGAACCTTTTGTTGAAATTCCTCTAAGCCTTCGCACTCCATTTCTAATTCAACGGACATTTCTTGCGCCTCGTTTTGCCTTTTCCACTTCTTCCTGAGCTTGACGGTCCATTTCGTTGAGAATTAGGATGAATTCTTCAATGGTTTTTGAGGGTTGAGCATCGAGTTGTTTCGGAGACCAACCGAACTCTTTGCAGAGTCGAAACCTTGTGAGGCTCGAATGTGGTTTTTCACGCTTCATCGCCCTGAGGAGTTTTTTGCTTCATCCGTGGTCAAGCCGCAAAGCCTGTTGACTACCTTAGAGAATAGTTCACCGAGTTCGATTGGGATGCCGTTTTCCTCGCTCAGTAACTTCTCCAGAGTGATGGGTTGTGTGGAAGGCTGTTCCTTCAACGCAGCCACAATTGTTTCTGCTTGGATGGCTATGTAGTCGCTACTCAACACCTGCCCCGTCACAGGGTGATATCTCGTGTGTTTTTGTATGATGCGACTGCGTTTCGCCCAAGTCATCTCTTGAAAAACATACTCACCTCTGTACTCGGCACCGAATCGGTCGTCTAGTTCAAGTGTTTCGGTCCTCAAGTCTTCCACCTTTAACTTACTGCCACGGATTTGGCTGTGAAGGATAGTTTTTGGGAGACGAGTTCTTCAACCCGTGTCCCTAAGGTGCTCGAATCCCACTTGCAACCACTGAAAAAGGCTTTGTGAGTTTCGCCCAACCCAAACTCCAACGAAAACGATGTGTCGTTTAGAATGTCGTCTAATTCCTCCTTGGTTTCGAAGTCGCAAACCATTTCGCCTGATGCTGTTCGATGACGGGCTGGTAGATATTTCAGCAGATATCCGTTGGTTGTTCTTACCACTGGCACGCGCCTCAAGTTGTTTTCTATGGTGAAACGATAGTCCGTGACTCGGTCAAGGGTGGTTGTGTCCTTCTTCACGTAGGTTTCGTACCAAACCAAGGGAGCATCAGGATAGTCGCCGTAACTCGCTCCGATTTTTGCGGTTCCAACAACCACATTCTGACCAATCAGTTCAGCCGTAGCCTTCACGATTTCCTCTGCAGCAGCCTCGACAGTTAATCGATTGATTCGACAGCCCTTGTGATTGAGGGAAATGATGCCACTGGACTTTTCGTAGAAGACTTCCACACTCATGGATGTTAGCGTGGCTACGTGTTGCAGGAAGTTGATGTTCTGCAAGGCGTAGGTTACCTTTAAATCTGCTTGTCTCAAGCCCTTGCGAATGTGTTGCAAGTCTCTGGAGCCTATCCCCCGAATTTTTATTAGATCGGGGTTTAATGCGGGTTCGACCTCCTGAACGACACCGACTTCCACCATTGCTGGTTGGCCGATTCCGCTTGGGGTTTCTCCGTAGGTTGTCTCTTCTATGAAGTAGACTTTCGCCTCATGAGCCCCATAGATGGGTGTTGCCATTTTCTCTTTCACATCTCCTTTTTCGTTTCTAGACTGTTTCGTACCTGTGAGTCTCTATGGTGAGGTTGGAATGATGCAAGACAGGTTTAACGTCAACTCTGTCCGCGTCTATACAACCAACGAGTTTCATCCAGTTGAGTATGCCGCCTGGATTTTTTATGTTGGCATTTATGATTCTTGCAACTTCTTGGATTGCCTTCCAACGCATCCTTTGCCCAGTTATACCAGCCTGATCTCTTGTCCAGACTCCGATTTGATAATTGGCGATAACTTCTCTCTTTGAGCCGCCGAGACCGATGAATCGTTCTCTGTCGTTTGTTAAGCCAACGGTGATTATGACCTCGTACTTTTTCCAAAACTCCTCGGCGTATTCGTTGGCAACGAGAACGCTTGCTTTCGTCTGGTTGTCGTCTTTGTAAAGGGTTATGTTCTCTTTGACAAGGTTCTTCAGGGTTTCCTTTGGGTCTTCTGCACTCATTTTATTAGTCTCCTACACATGGCTGATCGATACATTAGCTGGTCTCGAAAGCGAAACTCCTCGACCGGACCGACCTCATACTCAGTGCCTCTGCAAACCATCTTGTCTCTGTGAGCGACAGGAGAGACAACGTAAATGCGAACGTAATCGTTAGAGGCATAACCCGGCTCGATCAGAATCTCGTTGGCTTGGGCTGGACTTAGAATTGCTAGAATTGTCGCACTCACAGAATGCGTGACTGTGCCATCAGTTTCTTGGCGACTGTAAACAGTAACCGTTTCTCCATGGTCCCGCAGTATCCGAGCGAATACGGATGTCAGGGGACTGTAACTCAGCAAGAGTTGAGCAAGCCATGAAACGGTCACAACAGACTTTTTCCCCTCTATTGGACTGAAATCGGAGAATTTTACGCCCCAGTACATGAAGGCTTCAGAATTTGAGAGAATGGTATTGACGCTATGCTCCAGTGCCAAGGGGTCGTGAACATTTCTTATTTCATAGAGAATCCCAGCGGTTACCGCATCATAGTATTCACATGCTGGTTTCCGATTCACAACGTCCACGTAGCCCGCCCAACAGATCCCCGGATTATAGGCAGGATACTCGGAACTAGCGCCTATAGCATTAATGAGTTCGTAAACCCTCTTAACCGAGGAAAAACTCCAACCCTCATAACCATAAAGCCCCCACAACCCATAACTAAAGTCGTCATCATAAATCAGATTCTCGGGCAAACCAGTTCTGTGCCAAGAGCCATCGCCACTCGGCAGGGGAGAATACTTTAGGTATAGTCCTTCGAAGCCGTTCCTATAGAAGCCTAAGGCGTCATCAATCATTGTCTGATATTTTGCCTCTCCAGTTCTGTCAAGAAGACTTTTCAGTGCCGCCAATCCGTAGAGGTCGATGACCCACATGTCTGCAACCCAGGCGTCTGTGATGGTTACGGCTTGGGCGAAACCTCCATAATACTGGTCGTGAATGCCTAGTTCACTTGGCTTGTGTTGCATGTTGTAGAGAAATGTGCCTCCAGCAAGTTTTGCAGCGTTGTAATATGCGACTGTGCCCGTCAAATCATAAGCTCTCAACAGCGCTGGTATGGCTCGAAGGGCGTCGATAGAATAGTAATAGGTGCTGTCGTCTTTGCTCTTGAACCCACCATAAGCAAGTTTCAGATTGTCACTACATTGGATGGAAAGAAGGTAATCCGCCAAAGAAACAATCTTGCTGTAAATATCCGTTTTCTCTGCTTCAAACTCTTTGGCGTTGTATGCCTCTGCGAGGAAGTCTATGGCAAAGGCTGCGGGAGCTGGACCTCTACCCCACTCTGGATCTACGGTTCCAGAGTCTGGCAAGTAGTAAAAGTAAGGCGCATAATCCATTATGAAATCAAAATAAGTTCTCAAGGCGTTCATGGCGTCTAAACTCTCCCAACATAGGGACGACACAGTCTCTGGATGAGACGCTCAACCTCCCGGTACAGAATGTCAACGCTAGGTGAATTGTTTAAGGCGTCAACACGTAAGTCGCCGACACTGAAGTTCAGCCCTGCCGCAGAACCCCCAGACAAATAGCAGAGGAGATAGATGGCGGCAAGGTTCTTGATGGCTGTAGCCTCAGCCTCACCACAACTCGTGTAGTTAATGCTTAAGCCAGTTTCAAGCTCAACTGTGGCAGTGGCGTCCTCAACCATCTTCATCACCTTCTCATCCTCAACATCATTCACGGTCAGGTTCAAACGGTCACGAACCGAGTCTGCTGTAACATTAACCAAGCTTGCTTCCCCATTTTCTGAGGATTATTTGATAAAATAAGGAATATTTAAGAAATTTTTAAGAAAAAAAGATTAAAAGTTTCCGTATTTGAAATTTGCTCCCTGAAACACGAAACAATAGTTTTGCAAGGAACACGCATGTATTTTCATGATTCTATGTTTATTTCCATTTTCACATAGTCTATTTTGCAGTCTATTAGGCATCCAATGCCTTCTGAGTAGATCTGTGCTCCTCTAACTGTTATAGATTCTATGTTTGATGGTAAGTAACTAAACACGAAATCGAAAACCCATCTCATATCCACACTTATTTCCCTCCACTCTCCCACCAATTCCACTTGATTAGGCACGGTCAAGACAATAACATGATCTTTGGTCCATGGATCTCCAAACGCGTGATGCCTATATTCTATTGGTTCAAACACTGTACTGGTCCAATTAGAGCTCGAAAAGAAAATGTCAATGTAAATAGCAGAACTGACGTTATAATCTGGATTGAAATAGTCACTCCAAAGGGTACAATTGTGTCTGTAACTGCAGTACAAGGTGATTCCAACATTGTTTTTAGGAGTACCATTGACGACATCTGCTAAGAACTCGCGTCTCACAACAAGAACTTTGGAACGTAAAATGTACTCATTTTCACGTGGTAATCTATCTCTGTGAAACGTTACACCAGGGGTAGGACTGCTTACTTCCTGCGAACATCCACCCAACAGCAATGGATGTCTTCCCCAATTATGAGGAAGCTCACCTTGCGACAACGATGCTGTAGCCCATCCTGAGCCAGAAGTTTCGTTGTAACATAAATGTGCCACTTCTGACAGAATGTAGGCAAAGTTTCCTTCCGATATATTTTGGGGATTCGGGTGTCTAAACCCAGGACGCCAAACATTTAAGCAAGAAGCGTTAGTGAGGTCTGGGTCTTGAAAGAAGAAGTACATAGGGGGAGCGCACATGCGCAGCCTGTTCACTTGATCTGTTAGGTTATCTATCTTTATAGTTAACATGTCCACTTGGTCTGATACGTTTTGAAGGTCCTCAATCGCTGTTGAAAGTTGATCTAACACGTGTTGATAGTGACTGCGCCACCGTTGTTCGCTGACATAAAACCAAATGTTCGATCCAACCAAAGAGACCATTATGAGGACACTGATAATCAGTCCTATCTTAATCTTATTCATCACCTTTTCAGTTTGGTCTGCCAATTAGTAACCTCCAAACCACAGTCGTTCCAACAGAATATAAATTATCACTTCATAACTAAATGCTATCTGGGATACTCCCGCCTTGGGAGTTTGTGTCGAAAGAGCCAGTTGAAACTCTCTTTTGACCAATACCAGATTCTTTGCATGTACCCAAACTTTTCGAGGCTTCTCACAGAAGAACGAGAAACCGCCTCACGCTCAAAAAGTACCTTACCCACCCTTCCAAGCCGCCTAGAAAAGTCACTGTCCTCAACATGCGCAAGCCTCACATCAAATCCCCCGACCTTCCAAAACGCATCAGTTCTCACAATGAAAGCCATTCCTCCACCGCCAATTCCAGCAATCCCGATTCTTCTGAAAAGCAATGTATCCAACAAGTCTAGCCCACAATAAGTTAGGGTTTGCTTAAACCCTTGCTCAAGCGGTAATTTTTTGCCATAAACAGCGACTACGTCATGTTCTTGGAGGTGGGGTAGTGTGAGTTCTACCCAATTCGGCGATAGGACAGTATCAGCACATACAAACAAGAGAACCTCTCCACTGGCATGAGATGCCCCAATGTTTCTTCCTTCAGGAATGTTACACTCAAACACGAAGATTTTATCCGTATATCGCGAGCAAACATCAACCGTTCTGTCTTCAGAACATGAATCCACTACAACAATTTCATCGCACTGGTCTTTAACAGAATGAAGACAAGCTCCGACAAATTTCTCTTCATTCTTTGTAGTTACCACACAAGAGATTTTCATCAAACTTTGTTGCATAACCACCCTGTTGTTTTAACAATTTCTTCGCTTTAAAGATACACTTTCTATACATCTGCACGCAATAGTAGGCTACTATTTCTGTTTGGTAGCCTCAATTGATTTTAGGTATCGCCATGCTATGTATCCAAAGAAGGATAACGCGAAACTCATCATCATAAAGAGATCTAACGTGAGCCATGGAAAATGGTTGTCAATGCGCCAGTTGCCAGTCCATGTCTTGGTAATGTGGATCGCCAAGATTCCATAAGCCACGATAATGAGTCCATAAATTATGAGGGCTTCGGTTATTGCTATGAGCAGTTTGTGCACACGCAAGGTTAAGCCTCCTGGAGTGATTATGTTAGTCTTTCGAGAAGAGCCGTTATGGCGCTTGCCGCAAGTGCTAGAAGTTCAAATATCTTGTATGCTTCAATCATGTCGTTGGCGGTGTACTCTACGCTCAGTCCGTCGATTCTGTTGATTATGGGCAGCAACTCCGCGGCGTCTGCGAAGTGACTTGCCAAGAAGGTTATTCTCATTTTTACTGGTTTTTTCGTTTTCAATGGCTTGACTTTGTTTTGTCTGAAGTTGGATACGGCTCTCTTAACGGCTTCCCTCAGTTCCTTCTCAATTTTTATCATGCTAGAACTTTTGGCTGAAACCCTACTCAAGGAATGTTTTAAGGCAACGGTTTCTGTCCATGGTGCATATTTCTCAACGTCGTCCTTTAGAAGTTGGGCCTCACCCGCAACTAGTATAACGGGCACATCTGAGTCTCCTGCTGTGTAGGCGTTTAAGAGAAATTCGCTTGCCGCGACTCCGTTCACTTCTAGGTTGTTGATGCTTGCGCCACTGTACGTGTGGTCAAACGTGGATCTTGCGGTTCCGAATTTTGCGTGATATCCAAGGAACAAAGCCACATCGCACCCTTCTATTCCAGAGATCATGCCGACTGGTCGAGGATAACCCCTGATAATCTCCACGTATTCGGGCAAATCGTCAACCAGAAGGTTGGTCATGGGTCCGTGACTGTCGGCGATAACGATTTCGTCAAAGCCGTTTTTGTTCAACTCTTCTGCCACGATCCTTGTGACTTTTGTCGCGATTTTCCTCGCTTCGTCGTACAGTGTGCCTTTTAGGCTTAGGTGACCTGGGATGACGACGTATGGCATACCTTCCAAATCAACCGAGATAAAAGCCTTCATAGAGTTCACTCGATAGAGGTCTATGGGAAATAGATTAAAGGATTTCGATTCTGAAATCAACGCGGATCGGCTTGGTAAGCCTGTGCTACGTTTCGACTTTTAACAAGATAACTAAAGCCAAAACCGCTAGTGACAGGGTTGCTATGATCGCAGCCGTGAATGGGTTGTAAGGCGAGGCCTCGTAAAGGATTCCTCCAATGTAGGGGGCTGGAAAGGCGGCTACCAAACTTGCCGTTTGTGCGACTGCCATCCATCGCCCACGTGAGGCTTCTGGAGCAAGCGAACCTATCGTTGCACCCATTAACGACCATGTTACGTAGGAGCAGCCCATCAGGTAGGAG
>Ga0315314_1000450_pt1 | contig 45501 bp, 47 predicted proteins | sample TDP9_MG_FD_203631 | JGI IMG/M metagenome (GOLD analysis project Ga0315314, IMG submission 203631) | Freshwater sediment microbial communities from Lake Towuti, South Sulawesi, Indonesia - TDP9 | ecosystem: Environmental > Aquatic > Freshwater > Lake > Sediment | place: Indonesia: South Sulawesi... | reverse complement strand
AGCGGAGACGGTGTTTGACGTAGCATCCGAATACGGGTACACAACCATCATATCCGGAGGATGGGAAGGGGACGCCGCTTCTCTAAACAGCCGCGGCTCTGTCTCCGTCTTTAGCGCACCCAGACCGGAGGACATGAGTGAAATGTACGTCGTTAAAGAAGTCAAGGGGGAATTCACATCAAGTCACGTCATCGACTTGGCATGCCGCTTCATCGGGGAGAAACCCGAATTCAAAATCCTATTCTCAGATTTCCTAGACTCCGACGCAGTGGGTCATAAGTTTAAGGAAACGTCGCTGGAATACAGAGGTGCACTTCAATATGAGGATCAGCAACTTAAACGTCTAATCAAAAAGCTGGAAGATCACGAGATGATGGAAGGAACCTTGTGGATCATATTCACAGATCACGCCATGGTTAATGGATCTCACGGTAAAGCCGACGCCCTCGATACATGGATTATCCTACATGGGCATTCAATACCAGAGTATATCCAAGGAAAAGAGACCGTTGGAACTATTCTCGACATCTGCCCAACAATCTGCGATGCCCTACATATGCGACGGCCACAGAGATGTAAGGCAGTCTCTCTCTTAGAAAGGGTTACCCTACAGCCCTGAATGTAGGAAAGACCTATCCATAAAACCATTATCTTTTCAGGGGAGGATTGAGAAGCCGCTTTCTGGAGGTGATTTTAATTAGGTGACTCCTCAAAGCCCTTGAGAATTGCGGTCTATTCAGGCGTGATAGTTTTTTGCTTCAGATGAAGGTTCGGGCTGTCCTGCTGTAAATGGTTGGTTAAGCTATGGGGATACAACCAACCATTCGCAGCCTATTCAACTGGCGTCAGCGATCCATCGGCCCGCCAAAGTATTAAATAGTCAGCCGAGAGCTCTAATCCTCAGGGTCGACCAATGCCTATTGAGAAGGTCAGCTTCGAAGACAGCCTAGGCAAGCACGTTCTCCCTGACAAGTGCATTGGCTGTGCCGCATGCGTCATCGTTTGTCCCCTCAACTGCTTGGAGTTGGTCGATGGAGAACCGAGAATTGTAAAGCCATGCCAGATATGTGGCATCTGCGCTCGGGTTTGCCCCAAACTCTACGCGCCGATGACGGAGCTGGAAAAGTTCGTCTTCGGAAGAGAAAGAGACAAGGAAGAGAGATTTGGCATTCATCGCCGCGTCATCATCGCTAGGGCAAACGATGAGAAAGTGCTCAAGTTCTGCCAGGACGGAGGAGTCGTCACATCACTTTTGGCTTTCGCGTTGAATAGCAGGATGATTGACGGTGCAATTGTCTCCGGGTTGAGCGAAAAGGAACCGCTGAAACCCGTCCCCAGATTCGTCACGAATGCGGAGGAACTCTTGGCTTGCGCTGGTACGAGATACACATACTCGCCGAACCTGCTTGCTTTGAAGGAAGCCGTGCTCCAGAAAAGGCGGATGGTCGCTTTTGTTGGTGTACCGGAGCAGATCGGTGCGATCAGAAATATTCAGATGGTTCCCTTGAAGAAATATGCTGTTACTGCCTTGAATGTCGGCCTCTTCTGTAGCGAAAGCTTCACCTATGGCGGATTTGTGAAGGAATGCATTCAAGAGAGACTGGGAATCAGCCCTGCGGATGTTACGAAGGTGAATATCAAAGGGAAAATCATAGTGGAGACAAAATCAGGAGATGTCAAGACGTTCCCATTAAAGGAAGCAAAGAAATACACCTCGAGAGGATGCTCCTCATGCCGAGACTTCTCCGCAGAACTCGCAGACATCTCTGTGGGCGGACTCGGCCTAAACGGGTGGACATTGACAGTCCTTCGAACTGATGCCGGCGAAAAGATCTTCCAAAAAGCAGAAGATGAAGGAGTGATAAGAACAAGACCGATTGACGCGGAGAAGCAGGCCCTAGACCTTCTGCTAAGTATCTCTGATAGGAAACGCATGATAAAACAGTAGTATTCGGAGATCCTCTCTAGGCCATCTCTCAAGCGATCTGAGACATGAAAACTCGGTGACAGGAATGTCTAGAAGAATATGCGAGATCGAAGAGAGGTGGAGAACCGCTCGAAATTTTGAAGAACCAGACAGAGTCCCCATAGGTATAAGCGTGGGCAACCCCCTCTTCTGTTCCTTTCTGGGCTATACACTGAAAGATTTCTATCGAGATCTCGACCTAAACTTAAAGATTCAACTAGACGGTTCACGCTGGGCCTATGAAAATCTGGGTGATGACAGACCGCGTAACCTTCAAAGCCCAGACGAATTGCATCCCGATATCGGCTCGGTTGCTGAGGGCATCGTCTGGAACTGCCGCATAGCCTTACCGACCGAAGAGAATCCTTGGCTCTCACCCTGGATTGTTCCCAGATTCACTACCATCGAGGAGATTGAGAAACTGGAGGTTCCGGATCCAAAGGAATCTGTAACGCGTCTGATGGAGCATTATCGAAGGGCCTTTGGAGTCGAGATCGAGGTCAGACTTCCGCCTCAGATCCATCCTCCCTGCTCAGCCGCAGGCTCCTTGGTCGGCACCGAGAGGCTCTACATCTATCTCTACAGATACCCAGACATCATGAAAAGGTTTTTCCGAAAGTTGTTCAAGAGCTTCTGCGCGCTCAGGGAATACGCGAATGACCAACTCGAAAAAGCGACGCAGGGCATAGGTTTGCGTGATGATCACGCTGGATATCTTTCTGAAGAGATGTACCGAAAATTCGTCTTACCCTACAATAAGGGACTCTATGAAAAGTACGGTAATGAAGGAAGAAGCCTTCACATGGACAGCCCTACCGAGCATATCGCCCATATCCTCAGAGACGAGTATAGGTTGGACAGTCTCGATCTTGGATGGCAAGCCGATATAAGAAAGATAAAAGAAGCACTCGACGGAAAGGTGTTCTTCAATGGAAATATGGAGTCAAGGCTCCTTGTGGCAAGCTCCTACCGAGAAATCAGGAGGGCGATCGAGCATTGCATCTACGCCGCTGCCCCGGGCGGGGGCTATGCGTTCGATATGGGTGGCGAAACGTACGCCGGGATCGATGTCAATAGGTTGAAGTACGCAGTCCAGTACGCGAAGAAAGTGGGAAGGTATCCTCTAGGGAAAGATGGATGCTCGGAATAGAAGAAAACAGACGCTATGCCAAGATCCTTTCCATCTCGTCTTGTTCTACATCTTCAATCAGAGGTATCCCTGTAGCCTTCGTCGCCCTCTCAGACAGTGATACGATGTCATCTCGATCTAGGAGGCTGAGATTCCACTTCCTAGCCCCGGCCATCAGCTGTCTCAGTCCCACTCCGATCCTTTCTGTTAGGTAGGTGTAGAGGGCAACAGCTCCCCACGGTATTTCATCGGAAAGATGCTCGAATCTTTCTCTGATTTGAGGTGCGGTGATGAAGAACTTGTCGGGCGTTGCACCATACCTCTCCACGAATGTATTCGGCAACCTATGGTCCCTTGAAAGTTCGACAAAGTAGGAAGCTTTCATAACAGCTGCTAACGGAGATCTGCCCATCAAAACCGCTTTGATGTATGGTCCCTCTCCAAAGTTGCTCATGGCTATCGACTTGAATACTTGCGTCTCGTTTACGAAGCCGCCTGCCATCAATAGGTCAGGTACATGTTTCCCTTTATTCTTAAGGATCTGTGCGCATTTCAAGATCTGTGCCTCTAGGTAGATGGTGGGCGTGCTCATCTCGTCCATCATCGGGACAGGACTCATGCCTGTTCCACCTCCGGCACCATCAAAGGTTACAGCATCTATCTTGGATTCTGAGGCTAGCTTCATCGTGAATGCTACGGCTGAGGGTCTGTAGGCACCTGTTTTGAGCGTCACGCGTTTCGCCCCCTGTTCGCGAAGCCAATCTATGTCCTCCAGGAAGTCCCTGCCGTTTGGCACACCGACCCTGCTGTGCCTCTCGAAGGATTTGAAGACGCCGTCCTTGAAGGCCTCTTGAACAGTCGGATCTTCAGGATCGGGATGAAGTACGTATCCGCGCTCCTTGAGATTGATTGCTTCCTTCAAGTCTCTGACCCTGACTTCTCCACCGATCGCCTTGGCACCTTGACCCCACTTTCTCTCGATTACGCTAACTTCGAGTGCTGACAGAGCGTATGTGTCCACACCCAGCCTCTGATCTTCAAAATTCGTCTGAACCGCAACGTCGCCGTTCTCCCCATCCCAGAATCTTCGAAAGCTTTCAACTCTGCGCTTGAGTTCTTTTGAGTATACCAATTTTCCACCTGCAAATCTGGCTTCCGGATCCATCCCACAGACATTTTCCCCTATCGTTATGGGGATGCCCGAAAGGGCGGCGCCGATCGCCAATGCTTCCCAGTTAGCTCTCGCCACCTCAGTAGATCCGAACGCGCCCGTTACTATGGGAAGTTTGAGGGGTATGCCAGCAACGTTGCTGGTTACATCCACATTCGGAAAGACCGCGATCTCCGGGTCAGGGTCTATGCCTTCGACATCCAAAAGTGAGGATAGAATATTGAAGTGAGACCAGTCTAGACCAAAGTCCTTCAATGCTGCAGCGGTGCTGAGTCCGTATCTTTCTGGCTCCGGATATAATGCTTCTCTTCCTCTGAAGGCCGATAGTCCTATCTCACATAGGAAAGGGCATTCCTTTATGCATATCGGGCACATTCCGCTTGTAGGGCTCACATCCCTTACACGAGTGCTTGTGCCGGTCGTTGATCTGGCGTTTAGATAAGCTGAGTTTCGAGATACCTTTTCAGGCATGCATGTCAGGCCACGTTTTGGCGTTAGGTTTTTCAGACCTATTTCTCCCTTCACAATGAATGCGCAATATAATACTATCGAAAATGATGTATGGGCCGGAAAATGCCTTCGCATATTCTATATGAATCATGTATCGAGCTACCTGGGCGACAGACATAGCACTCAATCGGTATCACCGTCTTCCTGTCACTCCCTTCGATAGTCAAACCCGGAGAGAAGCTTCATAAGATAACGAAGCAGTTAGGTGGACAGGGCGGCCATAGGCCGAACAGACGGCACGAATCATGAAGGGGAGCGGAATAGGGGTGTGCCCAGAAATACGGATGAAATGATACATAAACCTGATCGTGTTAGCATTGACAGCCGTGTTCAAGACAAGATATTCCGGAAGGGTGATTGGGTTTTGAGTGTCATGTGGGTTTGTAGCACCTCTGCAAGTGAAAACGAGCTGCTGAGTGTTTCGGTACATCTTGGAAGAGACGGGTGAAGGAAAAGGTTCAGTCTGTCTCCGATCTTTCAGGCCATTCCAAACCGTTTTCAAGGAAGGCTCTTTCTTTACAGCCCTGTAAAGAAGGAAAGGCAGAAGTTGATCCAGCGATTCTAGCATATCCTGAAGCGCTGATATTTTGGAAGCCAAGAATGGATCGGAAGTGGCTATGAGTACGAGATCAAAGAAATGTTCCGTCAATTCTCTCTTCCCAAGTCTGTATAAGACTTAAAGTAACATGTCCACTAGTACAAGCACCGTAATGGCTATTGCTAGGGACGCCCAGACAGCCTTATTCCACGTATATATTCTTCGGCCGTCCCACGCGAATCCACCCGACGCTTGTATTGGTATAAGGTTGAAGATAACTAGAACATAGTTTGAAACGTATCCTATCCTTCCGGCTATACGCAATAGTTCGTTGTTGAAATATGGCAACGAAATCCAGAAGAAAGTTGCTAGGATCAGACTCGTGATTGGGCCTGCTGCGTAGATCAATCCCATTATCCTTTGTTTGGGATCGTATCGCCAGTCCACTTGCTTTACGTATGTCTGACCATAGGATGGGTATAAAGCGCTGAAGATCGCAGCTAGCAACGAACTGAATAATATGCCAGAATCCCAAGCCCTGAAAACTGTCTTCAAGCCTAAACGACTTGCGGTAAGTTTATGTGCGAATTCATGCGCAAAAAGGCTCAGCCCCCCAACTCCTAGCACAAGGGGAATGCTTAGTGACGCCCCCTGTCGAAAAACCATCAACCACAGAATGAAAGCGAATCCTATCCAAGCGACAAGAAAGCTCCATCCTTCACTTGGTTCCGGCTGATCGGGCTTTCCATTTATCTTCCTGAGGAAGAATGTTCCGGCACCAACGACATAGAATTCAGCGAACCATAGCCGGATGAAGTTCAAGCCGAGATCCCTAAACTGCCCTCGAATTGTGTAGAGTGAGAAGCCTTTGTGGATAAACATGTTCCAAGAAGGGGAATTGAACCTGTCTGCTGTGGCGCAGATGATCTCGCATCGTTTCTTCTCAAACCAGGAGAGAGCTTGATCTAGAAGGGATTTGCCGATACCGCTTCCGCGGAAATTCCTATCCGTAACTATTGCATCAATCAGACCGATCCTTTTCTCCCCGTAAACAACGATCCTCAGAGAAAAACAGCCTACGATCTTTCCCTGATACTCCGCCACCAAAGAGGCTCCCAGCTGTCTAGAGGAGCTCTTAAGGGCTTCTCGAAAAGACAAATTGAAGAAGAAATTGTCAATAGGGCCTAGGTTTCTTTCGAAAAACCTCCTAACATCTTCCTCCTCAGTCCGCAGCATTTCACGAATAACCACTTCGCCGTTCAAACGGCATCTAGGTGCTCCTTTGGTGTCCAATTCACGTATTTTTGTCTTTCAGAATCAGATAAATCTTTCTGTAGAATAGCTTGAACAAAGTCTCGCTAACAGTAGTATATAGAATAGTAGTCGGAAAACTTCTGCAAAGACATATGTCATTCCGATCATTTTTAACAAAATGTTCCCCATATTAGAGCTAAAGTAAAGAGAGTTTTACTAAAACTCGTTTCACATAGGTGTTTATTATTTGCTATGAGCTATAGAGGACATAGGTGAACAACACATGGTTGAGAGAGAACGCCAAGAATTCAAGAGTCTTGAGGAAGAAGTGTTCAAAGCACTGGATCATCAAATAAGAAGAGACATCTTGAGGTTCATAGGTGAAGGAAAGAGACCCACCTTCACCGAGATAATGAACACCACAAAGTCCCCTGACAGCCCAACCCTCTCATATCACCTGAGGAACCTTGCCCCCTTTCTTGAATTGAAGGATGGAAAATATGACTTGAACTCCATGGGGAAGGCTGCATATACGCTCCTTCTCAGAACAGCCACTTATGATAGGATGGCCCTTTTACACAGGAAAAAGGCTGGAGCCATTTTCGGTCATATAGTGCTGTGGATTAGCGCAATCGCCGCCGGATTAGTCTTGCGTGTAGATTCATTCATGACTACCATAGCTCTACCATCTCTGGCTGCGGTAAGCCTGATGATCATCAACGAACTCTTTGAGTAGAGAAGAGACATATGCACTATCCTTCAGACAAGAGTGATCAACGGAATCGCATGACTAAAGGCTGGATAGTAGGCACTTTCGAAGCTGCTAGCACACCTGCGGAGCAAAGATGATCATCTTTTTGTCTAACATGCTTTGTTCTAGAAAGTAGCATTATAGGGAAGTAGACTTGCTGAAGTTATGGAGGGCAAGATCTGTCCTCTCTAAGCAATACACTGGGGTCTCTGGTTAGAACGATATTTTGCGGTTCTCTTGTGTCTTTAGTTACTGGAATTATCGAAAACTCGTCACCGGCGGGCATAATTGGATCCGGATATTTCGGTCATCCCATTGTCTGGTGAGTGACCATGACTCTCCAGTCTGATCAGTGTAGATTCACCGACTTGGCTGTGGACACGGCATTCTGGAATGCCATTTCTCTACTTGCTCTGATGATCCTGAAGAAAACGCGCTCAATGAAAAAATCCGTCTTTACTATCTCACGACGTTGTTCTCTCTTCCAGCATGGAAACGTCTACATGATCCAATTGCTCTCATTCTAATCCTTCTCAGGTCCCTGATCAAAGGCCTACAGCAAACGAACATTAGTTATTTGGAAGCGCAAATTTTACCAGAACCTATTCCCAAAGGGAAAACCCTATAAGTAAATATTTACAATATTCTGGTAATATGCGAGGAACCGAAATGGGGCTGCTCTCAAACCACGAATCGATCGTCTGGGTGGAGTTCCAGAAGGGAAAGTCCACCAGCACTATTGCAGAGGAACGAGCGGATGAGTTGAGCAACCAGCCCTATGTGTCGCGAGTGCTAAATAGAGCCAGAAAGAAGATAGCGAAGACGCTAAGAGAACACGCGAACAGCCACCGCCTCGACATTGAAACTCTCTTGGACTACAAAGGACTGCTAATCGGTTTCGATTACCAGGCAAACGCCCAAGTGTATATCATCTACACTGAGAAACTAGGAATCATCGTCTGGTACAGGCATGATTCCTACGCGGAAAAGCTCTGCCCCGAGTGCCCAAAGGAAGCCGAGTGCAAGGAAGCATTAGATATAATCATGGACGAATACGGAATCTTGCTAAGACCTGATGAGGAAAAGCTCTACATGACAGAGCAGTCCAGTGCGATCTTCAATAAACTTGCAGCAAAAGAGATTCCTCGATATAAAAGAAAAGATGAAGGTGATTGAATATGGGAAAAGAAATCAGGGAAAAGGTGATTAAACCTCCAGTTGAACATGTGACCAGTGGAAAAATCTTCAAGCCGTCCAAGGCATACATGTACAAGATGATTGTCCAAGCCGTATTCTTGGCAGCAATGTTGTGGCTTATAGTCGTCCTCGGCTTCATTGGAATGAGCTTCTTGCTTGCCTATACGGACCCTGCGAAGTATCCAGATGCCACACAACACATAAACACTTGGCTACCTCCAGTGAATCTCTGGGCTTCTGTTCCTCATCTTGTGTGGCTGATACCAGCCCTGATCTGCATTCCCGCATATTTCAAGAGTGTCGAGTATTCCGTTAAGGCTGAGACTGGCGAGTCTATGCCCGAAGTATACGTGAAGAAGGGAATACTCACCATAACCCGCAAACATGCTCCCTTCAGGACAGTCACAAACATATCCAGTCACACAGGACCATTCGATCGACTGTTCGGAATCGGGTCAGTCCATGTGGAGACAGCTGGCTTTTCCGGCTCAAACCAGACCGGTCCAGAATTGAAACTGGAAGGCATCGTCTTCTACGAGGAAGTCAGAGACTTCATACTCAACGAACTCAGAAAGTTCAGGACGCCTTACGTGACTGGAACAGAAGGCACCATCCTAGCCAAAGAAACGGTGCCGCGTATGGAGAGCATAGACGACGAAATATTGACGACTCTACGTGAGATACGCGACATATTGAAGACGGAGAGCCAGAAAAATCAGAAACAGAGAACAGAGAAACAAGCCAGATGAGAGGCGTCTTCCAATGAAGGTTGTGATCCACATAGACGAGTTTGATCTTGAGGTCTACGGGGGGAAACGTTTGGTTTGCTAGACCCGAACGGAGCCAGCAAGACGACGACCGTTCGTCTATTGAACTGTATTATTAAGCCCACCAGTGGAACGGCGACTGCAAATGGCTACGACATCCTTGAGCGGGGAACGAAGTAAGGAGGGTAGGGGGTCCACTCGCTGAAATCATAGCTGAAGCAGCCTCAACGCGAGAAGGATTCCTCAAACTCCTCGAGAGTGGAAACTACCGGCAATTTGATCTTGGTATCCCCGCCTTGTGAAACTTTTATGAATCGTACCTAATCCTTTCTTGTTTTGAGGTGTCATCGTTGAGTTCCCAGTCGAGTTCACCAAAGAAATTTTGCCATCTCCAGGAGCGGATGTAGAAGGGTTTACTTAATCATCATCGCCTCGTTTAGGTCCCTGAAATGTTCATCACCTGTGATGATCTTATGATTGCCCAGTCTAGCAGTTGCCAGTATTACCGAATCCGCCATACGCCAATGCTCGACGGTCTTCTTTCTCTCAAGGCTTAGTTTTCCAGCGAGTTCTGCTATACCTTCATCCAATGGAATCAGGTCCGAACGAAGTTTCATGAACTTTAGCTTTTCCTTAAAGTCCAAGCCAAGTCTACCATATTTCTCTGAGAGTTCAGCGACCACTATCGTTGGCGTAAGAGTTCTTCCCTCATCTATATAGCTTCTAACAAGATCTCCAGCTTTACTCCCCAAAAAATACTCGAACCAAGCAAAAGAATCAATTACGACGTAGGCTTTCTGACTCACCATTTTCACTACGTTCCATGAGAGTCCTTTGTGATTTCTTCGTGCTCTTCTTGGGTAAATATAATCTTTAGATCTGCATCTACGCCAAACATTGATTTCTGGACTTGTTGGGCCCTCTCCAGCAGTAGGTTGATCAGATGGTCGAAGTCTTCTGCCCCTTCTTCCTTGATGAGATCTTTTAGTTTCTTCCAAGTGGTCTGGCTGACAGATATTGTTTTGGACAAACCTCGAGCGCCTCGCCGATCATAATCTACATTATGCAAAATATAAAGTTTTCACGTCCTACCCGACGAAAAGATTAGAATACTCATACATCGGAACTGGCTAAGAACATTGAACGGATTAGCTGGGACCAACCATTCTAGAATTGCCGAAAGAAGGTGATCGTGTCTTCGAGTTCTATGGCAATATTCCGATAACTCCGATTATAGGATTCGAGATTATTTCTGAAGTCATTGTGACGGCGACATAGTTGATTTCACAGCTTCGATAACTATGGATTGCGGAATCTTGAGATGTTTACTAAACGGGTGAGGATGTTTTTTCACAGTCTCCGGATCTGGTCTTGGCTCAACCAGCCTTGAGACCAAAAACCCATTCCTATGCAACAAGCAGAAATAGTCACTTAATGTTCTGTGAAACGCTGTTGTTGCAAAGGGTTTGGGTATTCTTGGCATATCCCATCGAACTTCATATTTACCTACGTCAAAGTACTGTTTGATCACCAAACTTTTGTCTTCGCGTTCCCATCTTGTGATATTCTCCCCATTCTTCACTATGTGATCACAGAAGCATGGATGAGGTATGGAGAAGATGAACCGACCGTCATCCCTGAGGACTCTGGCGACTTCAGAAATGGCTTTTTCACAATGCTCTATGTCTTGAAGGGCCATGAAACAGGTTACTAAGTCGAAATCGTTACTTGAGAGCATTCCCATCGTGGCTGCGTCGGAAGCATAGTAGATTATGCCCAATCTTTCCTCTCTCTCCTTCTCTCTGGCGATTTCTATCAGTTTTTCGGAGAAGTCCACGCCTATAACTACGGCTCCTTTCCTTGCCAAAATCCTAGTGTTATACCCTTCACCGCAGGCTAGATCCAGAACTTTTTTACGTTTGACATCACCGATCAATCTGAAGGTAGCGGGATTGTTCAATTCTTCTCTGTAGAAGTCCTTTCCTTCTTGAACGAAACTCGAGAAGGATTCCGCACCTTCATTCCATTCCTTTCTTACACTATCTTGATTCATCTTCTGCCCTCCTCTTATGGTCTGTCAAATCTGCAAGGTGTCTTGTTTTTATCAGTATTACTCAGTGTTTAAGCTTTAACTGCAGTTCTAAGTGGTTAGGTTCGACAAAACCTGCTTTTCTATAGACGCCTATCGCATCCTTATGGGCACGAAGATGCAAATATCCTAGTCCTAGCGATTTGGCTTCTTTGATCAGTTCGGCCAGTAACCGTGTAGCTATGCCTCGCCTTCTTGCTCCTGGAATAGTGTACATGTTACATATATAACCAAGTTTTCCAGACTCGAATCCGTATCTTCCAGGAAGCTGCCACACTACCATGCCGCCTGTTCCGAGCACCCTATTGTTGTATTCCGCTAGCCACCCGATAAACCCGTAGGAAGGAATAGCTCTAGAGAAGTACTCGCGTAACGCCTTCTTCAATGAATCCGTCTCTTCATCCTCTGGATGATTTACTGACTCATTCAGAAATCGAATCCTAAGTTCGACTAGAACTTCAATATCCCCAATGTTAGCTCGACGATATTCTATCTCGACGTTATCAACTTCCATAGTCTTCTCTCCTGACATTACGAGAACATATTGTGAGAAGCCCATAAAAAAGTAGATTCATTCGTGTAGCGCCGATCAATAGAATTTGATTCTTCCTTTGGATCTTGCCGCCTTGAGCATCAAACGTTTCCAATCTCATTCCTTGATAGTCTGATGAGGGGAAACGTGGTAATTTGGCTCTGTTCGGAGGGCAGGAAATCTTTATCAGTCCATTCAGATATGCAAGAGAGCAAGGATTGGTGAACCAGATGAGCATCGCCGTCTGAAACTGATGTCTCTCCCATCAAATCTGGTTCTTGACGAGGCTTCGTATTGTATTACTCAATTCTTCAGGAAGCAAAGAGAAGAGGTGATCGTATTTGCTCAAGACCAACATGAGGGCTTTCTATGAAGGCGATGCAAAAGAAGTGCACGCTGTGCTCGAATCGACCGAAGAGGTACACGTTGCTGGTTTGACGTACTCTGAGAAGGCAGTTCAAGGTTGGAAGGCGACTCGTGCTCAAGATGTGATTTTGGTGGCAGAAGTTAGTGGAGTAATTATTGGTCTCATAGCGGCAAGAATCGGCGATCCAGAAGCCGACGGCGCATACATAGACTGCTTAATTGTCAAGCCCGAGTATAGAGGAAGAGGAATTGGACAGCGGCTACTTGAGCGGTGCATATCCTTATTGAAGGAACGTCGCGTACGATTCGTTCATCTCCATGTCACGTCAGATTTTCCTCGTGCAGTGCATTTCTGGGAAAAGAATGGCTTCAGAGGAAAAAGGAACCGCTACTCTGGATGTACAAAGAGATCTAGTTGTTCCACTGTGGAAAATGCGGGTCATGCATCAATCGCAGAAAAGGCCGTATGTTGAATTCTGTCATCGATGAATTTGAATACTATTATGACTGATACTCTCGTATTTCTGGTTTTGCTCCGTTGAGTTTTTGTCTACTCATGCTCCTTGCTCTATAGGCTTGTTTCTGTCAGATCATAGCTCCATATTTAGAAATAACCTTATGACAAATCCCAATGCGAAAGTCAGAGCTGCTACTCCAAGGCTGATCAACAACATTTCTGAAAACCTGCTTCTGAAGGAAATATCTTTCGCAACAGAAATGTAGAAAGTGAATATGAAGATCATCATGACCGCATTCAAAAACGCGAAACCTAAGCATAGAAATGGGTCTGAGAAAACAAAATAGGCGAAAATCAGAAAAAGAACTGTGATAACATAGGCAACGCCACAGTAAACTGTTGCCTTAGATGGGTTTCTCAAGCTGCCTTCAGATTTTGTTGACAAATACTCTGACGTCGCCATTGATAGAGACCCAGCGATCCCAGTAATCAAACCTGCCATTGCAGTAAGGCGCGTGTTCTGGAGAGCGAAGGTGAGACCTGCGAGGGCGCCTGTGAGTTCTACAAGGGCATCGTTCAAGCCAAGAACCAGAGAGCCAACATATCTGAGACGTTCTTCATCTATCAGGTCAACCAGTTCTTTCTCATGTTCATCTTCATCTTCAACCAGACCCTTGGCAGATGGAACGAACTGGGAAATCTTTTCATAGGTTGTTTGTGCTTTTTCTTCTCCTTTCTCCATCAGTTCTATTCCAAATGTTATCCCGAATATCTTGGCAATCAGGAAATACACCCATACTTTCAACTTGTCTGGTTTCATGTCCTTGCCCGTGTATTGCTCCCAGAAATTGTAATGTTCTAATTCTTCATTTGAGATCTGCTGCAGAATTTTCCTGTTTTGGTAGTCCTCTGTTGATTGAGCCAACTTCTCGTAAATAAGATGCTCTGTGATTTCGTTCTTTTGGGAAGTCAGGATTGGCCTTTTTGTTTCTTCGTCCGGGGCGCCGCTTTTGATGGTTACAATATAGTCTTGTTCTCACAAAAAGAACTTTTTGGGCTTGGGTGAATTGTATCTCCTTTAATGAAGTCAGTTCAAGTTCAACGACAAGAAGTAAGAGTTGCCTGGGCATTTCCGTTTTGCGTAAAGTGCAAGTGCCGGTGTAAGATGTAGGGGTTAATGGAAAACGGATAATTGCATGGAGAAATGAGACTTGACATCCCTTTCGTGAAGAAAGAGTATGATGTACTGCTAAGACAGGCCAAAGACTACCTCAAAAGAATAGAAGAGCTCACACATGTTCCAGTAAAACTGATATCTCTTGAGCCTGAAAGACAAGATACAATAGTCATTGATTAATACCCTACATCCATTTAATTACAGCATAAAGCCCTTGTGCCATGAGAGGTTGACTTCATGTTCCTCGGTTTGAGTATGTTCAACGAAAGTATAAGGATGTGGCTATCCAAAGAAGTAAGAATAGGTTGGCCAGGTGGAAGTGTTTTCTTGGTAGAAAGAGGTTTTTGAAAGAGGTTTCCTTTGCGACCTTTAGGCTGCTCGTAAGATATACTATCATTGCTCCTAGAAACGCGGTTGTTGACCACATTACTGGCACAAGGAAGATGGAATAGGCAATGGCGCCTCCGACTGAGAATATGTAGACGTAGAAGGACCTCTTCAGCCCGAACCTAACCACGAAGGTCAGGTGTCCAGCCTCTTTATCCGCATAGTAGTCCTCAAATTGATTGTGAAACTGCCATAGAATAGATGCAAAGAAGATGGGAATCAAGCAAGGCGTAACAGAACTCAACGAAATGACACTTCTCATCGAGGAACCCATGAGGAAAAGGAAGCTTCCCCAGAAAAGGCCGTGTAGTATTAGATCTAAAAGAAATAGATTCTTCAGTCTTATTGGAGGCGCCGAATAAGCCCAACCCACCACGAAGATTATTACGGAGAAAAATGATGGCGGTAACCCGCCTTCTAGATAGAAATAAAGAGTTGACAGAGTGAACAGGATGAGAGAAAAGAGAGACGCCTTCCTTTTTGTGGTATTTCCAAGTGCCAGTTGATTCTTAACAGAAAGGTTCCACCGCCCGAAGTCTCCAGCGGTAGCCAATTCTCTCCCGTCAGATTCAACATCATACACGTTGTTCAACGAGTAAATCGCTCCAGTATGAACAACTGAAAAAAGATAAACCAGCGCCGTGTCAACTGAGAAGAAATCAACCGAATCAGACGCAGTGAGAAACCCAAACAAGACAACGAACCCGTTTATGTAGGGTGCCACGAGGTGAAATCGACAGTTTTTCAGAAGAGAACGAAACTCTCTGAAGTACTTCTGTGACCGCTTCCCGCCTGGCATCTTGCTTCCATACAACACAAGCACCTGATCTGCGAAGTATCCAACGCTACATCAGAGAAATCCAGAGTCCAATTTAATTGTCACGCGTGATTATTAACTCTTGTCATGAATGCTCGGCTTCAAAAGTTATGGGCCTCATTTTCTGTCAAGTCCAGTCTTCTCCGTCCTAACAAATCCTTCCTCTCTAAGAATCTCAACATCGAATTCTAGTCTATTCTCCCCATTAGAGGATGAGGAGGGACGCCTTCCCTCTCCTTGTAGAAATCTATATATGAGGCTCCTGTCAAAGACGTTGCAAAACATTATCTAAGATGCGGGATGAAAGCAGATGAGCGAAGAACGATCAATCTACGAGTTTGCACTAGAATTCGTCATCTTCTTTTTCGGGTTAGGAGCCTTCCTTGTTCCATCCTCAATACCTTTCAATTGGTGGATCATCCCTTCAATTTCGGTTCTGTTGTTTGTATTTGAATATCGGAAGAGCACTACTAGGAATCTGAAAGTCGCCTTATTCATAGGTGCTTTTCTAATGGTCTTCGATTTCATCTTTGAGAACGTCGGCACTCTGATGTTGGGGTATTGGGGCACGCGAGGCAGCTCCCTCTTTGTTTTGGCCGTGCCCATTGAAGTAATGCTTAGCTGTTTCTTCGGTGGGACAGCTTGGGCATTGTACGTCCTGTCAGCACACGACTCATTCGTCACAACCCATCAAAGTATGTCAAGCAAGTCCCTACGTTTCTATCTAATGCTTCTGGACTTAATCTTCTTTGGGGCCGGAGGAGCCGCAGCTGAATGGTGCCTCATTCAAAGAGATTTCATGTACTACGCCGGGGGCTGGACAACCCAACACGCATTTGTAGCCTATTTTGCTGTATGGACTATGCTGCACATCCTGCTGAATAGGCTGACGCCTTCTAAAACAGGCACATAGATGCGCTAGTTGAGACCACGTAACACGTAGAAGTCTGATATTGACAATGACCTTTCTCCGCAAAGATAACGCAATGCTCTGATAACCCCTATTATCGGAAACATCGTAATGAGGAAAATGAGATCGTGAAGCAATTCCCTGAAAATGGGTTATGACTGTGCATACTCCAGGATCTTATTCAAAGGCAGTACATGCCAATATCAATCAGGAGCAAGAATCCTTTGGTCAGCCAGAGAGTCTTGCAAGTGTTGAGATTACTGTCTCAAGAGTTACTCCGAGATTATGTTCAAAATAGTAAGAAGATCGTCCCGTATGTTTACTAAAGTCAAGCATGCATTCCATGTTCGTGGCACATTCACGTGGTTGAAATCGCCGAGATGTGCAGGAGCCAACTCAAAACCATCCAAGCTTGAACGTGAACGATTGGGGGATTGACGTGAAGAACTTTGAAGTTGCCAAGATCGGTGTGAGATCTGACATGTACGGCAAAATCCACTTACATTTTCCGGAGTTCGAGATAGCTCAGGCGGGGGATGGACGGGCGGCACCTAAATATGTCTTCAACACTAGACCTATCGAAGAATTCCTGAAATTCGTGTAAAGAAGGCTAATTGTCGTGGAGATACCTGCCGAAGTGTACCTATTCAATGGATATGAGATCTGACATGTCTTGGTATGGATCGCATTCATTTCTCAATGAGTATATCTGTGATAATAACTGTAAGAGGATCATGGAGATCGGGGTTTTGAATGGTGAAAATGCTAAGACGATGGTTGAGGTTGCTGTCCAAAACTTTCCACCTGAAGAGGTGGAGTATTATGGATTCGACTTTTTCAGCGGTACTAGTTTTCACCGAGTGGAACAAAAACTGGGGAAGACAGGGTGCAAGTTTGAACTCTTCAAAGGAGATACCATAGACACTCTTCCTGAAGCTGTTAAGACCTTGCCTAAGATGGACCTGATTTTCATCGATGGAGGTAAATCTTATGCAGAAGCGAAGAGTGATTGGGAATATTCAAAGACTCTTATGCATGATGAAACGGCAGTCTTTGTTCATAATTATTACTTCTCAGGCGTCAAGAGAATGGTTGATAACATGTCACGAGACAAGTATCAGGTGGAGATAATCCATCCTTCCAATGACTCTGACACAGCCTTAGTCAAGAAGAAGAAAAGAACCTGGAGAGTTCAGCTCCAGCGGAGATCTGACGGTGAAAGAGGCATATTTGAGGGGAATGAAAGAAGAGGTCTCTTGAAGGATGAGGAGCTAGAATGGTAAGGATAGTGTTACATAAGTTTGGTGATGTGGAAGAGAGATTTGTGTATGGAATCTTGGAAATCATGAATGATTGTTACAACCGCATCGATACTCATACTGTAGAAATTGTTGATCTCTACCTTTTTGATAAGTCTTCTAAAATGAATGCCTTCATTAGTGAAGATAAGAGGAACATGGGAATTGAGACATCGCCTTTCGAAGAATCTTTCCTTGCAGTCCACGATGCTTGGCATGGGACACCTAGAATAATGGCGGCTTATGATAGGGCCTTAGACCTGCCAGAGTTGGTCAGAACAGGTGGTTTACGTCATGAAGTAGCTCATACAATACTTCATGGTTCTCTAGAATACTATTCGTTTCCAATGCCAACTTTCTTACTTGAATTCGAAAGGGGAGGTATTATTCCTCTGCAGATAGTGAGAGACCTTCTCTACTTGGCTTCTATAGCTGTAAAAGATTTTGAGGTCACCAAGCTGCTTTACGAAAATGGATTTTTGGAAGATCAGGTTGTCTACAACAAGTATTTCTTGGAACCATCAGAAGAGGATCATGAAGCATGGGAACTAGCCAAGAAGAATGAACCTGCTAGAGTTCTTGTTCTAGTCTCTCTTCTTAAGACAGCTTGCTGTGCTGCACCTTTGCTGAAAGATGAGAGGTTCGGTGTGGAGATGGGTGAATCCATCGCCAGAAGTATGAGCTTTTTACCTGCAGAGTTGTCCGCTCGCATCCTAAGATTGCTTGAAGCAACTGATAAGTTTGGCAAGAACACACATGAGAATGTTGATCTATTCATGAAGGAGATTATTGATGAATTGGTCACTAAGTGGAGAACCCAATCAACTCTTCCAAGAGAGATGTGACGAACCGAACTTAGACAGTATTGACCGAACAAGAGTATCTTGGTATGGGCACGTGTAAGCTCGTAAGAACGTTTCTTGTGCAGTCCCCCTTATATGAGGGGTTTTCACAATGTAATATTGGTCTGAAATGGAGAAAAGAAAGCTTGGAAAGACAGGCCATTGGAGTACGCTGATTGCTTTAGGCGGTGCAGCGTTACGTCCAAGTGCCCGCAAAGAGTCTGATGAGTTCATCAGGTTTGCCTTAGATCATGGAGTAAATCACGTTGATATAGCGCCAACTTATGGTAGCGGTGAAGCTGAAACCATTCTAGGCAAATGGGTCAAGGAATATAGGGAGAGTTTGTTCATCGCATGTAAGACGCAGAAGAGGACTAAGGCAGAGGCTGCTGAAGAGCTCCATACAAGTCTGAAACACCTGCAGACTGACTACCTCGACCTGTACCAACTTCACGGATTGGATGATCCCGAACAGCTTAGAATCGCACTAGGTGAAGAAGGCGCAGTGAATGCCATACTGGAAGCTAAAGAGCAGGGTTTGGTTAAATATATCGGCATAACCAGCCATAGCCCAGAGAACATTATGAAGGCCCTTGAATGCTGCGATTTTGACACGGTTCTGCTTCCTGTCAACTATGTCTTACGCGCCCATCCTGAGCCGAGAAATAATTACGAACCAGTCCTCTCATTGGCAAAGAAAAGGAATCTCGGAGTCATAGCCATGAAAACGGCTGCGAAGGGACCATGGCCAACTGAGAAACGCACCTACCAATGCTGGTACCAACCCTTTGATACTCGGGAGGAAGTAGATGAGGCTGTAAGGTTCACCTTGTCCCAGTATGTGACTACGGCAGCCAATTGCTCCGATATCGGAATAGCAAAGATGATGATTGATGCTGCGGAACGCTATACTCCTATGGGAAAAGACGAGCAAGAAAGGCTACTGCAAAAAGCAGCAGCTCTTAAACCTCTATTTCCAAGCACAACCTGACATGTACACATCTTAATCCTTGTACCCTTGTCCTCAAATATCGGAATAATGCTCAAGAGAACCCCGTGTCCCAGTGTACTTTTTCCAAAAAAGGCATTTCCCGGAAGTCAATCTCTCCGTATTCTGGCAGACTGAATGAAAGGGTTAGCTGGGGGAAATCCCTGTCGAAAGACAGTCTCCTTAGACTCTTCCACTTTCCATATAGCTGTTTCAGAGGCAAGAAACTCCAGCTCATTCGCGAGTAGTCTGATTCCAGATGTACGAGCTGGGGTGAAATCTCAAACTTGCTGAGAGTTGGGCAGTCGGGTTTTGCGCTCCTTTTCTAATCTTGCATTGCATCACATAGAACTAACACAGCGAGAACTGGCGCTTGAGAGAAGACGATCCGTCGATCTATTTCTTCGTCGTGGAAAGCTATTGTCTGGATCGCTTGGGCATATTCCTCCCTCACGTCTTCGTTTACGTAGCGGAGGAACTCGATTGCTCCAACAATCCCATGATTGTATTCATCCAAGTACGGTTCTATGGAAGGGAAGTCAGCAACTTGAGCTAACAGAGGCAGAGCGTCAATTAACATTCGGTGGTCGTAAGCGACACGGGCGGGCTGGAGCCTTGAAACCTCATAGCACTTGGAAAAAGTCCTCATAAAGAAGTCAAAGAATTTCGCTCCTATCGTGATAGGATAGCAAAGATCATGAAAAAATACTGGCTAGAACCAATTGTCTCTCTCCCTTTTCGCCCAGATGCATCTTTGTGGCTACAAAGCCTTTGACAAGAGCGCCACCCTCAGAGCATGGTTCAAGTCATCCCTGTCCCACGACATTGAAAGCTTCAAATCGACTGAGTTCGCTGCCTAATCTCTTTGCAGCATGTTCGCAATAATCGGATCGGTCGTCCTCTAAGAAATGCTTGTCAATAACTCATGTTTTTTAGGATCTTTAAACAACATAATGTTGGAGAGGGTAATTCTACAGTTAGATGTTTCTGGGGAATCGCAATGAGGGTTAGCAAGCAAGAATTTGGGGAAAGACTGCGTAAGATACGAGGAGTTTACTCATCGCACTTAGTTGATACGTTATATGATGATCTAGTTGGGTTTGGTTGGGGGTTGTTTGACGAATCTATACTGAAGCAAAAGTTAGATGAACTAGAAGCAAACATTCGTAATGACATAACAACTGCTCCCGAAACATTGGTGCAGAGATTCAAGAAAGAATTCTTCGGAAGAGAAGCACGAGACCCTCACTAGATCATCGGGATGAATATGAAAGCGATATGTCTTCTCATAACTCCGATTGTAGGAACAATACGAGTAATGAATATGATTTTGACGGTTTGTTTCAGATTAAAGAAGGAAGGAGTGAAGGGTAGAGAGAAGATTGGAGTAGGAGAGTGTGCCTCTTTTTTAAGGCGGTCCATGATGTAATTAGGAAAGATTGAATTGGATGGATAGAGCGAATATGGTGGATGCTTCAGCACATGTCTTGGTGATTGGAAGCGGCGTCGCAGGCTTATCTTTCGCTTTGAAGATGGCTGATTTTGCGTCTGTTCTAATAGTCACTAAAAAAGAGAAGGCGGAGTCAAATACAAATTATGCTCAAGGAGGAGTGGCCGCCGTTCTATCCCGCACAGACTCTTTTGAAGACCATATCAACGATACACTGGTATGCGGCGATGGTCTATGCGAGAAGAATGTGGTTGAAAAGGTCGTCCGAACTGCACCTGCATGCGTGAAGGAGCTTGTAGAGATGGGAGCAAACTTCAATCAGACTGAAAAAGGTAATTTCGATTTGGGTATTGAGGGCGGCCACTCGAAACGGCGGATAGTCCACTCTGACGACCTCACAGGTAGGGAGATCGAACGCGTCCTGTTGAAGGCTGTGACTGAGCATCCCAACATCACCATTCTTGAGAACCATGTTGCCGTTAACCTCGTTGTTAGGAATAACCGGTGTATTGGCTGTTACGTTCTGGATAGGAAGAGTTCTACGGTCCGCAACTTCATCGCTAAAGTGATTGTGCTAGCTACAGGTGGCATAGGTCGGGTGTTTATTCACACCACTAATCCAGATGTCGCCACAGGCGACGGGATAGCTATGGCTTATCGGGCTGGCGCAACCATCATGGACATGGAATTCACTCAGTTCCATCCGACGACTCTCTATCACCCTTTAGCTGAGTCTTTTCTGATCTCTGAGTCCCTTAGAGGCGAGGGAGCAATACTTATGGACAAGAAGGGGCGTCGTTTCATGGGCGACTACCACCCAATGATGGAGCTTGCTCCCAGAGATATCGTTGCCCGAGCCATAGATAGCGAATTAAAGAAGAGCGGCGAGAACTGCGTCCTCCTAGACATTTCCATGAAGATTCCTCAATTTGTGAGAACCCGTTTTCCGGAAATCTATGATAAGTGCCTCTTATTCGGGATCGACATCACTAAGAAGCCAATTCCAGTGGTTCCTGCAGCCCATTATTGTTGCGGAGGTGTAAAAGCAACCATAGCAGGCGAAACTGATGTGGAAAACTTGTTCGCCATCGGCGAGACTGCGTGTACAGGTCTTCACGGCGCCAACAGGTTGGCGAGCAACTCCATCATTGAAGGCCTCGTTTGCGCCCGTTACGCAGCCGGAAAATGTAAAGATCTCTTACAGAAGGAGATTCCTCTCCAGTCCTTCCCACCCTGGGAACCGGGAGAGGCTGTGGACAGCGATGAAATGGTCGTTGTCACCCACAACCGTGATGAGATACGTCGTCTAATGTGGAACTATGTGGGCATCGTACGCTCCAATAAGCGTCTAAGCCGCGCCAAAGACCGTATAACCCTCCTAAAGCAAGAAATAAACCAGTATTACTGGGACTTCAAAATCACCTCAGACCTCCTTGAGCTACGCAATATAGCGTTAGTAGCGGAGCTCATTATCGATTCCGCCTTGATGAGGAAGGAAACTCGAGGAATCCACTACTCCCTAGACTATCCGGACAAGCTCCCCATCGCATGTCATACTATTCTCAAGAAACCTAGATCCACCGTTTAGAAGCCCCAATGTCCTGTTAACCCCTATTAAGAGAAGAATGAAGGGCACACCATGCCGAAGACATTGTTTTACTGGTAAATCTATGTTGAAATTCCACTCCCGCACTTCTGGATGAACCTCCATCACTTGGAGATTCACTCTCGTTTTCTGAAGATTTTGGTGCCGAAAAATCGCGCGCGAATTCGAAGCTTCCCTCACAAATATGCTATATGGCACCTATCTTCATAAAAGACTGTCTTGCAATGGAATAGGGCGATGGTAAGAGAATTCGGTGACAGAAGTGAAGTGGAAAAAAGGCTATAAACGCGGGTACTCGGTAGCACTTCTTGTGGGTTTTGAAGATGACCTTGCAGTTTTGTGGCAGGTATTTAGTTATGTCGTAAAACTGCACCTTACGTTGAAGCTTGGAGGAAAGAGGGCAGATGAGAAAGCGCTATATAGATTTCACGAATCTGTGGTTGACGCGTTGAGACCAATGCTCAAGGAAGGGGTAAGAAGCATCGTAGTGATAGCTCCAGTGAAGACCACTTATGCGGCAGACTTTCTAGATCACGTGCGAAAGCATCATAGATCTCTAATGCAATCAAAGAGCTCGAATAGGGCAACTTTCGCCGAGCTAGTCGGCTCCGTAGGCCAGCCTCATAGGGTGGCCGAATTGGTGAAAACCAAAGAGTTCCGCGAGCTAATCGCAGAAACGACCTCTGGAGAAGTCGATCACACCGTCAATATTTTGGAGAAACATCTTTACAGCATCGACAGTACCTGCGTTGTTCTTTTTTCGCTCAGGGAAATCGAAGACATGGTCTTTGACAGAGAAAGAAGCAACGACTTTCGAACAGGACATCTGATGCTCACAGACAAGTATCTTGCTGACTGTGAGGACAAGAACAGGATTCACAGGTTATTGCAGATTTCACAGAATAGAAAAGTGAAAACAAGAATAGTCAACGCGGAAACGCCAGCAGGCAAGCGAATCAGCCAATTCGGAGGTATAGTTTTCTTCATAATGCCAACCAAATAGCGTCAGCATAGAAAAGAGAAAAGGATTTGCGGGAGACATTTTCACCGATAGTAGCGTTCAAATCCCACCCCGACGGATTGGTGTGTTAAACCTCAATTTCTTCATTAAATTACTGGCTATTCTTTGATTTATTTTCCGATTTTCTCTTGGTGTTTCTTCTTCTTTTTAATATTCTTTTTTCTCAACGCTTTCATACATTTCTCTCCGTTTAGACTAATATGCCGATGACGCCGTTAGTGTTTTAGATTTTTCCCTCTTTTGTCTAATGGTGTTCTCATATAGAAATCTACAGACTTCTATACGCCTATTTTTTCAAGCGTTTCTCTTTGCGTTTCCTTCTTTTCTCCTCTCTTTCCTTCTTGGTCATTGGTTTCTCTTTTGCGCTTCTCATACCCAATTCGATCACCATATCGAAATGGCCAGAATAGAGAATTAAATTTTTTCCCTTGGGTTATACGAAGAGTTGTGAATAAATGAAATAAGCGAATAACCTTGGATGCTGATAAACCCATATCACAAAGTTGGCTTTTCGACTACCCCTATTATCGGAACAGAAATAAGCCAAAAACAGAAGTCGTGGGCCTTCAGAAAGCACATTCAACCCAAGGAAGATTGTTAGGCTAGACTTAAAGAAGGACTGAGAGCATCTAGAGTGAAAAGACAATACGACTTCAATGCACTCGCACAAAGCTATGGATACCGCTAATAAGTCTTCAAGCATAGTCTCAACCTCACCTCTTTCCTGTGTCTTCCGCTAAGTCGGGGGGAATCGGCTGACGTGAACAATCTCTTAGAGACTAGCGAGAACGCGTTTGAGAGTCCCTAAAGGAGGTATCCACCTTCAGGTCCAACAATTTCCAGCTCGCCTGTAACAGGGTTTGGCTTGAGGCCTAAAGTTTCAAGAGCGTAGACTCCCAGTATAGGTGTGGGCACGTCAATTTCGGCTACGAGGACTGGACCCTTCCTACTCTCAGCTTCGACCTCGGCGAGGTAGAGCTTTGCCTTGGCCCTTCTTTTATCCGCGAGCGTTAACTCCACCTCAAAGGGCGTTACATGAAGCCCAATCTCAGAAATAGTCTTAGGATCCATCACCACATATGCGGAGCCTGTGTTCACTAAAGGTCTAACGTTCTTCGAAATTTTACCTCTAACCACCAAATCCACATATGTGTAGCCCATGTCCAGCCAACCGGCTTTAAGGTATAATGCTCAAGCGCGCTTATTATTCCTGCCGTCTCAGTGAATATGGGTAATGAGGTATAGCCTAGTGATAGCCCTCGCTGCCCAACCATTAACCATCCGCCAATATGGATACCTGTTCTGCACTTTTGATGTAACAACCACGGTTACACCATTGTCCGTTTCCTCTGCTCGGTTTGCGGTCTGACCCTTCGGAAGCTGATGATGCCTTTTCGAAACTTCTCTCAGATCCTGTTCAAATTTGTCATCTACGTTCACTCATGTTGTCAGCACGATTTGAAAGAGGAGGTTAGAAGATAGAACTCGATGACTAGAAGGGTAGCCTTCAACAATGAATGGACTTTCTTAACACAGAAGTCTCAAATCTTCCGGCCCTGAATGTTCCACCCGTTTTGAGATTGCTGACCACTAGGACGGCCGGAGAGAACAAATCTGGATCAATCTTATAGAAGTCAAAACCTGCTTCCCTAAATATCTCCCCGAAGGGACGGCCATACTGTTTAGATGCCGAGGAGACAGCCTTCTGGACTAGGTCTTCAAGGGTCTCATCTGAACCATCAAACTCAACATGACAGCAGACTTTCCCCCCATACAGTATCGCGTCATTCGCCCTTCCCATAGCCTCGGCCTGCCCGGGATGGATCGGCATGATGGGCGCATAACCATCCGCATACCTGATCAGTTTCGGGTCGAATCCGAGACTCATCAGCCTATGTATCCCCGTCTCGACGATCCTGCCTGAAATCTGGGTGAGTCCTGCGATGGAAGATGTTGGAACAAGGATCAAGTAGAGGTTTTTCGGCTCTATGCCGCAAAGGTTTGAGATGTATTCTATGGCTTCTTCGGGAGGCTCTTGAGATGTCTCAAGGATGAGTGTGGCTGTATCAGCCTTGTCTCTGTACCCTATCGTGCTGTATATCGACTTAGGCTTGAGTGACAAAGCCCGTCCAGGACCTGAACTTATGGCTGAGTACTCGCCGACCTTGATGTTCCAGCCAGCTAGTTGTGATCCTAATGTTGCTATGGCAGGATGGTCCGTGAAGACTGAGATGGCGGGGAATTCAATGTCCCCATAGGCTACATGAAAGAGTGATGCTTCCGCCAGTCCGCCCATACAGATCTCTGTAATAATCTTGCCTGCAGTGTACCCTCCTTTGGCCTCTATTCCGGCGTCAATGACCGTGGTGCCGGATTTCGTCTCCTTGGCCTTTACTCCTAGCCTATCAGCGTCAGCGCACAGTTTCTTCACGAGCTCTAAGACTTCGGAATTTACGCTCAGGTGAGGTTCGGACAATCTCTTTCACCATACGGAATTGAGAAGCCTCACAGAAATTCTTCATATAGACTTAGGTGGGGGTTTTTGGGTTTCGAGATGTAAAGCTTTCCTTCGCCGTCCTCCGTCAGATCGCCAGTGAAACGGTAGAAGGGTCCATTGATTTTCTCGCCATCTATCTTGACGCTAGGCCTGATATCTTCAATTGTGAATGTTGGGAGAATCTCTGGGACATAACCGCATACGATGATCTTGCCGTTAACCATCTCAGCTCCGACACGCGTGTCAGAATTGCCTAGAAGAAGGACTGTTCCATCCCTCATGTGCATCCCGAGGAACTGCGAGGCGTCTCCCTCGATTCTTATCAGCCCTCCTCTCATGAAGTTGCCCGCTTCGTTACCGGCGTTTCCATGAATAATGATCTCACCGCCTTTCATCCCGTCAGTGCTTCCCCTGTAAGGAGAGGCTACATAGTCCCCCGCATTTCCCATGATCTCAATCCTTCCGTTCCTCATGGCTGAACCCGGCCAGGAGCCTGCGTCTCCGTGAACTACTATCGATCCTCCTCTCATATTCTGGCCGAGATGCATACCCGCGTCCCCTTCGATAATCAGTTTTCCCTGTGTCATGGCGGAGCCCATCCTTCTCACCTTGCTCAAATCCCCAAAAACCTTTATCGTGAACTCCTCTTTTTTGTCCCCGTCGTCCTCCAAACTGAACAGTTCATCTAGTCTGCGCCGTTTGTTTCCTTCCCATATCTGAAGGGACTCTGTCTCTTCCAAAGTTTTGCCCGAGAAAACGTCACAAGAGATGCATTCAGCTTCAACAGGAACCCTGAGATCACGCTCCAGCTTAAGAATGAACATGTGCTACACTTCCGCCCTAGCGAGAATCGATCTCTGAGATGTCAGATGAGATTCTTCAACAGGATAGTTGTCAAATCCAACGGTGTAATATTCTTGGAATCTCTCTCTCAAATCGACTACGGATTCCGCGAGATCCGACGAGACCTCTGGGTTAACCCAGAAGGTTCTGCCGTCAATGGGCTTGACGACATCTCCATTCTTGACGGCGACTTGGCCGCCCTTGATCGTGTAGGCGGCATTTTCAAAGGCCCTGCGAAGTGTTATGAACTTTCTAGATGGGTCGGTCTTCTCAGGGTTGAAGTTGTAGACCGAGATATCTGCGTCTGCACCCGCCCCTAGATGACCCTTGTTCTCGAGCCCTAGAGCCCTTGCCTGACCGGCTCTGGTTGCGATTGCGATCTCGTAGAAGCTGTATTCGCGGTCTGTGCTCCCCAGTAGGCTTTTGGATCTGGCTCTTCTGTTTATCCGCTTCATGGTTCTCTCTCTGGCGATCCTGCTCATTAGCCATGAGATTATCTTGGGGTAGGTAGTGAACGGCGCCGCATTTGGGTGGTCGGTGGTTAGAAAGATCTTCCAAGGATCATCTATCAGAAAAGCAAGTTCAAGCCCAATAGACCACTGTACCGCGTGGACGTAGCTCTTTCTGTGATACGCGAAGGGAACTATTCCCCCACTTGTCTCCGTCTCCACATCGCCATTAACCCACTTGTTCCCACTGAGCTGATGCAAGATGTACTGGAAAGGTCCGTCAGCCGTCATTGTTGTCGTATCGGTGAAGACGACCTGTCCCATATCGAGGCTTACATGGGTGTGCCTGTTGACGTACCGGGCAATCTCCTCTGCACCTGATTCTAGGCTCCTCCAGTCGCCGCCCTTGAAAGCGCTGAACTGACAGTGAGTGACATGGAGGACAGGTTTATCTTGAACGCCTAAGTCTTCGACGCATCTCATGGTCTCAAGAGTTGTGACGTAGTTGCCCGGCTTGCCGAGATTGTTGGTATGAACGTGGATTGAGTGCGGTAGGTGAAGAATCAAATTCACCTTGCACAATCCCCGGATGATCTCTCGGGGAGTAATGCTGAAGTTTGGGACCTGATCGTCTATGTTCCTCACATTTCGGCCGAACCCCCAAGCTTCGAGCCCTCCTGGATTTACGAGCTTAACAGCGTATCCCTTTGTAGCCCGAATCATCCATGCGACGAAGGCCGCGCACTCTTCTATCAGGTTATCCCGGAGGAATTCCAAGACAAACCAGCTATCACCGAGCAGGGGAAATGCCGCCTTATCCATGATAGGTGTGTCATTAAGTTCTTCGTGTGTATGTCTCGCAAGGAGCGGAGGCATGGAAGGGGTTACTGTAGTTGTGTATCCCATCTTGGCATAACGGTATCCAGTAACGAACGTTGAGGGGACTGAATGCCCCACCCCAGATCGGGTTATATTGGTCTTGGCTACGACATCTCGAAAGTGGTCCTCAGGCCTCAGTAGGCGAGCGGTATTGACTTCGGCTCCCGCAATATGGGTGTGAATATCTACGCCTCCAGGCATAACGACCATCCCGGAGACGTCGAGTATCTCTGCTTTCCCTTCGTCCACCTTTTCGACTATCTTCCCGTCTTGAATAAATATGTCAACTTGATCTCCATCAATCTTGTTCACTGGGTCAAAGAGAAAGCCGCCCTTCACCACAAGGCTCATGATGGCACCTTTCCACGCTTCTCCAGTTCTAGATCTGTGATCCTTTTCAGAGAATAGGGAAATCAATGCCAATCTTGATATTTAAAGCTGTATCCGACGAGAATCAGCAAGCGACGGAGAGTGTTAGATCCTTCAGGATAGACGGTTACAGTAACATATGGTGAGAGTGTAGGGCATCTGAGAAACTGCTAGATTTGGTGAACAAGGCGATAGCAAGGGAGCTACAGGTTGCCATCCAATATATGTGACAGTATGTCCAATGGGGCGGAGTCAAATGCTCTGCGGTTCAGGAAGAGTTAAGGAAGATAGCGATAGCATAGATGAAACATGCCGAAATTGCTGAAAGTATAGGATGTGTCAATTCAGACTTTGCCATGCAAACCATCAACCGAATCTTTTATATGTTGCTGACGAGGATTCTATTGGGAGATGTGAACGATAATGTCCATCAATGTGACACCTGACTATATCAGTCTCTTAAATCAAGCCATTTCGCGGGAGCTTCAAGTTTCAATTCAATACGGTCTGCAACACGCAAAGATGGAAAAACTGATTCGAAAGGTCATTCCAGAGAACATTCTCTTGGATAAAACTACGTTTGAGGCAATGGGAAAATTTCTGAGGGAATTTGCTATTCACGAGATGAAGCATGCCGCCGCTATCATGGAGCGGATTTATTACCTAGGCGGAGAGGCGACGACAAAGGGGGGTAAACCAGTTGTTGGTAGTACTCTAAGCGAATTTGCGAGGAACGGCGTGAAGGCGGAAGAGGAGGCATTAGAATTGTACCGCAAGATTATTGAGGCATCCGGAGAAATTGGGGATTGGGAAACTCGCGAACTATTTGAGAAGATCTATGCACAGGAAGAAGTGCACTTATTCAAGTTTCAGGAATACGTGAACTTTGGGGACGAGCCTGAAGCACCCGAAGCGTCCATATCGGAATGGCGCAAAATTCTTACTGATGAGTATTTCGCGATGCTCAACAAAGCTGCTGCAAGCGAAATCTCAGCCATAATTCAATACACCAATCAGCACGAGAAAGCTAGTCTGCTCGTCTTGCGAGAAAAGAAGACGGCGTTAGAGGTCATCACTGAAGCTAATAAGGCAAAGGTTGTGAGCGAATTGTTGAAGGGGATTTTCATGCAGGAAATGGAGCATCTCGAAAAGATCTCCGAGCGCATCTATCTGCTTGAAGGCGAGACCACAACTGTCCCAGAACCGCTTCCACAGGTCGGCGAAACCGCTGATGAATTCCTTAGGCTTGGTCATGAAGCCGAAAACTACGCCATATTACTGTACCGGAAGATCATCGAAGAAGCATTCAAACGCGGAGACACGATGACTCGACGCATGTTTGAAGAAATAGTCCTACAAGAAGAAGAACACTATTGGAAATTTGACGATTTCCTAAAATAGGCTCTTTCGCATCTTCTATGACACCCTTTTCTGTATTATCATCTTTTGTCATGTTATGAATTTCTCTCTCTCTTTCCCAAGATGTCTTACATTTTCGCGAGCTCAAGGTTCATCCTCTCTTAGCATCGATTCCGGTAATGATCTCAATACGGCTACGTGTGTAGCATGAATTTTCAACTTGGAAAGTAGTCAAAAACATAACGTCCATATATGTGCTCTAGCATAGTTCTATAGCGGGGTAGATCTTATGGGTCAGGACCTTAACGTGGAAGAGGATATCCATCTTCACAATGCTGTCATGATCATCGGTTTGGGTGGGTGGGGGAATGCTGGGGAGGTCTCAACGTTCAGTGTTAAGTATCTGGTGGACAAGCTGAACGCCAAGAAATTTGGAGAGATACGTTGTGAAGGATTTCACGACTACTTCATTCAGAGACCGGTGGTCTCAATAGAACGGGGAATAATGCAGTCATACATTACTCCTGAGAACAGTCTCTTCTATAGCAGAAAAGAGGGGAGGGCAGATTTGGTTCTGCTTCTCGGCTATGAGCCTCACCTCAACTGGCCGGGATACGCCGGAGCAGTGCTCAGGCTGGCAGAGGAACAAGATGTGAGGCGGATCTATACTATGGGCGGGTACCTCGCTGACATCTCCCATGAGAGTGAAACCCCCATATCAGGGTCGACGAACAATGGTAAACTCGTAAGTGAACTCGAAAAGGCAGGAATCGAGCTCACCAACTATAATGGACCAACAAGCGTATACAGCGAGATAATGTGGAGGGCCAAAGAAGAGAATCTCGGTGTGATAAGTTTGTGGTGTGCGGTTCCGATGTATTCTACGGGACCATATCCTAAGGCTGCGATGCGAATGCTTAACAAGCTTGAACAGCTTATAGGGATAGAACTCGATCTGAAAGACCTTGAGGAGAAGGCTGAAACTTTCCAAAAACAGTTTGAGAGAGAATCTCGCGGAGAACGCCAACCGCGTGATATGCTAGAAGCCCTAAGAGGCCGAAGGGGTCTGGAGAAGGAACCATCCTACATATTTTGACAGAATCGATCTTACCGCGGGTCGAGTACAAGCGTGCTTGGTTGGGCTATTCCTCCTCCAAAAGAACCCGTCAAAACTAGACTGGATTTCGACAGCGAGCGAGAGGAAAAGGTTAAGTGGCTGGTTCGTAGAGGATTTCTCAAATCGCGTCTTTTGCGAGAAGCTATCCTTAGAGTTCCCAGGGAGGATTTTGTACCTGATCCATACAGGGACTACTCTTATATGGAAGTCCCGCTACCCATTCCCGGATGTAATGCCACAATCTCCTGTCCCCATAGTTACCCGTTATTCTATGAGGCTTTAGAGCTCGGTAGAGGCCATAGATTCCTAGAGGTGGGAGCCGGGTCTGGGTACGGCGCCGCCGTAGCGCGAGAGATTGTGGGAAGCGAAGGACGTGTAATAACGATAGAAATAGATCCAGAAACATATCACTTCTCCAGAGAGAACCTTCGCAAAGCAGGTTACAACGACGTGGAGGTGGTTCTGGGCGACGGTTCTTATGGTTACCCAGCCGAGTCGCCTTTCGACAAAATCTGCATAACCGCATCCTGCAAAGAGATTCCGGATCCATTGATTCACCAATTGAGATTTGGCGGTAGGCTTATCACGCCAAAGGGTCCACCAAGTGACAGACAAGACCTGTTGCTCATAGTTAAAGAGACTGATGGTGGACTACGAGTGAAGTATCTTGGTAAGGTGCTCTATGTGGCGTTACGCGGCCCCTACGGATTCTAGCGGTTAGAAGTTGGCCCATCGTGTTCCTTGTAGCAGAGAAAGATCCCGGCAAGTGTACGAATTGCGGTATTTGCGACGGAAGCTTGGCCTGTTCAAGGGGGACGTAGGTTTCAGGGATGGATGCATAGGCTATGGGGCTCGGGCGCTGGCGGTAGTTTGCCAGACGGAGTTCGGGGACACGGGACCGAGAGAGATGAGACCATGGTGACCTCACTCTTTAACTTCACGGTTTACCCCAATAAGAATGTTCCTCCGCGGAGATGAAAAACTTAATCGACTCGCTCTCTTTCTTTGAGGATATTCATCAATATGGGCACGATGGGTGGGCTAAGTGAAGACCAATCATACAAAGCTTTAAGTTCATTCCGGAAAACTGGTTGACTATTTGGTTGTGGATTCAGAGCATGAAAGCACGTATGAAGATCGGAGAATATCTGGCCTTGGACGCAAGACTCCGAGTTCTCCTACTGACCGGTGTGATCATGAACCTCGGTGGTAGCCTTTGGGGTTCTCTCCTAGGACTCTATCTGACAAACAATCTGGGAGTCCCTATCCTGATGTTCGGTTTGATGAATACCACTCGGGAGCTTGTCTCAAGCCTGGCTATCTTTCCCTCCGGTTTCCTTTCTGACAATTTCGGCAGGAAAAAAATGATGGTTCTCTCTATGATCTTTTCCGTTTCAAGTCTTGTGGTCCTATTTTTTGCGAATGAACTACTGTGGTTGTTCCTAGTCCCAGTCTTTCAAGGACTGAGCATCGCGTTCATGGGCCCTTCCAGAAGCGCCTACGTAACGGATGTTGTCCCGCCTGAAAGGAGAGGCGTTGCCTACGCTACCCTCGCCCTTCTTCAGAGTCCTAGCACCATCGCTGCAACATACATAGCAGGCCTGATTGCTGGCGCAGCTGGCTTCTTCTGGGTCTTCTGCATCGCCCTTGTTCTAGAGGCGATCGCTCTGCTCGGGACTGCGCTTTTCTTAGATGAGTCGCTTGGTGAGGGTTCTGGCTACCCAAAATTGTCGGAGAGGAATCTGACCGATCAGCTTAAGAATGGTTTCATCATGCTAAAGAACCCGCCCCTATTGGCTGTCCTCTTCGCCATAGTCTTCCATCAGCTGGGCTTGGGTGTTCAAAGTCCTTATCTGACCATCTACGCGAGCAGGGTATTGGCGTACTCGTTGCCTACCATAGGTTTTGTCCTCAGCATGGAACAGATGGGCATATTGACCGGGCACTTCCCGAGTGGAAAGATAGTCGACAAGTACGGCGGAGAAGTATCTTTCGCTTTCCACATTGTTGCGACATCCCCCTCCATGATTCTGTTTGCGATAACGGGAGACCCAGTATACACAGGAGCAATACTCTTCCTGTGGGGGGTAACTTTCGGGTTAGACAATGTGAGCAGACAAAGCCTCATAGCCAAATATAAGTCCGAATCTGGCGTTGCGACGGCTTTCGGCATAATCAGCCTAATAGCGGGAGTAGTCTCCCTGGTCTCGCCGACATTGGGAGGATGGATATGGACTAATTTCTCGCCGCAAACAGTCTTTTACGCCTCAGCCGCAGTCAACGTTCTGGGCTCTCTTCCCCTGTTCACGCTGTGGCTCTATGGCAGAAGAACAAGAGACTGATGAAAACAAAGAGATTTTGGACCTCACCGTGCGTCAGGTCTGCTTCTAGCGCACATAGGCGCCAAAAGCTTTTATGCCTGCAGAATTGTTGACTGAGCGAGGACGATGTTGCCAAAAACAAACGATTTGGGTGATGAAGCTGCGGGTGACATTAGCTCAGATGAGCTTTTGAGGTTAACTTATGATCTGGTAAGAATCAGAAGTCCGACTCTACACGAGGAAAAGATCTCCAAATACTACCACGACATACTAGAGAACATAGGCCTAGATACTTACTATCAAGAGGTAGATGGGGGGAGAAAAAATGTGATCGGTATATTAAGAGGGGAAGGTGGAGGTAGAAATCTTCTGATCGGCGGACATCTGGATACCATCCCACCAGAGACTTGCGTCGAGCCAAGGATTCAGGAAAACGTGGTCTATGGCAGAGGCGCAGAAGATATGAAAGGCGCCTTAGCCTCTATGGCAATCGGAGCTAAAGCCCTGATACAAAAAGGTGTAAGGCTGAGGGGAGACTTGATATTAGCGGCATGGGTCGGCCATGAGGCCCCTCACGGCAAGGGTGAAGGCCCAAGAGCTATTGCTGAATCGATCAAAGAAAGAAAGCTAAGGGCTGATTCAGCGGTTGTCGTCGAGGGCTCAATGTTAGATACCGTGGGGACGGTTCAAGGGGGCATGGCAATATTCACTATAAAAATAAAAGGAATGAGTGGAGGTCTTCATACAACTCTGGTTCCCTTGCGTTCAAACCCGATACTTTGGGGAAGCATGGCAATACAAGATCTGTACCGGATGGATAGCGAGTTGAACGGAAAACCTTGGCACCCCTTAATACCTCAAAGACCCTCCATTCAACTAGGCATTATCAATGGAGGAGATTTCTACAACAGGCTGCCAAAAGAGTGTAAGATCACCGGGACAATAAGATGGGATCCTGACGAGGACTTCCCAATGGTTAAAGAGAGGCTGCTTAGTAGGTTGAATAGGGTTGAACATAGCATATGGCACGGCTTGGATTCTTCAGTGAAGATTGACTTAGACCTGCAGCTGGTCAGGGACTCTTACGAAGTTAGTGAAGAAGAAGAAATCGTCAAAATAGCCAAGCAGGTTGTAGAAGAAGTGATTGGGAAGAGCGTGAGATCCTTTGGGTCAAGAGGGGTTGGAGACCCCTCGATTTTTGCTAAAGTTGCTAGCATACCAACTATCTTTTATGGACTATCTCTTCCCGACAAGATGTCTGCACACTCTGATGTAGAGTGGATGGAGGGAGACCGTCTAGAAAAGGCAGCTAGGATTCTCACTACCTTAGCAATACTTTACTGTGGTACAAGGAGGGAAAAAGTATGAGCAATAGTGATTACCACAAGTACCTAACCCCTGAATATCTGAAGCACATATTCCTAGACTTCATGCAGATGAGTGAGTTCACGAAGAATCCCATCGTCATGAAGAAAGCCTACGGCGTCTGGTATGAAGATGTAAATGGCAAGAAATATATGGACGGAATTTCCGGCATCTTTGTTGTTAATGTTGGTCACGGTAACAGAAGAGTTATTGAGGCTATGAAAAGACAGTTGGAAGAGATCTGTTTTGCACCTCCCCTTCACTCGACAAATATTGAGGCCTTGGAGCTCGCGCGACTGATATCAGAGATAACTCCAGGAGATTTGAAGACTGTCAAGCTGCTGAGCGGAGGTTCAGAAGCGACCGAGGCCGCCATGAAACTGGCTCGACAGTATCACAAGCAAACCAGTAATCCCACCAAATATAAGGTTCTCTCAAGATATGAAAGTTATCACGGAGCAACACTAGGTGCTTTAGCTGCTACTGGGGTAACGAAGAGAAAGAGTGCGTTTGAGCCGTTACCAGCCGGATACGTACACTTCTTCCCGCCCACATGTTTCAGATGCCCCTACAATCTTGAGTATCCGGGTTGCGATCTACTTTGTGCAAGAATAGTTGAGAAGATAATAGCAGAAGAAGATCCAAAAACAATTTCGTCTGTGATTGTCGAACCTATCGGGAACACCGGAGGAATAATAGCTCCTCCACCAGAATACTTCCCCATATTGAGAGAAATATGCGACGAGCATGAAATACTGCTAATATTTGATGAGATAATCACTGGGTTTGGAAGAACGGGAAATATGTTTGGGGCTCAAACATTCAAAACTACACCTGACATAATCTGCATGGGTAAAGGCATGTCAAGTGGCTACTCACCATTAGGGGCTATTGCATTCAAAGACTCCATCGCTGATGCGTTTTATGGCAAAGAAGGGCTTGAATTCTCACATGGTCACACCTTTGGAGGAAATCCTTTGACATGTGCAGCGGCAATTGCATCCACCATGGAGATAATTGACAAGAAGCTGCCAGAAAACGCGAAGAAGATGGGCAAGTATCTGTGGGAAAGACTTGAGGAATTCGAAGAATTAGGCATAGTCGGCGAGATTAGGGGAAAAGGATTACTGATTGGCATGGAGTTCGTCAAAGATAGAAAGACAAAGGCACAATTTCAGGATAGGTTTGGGGTTCAGCTGGGCCTGACAGCGCTGAGTGAAGGATTGATAATCAGATACGACCCGAATTGGATTGCCTTTGCACCGCCGCTAATTGTAAATGAGGGGGAGATTGATTTGATGATAGGCATATTCAGAAGTAGCTTGAAGAAGACCCTGAAGAAGATAAAGGCATGAGAAACAGACTCCATTGCGTCAGCTAATATGATACTAACATGGTAGACCGCGAGAGATCCACATCCTCGCCTTCATATTGATTAGGCGTCAAGGATTCATGCTATGTCCCATAGGAAGCAAACACTAGGAACTCTGGAAATGTACGTACACAAGACACCTATTCCCAACGGGTTATCACCTAATGTAGTTCGTTAAGATGAAGCGAGCGCTTGAACTTGCACTGTTCTAGATTTCTGCCTTGCTAATACTCTTTCCATCCTTCTAGCGCTCTCTTGGCATAGCCTCGAATGTAGGCGCGAGTGCGGGCTATTTCTTCTTGTCTTGTCAGCTCCTTAAGTTTCTCGCGGCCTCGAGGACTCTGAGCCAGCTCGAGGCATTTTCTAAGCAGAGTTTCATCTAACTCGTCTTCTTTGTCAATGGCATCCAAGTTTTCTTCAAGTTCAGCCATGGTGTTGGTCCCCGGTACCGTGGTGCTGACCTCTGGAGACTTGAGTATCCACTTGAGGGCTATCTGACTGGGCGTATAACCATTTGTTCCGAGGTTGGGTGGACAGAAATGAGTGAAAGGGATGCCATAGTAGGGCCAGTTGAAGGGTTTCATGGCTACTATGCCGATGTCCAACGCTCTACAGAGTGGAAAGAGCACCTCTCTAGCATCCTGAAGATGGTAATTGTACGGAACCGTCACCGAATCGAAACAATCGTACTTACGTATCAATTCAGCCAGAAACCTTGGCTGATGGTCGGCGGCACCTATTGCACCTATTCTCCCTTGATCTCTGATCTCTTTGAGAACATCTATAGCGAACTCGAATCTGTCACGTGAATAGCCATTTGATGGCTCGTGAACATTGAAAACATCAATGCGGTCCATATGTAAGATTTTCAGCCTTTCGTCCACTCCCTCGAGGATTACCTCTCGCCATCTATCGGTCGGGATATCTTTCAGTCTCCCAACCGGTCCCATGATCTCGGCAGCTATGTAAACGTCATCTCTTCGCCCGAGGGTTTTCAAGGCCAAGCCTAGGGACTGGCACTCCTCTACGACGCCTGTATCGAAATATCTTACCCCCGCATCTATCGCTCTCTCTACCAGTTTGTTCCTCGGATTCTGAGTTTCCAAGAGTTCTTCAAGTCTGACCAGCTCCTCTGGTTTTCTCTTCCCAGAAAAATGATAAGGGTTGAGGAAGCGCGCATATTCGTGACCTCCAAGTCCCAATTCAGAAACGACAAATCCTGTTCTGCCTAAGACCCGATACTTCATCCTTTCGACGTCCTCCATTTCACCTGTAGATTTTCAGTCTTATAAAACAACCTTTCTCTGCCATTGACATGGAAAAAGGAGAGATACAAGTGAGACGAGATGAGGCAACGTCCAGTGAACAAAGAGAATCCCATGAGCATATCGGGTTGTTCTATACAGGACTTCGGTGAGGGGCATAAGGGGAACCTGTGACAAGAACAATAGATTCCAGAACTCTCTGACATTACCTACCAAAATTCTCCAGATGTTGGTAGCCTAGGATAGGTTCACATTCTACGTTCGAACATGCATCTAGAGCAGTTTTCCCGCTGAAATTGTGGTGTTTCCAGCTATGCCTTATGTCTTCTTTCAAGTTCTTTATGGGTTATTAGAAGCCTATGGTCTAGTCCGTTTTCTTCAAGAAACCTCTTAAACGCTGAGTCTAATGTCAAAGCTTCAGCTCTCAGCCTGATAGCTGTAGCATAGAGAGTTGCGTCAAATAAGTCTCTCCAACCTCTGTTTAGTACGTAATAAGTTGATTGTAGATCTTCTCCTCTTGGAGACACTAAAGTTATCGTACCCCCGTAGACTAGATAGTCCAAGCCTTCTAATGCCTGTCTGGGCACCCGCTCTAGCCCCTTCTTTCTAGCCTCCTTGAGCACAACTGCTTCCAGCTCCGCCACCATAGCCATCGGATAGTAGAGTTCATGCCCTTCTAAAATCTCATCTAAGTCTTCTATGCCTCCGACCTCAACTCCTAAGTGGGGTAACACGTAGCTCGTATCGAGTAGAAGCCTATTCGAGTATTTGTCTTGTGAATTCCTCTCCAGCCTTCTCTACCTCTTCCGATTCGATGGTAGTCCAAGGTTCCACAGTCCCCGCCTTCCTCACGGGTTTGAGCAGAATCTTGTCATCCTCTGTCTCAAGAATTAACGTATCGCCTTCCTTAAGACCTAGCCTCTCTGCTACCTTCTTTGGTATATACACCGCGTACCTCTTTCCAATATGAGTAATCAGACTCATCAGAGTCATCAGACTAAGATCCCGCTAATAAACCTTCTCAAAGCCCGCGTAGAAGTGAAGCAGAGAGTCCTCCGTAATTGGTTGAAGCCAAGTGGCAAAACCGGCAGTCTTCTCCCATTATGTCCCGAATTTCCGGTCCCTCGAAACAAAAAGCATTTATTCCACTTGGACTTTGAATTCAAACTTGGAAACTTGAAACGAAAGAGACATTCAGTGGAGATGAAAATGGAAAAAAGAATTGTAAATCTCAAAATGTATCCATTCAATACAACCCTAATGGGAGGGTTTCTGACTACTATGACATAGCTCTCAGTGATGCTTGGTTGTTTGGAGGCTCTGGCCACGCGTTTCTCATCAATATTCATGAAAAGTTATGTCCAAGTGGCCCCTACTGTTGGGACCCCAAGACTTTCTATGAATTATTGAGGAACCTTGGAATTGAGATGAAAGATCTCGGATTCTTCCATCGCGGCAGCAGCCCTGAGGAGATCAAGCACGTTGAAGAAGTTCTTAAGAGATATATTGATAAGAACGTGGCTTGTTCGCTTTTGAATATGGAGAACCAGCTGATCTTTGGCTATGATGATAAACAGTTCCTTATGCGGCAACCATGGCCAAAGGTTGATGACCCCATCACACCTAAGACCCTGACTTTTCATACTTGGAAGGAGATGGGAGACGAAGTTCACATTAACTTCTATTCTTTTGCCAAGATAGAAAAGGCTGAGGATGAGACGACCATTAGGCATAGCTTGAGCTACGTAGTGGATATGGTTCGAGAGCCTGAACGATGGAGACAAGAGCACTATTACATTGGCCTTGAGGCCTATGATGCGTGGATTCAAGCAGTGAAGGATGGTTTTGGCTCAAGCCACGGGAACTGGTGGAACGGCACTGTATGGAGTGAATGCCGAGAAATGGCCTCAAAATACTTCGTGGAAATCGCATCCAAGTGTAAGAAGGACATCTCAGAAAAAGCAATAGACCTAAGCAGGCAATATAAAGACATTGCCGAACTTTTGCACAAAGCAAGTGATAAAAAGCTTACGGACGATGAAAAAATCAAGACTCTCCTCAGTTCAAAGAAAGCTGAGGAATCATGTATTAATGAGACAGAAGAGTTCTTACACTATTTTCCAGCTAACTAGGGCTAACCATACAACAGGCTCACATATTCTAAAAACGGCGTCCTTAAACAAACTGCTGAATGTGCCACATTCTGATAACGGACGTTATCGGAAGCTAAATAGACCCGAGAGAATATTTTCTATGAATCCAGAACGCCAGAACATTATTCCATCTATCACAAATGATAACGAGAACTTGAACTTCTTCCTCACTCGGGCTCATGGACCTATCCCGGGCTGCCGTATTCTACGTTCGAACATGTGCGCAGAGCATATTATGAGCTCAAAGCATAGCGATTTCAGTTAGGTTTAATGTATCTTTTCGCTACGGAAATATCATTATAATGAGATCTAGGAATCTTCGAGTGCCTCTGGGTTCATTACAAGTCGAGATCTGTGAAGGGAAACCGCTGAAAACGTTGATGCGATTATTCTTGGCGTGACCTCCATCGAATAGGCTTTACTATATAGCATTCAGCGTCGCTGAGTTTGGCTGCTTGGGCTCTGTGTCTGTGGGTTCTGGGAACTGGAATCTTCATCAATTCAATCCGTCGAGCATAGGCAATTATTCTTTCACCGACTATTCCATCTCCTTGACTTTGAAGAACCGTCATACGTGGATCAACTCAGCTGCTTCAACTTCTTCTATCTTTTCCTCCTCCAACAAATCTCGGAGTACAGATAAAACGATCCGGTAATCTATCCCAAGTTCTTCAGCCATCTCATCTGGCCAAACAACTCCGGGATTACTCTCAAGGTAATTTTCCACTTCCCGCCGCGCCTCTGCCAGAGGAACGGTTCTTAGGTTAAGCAGTTTGCCCGCGTCGAGTTTATCAATGTACTCGGCTACGGCTTCTCTGACTAACTGAGCAATGCTGCCAGCTGCACCCGCCTTCACCAACTTCTCAACTCGCCTATATTTCTCATCTGAAACAACGGCTGAAAGCCTCTTCACATCGACACCATTGATACAATGGTACAATGATACATATAAGTCTCACCAAAATTGTATCAAGGTGGTAGGCCCCGGATACGTGACCTATCTCGTTTAAATTTCTCAAACCGAGCACTAACCAGATGACGGTCCTGACTAGAGGAGAATTTCGGTAAAAAATCAGGGTCAAGACGGAACTCTGCGTCCTTTCGGGAAAATGCTCTCAAAGTGGATCTAAAATGAGATTTAGATCTCACAAGCTTGAGAAGAAAAGTGGGATACCTATACTGTATATGATGGCGGCGAGGGAAATTGGGTGTCTTATGTGCTTGTAAATGCCGTGTGTGATGAGTTTCTGATCTGGCAAAGTTCTGAGACCGTATGAGTAATACTTTCCCAAGGCCCTCTTACCTATTCTACGTATAGAGACCCAACCAAGAAGAGGCTCAAACCAAGTGCATTTACCACACCAAAATGATATGCCATTCCTTGAAGATAGACAAAATCCCATGCTGTTACAAGTAGCGAAGAAGCCCAAATCAACATTGATGGAATAATAAAACCCCAATCAGCTCTTGCAGTATGAAAGAATGATATTTTCATCAATGTAGCCTTTTAGAGTTTTACCTTTGTGAGACGCAAAGTGTTCAGAAGAACTAGCATGGTCACGCCGTCATCGCCTGCGGCTACAGTGAACCATAGAGGAATGAAACCCATCAGTCCTAGTGCGCCTAATATCATTTTAACCCCTAGCGAAGCGGCTATGTTTTGTTTAGCAATTCTTACAGTTTTTTGGCTTAGCTTGATTAAGTAAGGCACTTGAATCAGTTCGTCTTTGACAAGGACGATATCCGCTGACTCCAGAGCAACATCAACTCCACTGCCACCCATAGCGATACCTGCATCAGAGGCTGCAAGAGCTGGAGCATCGTTAACGCCATCTCCCACCATCGCCACCAAGCCGTACTTTGCTTTTAACTGGTCTACGATTTTTAGTTTGTCTTCAGGGAAAAGTTCCGCATACACCTCGTTCATACCAAGTTTTTCGGCGATTTCGTTGGCTATTTCCTGCTTGTCTCCAGTGAGCATCGCCGTGTGGATTCCAGCCTTTCTCAAGGCTTTCGTGGCTTCAGTTGCGTCTCTTCGCACACCATCAATTAGACAAATAAAAGCTTCACCGATTTTATTTATAGAAATGCATACGAAGGTGTGTTTCTCGTTCTCATAAAAGGCCGTAATTTTCTCGCAGTTACAGGAGTATTGTTGCATTAGATCCATGTTCCCGATAACTACTTGTGCACCATTAACATTGCCTACGACGCCTTTTCCAGGGATTTCCTCCACATCCTTGACCTTAAGGCTATTGAAAGGCAATTTCTGTGCCGTGGCTTCTTTAACAATAGCCTTGGCAATAGGATGATTAGAAAACTGTTCCAGAGCAGCAGCGTACGTTAACACTCTTTCGTCGAGTTCTTCAGCAGTTTTAATATCGTGGACAACTGGCGCCCCCAATGTCAATGTGCCTGTTTTGTCGAACATAACAGCCTTCACTTTGTCCATTTTTTCTACATATACTCCACCTTTGATGATGACCCCTTTTCTGGCCGCGATAGTTACTGCTGTAAAAATGGTTGCTGGGACAGAGATTGCGAAGGCACTGGGGCATGAAACCACAAGAAGTATCAAGGACCTATATAGCCACGTTTCGAATGGTCCGCCACCTATCCTTGGACCAAATATGGCGGTGAATGCGGCAAGTGATATGATAATTGGAACGTAAACGCGCGCAAATTTATCAACCAACTTTTCGATAGATGCCTTTCTTTTTCTAGACTCAACAACGAGCTTTACGATTCTGGAGACCAGGGTATCTTCGGCACTTTTGTTAACAACAACTTTGAGGACTCCACTCAAGTTTAATGTTCCCGCGTAGACGTTGTCGTTTGGCCTCCTTAAGATAGAAATTGATTCGCCTGTAACAAGCGACTGATCAATAGAAGAGATACCCTCAACCACAGTGCCGTCAAGCGCGATTCTCTCCCCAGGCTTCACAAGCATCGTCATTCCCGGCAGAACTTCTTTCACTTCTACGTTTTTTTCAGAGCCGTTAACTATCACTCTTGCTTTGTCGGGTATGAATTGTGAAAGCTTTTCAACGGTTTTTCTAGCTCTGTCTTGAATGTAGTCTTCAAAGTACTCTGACAGCGAATAAAGAAAAAGCACAGTTGCAGCCTCGAAAAGAAAATCCAGATACGCTGCACCTAAGGCAGCTACTGACATCAGAAATTCTACTGAAAACCTTTTTTCGAAAATGAGTTCTCTTAATCCAATAAGACCGATGTATATGCCCGCAACTATGACTGACGCGTGGTATATTATTCTAGACATGGATGCTGGTTCATTGAGCAAGGGTATAGTGAATCCAAGTGGAACTCCTTGAAACAATAAGTCGAGCAAACCCGCTATGAGTATGGTGAGACCTAAAGCCACAGCTAGCTGAATCCATATTTCTTTTCTCTTCTCTTCCTCGAATTCTTCTGTTATTTTCTCGTTATCGTAAGCCATGTTGCCTCATCTTAAAGAAACGTGGGCTCCTATATTAGAATAGTGTTAGGAAAGGTGCGCAAAATATTAATGTATCAATATTAATAAGTTACTATGTTAATAGTAAGATTGGTGAAGTTCAATGACTGTAGTAAGTGTAACCATCCCCGGTGAACTTCTCAAGAAATTTGATGAATTCATGAAGGCAAGAGGGTATTACAGCCGGTCAGAAGCATTTCGAGATGCGATAAGGAGCCTTATGGCTGAAACAGAACTCGCAAAAATGGAGATAGGCAACATAGCTGCTACTATCATGATAACATGTGATTACGCAAGAAAAGACGTTGATCTAAGGATGACTGAAGTAAGGCATGAATTTGATGATGTAGTAATAGAAAATGTTCATAGGCACATCGGCGAAAAATACTGCTTAGAAATCTTTATTGCAGAAGGAAACAACGACAGAATAGTAGACTTAATCGGAAGAGTCAGAGGAATGCGTGGTATTCAACAAGTCAGAGCCATGTTTATGCCATTGTAGAAGGCCCCAGAACCCCACGTAACATGATGATTTGATATCAAAAAGCCTGCGAATAATCTTAAGAAAATCTTAGTAGCCCAAGAGAGGTTCGAACTCTCGTCAAGCTCATACGATGCTTTTACTGATAAGTTGGTGCTGAAATTTCGAAGTTCTAGTTCGCTGAGGGACCGCTAAAGTTTTTCAATGTCGTCAATGTATCTCTTCACCTTCTCAAATTCCCTTCTAAGCTCATCTATGTTGCAGTATCCCTCATAGAAGCATCTCTCGTGTAGGACATGGTCTCTGGCCATGAATCTGTCGGTCAACCCTTTCTCTCTCACTATCGGGTCGACCTCTTCAAGCTTCTCCAGGTATTCACGCCTTTCCCTATGCGTTGCAGGTATCGGAAGTCCCCTCCGCTCAAAAAGGTCGTTCGTAGCCTGAATAACAGCTCCCCAAGCCTTCTCTCCAGCATCCCTCACCAACGTCATATTATCTTCCTTAACCCCCTTTTCGAACTCCCGCAATGCCTCCTCTAGAAAACCCTTAGCCTCATCTAGCTTAGTCATTCTCCGGTGCATTCTCCATCAAACCTTTACACCACGAAGGCACCCAAAAACTTTAAGAATCTGCTCTACGCCACATTTGTAGCCGATTTCAGTGGGGAAGAGGCTTCAACAATACCGGTCGTCTCACTCGATCCCGAAGAGGCAGCAGCGATAACACTACATTTCACAGTGACACGAAAAGGTACGGGGATGTTCCACCATCTCAGCCAAAGGAACCGACGAAAACGGAAAGTCTGTAATAGCGAGCGGCAAGAGCGAGGGAAAGGCGATCTAACCTAAAAGCAAGACCGCGCTGCCCAAGGCCTCTGCAGGAGTTGTATTTCTTACAAATTCCGCAGTTACATTCGGAATTCGACCTTTCAAACTATCGAACTCCTCTTTTCTGTGGATTAGGATGAAAGAGCAGGTTGTAAGACTGCGGGGCAACATAGAGCTGACTATGGCAGATAGACAACATCAGCACGGCACTGTTCGCAGCGGCGGAACTGTGGAATAACCGTCTCACATTCTCGTCGTGTCTTTCTGAGCTCATCGCAAGTAGGGGGACGCCAGTTTCTCATTTCCCCAATGGGAATAAGGGGCATGACATTCATCAGCTTAGCCCCTGCTTCGTTGCTCATTCTAGCGATCTCCAGCATTTGCCCATCGTTCAAGCCTGGAATGAGTACTGTGTTCACCTTGACTGCCAAGCCGACATTCGAGGCTTTCTCTAGGCCGTTGAACTGTTTTGTGATCAGTAGACGCGCCGCCTCTTCGCCGCGATAGATGTCTCCCTTGTACTTCACCCAGGAATAGATCCCTTTCCCAGTCTGACTGTCCGCAGCGTTAATCGTGACTGTCAATGCCCTAATTCCGACCTTGACGACCTCCGCTAGCCTATCCTCGAGGAGTAATCCGTTCGTGCTCATACACTTTAGCAAATGAGGATACTCACTATGGATTAAACCAAGGGTCTCGAACGTCTGAGGATTCGCAAGCGGATCGCCAGGACCTGCAACACCCAACACGAAGGAACAATCGTTGTTTCTCGAAAGCATGATTGACCGCACAAAGTCAACGGCCTCGGTCACGGTGAGAACCTTCGCCGTCCAGCCTGGATGCTGAATGGCAAATGCTGCGCATACGTTGCGTTCACAGAAGTTGCATTGGATGTTGCAGCGAGGCGCGACAGGCAGATGAACCCGCCCTATACTCTCATGAGCCATGTCGCTGAAGCAGGGGTGTTGAGCCATCACATCAATCTGCTGTTTCATAAGACCTCATCGCCGTCTGTCTTTAGGTAATGTGGCTTCCCGCTTTCAGGTGCTGCCGGTACATGGTCTCCAATTCAGATAGATCTTCAACCGGCCTCGGGACAACCGGCGGATCGTTATCCAATATCTTCTGAGCCAATTCCCTGAATGCCTCCGCTTCATCAGAGTCTGCAGAATGTTCAAGGACAGTTTTCCTCTCCACTTCACATGCCTGAATAACGGGACTGCGCGGAATGACATGGACAAGCTTGCTCGCAAGCCTCTCAGCAAAGTCGGAGAGGACTTCTTTCTCGAATGATTCATCTCCGCCACTATTGCATATCACGCCGCTCAATCCTGCCCTCCCGCGCCTAGCCAGCCGACGGATTCCCTTGGCTATATTATTCGCAGCGTATATGCTCATGAACGAACCTGAACATAATAGATATATTTCCCTAGCGAAACCTTGGCGTATAGGCTGAGCAAATCCGCCACAGACCACATCCCCAAGAACGTCGTAGACGACGACATC
>Ga0315314_1000449_pt1 | contig 45510 bp, 39 predicted proteins | sample TDP9_MG_FD_203631 | JGI IMG/M metagenome (GOLD analysis project Ga0315314, IMG submission 203631) | Freshwater sediment microbial communities from Lake Towuti, South Sulawesi, Indonesia - TDP9 | ecosystem: Environmental > Aquatic > Freshwater > Lake > Sediment | place: Indonesia: South Sulawesi... | reverse complement strand
ATCCCTTGTTCATCATCCCACTAATATTGGGCTTCATGGCATTATTCGTCGTCTGGAGAAGGTATGCTTGGCTGGCGTCCTTCCCCTACGCTATGTTCCTCGGCGTAGGAACTGGCATAACTCTAAGGGGCACAGTAACCACAACCATACTCGGCAATCTGCAAACCGTGATGAAGGAAGGGGCAAGAATCTTCGTAGGCGATCCCGCAAGTCAACTAGGCTACGTAATAAGAATCATCTTCACATTAACCGGACTAATCTACTTGTTCTTCACGTTATTCCATAAGGGACCGCTGAGCAAACCAATGGAATACATAAGGACTTTCGGAAAGTACCTTTGGCTGATCTTCATGGGAATCTCAATTGGGAACGGAGTGCAACAGTACTCGGGACTAGCTACTAGCGCGTTGAACAGACTCATTAGACAGTGGCTTGGATTCTAGGTTCAACCTATCTCTATTTTTATATTCTTCCGTTACATAGGATGATGAAAATGTCCTCGAGGGAATCGGATTTACCAGAGAAAGAAAGGGAGCTTATTGACAAAGCAGCGAGATGGATCGTAGATCAAGGTTTGGAGGCTCCAGCAATAATGTTTATCCAAACACTCAAACCCTTAGCCACGATCGGGGGGGATCTAGCCCTCTTCTTCCTCGCCCCCTTCCTCCCATTGTTAGAAGAAAAAGGGTATGATTTCATTGAGACTTTTGAGAAGAGGGGGAACTTGGAAAGACTTATTAGGAGAGTGGAGCAATTATTCGAGGAATCTCAAAGAAAGGAAGGAAAAAGACGAGATTCGGGCCTATGGAGCTGGCTAAGGAATAAGTTCTCAATTTAACGATAACTTATTTAAACAAGTTCTCAGAACTATGAGAGAACATCTCATGAGACTAGGGCGAATAATTCATGTCAAGTTCTAGGAAAGCAATGATATGGGAAAGAGACGAAAAAGCGATTCTCAAACTCCACAAGCCAGAGGAAGAGATGGAATATATCCTAGTCACCGATGTGGGAAGCACCACGACCAAGGCTAGGCTGTTCAAAAAGAACAGGGGCGAGTGGAGGTACGCGTTAAGTGGAGAGGCACCAACGACCGTCGAGGCTCCCTACGAGAACGTCATCATGGGCGTTCAGAACGCTATACGAGAAGTAGAGGAACTTACAGGTCTCAAGATTCTATCAGAAGAAGGAAAAATAATCAAACCACATTCTAAGGGTCGCGGCGTAGATTTCTACTGCTCCACAAGTAGTGCTGGCGGCGGCCTCCAGATGATGGTTGCAGGCGTTATCAAGACCATGACTGCTGAGAGCGCCAACAGGGCGGCACTAGGCGCAGGAGCAATTGTCATGGACGCCATCGCTGTGGATGACGACCGGGCTGACTACGAGAAGATCGACATAATACGTCATCTGAGACCAGACATGATGTTGCTGGCAGGCGGAACGGATGGTGGAACGACGACGCTTGTCATGCAGATAGCAGAACTCATAGCGGCGGCTGATCCAAAGGCCAGACTGGGCACCGACTACAAACTACCTCTAGTCTTTGCCGGAAACAAGGATGTACGCCCAGCGGTACAGAGCCTCATGAAGGAGAAGTTTGCCCTAGAGATCGTTGATAACCTAAGACCACAACTAGAAGTGGAGAACACAGAACCAGCTAGGAGGGCAATCCACGAGTTGTTCATGGAGCACGTGATGTCTCATGCACCGGGGTACCCAGAACTGATGAAATGGTCCGACCTTGACATCCTGCCCACCCCAGCTGGCGAGGGGATGGCCATCCAGCTGATCGCCTACATGGAGAAGAAGAACGTCATCGGTGTGGGCTTGGGAGGCGCCACGACAAACGTCTACTCCATCTTTGACGGAAAGTTCGTTAGGAGCGTAAGCGCAAACCTTGGGATGAGCTACAGCATCTCCAATGTCATGAAAGAGGCTGGAATAGAGAACATCATGCGCTGGATCCCCTTCGAAATCGAGAAGGGTGGTCTTATAGATATCTTGAGGAACAAGATGATCAGGCCTACGACGATTCCTCATACGTTGAAGTCGTTGTTAGTGGAACAGGCTGTTGCAAGAGAAGCGCTTCGACTTGGGTTGCGCCACCACAAGACAATTGCTACGAGGCTTAAGGGTGCCAAAACGGAACATCGAATGGTTGGAGACATGCTTGAGTATAGTCTCCTAGAGACCTACATAGAGATGATGAAAATCAGTATAATAGCAGGCACGGGTGGATTGCTATCTCATGCTCCAAGAAGAGCTCAAGCCCTACTCGTTCTGACGGATGCCTTCCAACCAGAAGGTGTAACAAAGTTATATCAGGACAGCGTGTTTATGATGCCCCATCTCGGAGTACTTTCAAAGGCCTTCCCTGAGATCGCGTGGAATATTTTCGATAAGGACTGTCTCATTAGGCTTGGAACTGTCATCGCTCCTGCAGGCACAGCAACCCAAGGTGAGGCAGTGGTTGATGTAAAGATCGAGTTGCCTGATGAAACGGTCTTCGAGAAGGAGTTAAAGTTTGGTGAAATCACTAGAATGCCTCTCGCCGAGAGGACAAAAGTCAATGCAGTCATCTCGCCTAAGCGTGGTTTCGATGTCGGTGTTGGACCAGGAAAGAGCCTTGAAACTACCGTTGAAGGGGGGGTCGTGGGGGTGGTCATAGACGCCAGAGGAAGACCCTTAGCCCTACCTGACAGCGATGAAGAGAGGAGAAAGAACCTTATAAAATGGTTTAATTCTCTTGACCTTTATCCAAAAGAATTCATGGTGGAATGGGAGAAGTGAGGGAAATGACCAAGGAGAAACAAGAAGACGAATCAGCTGAAGAAGCGTATGCCTATACTCCTGGTCTGAAGGTGAAAAGAGAGACCCTTGTTTTGAAGACCCGCTTACTCCCCATCTCAGGCGAAGTTTTATTTGAGAAGGAAGCAAATGTAGAGTTCGATACCATAGTCGCTAGAACCAACATCCCCGGTAGACCTAATATCATAAAGGCTGCCGATCTTCTGAATGTAAACAACGAAGACTTACCTACATTCATGGTAAGGAAGGAGGGTGACGAGGTTAAGGAAGGCGATATTATTGCGAAATACACCCCCTTCTTCGGTTTGATCAAGAGATTTGTAAAATCCCCTACCCAAGGCGTTATTGAAGCTATATCCGATATCACTGGACAAGTTATTGTGAGAGAACCGCCTACACCCGTCGAGGTTAAAGCCTATATCCCCGGTGTGATAACAGAGGTTCTTCCAAAAAGGGGCGTTGTAATAGAAACTCCAGCCGCCTTTATCCAAGGCATCTTTGGGATAGGAGGGGAGAGGCATGGCGCGCTATCGATAGTCGTTGAGTCCCCGGAGGATGTTCTAACCGCCAAGAAGATTAAAGCCGAGCACAAGGGAAAGATTCTGGTTGGAGGAAGCTTGGTAACCCTCGATGCGTTTAGAAGGGCTTTAGAGTTGGGTGTAAGTGGAATCATAGTAGGGGGAATAAAGGGTCTTGACCTCGCAGAATGCATAGGATATGAAATAGGCGTAGCCATCACAGGCCATGAAGATATCAACACTACGCTCATTGTCACAGAGGGCTTTGGAGAAATGCGCATGTCGATGAGGACGTTTGACCTCCTTAAGGGTTTTGAGGGTTATGAGGCGGCAATAAATGGCGCAACGCAAATCAGGGCAGGAGTCATACGCCCTGAGATCGTTATCTCTCACCAGAAGCGGACTTCAAAAGGCGCTGAAGAAAAGCTGGTTGGAGGAATGCGGCCTGGAACCCCTGTCAGAATAATACACGAGCCCCATTTTGGAAAGATCGGTGTAGTTGTAAGCCTTCCTGTCCACCTGCAGAACATCGAAACAGAATCCTCCGTCAGAGTGCTCGAAGTAAAACTGGAAGAAGGAATCGTCATCGTTCCGAGGGCGAATGTGGAGATAATAGAAGAGTAAGAGACCTTTTCCCTTTTTGGCACAGATACGAGTAATTGAAAAGAGTTGATTTACTGCCTATGTTTCTCTCTCCTCTCTCTCCAGCGCGCGCTTCTCTCTTCTATACAACCAAGCGATAACTAAGAGCGTGAAGGAGGATAGAATTAGGAACAAATCATCCATACTTGGGAAGGTTAGAGTTCCATACAGGAAGGATACGGCGAGGAAAATCAGAAAGCCAATTAGAGCCATAAGCATTCTTCACACCCATCAAGAAGACGGGGATTATCCTCTTAAACATTTTTCTCTGGATTGAAGCCTTCTGCGTGACAGCCCCCAATCTCCAATTGAAGAAATCGTGTACACAGGATTGGCTCTCATGCGTACCATATTCAGGAGAAATTTTAAAAGGAGAGCTATACAATTCCACTCTGCCACAATCTCGGCAAAAAGAGTGATTTAGACATGGGAACTAGGATATTGACTAAAGAGGATATATGGCACCTAGTATTCGGAGCAGCAGCACTGGCTACAGGCGGTGGAGGATCCTGTCCAACCTATGAGCAGTTCAGCACGCAGGCTGAAGCTTTCTTTCAAGAGGGACATAAACCGACCCTCATAGACCCGATGGACATAAAGGACGACGAACTTGTTTTCTGCAACATCGGAGTAGGAGGAGGAATCATCTTTAAGTACTCAACGCTCTACGCAAGCCGTTACATGCCCAGAGAGGGCTGGCTCAAGCAATTAGAACTAACAACGACACTCAACAGCTGGTCCCAGTTGCCTGCAGATCCTCGTGGAGAAGAACACATAAAGAAACTAAAGGAACTTGTTGGAAAAGAACCCGTCGCCTACATACCCTTCGAATGCGGACCTCTGGACTCTGGTCAGGTTTACAGTGCTGCAAGAAGGGGGGTTCCCCTCGTGGACGGTGACTTAGCGGGCTACAGGGCGGTTCCTGAAGTCTCATTGTGGAAACTGAACGTGTATAACGCTCCGGTCACGCCCTTCGTTGTACGCACCGCCTGGGGAGACCTCATCGTAGTCCACAAGACCCTGAGTCATCAAAGGTTTGAGGACCTCTGTAGGCACATAGCCATGATCTCTGGAGGTAGCAGCGCACCTGTCGTTCCAATAGAAGGGAAGTACATCAAGATGGGGAAGACCCACAACACCATGAGCTTAGCGATCGATGTAGGCAAAGCAATACAAGATGCTGTAAACAAGGGAGACGACCCCATAGCTGCTCTACTCAACGTTACGAAGGGCTACAAGGTCTTCGAGGGGAAAGTGGCGTGCCACCTGTCTGAGCCTGAAGGCGGCTTTAACTGGGGGTACACATGGATCGAGGGAACCGGCGAGTGGCAAGGCAAGACCTTCAAACTATGGTATAAAAACGAGAACCAAGTCAGCTGGATCGACGAAGAACCCTACATAACCTGTCCAGACCCCTTCACTGTCATTGACAAGAAAACCGGGCTCGGGTTATCAAACTTCAGAGCAGAGATGTGGACCCCAGGAAGAGAAGTCGTAGTCACCGCTTTGAAAGCTGCCGACCACTGGAGGACCGAGAGAGGACTGAAAATCTATAGACCCAAACACTTTGGCTTTGACATCAAGTACAAACCAATAGAGGAAATACTAGGCTAACCATCAAGGCTGATGAGCTAGGGGAACCTTCATTCCTTTTTTTATCATCTCTCAAAGGATAAAAGTTCTTGATGTTGATAGTCGTTCAGTTATGGAGGGAGAGCCAATAATGGATCTGATTCGCGAGGGAGATGATGTCCTCCTTTACTTAGATGAGAGGAGAACCTATCTGGTCAGGGTGGGAGAGGAGGTCTCCTTCCACACTCATAAGGGCTATTTCCAGCTTGGGGAACTCGTCGGAAAGGAGTTCGGCGCCCCAATCAAGAGCAGCCTCGGTGCGACGTTCTACGGCTTCAAGCCCTTAATGAGGGATTACGTTCTCAAAACGAGACGCCGCACACAGATCATGTATCCAAAGGATATGGGGCTCCTCGTCCTGTTGACGGGTATCAGCCTTGGGAGTAGGGTTGTGGAGGCTGGAACAGGCAGTGGAGCTCTTACAAGTATACTTGCTAACTTCGTCAAGCCTAACGGTCGGGTCTACTCCTACGAAATACGTGAAGAGTTCTTGAAGGACGCTGGGGCGAACCTGAGGAGGGCGGGCCTCTTTGATTATGTTGAGTTGAAGTTGAAGGACATTACCGAGGGCATAGACGAGGAATGCGTAGATGCTGTTGTTCTTGACCTCGCTGTACCATGGCTCGTTATCCCCCACGCCTATCGAAGCCTGAAGGGGAGCGGGGTCCTAGCTTCCTTCAGTCCCACAATAGAGCAGGTGATGAAGACGGTTGAGGCTCTCAGAGAACATCCCTTTGCTGACGTGGAGACGGTTGAGTTGTTGATGAGAAGAATGAATATAGGGGAGAACAGGACGAGACCTGAAACGCTCATGATCGGGCACACAGGCTACATCACCACAGCTCGGAAAATCCTGAGGCAAGACGGTACGTAGCCAAAGAATGGCGTCAGAAAGCTTGATCGGAAAAGCCCACCGAAATAGAAGAATTACTTCCACGCAACAACGAGTGTTATCAGCTCGTCGTTTCTAATCGGCTTCACGGGGTTCATTCGCTTGTATTCAAATAGCCTCCTTACGCCTCTGTCTATTGCTTCTTCCGATAGGTGCCAGAACATAGACCAGAGTTTCTTCTGTGCCGCCTCTACATATTCGTCTGGAGAAGTGTACATCTCGATCTCATAGCGACGAAACTCGACATTGCCGAAGCCCGCCTTGTAGAAGTATTCCTCGAAATCTTTGTCAGATGGATATCTTGTGAGTTCTACTTGAAGCACGTCGGGGAAGAGCTGGGTGACGGTTTTTTGCTTCCATTGCTCGTGAGAGATGGTTCTTATGATCAACGGGGATGCCTTTTTCAGTACCCTAAAGCATTCAGATGCGGCACGCCGCCTATCCTTAATATGGTGCCAGACCTGAGAAGCAAATACGCACTCGAAACTCTGAGAAGGAAAGGGCAAATTCTCTCCTATACCTAGATACCAATTGATCGACGTGTCTGCATCCTTGGCTCTGGCTTGGCTGATCATGTGGGGGTCGGGGTCTAAGCCACAGATTGAGTTTAAGGACCAATTTCGCCGGAATTCTAGCGCGTAGTTGCCGGTCCCACATCCTAGGTCCAACATCCTAGACTTCTGTTCTAGTCCAGCTATGCGAGAAGATTCTTTAATCCAAAAAGTGAAGTCTTCTCTTCGTCCCTTATCGTACTCACTAGCGTCGTATCTTTGTGACATCTTCCGATATTAGTGGTCCCTAGATAAATCCTTTGAGCGGTTAGATCTCGAAGTATGGAGTATTGTGAGGGCACAAGCTCGAACCTATCATAAACTCTTTTCTTTCTGAATTGATATTAGGATATCTTTGATGACTCCTAACATTTCACCAGAAGAGACGAAAATACAGAAGGAGCCTCTCGTCGATCTTCTCATCGATGCTCTAGCAAGGTTAGAATTAGAGCCGAGACTTATATCTCCTAGAAGAGTTGAGTGGTTGAAAGGGGGTTTCTCCTGTATCGCGTTGGAAGCTAGAAGGGGAGTAGACGCGGCTGTCCTTCTCTCAAGAACCGAGTATGGAATGGATCATGTTTACAGAGTTGATTACGCTGTGAGGGGGAACATCAAGGGCATCCTCCCAAACAGAATTGTATCGAGGATCTCTCTGAGAACTAGCGGCCTGATAAAAAAGAAGGTTGAAGAGATCACGTGGGAAGTCCCTGCAACTGAACGAAGAGAAAATGCTTCGAGATTCGCCCTTCAAGTAGAGATTGCTGGTCTGCCACCTGGTCCGGGGGAGGTCTGGGATGGAGGACCACATCAGAAGTTAACCGGGTTATTGAATCAAGATGCCTCGATTGCCAATTCCCTTAGAGTCATTAATGAGAAAAAGCGTGGTTCCTTTCTGTTGCTTTCCGTAGTCAGTGATGTAAGAGAGGAATCCATAAGGATAAGTGGCAATCTGTGGCTAAAGCCACAGGAGCTCGTTGCTACCTATGCGACCCCTACGTATTTCGGGATCGTGGAAAAGATCGGTAGACAGATAAAAGAGGTGCGAAAAGAGTTCGGTGGGTTAGCCTTCTAATCCTAGATCAGGGTTTGCAGCTAGTTCGTCTTGTTTGAGGGTGTTTAACGATAAGCTTTTTGCTTAGCTTTTGAGAAGTAGAATTGGCTGTGTCCTTCCAACGTCTGGTCTATCCCTTCTCTGCTATCGTGGGTCAATCAGAGCTGAAGTTAGCCCTCCTCCTCAATGCTATCAACCCAAAAATAGGAGGCTTACTTGTCCGAGGGCAGAAGGGCACCGGGAAAAGTACCGCTGTCAGAGCCCTCGCCGATCTTCTGCTGGACGTAACCGTAGTGAAGAACTGCCACTTCAATTGCAGCCCGAATGACCCTACAAACATGTGCCCCAGCTGCTTGGAGGAATTTCAGGCAGGGAACGTTCTGGAAGCTGAGAGCAGGAAGATGAGCGTCGTCTCACTTCCTATAGGTGCAACCGAGGACAGGGTTATCGGAAGCCTAGATATAGAGAGGGCTATCGGTCATGGAATCCGTGCCCTTCAACCTGGTCTCCTAGCGGAGGCGAATCAGAATATCCTTTACATAGACGAGGTCAACCTGTTGCCAGACCACATTACGGACAGCATACTAGACGCAGCAGCCTCAGGATGGAACATCGTAGAAAGAGAGGGGATTTCCGTTGCCCATCCTTCAAGGTTTATTCTCATAGGAACGATGAATCCAGAAGAAGGGGAGCTGCGACCCCAGTTGGCGGATAGATTCGCCCTTCACATCTCTGTGGAGAGCATCTACGACCAAGAGCAGCGAGTCGAGATCATTCATCGAAACCTAGAGTTCGGTGAAGATCCCGTAAAATTCTCGGAGAGGTGGTCTGGTGAACAGGAGAAGCTTAGAAGGCAAATCCTTCAGGCAAAGGACTTGCTGAATGTTGTGGAGGTCCAAGAGTGGATGATGCATGCTGTGGCGTCAGCCTGCATAAGACTCCATTTAGATGGCCATAGACCCGACATTACTACAATTAGAGCTGCAAAAACACTCTGTGCGCTGGAAGGACGGAAGACAGTGATTGCTGAGGACATCCTGAAGGTCGCTAACATGGCTGTAGGCTTCAGAACTAGAGGAGGAGGCTTTGAGGAGCCGGCAAGTCCCGCGGAGATAAGAGACACCTATGAAGATGCTTTAAGACGGGCACAAGCCGAGGCAACAGCAAAGTAGGATCTAAACTTGGAATTGAGAGGTAATGAGAAGGGGCGAGTCGAGCCGAAGTATCCTTTCACTGCGATCGTCGGACAAGACATCGTAAAGACAGCTTTGATCCTCAACTCAATAGACCCAACTATCGGCGGCGTCCTGATCTCAGGACCCAAGGGTTCTGGCAAATCCCTCTTGGTCAGAGCTTTGTCCGAGATCCTTCCAGACATAGAGTACGCGGCAGACTGCCCCTTCCATTGCAGCCCAAAGGACCCGACTAACATGTGCCAAAGCTGTCTCGCCAGATTCAAGGCTGAAGAGAAGCTCCCAGTGAGAAGAGAGCCCATGAAGATTGTCCAGATACCTCTGAGCGTAACAGATGACATGTTGGTCGGCAGCCTAGACACGGAACGTGCCCTAGAAGAAGGGGTTAAAGCTCTGCACGCCGGTCTTCTAGCACAGGCGAATCAGAATATCCTTTACATAGACGAAGTGAACCTGTTGCCAGACCACATTACGGACAGCATACTAGACGCAGCAGCCTCAGGATGGAACATCGTAGAAAGAGAAGGCGTCTCTGTACAACATCCCGCCCGATTCATCCTCATAGGCACTATGAACCCAGAAGAAGGAGAGCTCCGACCACAAATACTAGATCGTTTCGGCGTACACGCCAAAACAGTAAGCCTCGATGATCCTTCGCTGAGGATGCTCGTTATTCAGAGGAACGACGAGTTCGCTACCGATCCTTCCGACCTTATTGAAAAGTACAAGGGCGAACTGAAGGAACTACGTTCCCGGATCGAGGCGTCTAGAAAGCTTTTGCCAGAAGTAGAGGTTCCTTCGGAACTGTATTCCAAGGTCGCTGCCGTCTGTTCCAGACTACATGTCGACGGTTTCCGACCTGATATCGTAGCGGTGAGGGCGGCTAGGGCTCTAGCTGCCTTTCACGGGAGGACAGCAGTAGTTCCAGAGGATTTGGCCCCATCGATTGAGCTCGCCTTAGGGCATAGAACCAGGCAGTCGGGGCTAGCTCCTCCTCCTTCGCCTCCTCAGATACGTGAAGCTCTAAAGAAGGCGACAAGTCGAGGAACGAAAGTTGACAAAGAGGGCTTTTTCTACAAGATAGCGGGAATCGTGCCTCTCTCACAGGATCTTGCCAAGTCGATGATAAGACGCGCTCTGATGGGTCTCGTCCTAGTCGTCGTTCTGACTGGAGTGTTAGCCCTGTTGATCACGCTCTCCGTTGAAACTGTGAGGAGCATGATAGATCCTTTTCCCTTGACTCTCCCAACCCTTGTTTTGGAGGGAATTATGGGAGGAACGATCGCAATCCTTCTAACCCTTCTCCTCTCAAGAGGCGGACGACAACGAAAGAAAGTCGTGGGTTTACTGGACCTATCGAGAATAACACTTGAGACAGAGAGAAGACTTCCGCCACCAGGTGAAGAGCTAGAGACTGGAAAGGGTCCCAACGCATCCAAAGTGACGTATGGCAAGGGGTTCGAGACAACGCCCGACTATGGCCTGAAGATCCTGAAGTCGATGGAACACCTACAGAAGATGCCCGTCGGCATTAAGCTTGACGGAGTAAGCAGATCTCGAGGAGGCGGATACGGGGGTAGGAGAAGGATGAAAGCGGTCTCCACGGCATCTAGGGGGAGATCTGCATGGTATCAGCAACCTAGAGGCAGACCGAGAGACATCGCCTTGGTGCCGACTCTTCAGGTCGCTGCGCTACATCAGGGGGAGAGAAGAGGCGGCGGTTATCCTCGTCTGGTTATAAAGCCTCAAGACGTGAGGGTACGGGTGCGGGAATATCGTCCCCCATTTTCCATTGTTTTCTTGGTTGACATGAGCTTGTCGATGATCAGTTCGATGACCAACCTTGTTCAGGCTATCTATAGCCTTCACGAGAATGTGTACCGACGACGGGACAGAGTAGGACTTATCGTGTTCAAGGGGGCTAAAGCTTTCACGATACAGCATCCCACGACCAACCTTGAACTCGTTGTCAAGAAGCTGAAAGAAGTAGGTGCCAGCGACTTCACACCAATGGCGGCGGGGCTCTTTGAAGCTTGGAAGGTCATGAAGCGGGAGAAGATGAGGAACAGGGACGCAATAACTAACTTAATCGTCTTCACCGATGGCATAGTCAATGTCCCCCTTGAGAAGCCTGTCTCGCCGTTGACGAGAAGAAAATACTCAAGCGAAGCCCAAGCAGACTCTATCGATGTTGCCCGCCTCATAGCTAAGGAGAAGTTCAAGGTTCACATCATCAACACTAACCACTCCAAAGAAGAGGCGGAGGCGCGTCTCACGAGGGAGGAGGGATGGAAGATTGCATACACGCCCACTCAGTTCTTAATGGAGTTGGCTCACATCTCAAAAGGCAGCTATCACGGTCTAAGCCTGGGAGGATAAGAAGAGTCCTCCCATATTCGTCGCATCGAAGCGCGTTGTGAAGAGTCAAGTAAAGAATAATATAGCTGGTCATTTATTGTCCACTGATAAAGGGTGATTGTTTGCTTCTAACTGACGTTCTAGTAATAGGCGGCGGCGCAGCAGGATTGAGGGCTTCAATCGAAGCAAGGAAGAGGGGTCGGGAAGTTGTCTTAGCTTCTAAGGCTCCAATCGGGTACTCTTCTTCGACCATGTACGCTGGCGGAGGCTTCAGAGCGGCTCTCGGGAAGTACACCAGAGAGAGACACTTTGAAGAAACGATCCTCGGTGGAAAACTGCTCAACGATCAGGAACTCGTGAGAACTATGGTTCTAGAAGGCCCTGACAGATTGATGGAGCTGAAGGATTTTGGCGTCTCTATCAGGGTCAGGGATATGGGCATAGGCGTCTCTGATGGTCCGTTGACTCCTGGTAAGGGTTTGGCTTCTCCCATGACCGATTATGCCAAGAGTCTGGGCGTAGTTTTCGTCGAAAACGTGATTGCTACAGAGCTACTGGTTGACGACGACGCTCATGGCGCCGCTTTCTTTGACAACAGAACAGGAAGAGTCTTTCCAATACTGTCAAAGGCAGTAGTTCTGGCCACAGGAGGATACAGCCAGCTCTTCGCTCGAACAGATAACCCCATCCGCGTTGCAGGCGATGGCTGCGCCATGGCTCTGAGAGCGGGCGCCACTCTAGCAGACTTGGAATTCACACAGTTCTTCCCTGTAGGGCTAGCTGAAGAGGGAAAACCCGCGTGGCTCTTTCCAGCACTCTCTGGGAAGCTCGTCAATAGGTTGGGTGAGGAGGTTCTTGTCAAATATGGTTTTAGTAAATCTCTTTCAAGGGCTGCCGTTGAAGACAGGGACATGCTCTCTAGAGCTATGTGGACTGAAATATTTGAGGGCAGAGGTATAGACGAGGCGTTGATTGTTGATTTAAGCCAGACTGGCCGTGAAGATTATCTATCGAGTCTCTCTGGTATAGCTTCGTTCCTGATACGCTCTCTAGACGTGAAGGCTCTTAGAATCAAGGTTGCGCCGACAGCCCATTTCACAATGGGTGGGATAAAGATCAATGCGAACTGTGAGACAAACATTCACGGTCTGTTTGCTTGTGGTGAGGTCTCTGGAGGCGTACACGGAGCCAATCGTCTAGGAGGCAACGCCCTAACTGAGGCAATAGTCTTTGGTGCTAGGGCTGGAATTCAAGCATCTGAATGGGCTGAGACGAGAACACACAGCACTTTGGACGAGACTTTTGCTGTTGCAACTGAGAAAGCCGTCTTGAGGTTTAAGAATGGAAAGCACGACATCAGAGAGTTGAGAGAGAGATTGAGGCGGGAGTGTTGGGTTAAGTGCGGGGTTATGCGAGAGGCGGAGAAATTAAAAGACTTGTTGGGTTTCATAGCCGAAAACAAGTTCGAGGTTGAGGAAGTTCGTGCAATAAGCAACTATGATGTCCTTAACGCCTTTGAACTGCAAAACATGTTTGAGTTAGCCGAAGCCGTCGCTCTGTCAGCCTTAACCAGAGAAGAGAGCAGGGGCGCCCACTATAGATCAGACTTTCCAGAACAGAGAGACGATGTTTGGCTGAAGAGAATAGCCCTCTCCAAGAAAGACGGCAAACTGGTGTTGAAGACTCTTCCAGTCGAACTAAAGTATTTCTCCACAACCAAGTAGGCTAAGTCCTTATAAAGATCAAAGGAGGAGCTGATTGGAGGATCTGTATGAAGTCAACAAGAGTTGAGGCTGCGCCTCGTTTAAGTCCTATGAAGGGCGTTGAGATGGCTATCCTTGGGAGTGGAGATAAGCTGACCTTCATAAAGATCGTCGTACAGCCAGGCAATGGCTTTCCCGAGCACAGCCACCCAAACGAGCAGATCGGAGCCTGTTTAGAGGGAAAGGGAGAACTTAAGTCAGGAGGAGAGACCTTAGAGGTTGAGCCAGGAGTCTCATGGACGATCCCTTCCAACGAAGTTCATAGTTTCGTAGCAAAGGGAGAATCGCCCGTGGTGGTCTACGAGGTTTGGAGTCCGCCTAGAACGGATTACCTCGCCATGGCTACGCGTAAGGTCGGCGTCCATCAAAGTTAGCTTATAGTTGTCCATCTGATCTAAATTCCAATCTTGTCTTTGGTCAAGGTTAGTTCGCACGTGTGAGGTAAAAATAGAGCCTCGATGTTTAGAACCTGAGCGGAGCGGATGACCTCTTCTTCCCCATTGTAGGTGTAACGGGATAGGGGTATTGGAGGCTCCGTAGCTGGATACACTCTGAAGAAGTTGGTTGAGGTCGTAATCCTCCTGCTCGGCTTGGGCCTCCTCCTATAGAATACCTAGTCTACAAGGGAGCCGTTACGGTTAACTTCTCAGCCCTGCAAGCTTGGGCTTCAAAGATCTGGTTCCGACAAGCGGTTTCTTCACCTACCTCACCCCGTTCTCGGCTCACTTACACTTCGGAGCAAGCTTTGCTTTAGGACTTCGTCTCGGACTCAGAGCGTATGAGAAACCACCTTAATAGAAACGCCTTTTTGGTAGCCTTCAGAGGATTTAGGTGTGAGAGAGCCGAGGGTACCCTGCGTCAAGGAGGCGCTTCTGTACGAGGCTTATCCTAATGGTGTTGTCAAGTGTGGAGTCTGTGAGCGCCGATGCGAGATTCCGTTGAATGGTCGGGGCTTCTGTGGATCGAGAGAAAACATCAATGGGAGACTCCACACACTGACGTATGGAGATCTGAGCTCCATAAGCGTCAACCCCATAGAGAAGAAGCCGCTGTTCCACTATTGGCCAGGCTCTAGGGCGCTTTCAGCGGGTTCTTGGGGTTGTTCCCTCAAGTGCGTCTACTGCCAGAACTACTCCTTGAGCATGGTTGACGCCGATCCAAACAGGTGTAGCTATGTGAGTCCCGAGAGCTTCGTAGACCTCGCTCTCAGAAAAGGGACAGCGGGGCTCTCCTTCACCTTCAACGAGGCGTCGAGCACCCTCCTCGAATACATGATTGACTGCTTCAAGATCGCTAAGAGTCGGAGCCTGTACTGCAACCTGAACACGAACGCCTACATGACCCTAGAAGCCCTCAAGCGACTAAGAGAAACTGGTCTCGACTCCCTCTGCGTTGACATAAAGGGCGACGAAGCTTTCTACAGACGCTTCTGCAACAGGGCTAATGTCGAAGTGGTCTGGCGGAACGCAAGAGAAGCGAAAAATATGGACATCCATGTTGAGATGGTTAACCTAGTCATTCCAGATGGAAACGACTCTGGAGCATGTATCGAAGGAATCATCTACCGAGTCAAAGAAGAGTTAGGCGCCCAGACTCCCCTCCACTTTACAAGGTTCTACCCCGACTACAAAGCAGAGGAGTACGGGTTGGGGAAGGTTACTCCCGTCGAGACACTGGAGTGGGCACGAGAAAAGGCTCGTGAGGCAGGACTAGATTATGTCTACATAGGAAACGTTCCAGAGCATCTTGGAGAGAACACCTACTGCCCTGATTGTGGCTGCCTCTTGATACAGCGTTACGTCTTTAGTGTCCTTGAGTACAACATCACAGAGGAAAACCGGTGTCCCAACTGCGGTCGCAAGATTCTGATCGTCGGGAAATACGTTCGTTGACATAGGCTGAGCGACCAATGGAAGTCTTCTATCTAGCTTTGGCGACTAAGTTCAGACTGGTCATGCCTGAGAAGGACTGTAGCGTAGACAGGCTACCGTACGCCGCCACGGTCTCCCAGCCAGCAACATTAAGAAGCTTGGCTAGCTCGCTGAGGCTGTAGACATGGAGGCTCCACTCGATCCTGTCTACGAACTCTAGGTCTTCTCCGTGTTTGTGGTAAAAGGTCCATGTCGTCTTCAGCTGCGAGGCGATAGGATCGTATTTTCTGCTTTCCAAGAGCATGATATCCTCTATTTCCCCATAAGAGGTGGGACAGAATCTGAGATTGAGGTGATCGCTGTGCATCGTCTCAACGACGAAAAGGACGGCTCTCTCCTTTGAGAGTTCCCTCGCCTGCCTGAAGGTCTCAAGATCGTCTTCTGGGGTGGAGTAGCCGATGGATGTCCAAGCACTGACAACTACGTCAAAGGGCTCAGCAATGCCTCGGGTCACCTCTCGGAGCTTCCTCACATCTCCCTCTAGGAATGTAGCTTGCTGAGAGATACCATGTTCCTCTGCCTTTTTCCTTGCATCCTCTATGAACGCCCTTGACAGGTCCACCCCTACGGCTCTAAAGCCTCTCTTAGCCATGAAGACTGAGACTCGTCCGTTGCCACAGCATAGGTCAAGGAGGTTGCCTGTCGTGATCCCGAAGTCGCTAAGTATCTTCGTCACACCTTTAGTCAGTTCCTCGGTCCTAGCCCACCGCTCGTCCATCAGTTTCAAGAAAAGGTCTGAACGCTCAACAAACAGCTTCCTAATCCATTGCTGCATGTCTAAGTCAAAGCATGCGTTTCCTACCTATATAACCTCGCTGAGGCTTGATTCTCTAAGGCTTCTCTCTGAGGGACAAGCACAGCAGTCTCTCGAAGAACAACGCCTCCTCTTCTAGAACCTCGGCCTCATAGTCTCCCGCAATTTCTTCTGAGGCGATGCCTGTAAGGGTGGAAAGGACGAGAAGGATTTTTCCCTCTGGTTTTAGATGATCTCCCGCTTCTTTCAGGAAACGTTTGATCATCTCGGCGCCCGTCGGTCCTCCGTCCCAAGCCCTTACTGCTTCGTCCTTAGGCTCCTTTGGCTCAGTGGGTAGGTAAGGCGGATTGAAGAGGATGTAATCAAACTTCTCTGTAACCGTCTGAAAGAGGTCACTTAAACGGAACTCGATCTTGTCGGCTACGCCAGCAAGAGAAGCCTTCTCCTTAGCCTCCTCCAAGGCTTGAGAGTTCACATCGACAGCCACTACTTGAATCACTTCGGGGTTCCGTGCTGCAGTGATGGCTTGTATGCCGCTACCTGTCCCCATATCAAGAACAAGCCCTCTAACCATTCTCTCGACATGGTGTTGGAGGAGGTAAGAGTCCTCAGCGGGCTTGTAGACGGTAGACCGCAACGCTTCCCTCTTCCTTTGTGGTTCTACTAAGCCTTGAAATATTGGTGGCTGTTCTTTAAGGGTTGTGAGGTTGTTAGAGATGAGGGTCGTCGTCCTCGGTTCAGGGTCTAATGGTGGCGTGCCAGAATGGGACTGCCCCTGCAGCAACTGTAGCCGTGCAAGAAGTCAAAGAAAGCACCAGAGAACACGCTCCTCTGTGGCTTTAACCCTAGATAGAGAGAAGTATATGCTGATAGACGCCTCACCAGACCTCAAGCTCCAGCTTGAAGAGAACGGGTTAAGACCACGCCAGCTGACGCAAGAAGGCGCCTACGAACGAAACACAAGGATCGACTCGATCTTGTTGACGCATGGACATGGCGACCACTGCGTCGGACTCTTCGAACTCTCAACGGGAAGATGCTTCAACATCCCAGTCTACGGCGCACCAGACCTGATCGAATACCTGTTCGGAGCACCAAGTAATCCCCAGTTCTTCGCAGGACTCGGTAGACTCGCCGCTGACTACGCCAAACCATTATCACTAGAGGCAGGTCATAGGATCAAGCTTCTCGGAGAAAGAATTGAAGTGGAGGGCTTCGAGATCCCGCACACCTCTTTCGTTCACGGCACCTATTTTCCAAGCCGAACCTACGGCTATGAAGTCTCCTTTGCAGGAAAGAGGTTCGTGTATACCCCTGACTTAGGCGACCTCAGGGAGGAAGTTCTAAGAAGGATTTCGTGGGCAGACCTCTTTATGTTGGACGGAACCTTCTGGTGGAACAACGAACTAGAGCGAATCAGCGGCTTAAAGAAGACGAGTCGTGAACTGGGACACGTGCCCATAGAGGAAAGCCTTGAAACGCTGAAAACGACCAACGTGAAACGAGTCATCTACACTCACATAAACCACACAAACCCAATCCTAGAACCAAAAAGCCCCCTCCTCAGCAGACTCACAGAGGCAGGATTTGAAATAGCCCATGACGGACAAGTCATTGACCTCTGAAAACAAATATTACAGTAGCAGCAACAAACTTCGGCCTGCTCTTCAATATCACATCGCATAATATGTGTGGAGAACTAGTAGGACCAGAAAGAGGATGATTGCTGGATAAAGGGAGGAACGCAGAACTGCTTCCACTCCCTCCGGTTCTTTGATAAACCTCTTTGCCAGATAGTAGACAAGAGGCATGTGGAAGAACTGACCTAACGCTATGAGCGTAGGCGGATTCCAGAAGTAGACGACGGGGATCGTGAAGCCATAGGTCAGAAAGACAATGAGAAGCCCCAGAAACTCTCTCCTCTCCGGAAGGGGCTTACGAAATATTGACACTAGAAACACGAGTGAGGATAGAACAAAGTATACGAAGAGCAAGAACGCTGTTCCCCAGAGTCCAACGAGGTACATCTCAAAGGGATTAAGCGAACGCCACTCGATAAACAGACTCATAGAGCCGTGGCTGACATCAGGAAAGCTTTGGAAAAGCGCGAAACTTGAAAGGTATCTCACAGGAAACCTGTCAAAAACCTGCGGCTCCTCATTGTATATGTTAGAGGAGATTAACTGCAACCAAGAAGGCATAGTAGTCCAGAACCTCACGGTAACCGCCTCGAGCTCGACAATACGAGGCGTCGTCATGTTCAGACTGTGCTTAAAGGAGAGGTTGATGAGGAGCAAGTTTTCTTTCACAACCCCCGACAAAGTATAATGCAAGATGAAGCCGCGAATATCGTATCTTGGAGGAGAGGGTTCGCTCAGCCAGTCGAGGGAGACTCTGACCTCCGTCTCGTCACCACGGTCAAAGATGGAGGCGTAATTCTCCATCCACCCTGAAGGATCGGGAGGAAACGTTATTACCGTAGCTGCATAGGGAAAAATTATTGTAAGATGATCCAATTTCCGCGCGGTTAGTTTCTCCACAGTCACCAAGTCAAGGAGGACGGCGCAGGACACCTCAACATCACGCCCCTTCACATAAAAACTGAGAGAGATTCTGGGGAACTCGGTTAGAGCGATCTTTGGTGCCGAGGCTTCAGATAGAAGGGCATCTAGACCGAGCGATTGTGGAAGAGAGAACAAGGCGAGAAAGACGAGAAGCCGCCTAAAATCTAGACCCGTCAATCGATCCGAACCCCGAAAGGAGTGAAGAAGGTTCTTTCTTCGAGACAAACCTGCACCTAGAGAGAACTTTCCACTAATCGGCTTCTCCATTATTACTTTTAACCTCATCATTAAATGTTTTAGGTGATTTCTCAGTTTTTGGAAAGGGGGGATGTTGTTTCAATATGTTCTTGAGGCATAGACGATTGTTGCTGTTCCTCCACAGATGATGCAGCGTCCCATAGGTTTTTCCTCCACATCGTAGCGGTATCCCCTGATCTCTCCGCCGATCTCCTCCTTCATCTCCAAGGCACAAGCCTCTTCGCCACACCAGTCGACCCTGACAATCCTGCGCTCCTCTAACCCCTTTTTCAGGTCTTCTAGATCCTTAGCCTCTTTGATCGACTCCTCTAGGACTCTACTACTCCTCCTCCTAAGGCTCTCAAGGATTTCGCTGAAAAGCTTCTGCACGTGCGCAATGGCCACATCAAAGGAGACTCTGCTACGTTCCAAGGTATCACGTCTCACCAACGTGACTGACCGCTCCTCAACCTCTATCCTACCGACCTCCACTCTCACAGGGACGCCGAACATCTCCCAGTGATAGAACTTCTCGCCCGGACGCATCTTTTCGCCATCGTCCAGGAAGACCCTCAGCCCTGCCTCCTTGAGAACCTTCAGCACCTCCGCGCAGTAGTCCCTCAACTTCTCTTCGAAGCCGCTCAGAGGAATTGGAACTATAACCACTTGGGTCGGCGCAATCTCAGGCGGCAAGATCAGACCATGGTCGTCACCGTGCTGCGCTACAATCGCCGCCAGCACCCGCCCCATGCCGAAGCCGTAGCAGGTTGTGTAGGCAAATGCTTGGTTACCCGACTCATCTTCATATGTGAGCTCGAAGGCTTTGGAGAAGTTGTCTCCGAGGTGGTGGACCGTTCCGATCTGATTGATCTTTCCGTCTGGGTTCCATGCGTCGAAGGCAATGGAGTAGATGGCTCCATGGAACTTGTCGAAATCAGGCCTCTTGAGGATGAGGTAGCTGAGGCCTAGTCGCTTGAACACTTGGTCGTATATCTCTTCTCCTTCTCTTACCTGTTGCTCAGCTTCCTCAAATGTCGCGTGGGCGGTGTGAGCCTCGTTCCAGAGGAACTCTCTCGCTCTGAAGAGCGGTCTCGTCGCCTTCGTTTCGTATCTGTAGACCGTGCATGTTTGATGCATCCTCAGAGGCAGATCAGCATGAGACCTTATCCAGTACTTGAAGAGGGGATAGATCGCTGTCTCAGAAGTCGGTCTCAAGAGGAGCTTTCTAGGCAGCTCCGTGTCTCCTCCCTTTGTGATCCAGAAGACCTCGGACTCGAAGCCCTTTATATGTTCAGCCTCCTTACCGAAGGCGTCCTCAGGTATGACCACGGGGAAGAGCATTGGCTCATGTCCTGTCTCTTCTAGCTTTTCTTCTAACATGTGGGCGACAGTCCTCACGATTCGGTATCCCCAGCCTCGGTATACGGTGAAACCCTTCACAGTGTAGCGATCATCGAGAACCTCTGCCTCTAGAAGCACTTTGTCGAACCACTCGCTAAAGTTGCGATCCTTTTCCATTCAAACCCTCCCTAAAAGAGGTTTTTCTCACCGCCTTACTTACTGCCTTGAACAATTTTAACTTAACTGCCCCAAGACCTCAAACTCATAATCCTTAACTCCTCCTCTCCCGTCTTTTTATGTGAAGACTATGAAGGCAGTACTGATAGTAGGAGACGGAATGGCGGACAGACCGCTAAGAGAACTTGATGGTAAGACCCCATTAGAAGCCGCTAACAAGCCAGCTCTGGACGAGATTGCTCACCTCGGAGAATGTGGCATCATGGACCCTATCTCCCCTGGGCGTCCTCCTGGAAGCGATGTAGCGAACCTAGCCCTCCTAGGTTATGACCCTTTCGTTTGCTATCGTGGCAGAGGCGCCTTAGAGGCATTGGGTGCAGGATTGGATGTACAGGAGGGCGATGTTGCCTTCAGAGGAAACTTTGCAACGATAGATCAGAAGGGAGTCTTAGTTGATAGGAGGGCAGGCAGAGTCGATGGTAGAGTCTTCAAGGAGTATCTAACAGATGTCATTCTACCCTCTTATCCAGAAGTACAGGTGACAGTCTGTCCCACTGTGGAGCATAGGCTAGCTATAGTCCTGAAGGGGAAAGGACTCTCATGGAGGATTGGCGACTCAGACCCACATGGCGGAGAAGCCCCTCCGAAGAAGGTAGAGCCCCTTGACAGGAGTCCAGAAGCAAAGGGAACGGCAGAGATCACAAACGAACTTCTCCAAGTACTCAAGGAAAGGCTAGGAGACTGCCCAATAAACCAGAGAAAAGTTGAGCAGGGACTGAAACCCGCTAACATTATCCTCGTCAGAGGAGCAGGTGCTCCTCCTCAAATAGAGTCCTTGAGGAAGCTCTACGGGGTAAGCGGCGCATGTGTAGCAGTGAACGCCGTGGTGAGAGGGGCTTGCTGTTCAGCTGGCTTCGACATCTTGGAGGTGCCAGGAGGAACCGGCGGAGTTGATACAGATACCGTCGCGAAGGCCCGTGTTGTAGAGGAGATTATCCGAAGGTACGACTTTGTATATCTTCATGTCAAGGGAACCGACAATGCGAGCCACGACGGGAACATCGAGTTGAAGATCAAGATGATCGAGAAGATCGATGCCATGGTACGCCACCTCCTAGACCATCTGAACCTAGACGAGACCTACATCGCCATAACCGCAGACCACACTACAAGCCTCAGACAACGCGACCACAGAGGAGACCCCGTGCCCTTAGCCCTCCTAGGACCAGAGGTTAGAAGAGATAATGTTACGGCTTATGGAGAGCGGGCATGCGCCTCTGGTGGCTTGGGTCGAATCAGGGGTGTCAACCTCATGCCCATCCTCATGAACTTCCTTGGCAACGTGCCGCTCTACGGAAGCTGAGTCTGTCTTTCCGCTTCTTGACCTCTGTTTTTAGCGACTTGATGCTTGGTCTTCTGAAGGGGCTAACCGATTTTTCTGTTTCTTTATGAGTTTTCCTGGGAAGAGGAGTAAACCAGATAGTGCTCCTAAGGAGCAAATGGCGAGCTCGAGGGGGTTTAGAGTGGTTGTGTCGAAGATTGGGTGGAGGAAAGGCACATAGACGATGGCGACTTGGAGAAGTATCGAGGTAAGGATGGAGTAGAAGAGCATCTTGTTAGCTGTGATCCCTTTCCACCCCAGCTTGAGGATGGAGTGGGTTTCAGATCGACAGTTGTAGGCGAGGAAGAACTCGAAGAAGACTATTGCAGTGAAGGCCATGGTTCTCGCCTTCACAACGAGCGGGTCGTTAATGCTCCAAGGTCCCCAATAAGTGAAGCCTGCGGTGAGAGCCCAGAGGAACGGTGTGAAACTGGAGATGAAATCCAGCGTCGCCCCCACTAAGATGAAGCGCCATATTCTCTCCAAAATCCCTTCGTTAGGATCTCTTGGAGACTTGTCCATCAGGTCTGGCTCCTTGGGATCAATGCTGAGAGCCATGGCAGGCAGCCCGTCGGAGACTAGGTTCACCCATAAAATCTGGGTGGGTAGAAGGGGTAAGGGGAGTCCTGCTAGTGAGGCTATTGTGATTTCGAAGAACTCGTCGAAGTTGACGGTGAGCATGAGTCGCATGTACTTCTTGATGTTCTCGTAGATGTGGCGTCCCTCCTCAACGGCGGAGACGATTGTTGCGAAGTTGTCGTCCTCCAAGACCATGTCAGACGCCTCCTTCGTCACATCGGTTCCCTTGATTCCCATGGCGACACCTATGTCAGCCATCTTCACAGCTGGCGCATCATTCACCCCGTCCCCAGTCATCGCAACGATGTGCTCTTTCTGCTTCAGCGCCCGAGCTATCCTCATTTTGTGCTCTGGAGAAGCCCTAGCATAGACGTAGACTTTATCAACGACTCCTAGAAGCGCCTCATCGCTCATGCGGTCTAACTCCTCACCAGTCAGCACAACAACATCATCCTCCGCTGGAATCATGCCGATCTTCTTGGCGATTGCAACTGCTGTCTGCTTGTGGTCCCCCGTGATCATGATGGATTTTACGCCTGCCCTTCTACATAGCTTGATGGCTTCGGGAACCTCTTCTCTCGGCGGGTCGATCATTCCAACCAGTCCGACGAAGGTTAGATCCACCTCATCTTCCTCTGTGAATCCCTTTAGATTCTTAGGAAGCTCCCTATACGCCAAGGCAAGGAGGCGGAGAGCTTCATCCGCCATTCCATGAGATGCCTCAAGTATCCTCTTTATATCCTTCTCATCTAGTCTTCGAGACTTTCCTTTATCATAGATGCGGTTCGATAGCTCAAGGATAATTTCGGGGGCGCCCTTAACATAGACTACTTTACTGCTCTTGGATGTTGCATGAACTGTGCTCATTCGCTTCCTCGCTGAGTCGAAGGGAACTTCGCCGATCCGTGGATGCTCCTCAGCCAATTTCTCCTGCCAGATCCCTGCCTTCGCAGCGACGGTGATTAGCGCCCCCTCCGTAGGGTCACCTATCATAGTCCATCTCTCTCCCTCCTTCTTGAGGCTGGCGTTGTTGCAGAGAGCACCTATCTTCAGCAACAGCTCGACCGCCTTGTTGTCCTTTGGATCAAAGGGTAAACCGTTTTTCAGAAACTCGCCCTTCGGCTCGTAGCCTGATCCAGAGACCTCAATGAGCTCCTCGTTTGTATAGAGTTTGCTCACAGTCATCTCGTTCTTAGTGAGGGTGCCAGTCTTGTCAGAGCAGATGACTGTGGTGCATCCTAGTGTCTCCACAGAGGCAAGTCTCCTGACGATCGATCTCTGTCGCGCCATTCTTCCTACACCAAGGGTCAAGGTAACAGTTATCACGGCGGGCAAGCCCTCCGGAATAGATGAGACTGCTAAGCTTATCGTTGTCATGAACATCTCAGTTATCGAGGTCTTGTGGACGAGAATGCCGATCACAAAGATCCATATAGAAAGAAGGAGAGAGATCAGTCCCAGCTGCCTACCAAGATGTTCTACCCTCTTTCTCAGGGGCGACTCGTCCGCCTCCACTTCCTGAACCATGGCCGCGATTTTCCCGAATTCTGTCTCCATTCCTGTCGCCATGATGACTGCCTTTCCCCTTCCGAAGGTTGTGTGAGTCCCCATGAAGACCATGTTTTCCCTCTCAGCCAAAGGCGTCTCCTCGACAAGGACTTCCGTACTCTTCGTCACGGGATTTGATTCTCCTGTGAGCGGCGCCTCGTCGATCTTCAGAGTTACTGCATCCAAAAGTCTCGCGTCCGCTGGGATCCTATCACCTGCCTCAAGGATGATGATGTCACCTGGGACCAATTCCTTTGAGGGAATTAACCTCTCTCTGTTCTCCCTGATAACCCGTGCCATCGGGGCGACCATTCTCTTCAATGCCTCGACGGCTTTCTCAGCTCTATACTCTTGGTAGAAGCCCAAGGTCGCATTCATGAGAACTATAGCTAGAATGACAGCAGTGTCCACAAACTCCCTCAAGATAAACCCTGAAATGAGAGCAGCGATTATGAGGATTATGACAAGGATGCTCTTGAACTGATCGAGAAAGATGCTGAGCGGTGTTACCCTCTTCTCTTCCCTCAGCTCATTATGACCAAACTGTTCCAGCCGTCGCTTAGCCTCATATTCACTTAACCCCTCATGACTTGTCTGAAGCGACTTCAGAACCTCATCGGACTTCAGGGCGTAATACTTGAGATCCTTCCGCGGCTCCAAGAGCTTCTGGGAGGACATAGCTTCTACATTAAAATCTGCGTTATCTTAAAGGGTTTTCTCCTTTCAACCATTCAGGATCGTGCTTTCCACTTGCTCAACCATAATGCCCCAATACTCTGCCATTCATAAAGAAAATCTATTTAGAAACGGCTAGATGTAGATCTCTCTTGCGGAGAGTAGGGCAATTATTGCGCCGATCCAGAAGGTTGGTGCGTTGAAGGTGTGCATGTAGCTGCCTAGAAGCATCATTGTGCAGCCTATCTCGAACAAGACGAAGACTATCAGGTCCTTCTTAGTGACTTTGCTCCCTAGAAGCTTCTGTGGGAAGATGAGGAGTGCGGTGCTGGTGTCTATTATTGTGACTGCGAGCCAGAAGGGCGGCAGGGGGGCTAGATGGAAGACCCCTGCCAAGGGGGTGTATAGGATTGCGAACTGCAGGATCCATGACCCTACCGTGGAGTAGAATAGCAGCTTGTTTGACGTGAAGGCTTTCCATCCCTGTCCTATTATGGAGTGAGTCTCGGAGCGACAAACGAAGGCAAGAAACACTTCGTAGAGCACCAGAGAAGTAAAGTTCTCAGCTCGGGCAACAAGCAGTAGAGGATGATCCTCAGGCCAAGGACCCCAATAGGTGTAACCATTCGTCAGTATGTACAGAAACGGAACCATGTCTATAATGAAGTCGACTGTGGCGACGAAGAGGAGGAAGCGCCACATCGGTCGGAGAAAGCCCTCCTTCGGATCACGGGGGCGACGCTGCATTAGGTCAGGTGCTTTCGGGTCCATGCTCAGGGCTACTGCTGGTAGGCCGTCGGAGATCAGGTTTACCCATAAGATGTGGATGGGGAGGAGGGGTAGTGGGAAACCGGCGAGGGCGACGAAGAGTATTTCGAAGAACTCGTCGAAGTTGACGGTGAGCATGAGGCGCATGTATTTCTTGATGTTCTCGTAGATGTGTCGTCCACCTTCGACAGCCTTCACGATCGTGGCGAAGTTGTCGTCCTCCAAGACCATGTCAGAGGCTTCTTTCGTTACGTCAGTTCCCCTTATCCCCATTGCTACACCAATGTCCGCGGTCTTGATCGCTGGAGCGTCGTTCACCCCATCCCCAGTCATCGCTACGATGTGCCCCTTCCGCTTCAACGCCGTCACTATTCGTAACTTATGTTCAGGCGAGACTCTGGCGTAAATAACCGTTTCATCAACTATCCTCTCAAGTTCTTCATCACTCACTTTGTCCAACTCGACACCAGTCAGTACGTTTGAATTATCCCCTGCATTTAGCAAACCTATTTGCTTGGCCACAGCGACTGCTGTTAGTTTGTGGTCGCCAGTAATCATGATCGACTTTATTCCTGCCTGTTTGCAAAGCTGAACGGCTTCGGGGACCTCCTTTCGGGGGGGATCAATCATGCCGGCCAATCCGATGAAGACGAGCTCGGACTCTACCTGCTCAGGTTCAAAGTTCTGTAATGAATCGGGCAATTCATTGTATGCCATTGCTAATAGACGTAACCCCTCACCGGCCATTTGCTGAATTACGTCTAATATCTGCCTTCTGTCTTCATCATACAGGCTTCTTACATGACCGTGCTCATATATAGTGTCGCAGAGGTCTAATATTATCTCAGGCGCCCCTTTAACATAGAGAACTCTTCCCTTAGGCGTGGCGTGTACCGTGCTCATGCGTTTCCTTACAGAACTAAAAGGTAATTCCGCGGTGCGAGGGAATTGCTTTTCCAGATCCTCTCGCCACATACCTGCCTTGGCGGCGGCGACGATGAGGGCTCCTTCAGTGGGGTCGCCCAATATTTGCCATCTGTTTTCATCCTTTTCAAGACGGGCGTTGTTGCATAAGCAACCCGCTCGCAGCAAGGAAGTAAGACCTTCGTCGAGAGCCCCTAGTTCCTTTCCATCCCGCAGGAAACTGCCCTTCGGCTCGTAGCCAACGCCTGTGACGTCGGCTATTTTGCGATTCGCGTAGAGCTTGCTAACGGTCATCTCGTTTCGAGTTAATGTGCCCGTCTTGTCAGAGCAGATGACAGTAGTGGAACCCAAGGTGTCGACAGAGGCGAGTCTCCTGACAATAGCCTTCTCCCGCGACATCCTCGATACGCCCCAAGCAAGGGTCACCGTAATGACTGCAGGTAACCCTTCTGGGACGGCTGAGACCGCCATGCTCACCGCGGTCATGAACATGAAAATTAAGTCAAGACCAGAGAGAACTCCAACTACGAAGATGATTATGCAGAACATTATGGCTATTAATCCTAGTTGCCTACCGAGCTGTTCCACCCTCTTCTTAAGGGGAGAAGCCTCCTCCTCAACAGCCTGTAGACTCTCAGCGATCTTTCCGAACTCTGTACTCATACCTGTAGCAGTTGTCACTGCCTTCCCTCGACCATAGGTTGCGCTGGTGCCCATGAATACCATGTTGGTCCTATCAGCCACAAGTACTTCTCCTTGCAGGACATCTGCGCTTTTCGTTACTGGAGCAGACTCTCCAGTCAGAGCAGCTTCATCTACCTTCAGAATTACTGTTTCTATGAGTCTTCCGTCGGCAGGAACTTTGGTGCCTTCCTCTAACAACAATATATCCCCAGGTACAAGATCCTTTGAGGGGACAAGTTTCTCCGTCCCCTCCCGTATCACTTTGGCTTTGGGACTGACCATTTTCTTTAGGGCTTCTACTGCCTTTTCAGCCCGGTACTCTTGAATAAAGCCTATGACGGCGTTCATGATAACTATGAACATAATGATATAGGAGTCGAGTGGGGCTTCATGTTCGAAGTATATGTCGATGTATCCCGAAACGATTGCAGAAAGGATCAGTATGATCACAAGAATACCTTTGAACTGGTCGAGAAGTATACTCAAAGGTGTTACCCGTTTCTCTTCCTTCAACTCGTTAGGTCCAAACTCTTCTAATCGGCGGTTAACTTCTTCCTCGCTTAACCCCTCAAGGCGCGTCTGGAGAGAACTCAGAACCTGTTTCGTTTCTAAGGCATGATAGTTGAGGCTCTTTTGCTGTTCTGCGAGCGCTTGAGAGGACATGGTCTTTCCTTTTAAGGGGGGTTTCGCTTAAAGGGTTTTCTTTGTTTCTGAGAAGTTCTATCAAAGCTATTATTAATGGATCTATTGCATATCGAGTTGTGTAGGGAGGAGGTTGGGTGACGAAGTTCGTCTTCATCACTGGAGGAGTAATGAGCGGCCTCGGCAAAGGCATGGTTACGTGCTCTGTTGGAAAGATGCTTCAAGTCCGAGGATTCATAGTTGATGCGATCAAGATCGATCCTTACTTGAATGTGGATGCAGGAACAATGAATCCCTACATCCATGGGGAGGTCTATGTCCTCGACGATGGCTATGAAGCGGACATGGATTTAGGAGCTTATGAGCGGTTCCTCGATCTAAGGTTGACTCGATGGAACAACATAACAACGGGGCAGATATACCAAGAGGTTATCAGAAGGGAGAGGGCGGGAGGATTTCTCGGACGCTGTGTCCAGATCATTCCACACATCACGGATGCGATCAAACAGAGGATAAGAACGGTTGTGGAGATCTCCAAGCCTGACGTACTTCTAGTTGAGTGTGGAGGAACCGTCGGGGACATTGAGGGTCTACCCTTTCTTGAGGCTTTTAGACAGATAAGGATCGAAGAAAAGACTGATAATACGCTTTTGATTCATGTCACGCTCGTTCCTGTCCTGAAGACGGTTGGAGAATTCAAGACGAAGCCGACCCAGCACTCGGTAAGAGAACTTAGAGAAATAGGGCTGCAGCCTGACATCATAGTTGCCAGATGCGAAGAGGGGTTCTTGGAAGAAGATGCAAAAAAGAAGATCGCCCTCTACAGCAGCATAGAAGAGGGGGCGGTTTTCACCTCCTACGACGTCGCGCCAATCTATGAGCTCCCGGAAGCCTTAGACAAACAGGGAATGGGGGAGCGCCTCTGTAAATACCTTGGACTCGGAAGTCGACAGCCTAACTGGGAGAGATGGAGTCAGATCGTCAAGTCCTTCTCTGATACCAAGGAGGTTGTAAAGATCGCGCTGTGTGGGAAGTATGCAAACCTCGCTGACTGTTACGTCAGCGTCAATGAAGCTCTAAGACACGCGGGTGCCGCCTGTGGAGCCAAGGTAGACATCGACTGGATAGAAACAGAGGTCTTCGAGGAAGACCCTAGCAGGACAGAAGACCTGAGAGGTTACGACGGCGTCTTGGTGCCAGGAGGATTTGGGGCGAGGGGGGCGGAGGGAAAGATTAAGGCAATCCAGTACGCAAGAGAGAGAGATGTCCCCTATCTAGGTATTTGCTATGGCCTCCAACTCGCTGTAGTGGAGTTTGCTCGCCATGTTCTTGGCATTGAAGAGGCCCACAGCACAGAATGTGACCCAAATACGGCTAACCCAGTAATTGATTTTCTGCCTGAACAGAAGGGACTCCAAGAACTGGGGGGGACAATGAGGCTGGGCCTCCACGAGATAAATATAGCCGAGGGGACCCTTGCCCACAGACTCTACAAGAGCAGAGTAATCCATGAGAGACATCGCCACAGGTACGAGGTGACTTCTAAGTACTGGACGGCGTTAGAAGGAAAGAAACTCGTCTTCTCAGGGCAGAACCCTGATGGAAGCAGAAAAGAAATATTGGAGCTACCTGACAAGTACTTCTTCTTCGCCACCCAGTTCCACCCAGAGTTTAGAAGTCGCCCGGGGGCGCCAGATCCTGCGTACTACGGATTCATAAGGGCGGCATTGGACAGAAGAATGGGAAAACATAAGCCTGAACTCTGACGCCCTTCCTGTATATATAGGAAAAAAGAAGGGAGAGTCATTGTCTTTCGAGGCTTCGGAGCCTCAGCCAAGTAGCCGTGTCAGGATGCACATTCTCCCACTTACTCACGTAATCCCTCAATCTGTCGGTAAGAGCTACAGTCTCGTCGTATCCCTGAGTCTTTATGAACTCCTTTATCTTCTCCTCTTCTTTATGCTTAGCAGGCCACTCATCGGCGTTCGCCACTCTGAGGAGGATCCTAGAGTAGTTGGCAGCAGCTTCACGTAGATAGCGCATCTCCACCTTGTCCAGAGTGTCGTAGCGGCTATGTCCGAAGCCCCTACCAAAGCCTGTTTGAGCTCTTGCCTCTGGGTCCCCACCACTTCCCGTCGGAACTCCTTTCAGGAAGAAAGGCCAGTGGTCGCTGTAGGGGCTCACTTGCTGGTGTATTGGCACCTCGGCCTTCATCTCCTCAACGAACTTCTTGAGGAGAGGTTCCAGCTCAGGTAGGCCGTTAAGCACGACGCCCTTTCTTCCGACTCCTCCGGCTGCATCAAGGTTCAGCATGAACCTCAGCTTATCCAGTTCACTTGCGTGCTGCTCGACATAGGCTCTGGAGCCGTATAGGCCGATCTCCTCAACGCCGAAGCACACGAGTCTGATGCGCCTCTTGATCTGATCTTTCACCTTGTTGAGGACGCGCGCCATTTCCATGACGACAGCCGCGCCAGAGCCTGAGTCGATGGCACCTTGAGAGATGTCGTGTCCTTCGTAGTGGGCTCCAACGAGTACGTATTCCTCGTCTCCTGTTATACCAGGGATGTCCGCTACCACGTTGTAGCTTGTTTGTTCAACATTCTTGTCCGTTGTCTTGATTCGGACTCTCACTTTGCCTTTCCGCTTCAGCAAGCGGGCGAGGAACTCTCCGTCTTCGTAGGCGATCCCTATGGAGGGGATTATTGGGGACATTCCTCCAGTCTGCGGTCCGTAGGCAGGGTATTGGTTCACGAAGATGAAGCCCCTGGCACCCGCGAGGATGCTTCGGTTGAATTTCTCAGTTCTGTGGAGTGCCCTTCTCATGCCTGTAGGGTTTCGGCTTGAGACCATTACAATGTTTCCCTCGATCTCGGCTTTCCTCTTCTCGTAGATGTCTATGGCCCCGTCACCAAGATCGACGAGGTTTGTCTCAACCTCTGCTGCCAAGGTGTGGGGGAGAGAGATGCATTCAATCTCCTTCTCAATAGGCTCAGTGACGGTCAGCGTAGCCTTCCCTCGTACCCAGCCCGGAATCTTGAAGGTCTCGAAGTGGGCGTTTTCGATTCCATAGCTCTTCAGCTTTTCCACCATGAACTCCACGGAGCCTCGGTCTCCAGGTGTTCCGGGGAATCTGCTCCCGAACTCGTCGCAGAGGACTATGAGGTTGTCCATCGACTCAGAACTGGTGTAGATCTCTCCGAGGATCGTCTTGTCAACACCCGTGTAGGGATTAGTCGCCATATCAATCGACCAACATATGATACAGCGAGATGTTATTTAATCTCATATCCCGATTCCTGAACGGTAAAGGATTTTAAAGGGCGGATCAAAAATTAGACTTGGATATCAACGGAAGGGATTTGGCTTGGACATACTGATCTTCACAGACAATCCCATGGTAAGAGAGACCAGACTCGTCCATGAAGAATTGATCCGGCGGGGCTTCAGTGCGGAGGCGAAGACGCCTTGGGACCTTTCGATCCCAGACGTTCGTGCTGAGGTGAGGCTGGTCTGTGTGCCCAGTAACATGTTCCACAGAGGCTCAACCTTTGAACTCGTCAACCGCTTCTTGATGCTGGAGGAGATGAGCCGCACTGCAACTATCATCAATCCTCTAATGAGCTTGCTACGCTACTCGAAGGAGCACCTCACCCAGAAAGCAGAGAGTGTGGGATACCCTCACCCGAGAACCTTGGTTACTGAGAATATCGAGAAAGCCTACAGGTTTGCTTCAAGCCTCCTAGACGGGGGAGAAGACGTAGTTCTCAAGCCCATATGCCGCGCACGTGGAATCGGGGTAACTCGGCTCTCAGAGATAAGGCAACGAGAGGATCTGATGCAGTTTCTCACTTGGTATGCCCGCAATCAAGGAGAAGGGGTCTTCTACCTACAGGAGTTCGTGAAGAACTTGGGTTACGATGTCCGCCTCTTCGTTATTGATAGTGAAATCGTAGCGAGGATGAAACGGTCCAATCCCGAGGATTTCAGGTATAACGCGAGCATAGGTGGCATAGCGGAGCCCTTTGAGAATCCCATCTACGATGAATTGGCGATCAAGGTCGCTGAGGCTATGGACCTCAAGATCACTGGGGTGGATGTGCTGCCCAGCAAGGAGGGACGCCCCTATGTCTTGGAGGCGAACTGCTATCCAGGATATACGCATATCATGGCGGCGACAGGCATCCAGATATATCAGAAGATTGTTGACTTCTTCCAGAGGCTTCTGCGTAGATAAGGCGTTAATTGTTCTTCAAGCGGTCATTTCGCCTTCTCTTCTGGTTCCTTCAGGAAGAAGAGGATCACCACTGCGATGATTCTTAGGAGTATGTTCGTTTGGAATGGAAAGACCGGGGAGAAGTTCTCGTAGAAGTATCCACCAGTCCATGGAGCTGGTGCACCTAGGGCGCCGGTTATCGTTCCTATCAGTCCCATTATGCTTCCACGCCTCTCAGCTGGAACTAAGTCGGCGATGAGCGCCTGCCAAGTCGGTCCTCCCATCTCTCCCATGACGAGCCCGCCAAATCCTGATGCCACTCCTTCTAAGGCTCTGGAGAAGAGGATTCCGCCGAAGTCACGTGAGCTGACGAAGAGGAACGTCGAGACCAGTGACAGGGTCTGGGAAGTTAGGATGCAGGGCTTGCGTCCGATCCTGTCCCCTAGGAAGCCTGCGGGAGTTGTGATAACGGTGGAGATGAGGCTGACGAAGGTGCTTATTATCCCCCATTCTGTTTTGCTGAGTCCTATGACTTCGGTGGCGTAGACGATTGTGAAGGAGGCTGAGAGCCTCGTGGCGAAGCTACTGAGTCCTCCTATTACTATGAGAATCCAGATTCCCTTGGGTATAGTCTTCAATCTTTGGATTACTTTTGAGCCTTCTTTCTTGTAACGGCTTTCCACTTTCGGTGTTTTGACTTGCTTCCTTGTCTCTACGAGGAACCTCCAAAGGATGAGGGTATACGTCACCATCATAACTTCGTTAATCACCAAGCAGATGCGCATGCCGGACAGAACCCCAAGCGAGTCCATCAGAATGCCGCCGAGGGGCATCATGAAGATTCCAGAGATTGAGATCAAGGTTCTGTAGAAGCTGTAGCCTGTGGCCCTGCTCTCAAGGGGAAGTGACTCTACTAGTAGGGCGTTCCAAGCCGGCATGTCCACAGAGGAAAGGGCGTTTATGACCATTGCAGGGATGAAGAACACCCAGTGGTTAGCTACGATGAAGATTATGGGAGGTATGCACCTGATGATGCCGCCCCAGAGAATTATCTTCCTCCTCCCGACACGATCGGCTAGAATGCCCCCCGGAATCTGAAAGACGAGCATCGTCGCGGACTGGAACATGAAGAGCATCCCCATGACCTCCTTTGAAGCTCCCAGCTCTAGGATGTAGAGAGGTTGGAAGGACCACCATAGGTTCCCGCCGATCATGAAGATGATGTCAGATACTGTCAGAACCGCTATGTTCCTGTTAGAGAGGATTTTACGGAGGGTCTGTATGAAGGATGGCACGCATTCACACACTCATACCGTGAAAGCTATAAGTGGCTCTTATCTTGCCCATATTTAATGCTTTCAAACAAAAAGAGAAACTCAGAAGCGATCGAGTCCGTCGGTGACTAAGTTCTCCTGTAGACTTCTCTTGTGTGCTGAATGTCTCTCTCTTCTAACGCCTTCACTGTCGCGGCTATGAGCTTCCCAGTATTCTCTAAATCCTTCAGCGAGATCACCTCGTTGGGTGAGTGCATGTACCTGTTCGGTATGGAGACAAGCCCCGTGACAGTTCCTCCCCTCAGCACCTGCAGAGTCCAGGCGTCGGTTCCACTTGCCGCCGGAACCGGCTCAACTTGGTGAGGTATGCCTTCCCGCTCAGCAACCTCCTCCATTAAGAGCCAAAGCTCCTTTGTGAAGTTAGCACCGACCGCAATGGCTGGTCCTTCTCCGAGCTTGATCTCTCCAGCGAGGTTCGGCTTTACGCCAGGTGCAATGGCATGGGTGACGTCGGAGGCTATGGCGCACCAGGGAGCTATGTTGAACCCCGAGACCTGTGCTCCTCTGAGGCCGATCTCCTCTTGAACTGTCGCAACAGCGTAGAGCCTCAGCTTATTCAGAGGGTTCTGGGCAAGCAGCTCCAAGACCTTGATGAAGGAGACGACTGCACAGGCGTCGTCAAATCCCGCTCCAACCACCAAGTCGCCTTCGCCGTCGACCTTAGCTAGACGAGTCACAGGAGAGTCTATGGTCATGACGCAGCCTGGTTTCACGCCCCAGCTCTTTGCTTCTTCCTGATTCTTTGCTCCGAAGTCTACGTGCATGTCCTCGATCTTGACTGCCTTTTCCCGTGCCTCCCTCTCAACCAGGTGTGCGGGCTTCGCCCCAATTGTGCCCACGACATAAGCTTCCGGTGCATCCCCTGTCCATATCTTTACCCTTGCTCCATAGATGACTCGTTGGTCCCAGCCTCCAACCTGGCTGAAGTAGGCGTACCCCTCCTTGTCAACATGCTTCACCATGAAGCCTATCTGATCGTAGTGCCCTGCAAGCATCACCGACCGCTCGCCTGACCCCAAGGTGCCGATGACGTTCCCGATCACATCCACTGAGACAGAGTCGCAATACTTCGAGAAGTAGTCCACGATACACCTTCGCCGCTGATCCTCGAACCCAGTGACGCCAGGCCTATCCACAATGTCCCTCAGAACAGAGAACATCTCAAATTACCAACGTTAAATCTTGCTGAGAGGTAATAAAAATTGTGATAAAGAGGTTTAGTGCGTTTATATTCACTTCATTGTACACGGAGGGACATATAGAAAACTAGAGCGCCTTATCCGACCACACCACGCACTGGAGGGTTAAAGTTTAATAGGGGGATAGAACCCCCTATAGGGAACTTTCAGAGATAACGCAAATATAGAGAGAACGTCCTACTCCATTTCACAATTCTCTGAATGAAAACTATTCATCCTATTCACGATTTTGCTTGGCATTCTGTCCCAAACGGCAACGGGGAGCCTCATCAACTGCCATATTTCTTTCACAAGTCTTTCCTGACCAAAAGGATAAATTTGAGTCTTAAAAGGCAAAATTATGCCACTGTGTGCCTTCATTGTGTTAAATTGGACTTCCGGTGCGTTTCTTAAAATCCACATTGGAATTAACCCTAGAAATTCGCACATCTCCAATTTGTTTGTGAACTCCTCATACTCTATGTATCCCAGTATGAAATCTAAATCCTCATCTGTTTTGGTTCAAACTTTACCTTTATATTTATTTGTATTTCTGTCTGCAATAATGAAGCCATTTAGAAGGAACATTATTTCAGATAGATGCTCTGCTTGTTTTCCTAGGGCCTTAGTGATAATGTCATCACTATATGTGTTAATTAGCTTAATTCTCTTCTTAATGTTGTTACGATAATAACGTATATCTCTACGCAACACAAATTGCGCTATGTCCCCCTTAATTAACCTAAGAAACCCCTCATGAATCAAATTATCTACTTGGTTGTTTACGTCCCAATGGTCATATTCTTCCTCAAAGATAACCTCAATTTGTTTACGATGATAAGGGACACCAGGACCACATTCTGGCGTCGGATCACCATACTGATAAGCCCAGTGATCAGAATTTTCAAAGAACTCTCTGAGATCTTCACGAATCTCCTCAGCCGTATGTCTTTTCCTAGATGAAGACAAGATAAATACTATTAATCTAATACAAAGTAAAATGCTATCGCTTGATCAGACCTCTAAGCAGACAGCTCATGCGTAATATCCTTCAAAACAGAGAACAACATTTCAACCACGATCGTCAAAACCCCACTGAGAGCTAATCAAGACTGTTGGTTTACATAGGTCCATGTGCGGCTCTGTAGAAACCCTCCCAATTTTATCTCATCCGTGTGAATTCGGATGAGGAGGTGATACACGTTGGGAGGTTTTCCAGTTATGTCAGAATAGCCAGGGCGATAATAAGGGTTCTGAGGAAGGCTTGTGTACCGCGGTATTTCAGCCGATTCTCAAATAGGATCTACGACGCGTGGCAGTGCCTGGTGCTTCTGGTCGTCAGGCAGCTTAAGGGGAAGTCCTACAGGCGCTTCGCGGACTGGCTGAGGGACTGTAGGCCTCTCCTGAGGGCACTCGGCATCGCGAGGATTCCCCACTACACGACGCTCCAGAAGTTCACGGCGAGGATCCCACCGGAACTGCTGGACAGGGTTCTCAGGGGCTTTGCCTCCGAGGCGGTGAGGGCGGAGGCCTCCTTTATCCTGGGTATCGACGCGTCGGGCTTCGGGCCTTCGAAGGCCTCCAGCTACTACACGAGGAGCCTCAGGCCGAGGAGGGTGAGGAGGTACGTCAAGTGCACCCTCGCCGTGGAGCTCCAGTCGCAGCTGGTCTCGGCTTCAAGGCGAGGAGGCTGGCGAGGCACGACGTCGTCGACTTCAAACCAGTCCTGGAGAAGGCCCGGCCGAAGCGGGGCTTCGTGGTGATAGGTGACAAGGAGTACGACGCCGAGCATGTCCACGAGTACGTGAGGGAGGAGCTGGGCGGGTACGCAGTCATCCCGCCGAGGCACCTAGAGGTTCCGATATGGAGGACCAAGGGCAAGTATAGGAAGGAGATGAAGAGGGGTTACTCGAGGGCGCTCTACAATCAGCGGAGCAAGGACGAGACCGTCTTCAGCGTCGTCAAACGGCTCATGGGGGAGCACCTCTCCTCGATGCTGGTCCGAACGCAGAGCAGGGAGCTCGCACTGAGACTGGTCGTCTACAACTCCCACAGGTTAGTCAACATAACTTGGGTTTCTACAGAGCTCCATGTGCGATAAACTTAAAACAAGCAATCAAAGTGAGCACGTATATCTGGGATAAGATTACGGAGCTTCTCTTAAACGCAATGAGGTTTGGAAGCGAGGATGACTTTAGAGTTGGCATAAAGGAACTGCAATGGATCATCAAGACCTTTGGTAAGGCAAGCAAAAGAGAGATTGAGATGGTTTCATCAAAGTATAATTTTCCAGTAGACCTCCTAAGGCAAGGATTGAAGGGTCTAGTATTCCCTGATGATCACAAAATATCCAAAAGCAAATGGTTTCCCATACTTTATAGTTGGATTATCCAGAGAGATGAAATCTCTAACAAACTACTCCGTCTTCAAATCGATTATAGAAGGGCGATATTCTCTTTCATACGTACTTTCGTGTTGCTTATAGCAAAATCCGAATTGATCATCTTTGTTTTGAAAGATTATTTAGATTTCCTTGGTTTATTTACATTAGTAGTAACCTTTGTTTTATTCTTTGTTGCCTTATTCTTTGAAATGAAAAATCCTCTGTCTGATAACAAAATAAACTTGGAAGAGTATACTCATCAAATAAGACAGAGAGGTTTAGGGCAGGTGATTCAAGATAATGAAGACTTTTTGAAGACCTACTGTAAATATGTTGTTTATGCTGGAGGCATTGTAAAAAGAAGCTTGAATCACCGATCAAAATTACAATATTTGCTAATCATATTGAAGATGGACCTCTAGTCCTTGACGACTGGGAAGACCCTGTCTGTGAATATAAGAAACGGATCGCTGAATTGGAGAAGAATATAGCGCATCAAAAGTGAAAAACATTCAATACTACCGTTAGCATTCAGAGTGATTATCAAAAGATTTCTTGTGTTGCAAGCTTCTCAAATGTCCTTCCTATTCAGATTAGGCATCGTTTGTTTTTCAAAGACTGGGTGCCCATATACTCCGTCGTAGCCTGGGTTGACCTTAACCTGATCTAGGCGAACATCTAGGATGGCCCGTGCCAAAGCCTTTCCACCTACATCAACAAGCCTTTGATAAGGTGCTGAGAGAAGAACGCTCAGCTCGTTTCCGAAGCCCTGTACGAGACGGTTGTATATGCTCCAAACCTCCTTTCCGCTTGGACTAGACGACCCCAAGACAGAGGCTATCACCTCATGGAGAGGTAGGAGGTGAACAAAACCGATGGCGCCCTCAGGTTTAAAGCTTTTAGGTCTGTCGGCTAGCTCCACAACCCGCTGGTCCACGCCTATGGTAAGGGGCTTACCGCACTTGGGACAAAGGTTTCCCAGCCGTATCGCCTCCTCAGGTGGCATGGAGATGTTGCAGGTCCTGTGCCCTGTCCAGTGGTACTTTCCGTAGGCGGGCTCCACCTCTATCGTTGCCCTGAAGCGTTTGGGGTCCTTCTCTCTCATCGCATCTATGACTTCTCTATAGGTGATCTTAGGCAGATCGAATACGTTTGCCTCCCTGCCCAGTCTCCAGGGCCAGAAGCTGTGGCTGTCGCTGTTGGAGACGAGGGCGTACTTGTCTAAGGCGCTCAGCCTCCAATTCATGGGCGGATCAGAGCTGAGACCCGTTTCAAGGGCGAAGATTCGGGAGACCATGTCTCCGTAGCAGTCCTCAAGTCTGTCGAAGCCGCTCTTGTCTCCGAAGAGACTGAACCATGGTGTCCAGACATGAGCAGGGATCACTACTGTCCGAGGAGAAGCCTCAAGAATCTTTTCAACCGCTTCAGATGCAGGGGTTTTAAGTGTTGGTCTGCCGTCGGCGCCTAGGTCTCCGTAGCTGCTCAGAGCCTCTTTGACGAGTTCGGCGTCCTCTAGGCTAGGGGTGAGGAGCAGGTGGTGAACCTTCTTTGTTTTACCTCCGTGCTCGAAGACCGTGCAGATTTCTCCAGTGATCATGAACCAAACTTTCGAATCAGGCATATTCATAGGTGCATAGAGATCTGTGCCTGGAACCTCCTGCAGCGACGCTCTCAGTTCTTCAAGCCATTCGGGGTGGGTAAAGTCGCCTGTTCCTATGAGGTTCAGCCCCTTGATCCTGCCCCATTTGGCTAGCTCCTTCACGGTGATCTGGGTACTTGTCGCCCGACTGTAACGGCTGTGTATGTGGAGGTCTGCTATGACTCTGGGCATGAAGAGGACTGCTCCCGATAGTACTTGTTGCAGGCACTAGATTTAAACTAAGTCAGGCAGCTAAGGTATTTCAAGAGCAAATCATTTAACTCCTTTCCAGTCCAAAGGAATAAGAGGTCTAACGATGTCTGGGGAAAGAAAAGAAACAGCGAAGACACGCCTGCCGATCACATTAAGCTTAATCGCCCTTCTCTTCACAGCCTCCAGCATCTTGGAGTTCTGGGGTTTCTACCTCACAGGCTTCAGAATGTTCACCCTTGCTGTCCTCGCTTTAGCCGGGTTCCTAGCCGCCGTAGGACTACTCATGCTCAAACCTTGGGGCCTATGGATCTCCTTTGCCTCGTACCTACCTAAGACTATTCAATCCTCAAGCCTTCTCTGGTCGCTGACCCTATCAGAAGGACTACAATTTAGCGTTCTAAAACTAGCTCTTGTGGCTTACTTAATCCTCTTAACAAGCTCTCTTGTTCTCCTCTGGAAGAGCAGGAAGACTCTACAGTAAGGGAACGTTCTCTATTCAGATTCCACCTACTCGTCTGAGAAACCCCTATAGATTCTCAATCTTTTTCAACGATTACTTGGTCCACGCTGTGGATGACGCCACCTATATCATTCACATGATCTTTCAAGGACTCAAAGTCGATTGCAGATCCCTCGATGACAACTTTGAGGCTCTCAGTGCGCTCATCGATCTCAACGAGGGAGACATCGACCTTCTTTATGTTCTTTAAGGTGCACAGTTTAGAGGCGAAGTCTGGAAGCGGAGGCTCGTGAGGTTTTAACACATCTAAGACGAGGTATCTTATTGAAGCAGTCAACTATCTTTTCTTCCTCTCTATGCGGACAGGATATCTAAGTGTCTACGCCTTCGTAAGATTTAATAGTTGCGCTTTTCATATTCCCCTGAAGTTGGACTGATATGAGGATTAAGGGGCTTTCTTATCTGGTTTTCGCGGACTCCAGCGCCCTAGGAGTGCATTCTTGAGTGAAGAAAGGATCGGACAAAGGCTTCAAATCTGACCTCAGAGGAATCCTTGAGAGGCTTCGAGAGTTCAGGGCAGAGATTGAGTTATCCCTCGACATATCGGAGTCAAGGGGCATCTTAAGGCGCTATTTTGTGATGAACGCTTTCGACGGAAGCCTAACCTCCCTCGGCGTCTTACTCGGGACATATACCAACAAGATCACAGATCCTAAGATCATTGTAGGCGTCATCTTAAGCGCCAGCTTAGCTATGGCTGTTTCAGGAATATCCGGCGGTTACATGACTGAGAACGCGGAGCGAGAATACGAACTTGAAGAGTTGGAGGAAGCTATGTTAATAGACCTTGATGATACAATTTTCTCCAAGGCCGTTAATTGGATCTCTATCTTCTCCGCCGTCGTGAACGGGCTAGCTCCTTTCTCCGCTTCAATGATTTGTGTAATCCCCTTTCTCTTTGTCATGGTAGGCTTCCTGTCAATCCTGCAAGCCTTTTTTGTTTCCATCATCCTTGTTTTCGCAACCCTACTCCTCTTAGGAGTCTTCTTGGGCAAGTTGAGCAAGAAGAACCTATTATTCTCTGGGTTGAAAATGGTTGTTGCTGGGGTGACAGTCTCCCTCCTCTCTTTCTTCTTAGAAGCCCTTCCCATGTAAGGAAGCCCAAGGACTATTAGAGAGACTGAGGCTTGAGGCAGAAGTACGCTCCTGCTATTTCTCCATGGCCGACGACCTTCTTGTTGAAGCCGCCTCTCTTCTTTGGAGGACAAAGAAGACTTTCATTAATGCTGTTGTAAAGCCAGAGATGATGAAACTAGGATAATAGCTCAGTTGAGCTCCTTTGAAGAAAAAGCAGTCCCACATCAAGTGGTTTCCTCTTCATCTCATTTGTGAGCTCTTTCTCCCTTTGGGCAAAGACAGCTCGGCTTCCTGTTATCTTAGCTGTAGCGATGCAACTACAGTCCCCGATCGAAAGGGCTCTTTCGCATTTGAGTTTACCAGCCTCCAGAGCCATCTCTTCGGTATTGTTTACTTCGACTACTTGAGAGCTCAAGAACGCATTTATCTTCTCCACGGCCTGTTCTACTCCCTTAAGTCTACAAAGCACATAGAACATTTCGGAGATGGAATAGAGCGAGCAATGTACTTTCTCTTCAGACTTCAAAGTTTCGAAGAAGTCCTTGATGATTCGACCAAGCTCCGTACCCATGAGATACTCGATGATGGCGCTGGTGTCAAGGGTTACGCTTCCTCGCAAGGCGTTCAAGATTCTTCTCCTCTTCAGCTCTAACCTCTCTGAGGAGCTCTCTGGCTCCTAACCCCGGACCGAGACACCCGAAAAGCGACAGCATCTTCGCCACATCTCTCCTATTCGTCCTATGGGCCTCTAGCAGCACCCTTATCGCTTCACTCAGCGATACCCTCCTACCCAGCTTCGATTGAAGTTCAGCAGCTACAGCAAAGAGCTCCTTTTTCACATCCTCTTCAACCTGAACAGTCGCCACCGGAATCACCAGATTCTGTAGAAATTGTAGATCATATAAACCTTACTAGTGGCGTGCATAGAGTGTAGCTTTTGGTCTTCTCAGAAGAGACAGACCCCGGTCCTAAAGAGAACGCCTAACACACTCAAATTCAAACAGCAAGAGTTTTGTGGTTTTAGGGAAGCGGGGGCTTGAGGCAGAAGTAGGCTGCTGCTGTTTCGCCATAGTCTATGAAGATTTTTCTCTTGAAGCTTCCCTTCTTCAGCAGTTCTCCTAGTAGCTCCTCAACGGGTTCCCATCTGGAGCAGAAGAGGAGTTCGCCCTTGCTGTTCACCCATAGGTTGAAGCCGACGGTTCTATTGTTGTGCAGGAGACTCAGAGCTCGTTCACCCTCCTTCAAGGAAAGAAGGGCCACCGTTGCATTTCCTTCTGTTGCACAGAAGAGACGTTCAAGAGCCTTGTCCGCGCCTTCCGATTGATCGAGCACCAGTATCTTCGAGTTCTGGGGTCTATACCTCACAGGCTTCAGGATGTTCACTTTTGCACTGCTTGCTGTAGCTAGGCTTATCGCCGCCGTAGGCTTGTTCAGGCTTAAGCTTTGGGGTCTCTGGCTCTCCTATGTCCTCTACCTCCGTCAGACTGTTCAGGCCGCAACACTCCTTTGGTCTCTGATCCTCGTTGAAGGCTTCCAGTTCACTTCCTATGGAGGAATCCTGAAAATAGGTCTTGTGGTTTACTTGATTTTTCTGACGATCCCCCTCATTCTTCTCTGGAAGACCAGGTAGACGATCCAGTAAGGGGTCACTCTTGGTTTAGATTCTAATAGTCTCCTCGTCTAAGAAATGCTCATTAGCCCTTATCAATCTTTTTCAACGACCATTTGGCGCACGAAACTCTTAAATTTGACAATTGCGAAACCCCATAGACGACAGACATTGGACTTGATTGAGAAGATCAGCTCATTTTGGAAAAGGCCTAAGAAAGTCTTTTTCGGCTGGTGGACTGTGCTGGCATCAGGTATCATGATGTCTTGGGGTTATGGGATAGAGACTTATAGCATCGGCCTATACATCGAGCCTCTAGAGAAGGAGTTCGGATGGACGAGGGCTGAGATCGGCGTCGCCTCATCCTTGAGGACTATCGAGGGAGGTTTGGAGGGGCCCTTTGGAGGTTACATTACCGACAAGTACGGTCCTAGAGTAGTTAACCTCCTAGGCTTCATCGTTCTCGGTCTGGGTTTCTGCCTCGTCTACTTCATCGACTCTTTCTGGATGTACCTACTTGTTTGGGGTATAGTCGTGTCCGTTGGTTTCAACTTGGGTATGTGGGGGCCTCTAGGTACGGCGATGAATAATTGGTTTGTGAAGAAGAGAGGGTTGGCAACATCGACCTGCAGAGTAATCATCGCCGCTGGCAGCAGCTTCATACCGATCTTGATGCTTACGCTCATAACTCAGTTCGGTTGGCGGATGGCTGCGCTAGTATCAGGCTTGGTAACCTTGATCATTGGCATACCACTAACATGGTTCTTCGTTAGGCCGCGTCGACCCGAATTCTACGGATTGATGCCGGACGGAGCGAAAGTCGATGATGAGACAGTTAAGGAAAAGGACACACTAATAAGGGCTGGCCAAGAGTACGCTGCAAAGACGACGGGAGAAACGGAGTTTACACTACGCCAGGCGTTCAGAACAAAGGCGTATTGGATATCCAAAGTTGCAGCTTGGCCCGAAAGGATTGCAGGCCCGCTGTTCACGATGCATCTGGTCCCATACCTAGTAAGCGTAGGCATAGACCGGTTTGATGCCACGGTCGCCCTAGGCCTTATGGTTTTTATGAGCATCCCAGGCAGGCTGGTCGGAGGCGTTCTGTCTGACAGGGTCTCTCTATACCGGTTAAAATATATACGAATATTGGCAAGGGTCATCGAATGGGTTGGACTTCTCATTCTTGCCTATGCAAGAGACATATGGATGGTTTACGCTTATTCCGTTATTAGGGGCACAGGAAGTGGGATGAACATAGGAGCAGGCTCACAAATTATAACACGATATTTTGGGCGGAAGAGCTACGCTACGATCACGGGGCTTAGTGCAATGTTTGGGATTCCTGTAGGTGCGATTGCACCCGTATATGTTGGCTGGGTGTGGGACACTTATGGAAGCTACGAAGTCGCATTCACACATGCATCGATACTCTACATCATAGGAACTATCATGTGGTATTTCTATAATCCTCCAAAACGGGTAGACGTAATAGGTGATGTAAAAAGGTTCCTTTGAAGGCTGTTTTGTTGCGCGACTCTAATCTACGTTTGAGACACAGTAGGCGTCTCCCCTCCCAACGAGGCATGTGCAGAGACAGTACTTAACTGGACTTTCAATTAAGCATCCGTTCCAAGCTATACAATTAGTTGTTCCTAGCGTTGGTTTTTGATGGGTTAAGTTTGTGGCTAATCATAATTATCCGCGAGCAGTCCTTGTCGATGGGATAGCTCCTTTGTCCGCTTCAATGGTGTGTCCCACCCCCTTCCTCCTTGTCGTGTTCGGTTTCCTGTCGATCTGGCAAGCTTTCACCATCCCCGTCACACTGATCTTCGTAACCCTGTTCATTCTAGGAATCTTCCTAGGTAAGTTGAACAGAAAAAGCCTACTGTTTTCAGGACTAAGAATGTTGGTCGCTGGGTTGGTTGTCTCCCTTCTCTCCTTCTCTTTAGAAGTCCTTCCAGCACAAAAACAAGCTTCTCAGAGAAATTGGGGGTTGAAGCAGAAGTAGGCTCCGGCTATTTCTCCGTAGTCGATAAAGACCTTCCTCTTGAAGCCCCCCCTCTTCAACAAGTCTCCTAGCAGCTCCTCAACTGGCTCCCACCTAGAGCAGAAGAGGACTTCTCTATCGCTGTTCATCCAAAGATTGAAGCCGACGGTTCTATTCTTGTGCAAGAGGCTCAAAGCCCGTTCACCCTCCTTTAGGGAGAGAAGCGCTACTGTAGCAGAGCCCTCCGTTGCGCAGAAGAGCCTTTCGAGAGCCTTCTCCGCGCCCTCAGCTTCCACTAGCTCCTCGTAGATGTGGGGAAAGACCTCAGAGTCTATGAGCTCCACCTTCGCCGACTCGTATCTGTGGAGAACACTCAGTCCATCCCTAAGTTCGACGTAGTTCCTGAGGAATCCATTATGAATCGAGACGACCGTAGTCCCGCCGATGCACTCCGCCTTGTAGGGTTGAGTGCATTCACTATATTTCACGGTCTCGTTGAACTGGGGACTTGCCCTTCTAACATGGCTTAGAAGCACTGTTGGACTTACGCCCTTGACCTCCAATGAGCTGACAAGGTCTGCCGCTGGCAAGCCGTTAGTCTTACCCACTTTCCTCAGGAAGACCTTTCCTTCAGGCGTAAGATAGGAAACTCCTGCGCCATGCCCGCCTATAGGGTTGGGGCGCCCTGGGTAGCTATAGACTTCAAGTTTCTTGAGAATCTCAAGAGTGTAGGTGAGATCAAGAGGTTCTTTGAGCAAGTAACCGAAGATTCCACACACAATACAACACCTAAGTAACTCTCAAGGCAAAATTATTTAAACCATTATCTTTTTCGCAATATGCTTAAAGGTAGTAGTGTTGTCTGCTGCTCTTCTGCTCCTTGTCCAGCTTGGAACCTTCCTTGTTTACTCTTGGACGACGGGTCGACGGGTCTCTCCTGAAGGTTATGCCTACGTCCTTTAAGAAATCGTTCATGCCCTCCTTCAGACTCAGCGGCTTGCTGCTGAAGCCTTGCTTCCCAGGCTGACCTTGGAAGACCATGATCCTGTCGGCGATGAAGTCCTGTGCCACGATGTCGTGTTCCACGACAAAGGCAGTCACATCACGATCGTTGACGACCCTCCTGATTGCTCTCGCCATTGCTAAGCGTTCCTCAACATCGAGATAGGCGCTCGGCTCATCTAGCAGGTAGATGTCAGCTGGCTTAGAGAGGCAGATTGCTATGGCTGCTCTCTGGATTTCCCCTCCGCTGAGTTCGCTGACATCTCTGTCCAGTAGATCTCTCACATGAAGCGGTGTGAGAACCCGGGAGTCAAACCAAGTTCCAAGATCTTTTCCACCAGTTACTTCCTCAATGGCTGTGCCAATGGTTCCACTGATTGTTCCTGTCAGATACTGGGGCTTATAGCTGATCTTGACTGAACCTCTGGAATGAATCTCGCCATTCTCAGGCTTCTCTAGACCTGCGAGAATCTTGATGAAGGCCGTTTTCCCCAAAGCATTCTTTCCGAGTATCCCGATAACCTCGCCCTCGTGTATCTCTCCATCCTCAACCTTGAGGGAGAAGTCCCCGTATGTCTTGCTGATTTCCGTCCATTTCAGGAGGCTTGGGGTCTTCGTCACGAACTGTGTCGGAGGTTTGACGTGAAACTCTATGGGCGTCTCCCTGAACCTTATGTTTTCGTCGGGTATATAGCCGTTGATGTAGCGGTTTATCCCCTCTCTCACGACGTGA
>Ga0315314_1000448_pt1 | contig 45634 bp, 48 predicted proteins | sample TDP9_MG_FD_203631 | JGI IMG/M metagenome (GOLD analysis project Ga0315314, IMG submission 203631) | Freshwater sediment microbial communities from Lake Towuti, South Sulawesi, Indonesia - TDP9 | ecosystem: Environmental > Aquatic > Freshwater > Lake > Sediment | place: Indonesia: South Sulawesi... | reverse complement strand
GAAGTCAGACCCGAATTCATCGAAACCGCCCAAAAAAACCTCGAACGCGCAGAAGTGGCAAAATTTGTGAAAATCAAGAACAAAGACGTCACACAGGGAATAGACGAAAAAAACGTTGACGCCGTAATCCTCGACTTGGCAACCCCGTGGCTCGTAGTTTCTCATGCTTGTAAGGCGCTAAAAGGAAGCGGAACAATAGTTTCGTTCAGTCCAACCATTGATCAAGTCGTCAAAACCGTCGAAGCACTAAACGAAAGCAAGTTCATTGACATCCAAACCGTCGAACTCCTCCAACGCGGAATGCAAACAGAACGCGGAAAAACCCGCCCCGAAACCCTCATGACCGCCCACACGGGCTACATTACTTCTGCTAGGAAGAGTGTGGAAAAATAGAGAAAAGAAAAAAGGGATTTTTTACGTAGCGGCTTCTTGTCGTTTTGCACGCAGGTATTTTATGATGTAGCCGATGCCGAGGAGCACCCAGCCGATGCCGAACAGCACCCACATGGTCGAGAGTCCGTTGAGGAAGCTGCTCATTGCGTCGAGGCTTCTTATGCGCGCACGCATTTCTTCGATTTCCAGCTCTTCCCACACTGTGAGGAAGGTTTCTTCGGCGTCCCACGCTTGGTTAAGATAGTCTAGAGCCGTGGCGAAGCGTTGCCTTGCACGAGTAAAGTCTCCAGCTTCGTAGTACCTCCAGCCGGCGTCGGTTTCATTTTCAGCTCTGTTGGCAAGTATTCTGGCTCGAGTGCTCTCCCAGTATGAGGGGGCGGGGTAATCGTCTATAATTCTCGTTAGATCCAGGGCAGTTGCTTGGTCTGCGGAAAATACTGCAAAGTTATCGTAGGGTCCGCTCCTCCATGTGCCCGGCAGATTGTTATTGCCTGTTGCATTCTTCACGCTGTAGACAGCGTATATGTTGTAGGCATGCAGATACATGTTAGAGGCTACTGCGACTGATGGAATGGTGAAGTTTACGTAGAAAACACGTGTCTGGCCAACAAGGACTTTCGCCGGGTTAGCGACGCTCATCTGGGTCGAGTCGTACTCGGCTCCCCAGTCGAAACTAACGTAGACTCTTGTTACGTTAACGTAGCTCACGTTGTTGTTTCGCACCCATACTGCAAGAACTGCTGAGGCGCCTTCTTTGTAGCCAACTATGTAATCGTTGTAGTAAGTGTCATATTCATCATCGACCATCGCTCCGAGCCACGTGTGATTTGTTATGTCTGCATAGACTGGTATCAGCGTTACCGCTACTAGGATTAAAGCCATTATAGCTAGAATCGGCTTCTTCATTTTTGTTCCCTTTACAAATCGTATGATTTTATGGCATTCAGTATTTAACTTTAACCACCACTGAAACACTTTCACGGATGAAACCGCGTGTAAAACCTTGAAAACATCGAGTAAAACTGGTTTCTACAACATAAGCGTCAGCGTAGCCCCCGTCACCAGTGGCACAACGAGGTTGTCGTTTAACGGAAGAGGCAAACACTCCACCACCATCGCCAAGGCTGCCCCTACAAGCGCCCTCAAAGGAGCGATATAGAATGCGCCAGCAAGGAATGCAAAAATGAAACCGATTGTTGAGCCTTCCAAGGTCTTCATCTTATTAAAGGGCACCGTTCGTTTTCCGAATGTTCTGCCGACTATTGTAGCCGTGCTATCGCCAAAGGCAAATATCGCGATGGCGGCGCTGTTTGCGGGAGAGGGGGAGAACAATAACGTGAGCAGGATGCCTAATGCGAAGAATATGGGGGCGGTTGTGAATTCGTAGAGTTCGGTTTGGGTGGCTGCTTGACGGGTTATGGAAGAGATGATGGGTAGGTTTTTTCGTTCCATTCGGGCAAGCTCTGACATGACGTAGAGGAGAGTTACAATGGTGATGAGAAGGGCAACTTGATACTGCCCAAAATACAGAGAAAGAATTGGGACAAAGAAGCCGCAGGCATGGATAATCTCTCGAATAACTTCGTTTTTTGAGGGCAGAGCGCCTCTTTTTTTCGGCATACCTCTTATCAGAGGTAAGACTGCCTGCAGTTTCCCAGTACACACAATGTCTGCCTTCATGCTTATGACGAAGTCTGGGTTAAATCCGATTTTCATTATTTCTGGAAGGAAAATGGGAGCGTTGTTTCTGTCGTCAGCAACCACAACACAATCTGTGGGCGTTAGTTTTTCGGCGTCTAAGATTTTTTTCAGTACTGGAAGCTTTCCGTTGCGTTCTATGACGTCGCCCCAGATCTTGCCGGTTAAGGTTTCGTTTTCTAGTTCCAACTCAAAACCGAAGGCGTAGTCTGCTTTAAGCTTCTGCGCCAAATCTTTGACAACAATCGTGGGCAACCCCGAGCTTATCAACGCGGTTTTCATGTCTTCACCTCTCAGTTGCTCGAAAATTTCTTCAACACCGGCCATTAGAGGAACCTGCCTGAAAACCCGCAAAAGCTCGTCCACACGTATCCCCTTGAAAGCCCTAAACACGTGAGTAAACGCTGATTTTAACGAGGTCAAGCCCGCCTCGTAAAGCAAGCCGAAGAAGATTATCTTCGCAAACGCGGGAAAACTTAGATTTCTGCCCACTTCAAAGAGCAAATAGCGTTTTTTGGGCATCAAAACGCCTTCTATATCGAAGACTACGAGGCGTCTTCTTTTGTTTTGTGTTGTCGCCAATTTTAATCCTTCAGAGAGATGGTTGTGTGCTTTTTGTCCAGTTTAACTGTTGTCAACTTAGGGTTTAACGTCAGTACGTAAACTAGTTCATTCTCTCCCTCGGCATATAAGTCCTTCAAAACCGCGCTTTTTTGGAACCCGATTTTCTCGTAGAGTCTTCTGGCTGGTTTGTTGTCTTGCGCGGTGGTGACGACGACTTTCCTTAAGATATAACCATCTTTTCCGAAAAAAGTCTTCGCGTCTTCAACAGTAGTTCTCAGCAGTTTTTCTCCAAACCCTCTTCGCCTGAATTTCTCGTCTATCCACAAATCCTCGATTACCGCGATTCCATGATGTTTCTCTTCCTCTACTCGCCAGAAAAGTGCGCCTATGAGGACATCGTGCAGTTTGACAACTTTAACGTGGTGATAGTCAAAAAACGATCTTACAAACCAGCTTGCCTCGTCTTTCGTGTGATACAGATGGGGCGAACTGTAAATGTCTACTAACGTCTCCACGTCACGTTTTGTAGCATCAACTATTTCGGTATCCATGCTCGCTTTGTTCTCCTCTGAATCATTATTGCCATCATTCTAACAGATAAAAAGGAGAGATTGGAAAGTTTACGTCTTGATTATGGTCCGTACCATGCTTCTAAGCCGTTTATGTCGCCCAAGCCGAGTGTTCGTTTGTAGGTTTCGCCGTAGTTTCCGTAACCGTACATTGTCAGCCAGTAGTCAACATCACTGTACAAGTCGGCAAGACCGACCCAGTGCCCAAACTCGTGCGTCATAATATTCTGCACGTCCATCTTGCCAGCCTCACCAGACAAACTCCACGCGTAAAAGGTGTTCATTCGGCAGTCGGTCTCAATTATCTGCGAACCACTATACCAAATGTAAGTGACAGCGATGGCACCAGCTTGGTAGCGCCCCCAAGAAACCACGTTGTAGCCGTCACGTTTTCCTGAGCTTTTTGTTGTTGTCCCCTGGTAGCTAAAGACTTGATAGTTTGTTTCTTTGTCCCAAGTGTTGGCAGACGCTGTGAGAGTGTTCACCACAGCAGTCGTTGAAAAGCCATACTTGTTGTTCGGGTTTATCCAATAGTTAATGGTCGTGTGCCAATGATACGGCAACAATTGATAGTGCGGGTTAGTCATAGAATCGTCCTTCGGCGGAATCGCAGAAATCACAATAACCTCAGCGCGAACCGAAAACTCTGCGTTTACAACCACAGCAAGCGCAGCGAAGCTTGAAAACAACATCATCAACAACAAAAGCACGACGCTAAATTTTTTCATTAAATCCACTCCTAAAAATCCAGATTTCAGAGAGTTCGCTATTTATAATTTGTCGTGAGCGTTTGTTCGAGTCACGAGCCTTTTTCAAATGGCACCTCAGTTTTATTTTGAATTACGAGCCTGAATCTCCGATCTTTGTGATTACGCTAAAAACAGCGGCAGGCACACGTTGATGTGCTCTTTCGACAAACTATCGGCGTGTTATTGCCTATTTTTGCTCGTACCTTCGGGCGATCAAGATGCTTATTTCTGTCAGGATTATTACGGGAATGATCAGTGCCACTTCTGTTATGACAGTTGGGTCGGGGTCTACGATGCTGATGAGGACTATTAATCCGGGGTAGAGGTATTTTCGGTTATGCGTAACGTAGCTTGTCTTCAGCACGCCCACCTTTACCAGCAAGACAAGAAAAACAGGAAACGTGAACATAAACCCAGAAAGCAAGAGCCCCATCATGACAAAAGAGAAAAACTCTGAAAACTCGAACATCAAAGGAAGCCCCAAAAAATCGGACGCCAACACGAGAGCACGCACACTCGCGGGCATAATGAGAACATACCCGAACAAGACTCCAAAAACAAACAGCCCAGTGAAAGAACCCACAAACTTCAGAATACCGCGTCGCTCTCGCTCGTGCAAGGCGGGATTGATAAACTTGTAAACTTCATACATAATCACTGGACTACTTATCACAACGCCCAGCATGATAGACACAAAAAGGTAAACTTCCAATGGAGCAAACCAGCTGATGGGGAGAAGCTCGACCTCGGGGGGAATAAGGTCTGCTTGTATTTTCCTTATGAAAAGTTGCGCGATAGTCGAATGCCATGGGTTGGTGATAGAAAGGTTTGCGATGTTTGTCGGGAACCCCATCACGAACATTGATGATGCTGCAACGGCGATGAAAACGATGCGGAGACGTCGGATCAGCTCGGTTATATGGTCCCAGAAGGATAACTCTGCTTTATTGTTTGGCATCAGAAATCACTAGGTCAACGGAATGGCTAAATTCTCTATTTTTCCGCGGTTTTCTTGCTCATTTCGTCAAGAATTTGTTTAACGCTTTTTCCCTCGGTGTCTATCCCCATTTTCCTAGCAGCATCAGCTATGGCTCTGTCTTTCTCTCTTTCTTCAGGGGGTGCTTCAGCGCTTGATTTTCTGAATTCTCTCACGCTTTCACCAAGGGCTTTCGATATGTCCTTGAGACGACTTGCGCCGAAAACGAAGATCAAAATCACAAGAATCAGAACAAGTTCTGGCCAGCCTAAGTTGAGGAACGCCAACTTGACCGAATCAATTGGAATCAATTTTTCACCTCGCTTTGAGCAGTTTATTATTTTTCTCCTTATTTTCGATTTCGGTTGCAATCTCTTGGAGGATTTTTTCCAAGGGTTTGCCATCTGTGGAGACGCCAAACTTGGTTGCAATATCGATGATTGCTTTTTTCTCGCCGACTCCACTTTCAATCGGGTTTGGTGCTATTTCTGGGGCTGTCAATGCTTCCGTGATTCCGCTGCTTGCTTTCCTGAACTCGTTGATGACTTTGCCCAGTTCTTTGGCTAATCGTGGAAGCTTGTCGGGTCCGAAGACTAACAGGAGTATCGCAAGGATTAGAATGACCTCTTGCATCCCCAGCATTCTACAGTTGCCCCAAACATGAGGGATGCACGTTTTCGGGCTTAAAAGAGTATCGTTGAAGGGTTGGGGGGGACGAGTTTATGCAATCCGCCGCGATTTGACGGGAAAAGTCGACGGAACATTCTGCGACCAGACATGTTAGTTCACGCCGGGGCTTGACTAGCCCACTCGTAGGAGTAGTTATTAGGAAGAGAAACGAAATCTCCGTGACGTCGCTCAGCGAAAAAAGAACTGCCACGACTTTGAAAAAAGGTGCTGATAGTATGGCGCTAATCTTCGCAGTTGTTGGAAGCAAAAAGACAGGCAAGACAACAACCATCGAATACTTGACCAGACAACTCGCCAAAGAAGGACTAAAAGTAGGCGCAATCAAACACATCCACACCTCCCACTTTTCCATCGACACACCAAAAAAAGACACATTCAGATACGCCCAAGCCGGAGCAAAAATCATCGTCGGCGCAGCCGATGGAGAAATAGCCGTTATAAAGAAAATCAATGAACCCGACGAGAGTTTTCACTTGCAGGAAATCCTCAATTTCATTGAGAAAGAAAACTTGGATGTCGTCTTTTTAGAGGGCTTTCACTCGACCATCGCACAAAGAAAAGACATTCACAAAATCGTAACCGCCAAAAACGAAGGAGACCTAGAAAAGACGTTAGAAGGAACAGCGCCACCTATTCTGGCTGCGACTGGTTTGATTGCCAATCAGACGTCAAAATCGCGAGCCTTTGGCGTTCCAATCATTAACGTCTTAACTGATGGTGAGCCACTTTTAAGAATAGTGAAGGAAGTTCTGAGAAAGTCGACTCGTTAAAGTGCGCCGGGGTCATTAAAGAAGCAGGTTAAGATTTTCCGTATCTTCCCTCTTTGTAGTAGTATTTCACTGCAATGTAGAGCATTATTATCAAACCGGCTAAAATGGGTGTGTAAAAGCCAATGTTAACTGAAGGATCTTCGAAGCTTATCGTTTGGCCAATAATAGTCAGAACAATGCCAACAACAAGAGGAGCCAGAAACAGTATCAACCCGATTCGGTACAAGTCTTTCACGTAATCTTCAACCAAACAAGCCACCGCCATATTGGTTAGCCCCAATCGCTTTTTATGCGTTTCTAAGAGCCATCGAAATACATGACTGTTTAGCGCAGCCTCCATCGTGCTATGCAGAAAACTACCTATACTAGGGAGGCGTGTGTGTCTTCTCAGAGAAACCTAAAAACCAGAAACCCTTTTGGAAACCTAACAGGAGGGTCTCATCTCTGCGCCGAGAGCACATTTGCCAAGAAAACACAAATAACCACCCATACAATAACAATAAACAAAGCAAAAACAGTGGCCGGGGTGAGGTAGCCTGGTAGCCTATAGGCCTGTGGAGCCTAGCGCCCGGGTTCAAATCCCGGCCCCGGCCCCTTATGAATTCTTAGATTCGGAGCGCTTGTTTTTTGGAAAATGTTTATCAATATAACTACAACACATAAGCAACTATTTAATCATGGAGATGCGCCTTCGTTGGAAAAATACGACATAATCATAATAGGAGCAGGAACCGCCGGATGCCTCGCCGCAAAAACAACCGCCAAAGCTGGACTCAACACACTCCTCCTTGACCGAAAAAACAAACAAGACATAGGCAAAAAAATCTGCGGCGACGCCGTCGGCCAGCATCACTTTGACAAACTGGGCTTAACCTACCCAAAGGGCACCGAACTAGAGCGCACCATGGCAGGCGTCCGTATATACTCGCCCGACATGCAGAGCATTTTCGATGTGAAGGGCGAAGGACTGAAGGGCTTTCTCTTAAACCGCCACGCCTTCGGACAACGACTGCTCAAAGAAGCAATGGACGCAGGCGCACACTTCAGAGACCGGATGCAAGCCCTGGACCCAATAATAGAAAAGGGCCACGTTACCGGCATAACCGCTAAAGACATGCAAACGCAAGCAACCGCCAAACTCCACGCCAAAATCACGGTCGAAGCCAGCGGGTTCCCAGCCATCATCCGCAAAAAACTCCCCCCAGATTTGGGCATCCCGGCAGAAATCAAGAACCAAGATGTTGAAGCTTGCTACCGAGAAATCCGCGAGCTAAAAGAACCCATCGAAGACCCTGAAATGTGCCACATCTACGTGACGGAAAACATCTGCCCAGGCGGTTACTACTGGATTTTCCCAAAAGGCGGCTCCAAAGTCAACGTAGGCTTAGGCGTGGCAATGATGGGGAGGTTCCCAAACCCGAAAGACGCGTTGTACAGCCACGTTTTGTCCCAGCCCCTTTTCAAAGACTCGACAGTTGTTGACGGCGGCGCATGGTACGTGCCCACCCGCAGACCCTTAGACAACATGGTCGGCAACGGCATCATCGTAATCGGCGACGCCGCATGCCAAGTAAACCCAATCCACGGGGGAGGCATTGGACCTTCGATGATGGGCGGCGCACTCGCGGGCGAAACAATCATAGAGGCCTTGGAAAAAGGCGATGTCAGCCGTGACAGACTTTGGAAGTACAACGTCAGATACATGGAATCCTACGGGCTTAAGCAGGCGGGGCTGGACGTTTTTCGGTCTTTTCTCCAGGAGACCGACGACGAAGAACTAAACTACGGCATGAGGCTGAGGCTAATCACGGAAGACGACCTTCTCCAAACCAGTCTAGGAAAAGAAGTCAAGCTAACCATCACCGAAAAATCCATCCGAGTGTTCCGTGGAATACGAAAAGTCGGTTTCCTCCGAAAACTACGAGACACCGTGGACTTGATAAAGAAAACCAGAGAATGGTACAGAAACTATCCAGCTTTGCCAGAAGAATTCGAAAAATGGAAACGCGGAACCGAAAAACTGTTTGAGAGACAAAACAAAAACGCTGAAACAAACCGCCTAACGCTGAGTTAGCTTTCTTTTTCCAGCATTACCGCAGTTTCAATCGCCAACTCGATGTTATCTTCAAGTTTGCTCATCAAGGGATTCACGTTTCGATAGTATTCGAACGCGCCGCGGTCTCGCGTTCTGACGAGTATCATGTTTGTCGGATAGAAATAGTGATGCAGCACATCTTTGCTTCGCGAGGATTCCGCAGTGAAACCTTCAGCATAACGAACATGCACTCGAACGAAAACTACTTTCCCGTCATGTTTCTCCGTCATTTTCGCTGCTAATTTATCAAATTCTGGCTTCTGCTCCTCGCAGTTCGGGCAACCGTCGCGGGTTATGGCCACAACATAAGCCTTGCCAAGGTCTGGGGCTAGAATGTCAAGCGCAGATTTCTTGGTTTTCTGAACCTTTTTCTCGAGTTCAACGAATTCCAAAGTGCTGATTGGCATGGGATTTTAGCAATGGGAATCGGGTATTTAAAAACTATGTCTTCAGAAGTTGTGACTCTTCACTGACGGTTGGTGCAGCTTGATAAACTTTAAAGAACAGATGCTCTCTTACCTCTATTCCAATCGGTGAAAAACCTTGGCAAGGCGCAGTCACCCTTACATTCCCAACTCAACCCAAGAAGCCAAGAAGGAACTTATGCAGGAACTCGGTATCCGAAACGTCGACGAACTCTACAAAGACATCCCACAGAAACTTCGCCTCAAACATAAACTAAACCTCCCCAACGGACTGTCAGAGGTCGAAGTAAAACGGCACGTGGAAAACGTTCTCGCCAAAAACAAAACCTCACCGAACATGCCAACTTTTCTGGGCGCCGGTTGCTGGCCGCACTATGTGCCTGCGGTTGTGGAGAACATTATTCTGCGGAGCGAGTTCCTCACGTCTTACACGCCCTACCAGCCCGAAATCTCGCAGGGCATGCTCCAAGCGCTTTTCGAGTACCAGAGCATGGTTTGCGAGTTGACCGGCATGGAAGTGGCCAACTGTTCCATGTATGATTGGGCGTCGGCGGTCGGTGAAGCGGCGCGGATGGCGGCACGGGTAACCAAACGCACCGAGGTATTGGTTCCAAAGATTATTCACCCAGAACGAATCGCGACGCTTCAAACTTATGCTGAACCTGCGGGCATACAAGTAAAACACGTGAATTATGATAAAGACACTGGGCAAGTAGACCTCGAAGACCTCAAAGCAAAAATCACTTCACAGACAGCCGCTGTGTACCTGGAAAACCCTGCCTACTTGGGCTTTATCGAAACAGAAGCAAACGCAGCCGCACAAATCGCACACGATAAAGGCGCGCTGTTCATAGTTGGCATCGACCCGATTTCTCTTGGCGTTTTAAAGCCACCCAGCGAGTATGATGCAGACATCGTAATCGGCGAAGGTCAACCGCTGGGGAATTCTATGAATTTTGGTGGACCGTTGCTGGGTGTTTTGGCGTGTCGGGATGATATGGAACTGATTCGGCAGATGCCTGGACGCACGATAGGCATCACAACCACGGTAGACGGAAACAGCAAGGGCTTCTGCATGGCGCTACAGACTCGTGAGCAGCACATTCGCAGAGAGAAAGCCACATCCAACATTTGCACTAACGAAGCCCTTTGTGCCGTGGCGTCGGCGGTTTACTTGGCTTTGCTTGGTCCTAAAGGCTTGAAAGAACTGGGCGAAACATGCATGATTAAAGCACGCTATGCTATGCGGGTGCTATCAGAAATCGGAGGCGTGAAAGTGCCTGTTTTTGACGCGCCGCATTTCAAGGAATTCACGGTCAACTTTTCTACAACGGGGAAAAGTGTCCAGCATGTGCATGAGGATTTGCTCTTGTATGGTGTTCACGGCGGGAAAGATGTTTCCAAAGAGTTTCCAGAACTGGGCGAGACGGCTCTCTACTGCGTCACTGAGGTTCATTCTAAGCACGATGTCGACCGTCTAGCAACGGCGTTAAGAGAGGTTTTGAAGGAAAGGTGAATGGACGATGCCCACTTTTAGACAAGCGAGATGGAACGAACCCGTAATCTTTGAGCTCGGCAAACCCGACCGCCGAGGCTTCGCCGTTCCTGAGGCTGAGGAGGAAGTTAAACGAGTTGTTGGCGAGGTACATGCACTACTGCCCGCCCATATGAGACGCGAAACTCCGCCAAGACTGCCCGAACTTTCAGAAGTCGAAGTTGCCCGCCACTTTACTCGGCTGTCGCAGATGAATTACGGCGTAGATTCTGGTTTCTATCCGCTGGGCAGTTGCACGATGAAATACAACCCGAAAATCAATGATGCTCTTGCCGTGTCGTCCGCGGTCGCGTCGCTTCACCCGTACCAAGATCCACAGACCACGCAGGGTATTCTCGAAATCCTCTACACGCTGTCGAAGTGGCTTGCCGAAATCACGGGCACGCACGAAGTTTGTCTCCAACCGTCAGCAGGCGCACACGGCGAACTCTTAGGCGTACTAATAATGCGAGCTTATCACAAGAAAAACGGCGAAATCAGCAAACGAAACGAAATAATCGTCCCGGACTCGGCGCACGGAACCAACCCAGCCAGCGCCAGTATGGGTGGCTTCAACGTGGTGGTTGTGCCTTCAGACGCCCGTGGATGCTTAGATATTGATGCCTTAAAATCAGCGGTTTCCGAGCGCACGGCGGGGCTGATGCTTACTAACCCGAACACGTTGGGCATTTTTGAGAAAAACATTGAGGAAAGCGCCCGCATAGTCCACGAGGCCGGCGGACTCCTCTACTACGACGGCGCCAACCTAAACGCCATTCTTGGCAAGGCTAGACCAGGCGACATGGGCTTCGACATCGTACACATTAACATTCACAAGACCTTCGGAACACCCCACGGCGGAGGCGGACCGGGCGCGGGTCCGGTGGGCGTTTCGGAAGAGTTGGAGAGGTTCTTGCCCGTGCCCAGGGTTGGTTTTGACGGCAAAGACTACTTCTTTGATTACAACAAACCCGACAGCATCGGGAAGATTAGAGGCTTCTACGGCAACATCGCAGTCCTAGTGCGCGCATACGCGTACATTCTGAACCTTGGCGCTGAGGGCTTGAAGGAAGTCGCCGAGGTTTCGGTTTTAAACGCGAATTATCTCGCCAAAAAACTTGCCCAAATCCGCGGCTTTGAGTTGCCCTTTGACAAGCAGAAGCCGCGAAAGCACGAATGCGTGATAAGCGCAAAGCCCATGACGAAAGACACGGGAGTCAGAGCGTTGAACGTTTCTAAACGGCTACTCGACTACGGCATTCATTCACCGACTACATATTTCCCGCTTATTGTGGACGAGGCGTTGATGATTGAGCCGACCGAATCCTTCGAGAAGGAAGAACTCGACAGGTTCATCGAAACCATGAAAAAAATCAGCCAAGAAGCATACTCCAACCCGCAACTGGTCCTAAACGCGCCCCAGAACACCACCAGCACAAAATTGGACGAGGTGAAGGCTTCGCATCCGCAGACGATGGCGTTGAGTTGGCGGATGTACTTGAAAAAACAGAAACACGCATCCAAGCCTTAACTGCCAAGCTCTTCAGAAAGCGCTTGCAGTATTTCTTCTCTAACTTTGATAAACGATTGCTGAGTACGCTGTCTCGGTCGAGGCAATGTCATTTTAATGACAGTTTTTACCTGTCCTGGTCTGGCGGTTAACACGAGTATGCGGTCGGCCAAATAAACCGCCTCGTCGACGTTGTGCGACACGAAAATCATGGTCTTCTTTTCCCGCGTCCAGATGCGCAAGAGTTCTTGTTGCATCTTGTTGCGCGTTTGAGCGTCCAAGAAAGCAAAAGGCTCGTCCAACAGCAAAACCGACGGGTTCACCGCCAAAGCCCGCGCGATGGCGACTTTCTGTTTCATTCCTTCCGAGAGTTCGTGCGGAAAACTTCGCTCAAAACCCCCTAAACCAACTAAGTCTACATAGTTTTTTGCAATTTTATCAGTCTCTTGCTGAGGAAAGTTCTGGATCTCCAATCCGAATTTCACGTTTTCGGCGACTGTGCGCCACGGAAAGAGAGAAAACTCTTGAAAGATGAGCGCGGCTTTTCCGGGTTTTGTTGGCTCGTTGTCTATGAGGATTTTACCCTGTGTGGGGGTGTCTAAGCCTGCGATGAGGCGGAGAAGGGTGGTTTTGCCGCATCCGTTTGGACCGACTATGCAGAGAAGTTCTTGCTCAGTCACTTCGAATGAAACGTCTTTTAAGGCTTCAACCGACCCCCCGTCTTTCGTGAGGTAGGTTTTCGAAAGGTTCTCAACCGCGACTTTAGGCAGACCCAAGCACGAAGCCCTCTTCGACAATTTCCACTTTAGTAGTTTAGCGATATACCGTAAAGACAAACTGCAATATAAATAAGAATTTTCATCTGTTTTCCAAAAAGTAGAGGCGCGGGTTCTTACGCCTTTCTCCAGAAGAGAGTTAGGGGGAGAAAAGGCGAAAGGAGACTATCGCGCCGTTCTCGCCAATAATTAATTATGACATACGTCATATTTAAGGCTTCCCAAACATGCTGCATACCCGTAGATTTTCTTGTTCCACAAGATTTTTAGTAAGAACCGACATAGAATGCACCTCCGTTGAGGAAAAGACCATGATAAACTTGGATAAAATCCGGGCTGATGTGGAAAATTTCTCGAGTGAAATGAACTTGGAGTATTTTCTGAATTATGCGGGGCTTAAAGACGAGCTCAACGTTTCCGCCATTTACGAAAAATATTCTCGCCTTTTCGACAAGAAACTCATAACGGAAATCACAAAACAACGCAAACGAGCCACCGGCGAAGACGAGAGAAGACTGCGGTATCTCCAGGCGTTCTCGGTTGAATCTTATCTGGGCATGGTTGTGAAGGAGCTTACTGACAAGGCTGAAACTATGCAAACAAAGGGGACGGTAAAGGTTGACGGCGAAAAATTGGCGTTCCGGCTGGCACAGACAAAAATGATAAACGAGCCAGACCGAGAGAAAAGAGGAAATCTGTACCATGCCCGAAACAAATTCATAGACAAAATTAACGTCCCGCTTTTGGAGAGAATGCGAAAACTTCATGCCGCCACGGAAGGGTTTGGGTATAAAAACTACATGACCCTTTTCAAAGACGTCAAAGAAATAGACTTTCCAGCCCTAGCGAAAATCATGCAGAACTTCATCAACCAGACCGAATCCATTTACACCAAACGAATGAATGAAGAATTGCGGGAAAAGATTGGCGTGCGAGTTGAAGAAGCAGAAAAACACGACATCGGCTTCTTCTTCAGGGCAAAAGAATTCGACAAACATTTCAAAAAACAAAAGATGGTTGCGACTTTAAAGAAAACCTTAGCCAACATGGGCATCGATTTGGCAAGACAGAAGAACGTAACCATCGACATCGAAGAGAGACCCCAGAAGAACCCGCGAGCTTACTGTACCACGATAAAAATCCCCGAGGACGTCAGGCTGGTGATGATGCCTCACGGTGGGCATGACGACTATGCTGCACTGTTCCACGAAGCAGGCCACGTTGAGCACTTTGCCTATGTTAACCCTAAACTGCCCATAGAGTACAAGTGGTTGGGCGACAACTCGGTCACCGAGAGCTTCGCGTTCTTACTTGAGTACCTGTTAACCGATGAACATTGGCTGGAGCAGTACATTAAGATGGACAAACCCGAACAATACCTCAACTTTGCGTATCTTTACAAACTCTTCTTCCTCAGAAGCTATGGAGCAAAAATTTCCTACGAAATCAAACTCCACACGAGCGACATGGGGGGAATGAGCGAAATCTACAGAAAAACCCATGAAAAGGTGCTCAAGTACAGACACCCCCCGAACCATTACCTAATCACGGTTGATGATGCCTTCTATTCCGCCCAGTACTTGCAGGCTTGGATATTCGAAGCTCAACTGAAGGAATTTCTGCGTCGAGAGTACGGGGATGAATGGTTTAACAACCGCAAAGCCGGAGAATACTTGATACGATTCTGGGCGGACGGGCAAAAATGCAGTGTTGTGGAGTTGGCGAAAATGCTGGGATACTCGGGCTTGGATGAAAAACCGCTCACTGCATCGATGCTAAAGCATCTACGCTGAAACTGTCAAAACCTAAAAACTAACATGTCTTTGGCAAAGAATTTTTGCCTTACGGGTGGTACGAAAAAATAAGGAATGAAAGAGGATTTTTTAGCGCAATTTCTTGTGGGGCGTGGTCCGCATGTCTTCTAATTCTTTGACTCGGGTTTCGATGAATTCAGTTACTCTATCTTGACTGTAGCGCCTCTCTTCGTTCTGCTTTTTCAGTTGCTCTTTAATAGTTTTCAGGACTTTCTCCACGTCGAAGGGTTTCATAATATACGCATCTGCACCATTGTTGACTGCTTCAATGGCGTTTTTAAGCGTCGGGTAGCCGGTGATGATTATTTTTCTGATTTTGGGCGTTGTGGGTTTTATTTTTGTTAGGAGTTCTATTCCTTCCATGTCTGGGAGCCGGACGTCGATTAGGGCGATGTTGTAGAACCTTTTTTCTGTGCGTTCTATGGCTTTTTTAGCCGTGTCCACTGATTCGACGACGTATCCTTCGTCCTCAAGAATCATGGACAGCATGGTTCTTATGTTTTCATCGTCGTCGATAACAAGGACTCTGGTATGTTCATCCACACTTCTTCACCTCCTTCTTCTATTATAGGTTTAATTGGAACACTGACTGTGAAGGTCGTGCCCTTGCCGACAGTGCTCTTTACCGAAATTCTGCCCTCATGAGCCTCCACGATGCGTTTGCAGATGGGTAAGCCTAGTCCCATGCCTTTTGCCTTTGTCGTAAAGAACGGCGTCCAAACTTTTTCCAAAACTTCTTTCGACATACCCACGCCAGTATCAATAAAAGCGATTTCCCACCGGTCTTCTGTGGCTTTACTCTCTATTGTGAATTTTCCGCCCTTAGGCATGGCATCGACCGCGTTTTTGACGATGTTTAGGAAGACGCGTTTCATCTTCTCTACGTCAACCATGATTTCTGGTGTGTCTTGGGTTAGGTTTGAGACTCTGATTTTTCTCGGAATCTTAACATGCGCTAATGTTTCCTCTACAATTGACCGTGGAGTCGCTTCTACCAACTCCAACTGCAACTCTCTCGAATAGTCCAGAAGGTCGCTTATAATTTTGTTCGAGTACTCGATGCTTTTCTCAACAAGCTTCAGCATTTTGACGGCTTTTTTGTCCATCTTGGGGCTTAGCTTACCCTTTAAGTAATACGTGGCGCCCGCGATACCGGTCAGTGGGTTGCGCAGATCGTGGCCAACCATGGCGGCTAATTCTCCGATGGCGGCGAGCCTTTCGGACTTGAGGAGTTTTTGCTCCATCAACTTACGTTCGGTAATGTCTTTTAGGATTCCCACAAAAGCCACGGGGTTGCCCGAAGCATCACGGATGACGCTTGCAGAGAGTTCCGCCGGAAACTCGTGCCCATCTTTAGTTAAGCACGTGTATTCTAGGTTCTTTACTGAACCTTTTTCGAGTGTTTTCTTCAGATTTTCTGCTGCTTTTTGTCGGTCTCTTTCTGCGATAAATTCGAAGGCGCTTTTGCCAATCAACTCTTCCCGTTTAGAACAACCGTTCATGGCTAATGCTGCTTGGTTGCATTCGATTACGACTCCGCTCAAGTCGGTGACGGTGACAGCGTCTGGAGAGGCTGCGAATATGCTTCTTAGTTTCTCTTCGCTTTTTCTCAAATCCTCGGTTTTTTGCATTAGTTCTTGGGTTCGCTGTACCACTTTGATCTCAAGGTGGTCTGCATATTCCTGAATTTGGGCTTTCGCTTCTGTCAGTTCTTTGATTAGTTGTGCTTTTTCGATGGCTACTGCGGCTTGGTGTAAAAACAGTTCGAGCGGCATCAGAGACTCTTTTGTGGGGCGTTTCCCGTCTATTGGGTCGTCCATGCTTACGACGCCTACGATGTGCCCATCAGCCACCTTAAGCGGAGCATAAAGCAGGTCATCAGGGTCCCAGTCCACCATTTCCTCTGCCGAAAGATGGCTTGAAATCGTGCCTTGACTAAATCTTTTTCTGACCCACGGGTCACTCCATGGAAGATGATAGAATTCGCCTATTTTGAAGCGTTCAAATTCTGTTCCGAAGCGTTCCTGCCATACTTGCCCGGGTTGTCGGTTAGTCCATAAGAATTCTTTTTCTTTTTTTGTCAAGCCTGCAGTGACTATGTCTCCTGAGCGTGCTATTTCCAAGCTTTCGTCTCTTACAGAAAGCACTACTCTCCGCCACCCGGATTCCCTGATAGCCTCAACAATTGCTTGAAGACTCTGAGTTAAATCGGGAGAACGAATTACCTCGGCAGAACTCTTCATCAACGAGGCTAATTGGTTGCTTCGTTTCTCGATTACATTCCGCTTCTTTATGTCGCTAATTGCAGTTGCAGCGTGGGATGCTAGAATCTGAAGCAACACGCGGTCGTTGTCATCAAACGCTTCTAGTTTCTTGCTTTCAACGTTTATGACGCCGAAGACTACGTTTTCTGCGATGACCGGGACGGCGAGTTCAGATTTGATTTCTGGGACAACTTCAATGTAGTCTTCATCTTTGCTGACGTCGGACACTAGGATGGGCTGATGAGTGTTTGCGGCTTTTACAACTATGCCTTTTTGGGAACCATCCAGAGCCAGTTCGTGGACGAGAGGTTTTGAGTATCCACGGTGGCATACAGCTCGTATCACGTTCTTTTCTACGACTTCGAACGTTGCGTGTTCAAAACCCAACGTTTTCTCTACGGCTTCTAAAGTTAACTTGTAAACCTGCGGAAGACTGTGGGCTGCGTTCAGCTTTCTGCCGTAAGAGTTTAATGAAGAAAGCCTTTCCTCCATCCTTCTCCGTTCACTGATGTCACGTATTATGCCTGTGGAAAAGGTGCCCTCTTTTGTTTTCCAGACAGAGAAGGAAAGCTCTAATGGAAACTCACTTCCGTCTCTTCTGAGCCCCACTAACTCAAACGTTTTGCCGACTGAACGCATGTACCTCTTGGAAACCGTTCGACGCATCGCATTTTGACGATTTTTCCTCGCCCATTTAGGCATTATGAGGGTAACTGGTTTGCCAATTGTTTCATCACTTGAATAACCGAAGATGGCTTCTGCGGCTTTGTTCCAGAAGATTATGTTTAGATGGTCGTCTATGGTGATGATGGCTTCTGATGCGTAGTCTGCTACTGAGCGGAAGCGTTCTTCACTTTCTTGGAGCCTTCTTGTTCTTTCTTTAACCAGTTCCTCTAGATGCCCGGAGTATCCCTTTAGTTGTTCCTCCATCTGTTTGCGTTCAGTAACCTCTTCGACCATTTCTATTGCCGCTACGATTTTTCCATCTTTATCTTTGATAGGAGACGCGACTATTCTGTAGTTTATGATTTTCTCGCCGCTAGGTGTGTTAGTTATGGCTTCATGTGTTTTGCCATTTCCTAGCGTCTTAATCGTTGGACAGTAACTACAGATACGCTTTCTTGGTGGGTCGTTAAATGTTTTGTAACAGATGGGCTTCTTTGAAACGTCAATGTATGGGAACCACTTTTTCATCTGGTTATTAAGCGATAAAATTTCCATGCGGGGGCTTATGACGGTTACTCCGATGCCGATGTTGTTTACGACGCTTCTGTATCTTTTTTCAGACTCCATTAATGCCCTTTCTGCTTTTTTATGCTCAGTCATGTCCTTGTATAATGTTACGTAGCCGGCTACTTTGCCGTCTACTGTTATCGGAGCAACAGATATGGAGACTGGAACCAGAGACCCGTCTTTCTTCTTTCTGACTGTGTCGTGGTAAGTGTATCCTTTTTTGGACTTTCGACCCAGCATGTTTGACTCTTTCAGCTTATCCTGCGGAACGATGATTCGATGAGGATTCTTGCCCCTTGCCTCATCCAAAGAGTACCCAAAAAGCTCCGTAAAACGAGGATTGATGTCTAAGATGCGCCATTTTGCATCCGCGAAGACAGCAGCCTCAGGAATACGCATAAACAACCTTTCAAACTTCTGCCTGCTTTCTCGAATTGTTTTCTCGATTTCTTGGCGTTCAGTGACATCTTTAATTATTGCAACAAAGGAGGTAGGTTTGCCTGAAGCATCTTTAACTACGCTTGCAGATAGTTCGACGGGATATTTGCTGCCGTTCTTTCTCAAAAGAACACATTCAAAATTCCTCAACGAACCACTCTTCAAGGTTCTTTTCATGTTTTCTAAGACCCTTTTTCGATCCTTCCTTGCGACAAAGGTTAAAGCATTTTTTCCAATCAACTCGTACTTTGACGAACCACCATAGATGCCTAATGCTGCTCGGTTACAATCGATGATTTTTCCCTTCAAATCAGTAACCGCGATAATGTCCAAGGAGGTGGCAAATACGCTCTTAAGCTTTTCATCCTTTCCAGAATCGCTACCTTCTTTTTGGATATGCCTCTTCAAGCGCGCAAAGTGATGCTTGCGTCCTTGTTTTTCTCGTTGACTTGGCATTTTTCTTTTCGAGCGCCGTTTGGTCAAACTTCTACTCTCCTCTCTTCGTATTCAATCGTCTCACGTGTCAGGCTGATTCTTTTTTTCTCTTGAAAAGTACGTTTAGCAATGGTTAAAAATTCTGTAAACGTGAATTCCTTAGATTCAGGCCACTCGAAAACTCCTTCCACCTTTTCGTAGAGCCGTCTCATGATTAGAATCTCGAGAAAATTTGCGCCTATGCCAAAAATTTGTTCAATGGCTTCTGCAAAGTTTGCTATTTTGTGGGGGATTTCTTGTTTTTCGATGTTGAAGTTTTTTTCTAGATGAAAGTAGATTGCCCACTTCGAAGACTCGCCTAATGAGGACAATCCTTCATCTACGGCTTCGAGAAGAAGTTCTTCGAAATCCGATTTTGACAATGGAACGCCTCAAATCAAGATTGTTTCTTTACAAAATCTCTTGTGAGAACCGCATAAATCCCTTCTGAATTCTCGATACAAATCATAACTTATGAATTTAGAGAAGTGCGATTCTTCCCGTTTTTCCCATCGAACCAACGGTTTCTTTTGCACCAAAAGATAAATCTCAGAGCGAATCCTATGTTTACTTGGAAGCCAACACTTACCCTCTCGATATTTTGAAGGTTGTGGATTGAAGGAAAGGGAAAGAATGAATCAAAAAATAATTGCAGAAGAACGTATGCCGTTCGGGAGTAAAATGGGGTCGCATCATAAAACGTTGATGAAAAAGCACAAGATGGGCGATAAGAGTTTGTTTCTTTTCGGTGTGGCGAGTCTTTTGTGGTTTATTTTCCGAACTGGCACGAAACCGACGAGAATAGTTTATCCTTGCCAGCGGGCAGCCTTAGCTAACAGTTCAATGCTGCTAAGTCTTTCGATTCCGCTGTCTTTAACAATGATTTCAACAAGGACAAAAAGGCTCTTTCCCGCAAAAACCATGACCCTCGCCCTCATCATCGTCCTGGCAAGCGCAACATTAAGCGGACAATTTTTGCAGGGCTTCCAACCCGCCGTTCTCGCGGTCAAGCCTAACCAAGAGCTTCACTTAACACTCGAGCCGAAAAACGCGACACTTTTTCCAGCGTCCGATGTTTTCGCTGTTCATGGTCGAGCATACGCCCACGTTAGTGACCTCATTTACCTCATGGGCTCACAGGGATTGCTCTTTTACAAGTCGGATACAAGCGGAACAAATCGAGGACCAGACGGCTTAATCGCTAATGATGATGTAGTCTTAATCAAGATTAACGAGGAGTGGCCCTATCGAGGTGGCACGAACACTGACGTTTTGAAAGAACTTATACAAGCCATTGTTGACCACCCAGACGGTTTTGCAGGGGAAATCGTAGTAGCCGACAACGGACAATGGCAAGGAAACATGAATTGGCCGCAAAGCAACGCCCAAGACATAACGCAGTCAACCCAAGATGTTGTCAACATGTTTTCCGGCACTTTCAACGTTTCAACCTACAGTTGGCGAGCGATGAGGAATATCCGTGTTAACGAGTATTCCGCTGGCGATATTAGAGACGGCTATGTAGCCACCAACACGCCCGACCCAGAAACGGGGTTTCGTCCATCCTATCCTAAGTTCAAAACAACCTTCGGCACATACGTAAGCTTCAAGCAAGGTATATGGAATGGGACGGGCTACGAGGAACAGTTGAAAATAGTCAATGTGCCAGTTTTGAAGTCTCACAGTTGGTACGGAGTAACGGCGTCTCTGAAGCATTACATGGGCGTGCAGTCCGAAGAGACATCGAACGGGTTCTCTAACGGTCACTACACGGTCGGAACGGGCGGAATGGGAACGTTAATGGTTGAAACAGGGCTTCCCACATTGAACATTATTGACGCCATCTGGGTGAACGCCAACCCGATGACTTCATCGATGAGTGGCCCAAGCACGCCGTACAGTTGGGCGACAAGAGTGAACACGCTTATGGCAAGTGTTGACCCCGTTGCTGTTGACTATTGGGCTGCGAAGCACGTGCTGGTGCAGGCTTCACGGTTGATCGGATACACGGACACCAGCACTCTGGACCCAGACAACACTAGTGCTGGTCAATTTGGCCGCTGGCTAAATCTCACAAAGAACGAGATTGCTAGAAGTGGTTACAACGTAACTAACGACGAGAATCGCATGAACGTGTACGTTTACCCGCAACCTGTGCACGATGTCGCTGTAGTCGAAATGGCAGTCTCAAAAACGGTGATAGGTGAAGGGTACCCGTTGAACATAAACGTGACCGTTCAAAACCAAGGCGACTACGACGAAAACTTTAACCTCACAATCTACGCCAACACAACCATCATCTACAAAGAAAACCTCACACTTTCAAGCGCCTTTGGACGTTTAATCAGCACAACTTTCGCGTGGAACACCACAGGCGTCACAAGAGGCAATCACAACTTAACCGCAACCATCACCATAGTCTCAAATGAAACAGATTCTGGCAATAACGTACTCGCCTATGGCATAGTTAAGGTCACAATCCCAGGCGACATCACCGGCGACTTTTTCGTAAACATAGAAGACGCCACACAACACGGGCTCTACTGGCAACAATTCGTGCCGCCCGCCCCTGCAAACGTGGACATAAGCGATGACGGCTTCATCAACATCAAAGACGCCACTATAATAGGCATAAACTGGCTGAAAACCGCCTAACACAAAAAGCAACCTCTACATAGTGCTATGCAAAAACGATACTAGACTAGGGAGAGGCGTGTGTGTTCTCTCACAGAGCCTAAAACGTGACAAGAAAGGTCTAAACATATTTGGATCATATAGTGAACGAGGTCTAGAACAGCGTCGAGAAGCACTTACCCACAAAAAAACTCAAGAAACAAACAATACAAAGGCGGAAATCAACTAATCTCCATAGGCTTGCACGAATGATACTCAAGCCCCTTCTTCTGACAAATCTCCATAAGCTTAGACATAATTTTCAAATCTATCTCCTTAATCATCTGCTCATCAGGACCAACGATTTCCACGATTATGTTCGAATCCGGCGTCCCACAGCAACCGTAAACACTCTTGAAAATCTTAATCTCATACTCCTTAGGAACCCTCAACTCCTCAGCCGCAGCCTTCAAAGCCTCAACAAAAACATCAAACTCACTAACCCTAAAACCACACTCACGCATACCAACCTTCGGCATCAATCATACCTCACACTATAAACAAACCCCCGACGTATTTTAAATTTATGCTAAAAATATCAAAACTATGCAATCATAGAAAAATTTATACGGAATCAACGCTATTCCGTTGTTAAGGAATGATAAAAATGCCAACTGCATACGTATTAGTGAAGATAGACACCGGAAGAGAAGAAGAAATTTTTAAGAAGATAAAAGGGTTCCCAGAAGTCAAAAAGGCCAACGTAACCTACGGGATGGCCGACATCGTCATCGAAATAGAGTTCAAAAACATGGAGGACCTCGACAATTTCTTATTCTCAAAACTAAGGAAAATCCCCGGAGTAACCGAAACCACAAGCATCATATCATCCAAAACGATAGTTTAGCTCCAAAAAAAAGCAGCACAACCTCTTTCTTCACACAAAGCCGTTAGAACTGACGCTTTCCGAGCACAAAAGCACTTACACAAAAGAACATAAACCAGCTTCACAATTTCACGAAAACTCAACTCGTGAGAACCCGAAACAAACGAGCGGGTTTCGAGCCTTGGCAGCAGCCCATGCTTTTCGACCACAATCTTAATAAAACTCTAACGATTCTGAACCTAAAACACGCAACCCTCTTCAACCAGCATAAAGTATTAAAAGTCCATAATGATAACATAGTAGTCTCAAATTCAAAAAAGACGGTGACCCCCTTGAAACAAAAAGGAAGAGAACTCTTAAGACCGATTATCCTGCTTCTTATAGGAATCCTTCTAATTGCCTTATCTTTCGTCTTCTGGTTCTACGCAGTGCCACCAATCAGCGGCCTGGCTACTTATAGCCTAAGCCGCCCAACCACAAAAGACCCTTACAACATCAATGCAACGGCAAGCCTCATCGAATACTTCGGCCACAACGAAGCCCTAAACCCCGCTCCTTTCAACCAAACTCGACCAGTGGATTACTTTTTTAACACAACCCTAAACCTCAGAGTAACAAAGGACGGACCTGTCAATGTAACAGTGTACGTGGGCAACCAAGCCGTCTTCAACGTTGTCACCAACACGACGATGAAAGAAATAACATGCAACACTACAAGATACAACATGTACAACAGCACAAATCGCCCAGCAGGAATGTTCCCAAACATCCTAAGCAACGTTTCGCTTTCCTTGTTTGACGCTTTCACCGGTGGTCCTTCACCCTACATGCTTGTAAAAAACCTGAACCCCGCAAACGTAACAGGTGTCACCTATAGCTTCTCTTACAACGGAGTTCACAGGAGCAGCAGCGGCATTACGCTTTTCATGTTCATCATCGGGGTAGTAATAGTCGTAATAGAGGGTATTGCCCTACTTAGAATTTTCATAAAGCGCATAAGAGAACGCTAGAAGCCTTTTCTATCTGTTTCACGTTTCAACATGAACATAACATTTCATTATTTTCGGACAGACCAAACACTCGTCAGGAATAGAAGCATCTTCAGGAAGCGTTCTCAAATAACCCAGTTGATGCCCACAACCTCGCGGAGTTTCCCTCTTGGACACATGAAGCTTCGCGTCATGCGAAGCCACCACTTCGACAGCACCAACATCCTGCACATCCTTCAAGACCAAACCCAGCTTAGACAAACAATGCGGACAAGCAAAATAAGTCTCGCGCGGCAAAGTAGCCTCATCCGTAAGCAAAAGCGGCTGCTGAAACTCCTTCCCACAATTCCCATAAGGACAAACAAGAACACCGCCCACCTCAAAGGCCCCCCAAATTCGCATCTAATCTATATAGGGATTATTAATAATTAATAAGTATTTCCGCATTTGTGTTCAACAAAACTACACTTCTCGAACGGTTTTCTGGTCGCCAAAAAACTCTGTCACGTACCATTCTGCAAATTTTCGTAACGCATTTGCTCTGTGAGAGTGCCTGTTTTTTTGTGATGTAGGCATCTCTGCGAAGGTTTGGCTTTTACTTGTATTGGGAAGAAAGATTGGATCAAAACCAAAGCCTCGCGTGCCGCTTATTTGTTTGGCAATTTTTCCTCTTACTTTTCCATGATAACATCTGGGCAATCTATGGTTTGGGCTACAGAACGCAACTACAGCGCGAAACGTAGCGTCGCGTTTTTTAACATCTCTCATTAACTTGAGAATTCCTTCGGTTCCAATGGTTCGGAATACGTAGGAAGAGTACGGTCCAGGAAAACCGTTTAAGGCGTCTATGAATAAACCGGCGTCTTCGGTGATTATGGGCAAGTTACATTTCTTAACAGCATCGACAGCGCTGGCTTTGGCTATGTTCTCAAGGTTATCTGCTTGAATTTCTACTGCGTCGATGTTGAGCATAGCGGTTGAGAATCCAAATTCCCTCAGCACCAGACGGGTTTCGTTGAACTTATGAATGTTGCCGGTGACGAGAAAAATTATCTTTCTTAACACGTTAGTCACTGTTTATTCGCACCTTTCTTCTCTTTCTGCCACGTATCTTCCTCTTTTTTCTATTTCTTTGATTTTTTCTAAAACGTTTTTCGTTGCTTCTTTGCCTACGACCTCGGTGTAGCCTTCCATAACTGCATTGAAGCCTTCTTCCGCATATCGGAAATGCGTGCTCTGAAAGGCTCTCTTCATCAAGTGTAAATCTACTCCTCGGATTTCCAGTTCTGAAGAGTATTCACCCAAGCCGAAGTCGACGAAAACAAGTCTCCCGTGCGGCGTTAATATCATGTTGGACGTTGTTAAATCACCATGGATCATGCCATGATTGTGGAGCTGCCCAATCAATTCTCCAATATATTCGCAGAGGCGCCGCTTTTCTTCTTTTTCAAAATGGTTGAGCACTTGTTTGACCTGTTTACCCTCGACAAATTCCATGATAATTGTTGAGTTTTTAGTGTCTACCATAAAGATTGTGGGCGTTGGCACTCCAGCTTCCTTGGCGCGGTGGATCAGTTGAGGTTCGTGGACGGTGCGGTATGTTCTTATTTGTTCATCAAGTTGGGGCAATCGATAGTTCTTGGGCAGTCGTTTTTTCATTATGACTTTTTTGCCGTGCCAGTCTTTCAGAAACAGGTTGGCTTCAGCACCTTTTTTTATCAGCAAATTGGTTCTAAGCCTCCTCAACCCATGGCACGTGGACTTCTTCTAGCCGCCATTTTAATCGGACAAAGCTCTTTTCTATCGGTGTTGTGATTCCATGTTTTAATGCGAGCATGCCAGTCCAAGCGATCATGGCTCCGTTGTCTAGCGCGTATTCTTTGGGGACTACTGAGAATCTGGCGTTGTGTTCGTTCGCGATTGAGTTTAACATTGATTGTAAGCGTTTGTTTGCGGCGACACCTCCGGTCAGGAGGACTTCGGGTTTTTCTGTGTGGGCTAATGCGCGTTCAGTTACTTCCGTTAGCATGGAAAAGGCTACTTCCTGAAGGCTGTAGCACAAATCTTCGAGACGATGTTTTCCTTTGAGAAGTAATTGTGTCACTGCAGTCAGTAGACCACTGAAGGACAAGTCCATGCCTTTAACAACGTAAGGAAGCGGAACCAACTCTTTCCCCTGAGTTGCAAGTTGCTCGATCACGGCACCGAACGGCATCCCTTCCTTCTGCCGAAACCCGGCTTCTCGGGCGAAAACGTCGAGACAATTACCGACTGCTATGTCAAGGGTTTCGCCAAAAACACGGTACCGTTTCGCCTCAAAAGCCGTGACTAGAGTGTTTCCGCCTGAAACGTAAAGTGTTATAGGGTCCTTTGCATGCTCTGCTAACTTGCCAATTTCTATATGGGCAACACAGTGGTTAATGCCAATCAACGGGACATTAAGATAAGAAGTCAACGCTCGGGCTGCTGTGGCGCCTGTTCTGAGACACGGACCCAACCCGGGTCCTTGAGAGAAAGCCACGGCGTCAATTTCTTTTGGTTTTATTCCTGCTTTTTGAAAAGCACGTTCTAAGATTTCGCCGGCAACTTGCGAGTGGTGTCGTGCTGCTTCTCTCGGGTGAATACCGCCTTCTTCGGGTATATAGGCGCTTATGATGTTGGCTAAGGTCTTGCCCTCGTAAGAGACTATTCCCACGCTGAAGTCGTCTGCCGTGGATTCGATGCCTAAGCAGTATGCAAAGTTTTTTCTCAATTTTTGCACCATCGAATTAGAGTTTGATGTTGCTGTTAAACATTTTCGATTCAATCTTTTCCCTTTTAACATACATGTTTTTATGCTTAAAGGACACTATATATTAGGGAGGGCTTAAAGGAACGGTATCTATGCCGAAACGGAATGACTTGGAGCACAAAGCGCTCACCAACATCGCGAATACGGGCAGTGACGGTATACTTCAGTCGGATCTGTGGCGCCACCTTGGTGCCAGCAGTAGAGAAGGCTCTAGAATAGCCTTGAAACTGGAAACTAAGGGGTTAATCCGTCGGGAAAAGGAACTTTGTGAGGGACGGTGGACTTATAGGCTTTATCCTAAACGGAAGCCTGCTTCTATAAATTCTATCGCAGATTGCCCCTGTTTGACGTGTGCTGAGAATTTGCGGTGCGGTTCTTGGGGTGCCAGTTCTCCGAACGACTGTGAAAAGTTGACGGATTGGGTTATGAGACAGTCGGAAGCTGTGGAGATGGATCCTCAAGGTGACAGCTAACACTTGCCGAAAACTTGGCTAAAACAGCATCGACGCGACTATTATTATCGAAAAGCAAAAGAGGAAAAATACAGGTCGAGAGCGGCATACAAGCTTTTTCAAGCAATACAAAAGTATCATTTCATGAAGCCCAGCGATGTCGTTGTGGATTTGGGCGCAGCGCCGGGCGGTTGGACGCAGGTATCCAGCAAAATCGTGGGAGAAGAAGGTACTGTTTTGGGCGTAGATGTTAAAGAGATTGAGCCATTAACAGAGCCTAATGTCTGCACTATAGTGGGAGACCTTGTTGACCCAGAAATAGTCAATTGCATCCTAGAAATTCTACCGAGACCTGCGGACGTTGTTATTTCCGATGCTTCTCCGAACCTTTCTGGAGTTTGGGAACTAGACCACGCACGACAAATTGACTTGGCTAGACAGTCGCTTCAAATCGCTCTAGCAGTGCTTAAACTGGGCGGGAATTTTTTTGTTAAAACCTTTCAGGGCGATATGCTAGAAGATTTCGTTGCAGAGGTTAGGAAGTATTTTGGTCATGTGGAAATAGTTAAACCTCAAGCCAGCAGAGCGAAAAGCGCAGAGATATACATTCTCGGGTTGCGGCGAAGGGCGAAACGATAACCGTGTTACTTTGTCAGTTGTTCTGTTATCTCGTTTAAGGCTGAAGACAATTTGTGGACTTCTTCTTTTGTGTTGTAGAAATACGTTGACGCTCTGGCCACGCTCGGTTTCTTTATTACTCCCTTTATGAGGGGAAGGGCGCAGTGATGCCCCGACCTTATCATAATCTTTGCCGAAACATCCAATGCTAGGGCAACATCATGCGAGTTTAAGTTGTCAATATTAAAAGCCAAAATACTAATCTTATTCTCGGGTGGGGGACCATAAACTTCTGCTTTTGGGACTTCGCTGACTTCTTTGTACATTTGTTTTGCGAGTTCTTTTTCGTGTTTCTCAATGTTCTCCATTCCAATCTTTTGTAGGTAATCAACAGCCGCGCCTAATCCTATGCCTTCTGCTATTGGTGGAGTTCCTGCTTCGTAGCGTTTGGAGGTTTTGTTCAGTGCATAGTTGTTGATTTCGACGTCTTCGATTACCCCGCCGCCGATGTTTAACGGCTCAACTTCGCTCATCGCTTCGTTCTTCATGTACAAAACACCGCAACCAGTCGGCCCACACATCTTATGACCACTGCATGCGAGAAAGTCGCAATCAATTTTTTGCACGTCGACTTTCATGTGTGGAACTGACTGTGCGGCGTCGATGAGTATGAAGGCGTCGTGTTCGTGGGCGATTTTGGCGATTTGCTTCACTGGCGAGATTGTGCCCAGGACGTTTGAGACGTGTGTTACTGCGACCAGTTTTGTTTTGTCGTCTACTGCTTTTTCGAAGTCTGCCGGGTCTAATATTCCGTGTATTACTGGTTGTTTGGGCTTTACTACCTCGATTTTGACGCCATACCGCCGTTTTAGCCGCAGCCACACGATAAAGTTCGAATGATGTTCGAGGAGCGTCGTGACTATTTTGTCGCCCTTTTCCCACTTTAACCCGTTGGCAACCGTGTTTATGCCTTCAGTCGTGTTTTTCGTAATGATAACTTCGCTTTGCGATTTGGCGTTCAGGAAATCTGCAACTTTCGCGTGCGCCTTTTCGTATTCTTCGCTTGCCTTCTGTGATAAACGGTGAACACCTCGGTCCACGTTGGCTCGGTATTCGTGATAGAATTCGAGCATTTTCCGAAGCACAGGCTCGGGTGTCAAGCTACTGGATGTGCTGTCGAAGTAGATTATGCCCTTTTTTAATATAGGAAAGTCTTGTCGGATTTTTTCGACGTTAAGCATGTAACGGTCACCTAGAAGGGGAAATCTATGCGACGCGTCTCTTATTATAATTACGTGTTGCGACAGATTTTTCAATAAAACAACCCCAATAGCAGAGTAGTGAACTGCGCATGGTCTTCGAACGCGTATACAAGAACGTAAAAGTCACGATCACCACCGGCGACCTGACACAACAACAAACAGAAACCATAGTAAATCCCGCCAACAGCCTTCTAATAATGGGCGGCGGAGTAGCAGCCGCAATAAAACGTGCCGGTGGACAAGAAATCGAAAACGAAGCGCTAAAACACGCCCCAATCTCTGTCGGAAAAGCCATTGCGACTACAGCTGGAAAGTTGAAGGCAAAATACGTCATCCACGCACCGACAATGGAACGCCCTGCTATGAGTATCGGAAAAGACAACGTAAGACTCGCCATGAAAGGGGCACTGCATTGTGCGGAACAAACCGAAATCCGAAGTATCGCCTTCCCCGGACTCGGCACAGGTGTCGGAAGCTTCAGCCTAGAAGAGGCGGCAAATATTATGGTTTCAGTCCTAAAAGAGCACATTGACAAGGGCAGTAAACTGAAAGAGGTAGTATTTGTCGGATTTAGAGCCGATTTAGCAGACGAATTCAAAAACGCTGTCGACAAAATTTTAGCGTAGTCATCCCTACCTCTGCCAATTATGTCGGAATTTTCATTTTCCTATTGCTATTTCCGACAGTTTTAAATAGTTAATCAGCCACAGAGATTGGTAGTGAGTGATGCTAATGTCGGGATTTAGCGGGAAAAAGCCTGCGTCCAGGGAAGAATTCATCCGAACTCTCAAGGCAGCCATGCAGAAAGAGGTTGAAGGACGAAAGACTGTCGGCGAAATGCGAAAAAAACCGACAACCGCTGGAACCGCGAAGATTCTCGGAGTACATCGTGACACGCTTTATGAGTGGTTTAAGGAGTTTAATGTCAAATTTGACGAAATCGGCGAAACCGTTAAACCGTCTCCTCCATCTCCTCCACCTACGCAAGTTCCAGAGCTAACCGGAAAACCTGTGTATTTGATTGGAGAAGCCTTGGTGGGCGAAGGCGACGAAGTAGCACACATCGACCTGTTAATCGGAGACAAAGATGGCCCAGTGGGCGAAGCATTCGCGAGTGGCATGTCGAACCTTTCTATGGGGCACACACCACTTTTGGCGGTGATTAGACCGAACCTTCCTCCGAAACCGCACACGCTTCTGGTTCCCAAAGTCAGCGTTAAGAGCTTGGAAGAAGTGGGCAAGATTTTTGGTCCGGCGCAAGCTGCAGTAGCCAAGGCTGTTGCCGACGCGACTGAAGAAGGCATCATACCAAGGGACAAGATTGACGAGTGGGTCATAATCTCAAGTGTCTTCATTCACCCCAACGCCAAGGATTACAGGCGAATTTATCATTACAATTATTCTGCGACTAAACTCGCTTTGAAAAGGGCATTGTCGAGGTATCCGACACTGGAGAAGATGATTTACGACAAAGACCGAGCTAAACATCCGATTATGGGGTTCCGTGTGCCTCGTCTTTGGCGTCCTCCCTACTTGCAGATCGCGCTTGACATTCCGAGTTTGGAACGTACAAAAGTCATCATTGATGATTTGCCGGAAAGCGACAGGCTCATACTTGAAGTGGGCACGCCGTTGCTGAAGAAGTATGGCACTAAGGTCATTCGAGACTTGCGTGAGGTGGCAAAGGATTACTTCCTCATAGCCGACCTCAAAACCTTAGACGTGGGCAAAGTGGAGGTGGATTTGGCTTTTGAAGAAACTGCAGACGCAGTGGTTGCGTCGGGTTTGGCCGCACCCGAGACACTCAACGAGTTCCTCCATGAAGCGCAAAGACTCGGGATTTATGGCATAATGGACATGATGAACGTCGACGACCCCCTTGCCAAACTAAAATCGTTGAAAAACTTTCCCGACGTAGTCATTCTGCATCGGGGCATAGACATGGAAAAAGCTGGAAGACTGCATGCTTGGGGGAAGATTAAGGAAATCAAACAGGCATTTCAGGACAAGAAATTCCTCGTCGCCGTCGCTGGCGGCATAACTCCATACAATATGCAGGAAGCTTTGAGCCAAGGCGCGGATATAGTCATCGTGGGCAGGTATATCACTCAGTCTCGGGACGTTAAACGAGCGACAAGAGACTTTCTGGAAAGCACCGCTGAAATGCGGGAAGACATCGACCTGTTCCGGGTGCATGTGGAGTAGGCTCAGTAGCTCTTTCTTTTTATACCCCTTTTTTCTCAATACAATGCGTTAGAAAACAAGACGAAGAGATAAAGCCATGAAAAAGACAGTGAGCCTTATCCTTTCTCTACTATTATTGACAACAATTATTCTTCACTGGAACTTGTATGCAGTAGGCGAGGAAGCCACTTTTGCTGAAAGAGAGTTCGTGATAAAGTCAAACGTGAAATTCACAGCATCTGCGCGTGCGTGGAATTTTACGGAAGAAGATAAGGAGATAAGCCTTTACATGAACACTTCATGGCAAACAGTAACCGTGATAAACAGTTCTCATTCTTTCGAAAGCGTTAAGGTCGATGAAGACGGCAACAAAATCGCTCTTTTAGACCTGCCCCCAATTGAACAGGGACAGAGCACAGAATACACGGTGTTCTATCAAGTGGTTTCAAAACCCCGCAATCTACCCGACATCGACGAAAACGCCGCGTTAAACTTGACGGACATTCCCAGTAATTTGACGGCAACTTATCTTGGAAATAGTGAGTTGTGGATGACCAACAACGCTACGCTTCGAGAGTTGGCAGAAACTCTGAAGGGTAACGAAACAAACGTTTTAATGATTATCGAAAATTTTGTCGATTGGATTTGGGGTGGCAACATCGACTATGCATCCCACGAGACGCCCTTGTACCCGAACGAAACCCTAACTTCACAAAAAGGCGACTGTGACGACCAAGCAATTCTGCTCATTTCCCTGTGCCGCATAGTCGGAATCCCAGCGTATCTACAAATAGGCAACATTTACATGCCTCAAGTCGACAACGAAACATCAACCGGCTGGAATGGACACGTAGAAACCATTCAGAACCGAATTGGCTGGCATGGGTGGGCGATGATTTATGTTCCGCCGTGGGGATGGCTTCCGGTTGACTTGACTTATTCTTCAAGGAGCAATCCACTAGCGGCTATAGGGACAGCTGCGGTAACTTCTCAAGACGTCACTCAGTACATGAACATCGTCCAAACAGACTACGTCAGCGAAGCACGAGAATACCGAAGTTTTCTAATAAACAACGGTTTCTACATAAGGGTTTACGACGAAATCATCCCAGGACGAGGAACAGACCCGTTCGGGTTTTTGTCAGACTGGCTGGACGATTTGACGAAATTTGCGCTTGTGGCGCTTTTGATTGCTGGACTAGTTGCGGGCTCGGTGGTGGGCTTGTTTTATGTTAGGCGGATGAAGAAAGGAAAACCCGTTAATCCTGCTAATCTTAACGGCGGAAATAGTCGAGCATCGTGTGGGCGTAGATTTTCGTAGCGTTCACCACGTCTTTTGTGTCGACAAACTCGTTGTAGGCGTGGTTCACTTCGCCGTAGCCAGGACCAAACGAAACTGTCGGAATCCCAAGGTTTTCTCTGAAACTGTGTGCGTCGCTTGTTGCAGCCATGTAAATCGCTGGAGGCTTGTAGCCTAATGTGGTTTTTCCGTGTTTCTGGAGAATCTTTATCAAAGGCTCGTTTGCGGGAGTGTAGGATGCGAGGGTGCGGTTGGTGACTTGGTATTCAAAGTCTTCTTGCGTGATGAGTTTAAAGAATTCTTCAACTGCGTCTGGATGTCCGCCTGCCGGGATTCGTATGTCGATTTCTGCTTCGCACCGTTCGGGGACAACATTGGTCTTCGTTCCGCCCTTTATTATCCCAACGTTCACGGTGTAGTGGTCCATTGTTCTCGTGAGCTCTTTTGGACGAATTCCCATGCCTTTCGCAGTTTCTGCAAGGTCAAGTTTTCCATAATGAACAAGGGTTTTTGCGTCTTTCGGGGTTCTTACCGGCATCGCCTCGAGCATATCCAGTTTCTTCAAAACCTTCATCAACACTAGGATGGCGTTTTTCCCAAATGCCGGCGTGCTTCCGTGGGCAGGTTTGCCTTTCGCAATCAGCCTCACCCATAGGGCGCCGCGTTCGCCCCCGATGACAGAGTATTGCGAGTGCATGTAGCCCGTAGGTTCGGTGATGAGGCAGATGTCGCCGTCGAGCTTGTGATTTTTGAGCAACCAATGCGCGCCTGCAGGCCCGTTGTCTTCTTCGTCGCAGACTGCTGCAAAAACCGCTGTTCCGTCAAACTCTTTCTCCACACTAGCTAACGCTGCGCCTGCCATAAGCATCGATGCTATGCCGCCCTTCATGTCAGAAGCGCCTCTGCCGTATATTTTGTCGTCTTCGATTTTTCCACTGTAGGGTGGGAATTTCCATTGGCTGCGGTCGCCTGCTGGGACGACGTCTATGTGTCCGCAGAGGATTATCTTGGGCTTTCCTTTTCCGACAGTCGCTAGAATGTTGGCGTGCCCCTTTGCTGGTTCGTATCTTTTATAGGAAATTCCGTATTCGTCGAGAAAGTTTTCGACCACTTTGACAACTTTTGCCACATCGCCCGGAGGGTTTTCTCCACCGGCTTGGATTAGTTTGGAGCAGAATTTTATCACGTCTTTTTCGTGCTCTTTCAAAAACTCGTCAACTTTACGGTTTAACATCTTCAAGCTTAACCCTCAAGTTAGAGGTACTTTTAGTTTCGCATGTTCTTAAGGTTATTCAACCCTTGAAGCAGTTAAGCCTTCAAGCGCAAGCAAATCCTTAATAAATAAGATTGTATCCTTTCAGTAAAGCTTGCGAGAAAACTGCTTCATGGAGAGTAGCCTTGGCGTATGGCAAAATTCAAGATAATCGTGTCCGACCCGGGAACTGGGAAATCTCAGGTTGCGGAGCTTGAGGGTTCTCGTGCTGTGCCGTTGGTTGGGAGAAGACTGGGCGAAACCATAGATGGCGCCATCGTAGGCTTGGGCGGACAAAAAATACAGATTACTGGCGGATGCGACAAAGACGGGTTTCCGATGCGTTTTGACATTCACGGCGGAGTTAGAGCCAACGTGATACTCAGCGAAGGCGCAGGTTTCCATCCGAAACGCGAAGGCGAGAGAAGAAGAAAAAACGTCAGAGGCAACGTAATCACTGAGGAAATAGCACAAATCAACATGAAAATCGTCGAGAAGACAGGCAAGGAGAAGACGGAAAAAGCCGAAAAGACAGCGAAGACATCGCCCGAAGAAGACGCCGCGAAAGAACAGACAAAACCCGAACCTCCATCACAATAATAACAACAGTCTCTGAAAATTCTCCAGAAAAAACTATTTTTGATTTCGCAGCTGCATTAGTGAAAAGCCGTTTTTCTTCACCGCATAACTCTTTTATCTTCCACTGTCAATTATGTGAGGATAACCATGTCCAACATTCAGAGCAAACACAGTCTTCCTGCCCAGCCAGAGGTCAACATAGGCACGATAGGGCACGTTGACCACGGTAAAACCTCGCTTGTCAAAGCCTTAACAGGCGTCTGGGCGTCGCGTCACAGTGAAGAGCTGCGCCGTGGCATCACAATCAGGCTTGGCTATGCTGACGCACCGGTTTACAAATGTTCTAACTGCAACGCTCCAGAATGCTACACCACAAAGCCTGTCTGTCCAAACTGTAAGACAAAATGCGAATTTGTTCGGGCTGTGAGTTTTGTCGACGCACCAGGGCACGAAGCACTCATGGCGACTATGCTTTCCGGCGCTGCGATTATGGACGGCGCCTTGCTTGTCATAGCTGCAGATGAACAGTGTCCACAGCCCCAGACGCGGGAGCATTTGGCTGCGGCTGAAATTGTCGGATTAAAGAATCTAGTTATCGTGCAGAATAAGATTGATTTGGTTGACGAAAAAAGAGCGTTGGAGAGTTATCAAGAAATCACCATTTTCGTGAGGGGCAGCGTCGCAGAAGGAGCACCCATTATTCCAGTTTCTGCTCAAAGAGACATCAACGTTGACGTGTTGGTTCAAACGATGGAAGAGCACATTCCCACACCTAAACGCGACCCCAACTTGCCACCCACGATGCATGTTGTTCGTTCTTTTGACGTAAACAAACCCGGCACGCTTGCCGAAGATTTGGCAGGCGGAGTGTTGGGCGGTAGTATTTCGCAGGGGAAATTCGATGTTGATGAGGAGATAGAGATTCGCCCCGGGATTCGGGTGGAAAAAGGCGGGACAGTTGTTTATGAACCTCTTTTCACCGAAATTGTTAGTTTGCATGCGGGCGGAAAAAAAGTAAAAACCGCACAATGCGGAGGCTTGGTGGGTGTCGGCACTCTTCTCGACCCATCGCTGACAAAAGCAGACGGCTTGACTGGAAACCTCGTCGGCAAACCAAACCAGCTACCCCGAACCTTGACAGAATTCACGTTGGAGATGTTCCTCTTCAAGCAGGTCATAGGCACAAAAGAACTCACCGAAGTGGAAAAAATTCAGATTCGCGAGCTTTTCCTGCTGGATGTCGGCGCCGCCATTACTTCGGGAACGGCGGTTTCTGTAAAGGGCGACACGGCTACGTTTCGGTTGGGACGACCTGTTTGCGCTCACGAAGGCGCGAGGGTGGCGATAAACAGAAAAATCGGCGGTAGATGGCGACTAATCGGCTACGGAATACTGATTTAAGCGAATGTCACTGGAATGACGTTGGCCATAAAAATCATAATAGACACAAACTTTCTCTTCGTCCCCGCTCAGTTTCGGTTGGACATTTTTGAAGAAATGACTAAACTTTTGGGACAACATGTAGAAGCCATCATACTATCGCCCACTCTTCAAGAGCTAGAAAAACTTGCAAAATCAAAATCACCAAAAACACGCAAAAACGCGACGCTCGGGCTCGAAATTGCCAAAAAATGCAAGATAGTCGAAGTAGAACGCAAAGGTGGCGAGTCGAACGACAATTTAATTGTCAGAATTGCCACCGAATCAAAAAGCCCCGTAGCTACGAATGATGGTGAGTTGAGACGAAAACTGCGAAAGGCTGGCGTTGCCGTGGTTTTTTTGCGACAGAAATCTCGTTTGGCGGTTGAGGGAGGCGTTTAGGCAAATTGTTTAAATCTATCTCAAACTTTATGTGGAACAATTGCCCCGTTCTGAAGGAGGCAAGAGAGGCTTATGTTTAAACTCGTAACCTTGGAAGACACCATTCGCATTCCGCCCGAAAAGTTCGGCAACCCCCTCAGCGTCGTAGGTCACGAACAGCTTAAGATGAAATATGAGGGCATGATTGACGAAGAACTGGGCTACGTGGTGGCAGTCACGAAAATCCAAGTCAACCCAGTGGGCAAAATCATCCCAGGCGACGGCGCAACCTACCACAAAGTCAAATTTTCACTCTTGACTTTTCTCCCAAAAATCCAAGAAATCGTCGAAGGCGAGGTCGTCGAAATCGCAGACTTTGGCGCGTTCGTGCGCATCGGTCCGCTTGACGCTTTGCTTCACGTTTCGCAACTTCTGGACGACTTCATCTCATACGACGAAAAACAAGGCGTACTACTCGGGAAGGAAACCAGACGCAAACTCGCAACCGGAGACCACGTACGTGTCCGGATAACGGCGGTTTCGCTTGGCCGCGGAGGCGGTTCAGGCAAGATCGGAGTCACGGCCAGACAGCCCTTTCTTGGAAAGCTGGAGTGGATTAACGAAGACCAGAAACGAGTGACAGCAAAGCCCGAAGAGAAGGTCAAAAAACCGGAAAAACCTGAGAGGGTAGAGAAAAGAAGATAGGGTGTGAAGTATGCCTGAGAAAGCTTGTCGGGATTGTCGCCTTTTATCTGCGGGTTCAACGTGCCCCAGATGTAAAACTGCCTCGCTAAGTGACGATTTTTCGGGGCTCGTCATTATTTTTGACCCAGAAACCTCGGCGATTGCTAAGGCGATGAGAATTAAGGAAAAAGGGCGCTACGCTTTGCGTGTTAGGTGATTCAGATTCACCTTCTCACGGACGCCCAGCGAGGTCAGCTAAAATCTCCGCTCGGCACGTTGCTTAAGGGCCCATCCAACCGAACAATCCTTCAATTCAAAAAAATGATAAAGGCAAAGCAGCCAACCATGATTATCTCCGTCGGCGATGCCGTTTCGGAGGTGCTACTCAAGAACAACATTTTTCCAAAGGTTTTGATTGTGGATTCCGTAGTCATGCGAAAGCCCATCAAGCCTCTTACAGCAAAGGGCTATGAAACCCTAAACTTGAGAAACGCTCCGGGAACTATTTCAGACGAAGCTTGGGGCGTAATCGATTCCGCCATAAAACATCATTCAAAAGCGAAGGTCACTGTTGAGGGCGAGGAGGACTTGCTTGCGTTGGTGGCGATTTTGAGTGCTCCAGCCAATGCGTTGGTTGTTTATGGGCAGCCGAGTGAGGGTATGGTTGTAGTCGAAGTGGCTGCTACGAAAAAGGGCGAGATTAGGGCGATTGTGGACGCTATGGAAAGTCGGTTGGTCTCGAAAAGCTAAAGTAAGAGATGTGTATCAGTGTGAACACCAATCGGACGGAAAGGTAATGAAGGTCAAAGTCGCCAATCAACACTACAACCCCTTGCTAAAGCGAAAAGAGGTTATTTTCGAGGCTGAACATGGACAGCATGAAGGCACCCTCTCACGCACGGAGCTGCGAAAAAATCTGGCTGAAATCTTGAAAACAAACGTGGACTTGGTTTTCGTCCAGCGGGCAGTGACCAAGACGGGCATGATGCTTACTGTAGGCGAGGCAAATGTTTACGACGCTGTCGAGCAAGCAAAACTCGTCGAAGCCAAACACATTTTCGAAAGAAACGTCCCGTCTGCAAAGCCCAAAGAAGGAGAAACCGCAGCTAAACCAGCCGCTGAAGCGGTACCACCGCCAAAAGAAGAGAAGGCTAAGCCGAAGGCAGAGGGCGAGAAGAAACCCGAGCAGAAACCTGCGGAGAAACCTAAGGAGGAGGCGTAACTCGATTGTCTAAGAAAGAGAAACCCGAAAAACCAGCAAAACAAGCGAAAACAGAAGAAAAACCCGCCAAGGAGGCAAAAGAAGAGGCAAAAGCGCCAGCAGCACCAGAAGCCGCACCAACGGAAGAAGTTGAAGTAGCGAAAAAGCCTGCGAAAGGAAAGATTAAAAGAAAGAAGAGAACTGGCAAGAAGATTTTCACTCTTTATAAGATTGAAGGCGAAACTCTCACCCGAGTTAGACCTTTCTGCGAACGTTGCGGGCCTGGCTATTTTATGGCAGACCACGGTAACCGTTTCGCTTGTGGGCACTGTGGCTTTACGAGGTACAAAGTGGCTGAACCAACCGCTTAGGGTAAACACGTTTTTATCTCACATTACTGAATAATAATGGACAAGGCGAAACAGGATTATGTTTCAAGTAAACGTTTTCCTAGAAACCATCTCTGCAGAACGCTTCTGGGACATCGAAAAACCTCTTCCGCAGCTTCAGATAGCCACAAACCTGAACCTCGTGGGCATCAACAAGAAGCACGATGAACAGTTGGAAGTTCCTTTCGTTTTCTCGATTACCTACAACCCTGCGATTGCGCAGATAAGCGTGAAGGGCAAGGCTTTCGTTCGTGGTCCTAAGGACGAGTTAAAGGACATTTTGGATTCATACACACAGAAGAAGCCGCCGCCACCCATGGTAGTCCAAGCAGTTTCGAACGTAGCATTTTTAGAATCCATTCTGATTTCGCGCATTTTGAACGTTCCACCGCCGATCCCGTTGCCTCAAGTTACACCCCCAGAAACTGGTGAAAAGAAAAAAGGTGAACCCTCTTATCGCACGTGAAACTAAAAAATTGAAAAATGGTTATTTTAACGGCACATACATTGACGAACGCGAGGCTCCGATGCCCGGGGTGCCGTGACGCACGGGCTTGTTTGTGATGGCGAATTCGCCAAGGTAGTGGCCTACCATTTCTTGTGTGATTTCGAAGGCTGTGAATGCATTTCCGTTGTGGACTTGGACAGTCACGCCCACCATCTCTGGAAGGATAATCATGTCTCGAGAGTGGGTTTTAACCACCACGGTTTGTCCTTGCCGCATTTTTTCTTTCGCTATCCTGATATTCTCGATTAGTTTTCTTTGGTCTGCATTTAGTCCACGCGTAAGGCTTCGGCGTTGTCTTGATGGAAGCAAGTGGATGAACTCGTCCATTGACATGGCTTCGAGCTGATTGAACGTTAAGCCCCTGTAAAGGAATTCTTTCGGCATGTTTTTCCCAACTATGTTTTGAATCTTGTTTCGGTTCTTTTAAACCTTTAGTCTCTTTCTTCCCCGTCCCGTGCTTCTGGCCGCGATAAAGCCGATTTTTTGTCCTGGAGGTGCATGACGGGATACTGGACGTTTCTTGCCTCCGGCTCGTTTACTGCTTCCGTATGGGTGAACCGCGGCAACCATTGCCACGCCACGGGTTCTTGGGTAGGTGCGTCCTTTGGCGTTCATTAAGTGGAGTTTCTTGCCTGCTTTCAGGAATGGTTTGTCAACTCTGCCTGCGCCGGCGATTATGCCTACTGTTGCTCTGCATTGGTCGTTAATGTAATGTGTTTTTCCCGATGGGAGTTTGATGATTGTTCCTTGGGGTGTGTGGGTAACTATTGTGGCGTACGCGCCTGACGACTTTGCGAGTTTTCCGCCGTCGTTCGGTGCCATCTCAATGTTACAAACCAACGTGCCTTCCGGGATTTTGCCTATGGGAAGCACGTTGCCGATGTCTATAGTTGCGGTGCCTCCGACTTGGATTTGTTGACCTTGAAAAGTGCCTTCGGGCGTCACGGTGTGCCACGTTTCGCCGCTTTCCATTTTCACAAAAGCAAAAGGTGCACCTCTGCCCGGCTCGTGAGTAATCTCAATTATCGATCCTTGAGTAGTGCCTTCAAGTTCTTGTTTACTCATGTGTGGATATCGGACGGGTGCGATTCTCTTGTGTGTGGATGCCCGGAAGGTGGAAGCGCCACGACCACGTCTTTGAACTCTGATTCTCTTTCCCATAAATCATAATCCCCTTACAGTATCCCTAGTTTTATGGCAACGTCTGAGGCTTTGTAGTCTGGGTGCAAGCGTACGAAGGCTTTTTTCACTCCTTTGTGGGTCAGCACGACGTTGACCTTGTCAACTCTCACCTCGTACAACTGTTCCACAGCCTTCTTAACGTCAACCCTTGTAGCCTTCAAGCTCACCGCAAAAACAAGCTTATTTTCTGTCTCAAGAACTCGGCTTGCAACCTCGGTCATGAGCGGATAAAGAATAACCTCGTAAGGGTCCATTATGCTTTACCTCCAAAACGTGCGTCAAGCTTTTCAAAGGCAGAGTTTGTCCAGATTGTTAGTCGTCCGGGATGAGTGCCAGGTGCGAGCAGTTCGACGTTTAGTTCGTCAAGGCTTGCTACGTCGACGCCTGGAAGGTTTTGAGCTGCGTCGGCGATGCCGTCGTTTTTGTCTATCACGATGAGCGGTCCGACGGCTTGTTTCATTTTTCTGCCTCGCCTTTTTCCCTTGCCGGCTCTGACTTTTCTGCTGTCTTTTGAACGGTAAATGTCAGACAACACGCCCAACGCTGTTAGGGCTTCTTCCACCTCTTTCGTCTTCTTCAGGTTCTGGATTTCATCAGCCACCACGACAGGAAAATCACGCACATCCTCCACCGCATGACCCCGATTGGCAACGATTTCTTTGGAGCCAGTCGCCGCGATTGCAGAACGCAGAGCCAACCGCATCTCTTTTCGCGGAAGTTTCTTTCTTATCCTTTTCTCAACGTTCGGAGGGAATGCTGCTCTGCCGCTTACTATGCCTGGTGCGAATCTTGCTCTTGATCCTCCAGCTTTTTCTCTTGGCACTCGGGCTATGCCTAAGCCGACGCCGCGGGATTCGGCTGATGTTCGTTTTCCCGCGAGTGGGTTTCGTCCTTGTGGTTGGTAATTGTGCGATTGGATTGTGATGACTGCGCGTTTAATGACGTCTGGTCTGAGGGGTGTTCGGAAAACCTGTGGGACGTTTACTTTGCCCGTTGATGTCCCTTTGAGGTCGAAGAGTTTTGCTGTTACCTTTCCCATTTGCCAGATTTCTCCTTCGTGGCTATTTTCCTTGAGGTGACTCCAACGACACTTCAACGATTTTCGGCGGCTCTGCGGGAATCTTCTTTGGCGCTCGGGCTGGGTAGCGGAGTCTTACGAGGCGTTTTGATGCGCCGGGTAAACTTCCTTTAATTATGATGTACGGACCTTTCACTAAGCCGTATCTTAGGAATCCGCCGTTCGGGCTGACTTCTTTTCCGTCTGCGCCGATTTTTAGTATGCGTTTGTTGTATTCGGTTCTTTGCTGGTATCCCATTTGCCCAGCACGGGCAATAGTGTAAAGCGTGTGGGCTGGTTGCCACGGTCCGATGCACGCGATGCCTCGGTGGGTTTTGTTTGATTTTCTGCCCAAGAGTTTGACGCCGAAGCGTTTCACGGGACCTTGAAAGCCTTTTCCCTTACTAATCGCTATGGCGTCTATGTATTGTCCTTCTTTGAAGACTTCTATGGCTGAAACGGTCTTACCGAGCAAGTTCTTCGCGTAGTCAAATTGTTCTTTTGTTTTGCTTCCGCCGATTTTGATTTCCGCCATGTCGGGTTTCTTTTTTGGAACGCCCGAGAGTCGCGGTTGAGTCGTTGCTATTAGGGTGATAACTGTAATTTTGTCAAGGTTTTCCCCGATTTTTTTCAGCATTTGTTCTGTGCTGAATTTTTCTGGCAAGACGGCGAGCCGTTCTACGTCGTCTGGGGGTTCTTCCATCCACGCCTCGCACAACGTTCGCAATCCATAAGCGTCTCTTGTGTAAGCACGGATGCCACAGATTAAAAGCGGAGGCGCATCCAGAATGGTCGCAGCGCTGAAGATTTCTTTTCCAAAGTTTGGCGAGCCTGCGTTATCATCAACGTAGAACACGTGGGTTACGCCTGCTTTGTAGCCCATGAACCCCAGCATGGTCGGCGCATCCGCCTCGGGCGTTGGCCAGTACTTTATCTTGCCTACTGGTCGTGCGGCGCGTCCCCTAGGTATGAAAGCGAGTGAACCGTGCCTGGGAGCGCTTTGTTTTCTGTGTCCCATTTTTGTTCCGTCCGCCTTCTGTTTCAATACATTGACAAGTTATAAAGGTTGCTTTTTGTTTCTGGCTTGTTTCTGTACGTAACCAATGGATGCTACTGACGCCAGTAGTCCAAACAGGGCAGTCGGGAGGAGCCACCAGAGTGTCAGAGCCAAAGCGCCGAGCACGCCCATCGCGGTAAGCAAGCCATAAGTTATGCTTTCTGTCAAGTACGGGTCTGCGTCTATCTGCCTTCTAAAAAGTACCAACAAAGTGATGAGCCAGCCGCCGAAAATCATGACTGTGGCGGGAAGCCCTTGGTGTGGGAAGTAGGTGAGCATGATGGCTTCGACGATTCCGAAAACAACTGCCATCGACAAGACAGCCATGAATGCGAAGCGTCTTCCGTATTTTTTTGCAGTGTGAATACCCAAGAGCCCGGTTAGGAAGAGGTCGCCTAAGCCGAGCGCCATTAGAAATCCTGGACTGGGCACTACTGGCAAGACTATGAATATAGGAAGCGACAGGTCGAAGATTTTCCTGCTTGTTGTTATCATGTAGCCCGTGCCGAGGACTTGGATGACGTCCATGATTGTGAGGAAAACCGCAAAGGCGAAAGTTGTTTTCCACGTGAAAAAACTGCCCACGTACACAGTGATGAAGATGATGAAAAGTATGGCGAACAAATCAAGCAAGTAATAGTTCCAAACCGTCGTGTCTTTGAAGAGAAAGTAAAGCACCAAAAAAGCCGCAGGACCGATGAAACCGAGGTACCATCTTTGCGAGATTATGTATGTTATCATGAAAAGCGCGACGGAATAAACCCACAAAAACAGCACGAGGATGGCTTGGGAGGGGATTATGACCATGAGCGTGACCATGCCGCCCATGGCGATTACGAGTAACAACGCGTCTTTTATCGAGAATTCTCTTTCTTCAAAAAGTGTCTTGACGCGTTTTTCGAGTTTTGAGTAAAGAAAGATAGTCGCCACTGCGATGAGGACTAATGCAGTAGGCAACATTATGTCAAACGTCATAGCCCATTCTATACGGGGCGTTGAAGATTTGCTTTTTGGTTATAGTTGCTTTAAACGTGGGTCATCATGTTGAGAACAGAAAGCGTGGCATAGACTGCTTCTTCTGTGCGTACAGTTTCTGTTCCTTGAGAGGGAATCGTGTTAATGACAAAATCGGCAATGCCCTCAAGCACCAAGCTTTCGTGTTTTACGATTTCATAAAGCCCCTGAGTAGGCGCCCCGAAAGCCACCAAGACCCGATAGGCGTTTTTCCAGCGGTTCAAGATTTCCTCTTTAACCTTGGCGAATGGAACTCCAAAGCGGGAGGTTGCGAGAACAAGGTCAAACTTGCCTTGTTTAACCAGTTGCCCGAACGGCTTGTCTGACGCGGTTATTTGGAAGCCCCACTGGGTTTTTATTTCTTGGCGGTTTATCAGCATCGCCTCGGGGGGCGGTTGGGTTTTGCTGATTTTTACGGTGATTCTTTTGTTGAGTTTGATTTCCTTGTTCAGCACGAGGACTGGTTGTTCGACTCCGACGTCTACGAGGACGCCGTCTTTCACGCGGGAAGTAGTAACGCCCTCTCGGTACTCGCCCACTTTCAGGTCCCGTAACTTCTTAGTTAGTGGGTGATGAAGCGTACGGAGCGGGGGCAAAATACCCGCATAACGCAGTTCAGGCTCCATCTTGAACAACCATTTCCGCAGATACTGGGGCGTTTCCATGTAAGACAGAACCATAGTAACCAATTTTATGTCGCGGTTCTGGTTGACTTTGGGCAAGTCTGGGTAAACTATAATCTCGTCGACACGAAAAATCGCGGCTGCACGTCCGATGGTGCCGATTCTTGTAGTTTTTTCCCTAAGGTGTGGGATGTCGGAGACGATTGAGGCGGGTATGGCGATTGAGAGTTCGGTGTTCTTGTACAACTGGTCTCGCTCTCTTCGTGTTCTTATTCTGACGGCTTTCTAAATATATTTGTGTGTGTCGCAATCGGGTTCTTGTTTCATTCGCCATTCGCCTTTCGGTGCCCACAAACCTTATTTCCCTATGCTACGCAACAAAAAATCATGTTCAAAAAGAAAATTCTGATTATTTTGGTGTCGCTGACGCTACTGCTCTCATTAACCGCCAACATTAACGCAAAATTCTTCACAACCTCCGCATACAAGTTAAACCAAAACCCGAAAGCTTCGCAACTCGTCTCTCACAATATCCCGCTCGACATAGTTTTCGTAGGCTACAGCGAGAATGCCGTTGACATGGCGGCGCTCGATGCTACTCTGGTAAAAGATTACAGCATGCCGTGGGTCGAATGGAGCTTCAATTATCACTTTGACATGAACTACGTCTTTGCAAACCAAACCTACCTCCAAACTCTAACCTCATTTGTATTGGGGCACTCTGTAGTCGGGGCGAACTTGACCTCCAAACTAAACGTGACTGCGCTGGAGTACCAAAGGGCTACGGGAACCAAAATGTCTGTCTTCCTTCCTCAGTCTGGAAGAGCGATTGACGCGTTGGCTGTGGAGGACTGGTTCGCCGCGAATCCTTTCGTCTCTCCTGTTACTCCGCGGTACACCTTCTACATCTTAAACTTCACTACCTTCGACTCTCCAGACCACACGACCGAACACTGGTACAACCTCACTGAACCCGATTTTGACGCCAACAGCACCCGCGACTGGTGGAGACTCGAATGGGACAACCCGCTAAACCCTGACGTTGGCTTCCCCTACCCAGCCTTCTCTTATAGGTATCCGTTGTTTTTCATTGACCCTTCGGCTTTCAACTGGTACTTGACTTGGGCGCGAATCTGGTGGGAAATAACCCCGTACCTCGTAGACCCGAAGTTTGACTATTACTTCGAAGACTTGGACACATTCCAGCAAACCCACGACCTAAACACGCCAGAAGGCAAAACCGCTCTAGGCTATTTTCTGGGCGGATGGATCGACGACTTGCTGAGCAACACCTTGGCGCCTTCGGCGTGGGTAATGCCGACTTATTCGCTCTCGCTCCAAATCCTAGTGCTGAACAACGCCTCAGAATACGGCTACACAAACGACAAAATGCGGTGGATTCTAAACAGCAGCCAAATTGAAAAGTCTATAGAGCAACTAGCGCCCTTCATACCCACCGAAGTCATGGTGCGTTTCGAAAACCTGTCAGATTATCCGGATGTTGACGCCCTCTTGAAAAGCAGCATCATAAGCCAACAGAACGGCTGGACATACATCGACGGCTACACGCTGTTCTTTGGATTGGAAAACCTCCGCGAACAACACTTCAACTATAACAAGGCAGAAATGGTCGTTAACGGCTACGTGTTCTTGCTGAAGAATGCTTCGATGATCTACGGAACCAACGAATTCACGGGTCTGGGCGGAGACAGACAGGTGATGCTTCTCAAATCGGTTGACCGCTACTTCAGACCAGACGGCACGACGCCGAAGTCAGGGCTTAGCATGTACATGATTCATGAACTGGGACACAACATCGCCTTTCCACACACGTTCGCCAACTTCGGGCTTTACTATGCGGGCGACTTCTCCTTCGACGTGATGGGCTACTATCCCTGGTCCTTCAACGTCACACGACTCAGAACCGACCTCTACCGGCGCTCCTACGCCGACGTTACGGTCGCAGAGTTGCAAAACGCTTTGGCAATCGACCAAGAACTGTACAACGCGCAGAACTCGTCTGTCCTCATCGATGCGTTGTTCGTCGAAATAAACAGCAGAATCGCCGAGGCGTCGGTAATGTATGATGGGCTTGGGTATCTGGACGCTTTGTACAAACTCTTCGAGGCGCAACGTGTCGAGGCTTACCTCAGAGAACTGCTTAGCACGATTATTCAGCATGGGGACATAAACCACGACGGCATCGTGAACATAACGGACG
>Ga0315314_1000446_pt1 | contig 45846 bp, 54 predicted proteins | sample TDP9_MG_FD_203631 | JGI IMG/M metagenome (GOLD analysis project Ga0315314, IMG submission 203631) | Freshwater sediment microbial communities from Lake Towuti, South Sulawesi, Indonesia - TDP9 | ecosystem: Environmental > Aquatic > Freshwater > Lake > Sediment | place: Indonesia: South Sulawesi... | reverse complement strand
ATCCATTAATGCTTTTGCTATAGCTTTAGAGTCACCTAAGTCAGAAGGTATCTCTACATAAGGACAGTTCGCTATCTTGACGAGCTCTTCAAACCTCTTAGGCGGTTCACCCTCAAGTTGGATTATCCTTTCAGCCAATTCCTTTTGGTGCTCAAGCTCTTGCCCAGCTATCTTCTTTATTCTATCGACGATTTCGGGTGATTCGGTCCCTTTTGCTAGATACGCTAAGATGTTATAGTAATAGTATGCTATCCATTCATCGGCGAAAGCCTTCTTCAGCTTCATGATCAGTTCATCTACTTTTACACCAGCCTTCTCAACCATTTCACGAGTCTTTTTGCCCAAGACAGATCACAATGCTGGTATGGGAAATTTTTTATATAAAGTTAATGCTGATGAAAACGAATAAAAAGCATTAGTAAGAGAGATTCCATTTCTAGGATGAATTTCAAAAATAAGATAATTGATATAAATTCGGAACGAATTGCGTTAAACCTACAAGTTTAAGAATCTAATCAGTTTTAAAATCCTTTATCAGTGGATGCAAGTTGGAGCAAGAAATATCCTTTAAAATAAAGTTCAAGCCAAGATTATCATGGGTGGATAAAGTTTACCTAGGAAATATGCTTGTTGAGGTATTAGGGACTGTATCAAAAGCAACATCTGCCTTTGATTTTGAAGTCGAGTCTTCAGAGTGATCGGATCTTACTAAATTTCTTAAAGCCTAATAGGGAGTCATGATAAAACGGTAAGGATATATTCTTGCTTATGAAATATTCATTGATTAGGCTAAAATTTCAAAGTGATAAAAATGGGTAAGAGAAAAGTTTTGAGTGAAGAGGAGCTAAAAGATTTGGTGCTACCAGATAAAGGAGAGCTATTAGGGAGAGTAATAAAGCTCTTAGGTAGTGACCATCTTATGGTAAAGTGCACAGATGGAAAAGCGAGACTAGGAAGGATTAGAGGGAAATTGAAGCGAAGAATATGGGTGAGAGAGAACGATGTAGTATTGGTTGCACCATGGGAATTCAAGAGTGATGAGAGATGTGATGTGCTTTGGAGATACACAGTAGCACAAGTAGACTGGTTAAAGGTGAATAACTATCTACCAAAAGAGTTGTAAATGATAAGATTTCAATTTAACTGAGCCTGCTGTTTTTAATTCTTCTTAATCATAAGAGGGTCAAAGAAGTTTGAGAGGGTGACGGTATATGCACTTATAATGGCAATATGTATTATTAAGGGAGAAGAAGCAAGGTTTAAGATTATAAGATGCTCCTCAAGTAGGGAGAATTTTTATGTCTAAAGAGGATAAAAAGATCTACAGCAAAGAAAAGGAGCGGCTTGAGCGTAAACTACGCATGATAGATAGAAGGGATAGGATGCTCATAAAAGATCGTTCATCTGATATAGCAGTTATGGAGGAGGTCTTTGACAAGCGTACTCTATTGACACTTCATTACCTTATGAACTCTAGAGTCCTAAGGAGTTTGAACGGAGTTGTAAGCTCAGGAAAAGAAGCAAGAATATACTGGGGAGAGAGGGATGATGGATCCTCAGTCGCAGTTAAAATATATCTAACCGTCACAGCTGAATTCAAGAAAAGGCTACCATACATAATTGGAGATCCACGCTTTGATAGTGTTAAGCGTGGCTCAAGCAACATAGTCAAGATATGGGCACAAAAGGAGTACAGGAACCTTATGACAGCTTATGAAGCTAGAATACCTGTCCCAAAGCCTTTAGCCATAAAAAGAAACGTATTGGTAATGGAGTTCATTGGTGATGATGGTAAACCTGCCCTTCTTCTTAATGAAGTTAAAGTCAAGCAGAGCGATTATAGAAGGGTAATATCTTTGATAGAGAAGCTATATAATGATGCCAATTTGGTTCATGCAGATTTGTCTGAGTATAATATATTCAAACATGGAAAGAGCCTTATACTTTTCGATTTTGGAGCGGCGGTAGATGTAAGGCATCCTCTCTCAAAGGAATTTCTCATAAGAGACATTAATAACATAAACCGTTTCTTCATTAAGCGTGGCTTAAGGGTGGAGCCTTTGGAAGATTTACTAAAAAAGGTGATCAGAGCTTGAGCTTTCAAAGGAATCTGAAGCTACCACTAGACCGCATAGGCGTTCTAGTTGGAAAAAATGGAGCTGTAAAGAGTGAGATAGAGCATAGGTGTAATGTAATATTATCTGTAGATGGCAAGATAGGAGAAGTTACAATAGATTTGAAAGGGGATATTAATCAATCACAGCCCTTCAAAGCCATGGATATAATAACAGCAATAGGGAGAGGCTTCTCTCCTCAAAGGGCCTTTAAGCTCCTAAATGAAGATACGGTCTTGCACGTAGTTGACTTAAGAGATTATACAGGAAAGTCTCGCAGTTCTCTTGAGCGCATAAAGGGAAGAATAATAGGTCTAGGAGGCAAGTCGAGAAGGTTCATAGAAGAGTTAACCAATGCATACATCTCCATCTTCGGTCATACAGTTAGCATTATAGGAAGAATTGATGAGGTTAGATTAGCTTTGGATGCTATAGATATGCTTGCATCAGGAAGTGCCCATAAGACTGTTTATAGCATGCTTCAAAGAGCAAGGACAAAAGCGAAGATGGATCGTATGAAGTTATGGGAAGAGCAAATATAATTTAAAGTAAGATTGGAATAGAAATTAGCAAAATCATTCTCACTCATGCTTTTACGTATGTCTTTATGCTCATCATGATAAGACTAATGAATGAGAGTTTCATAGGCATCTTTTAAAATTATTAATAATTCCAATAAAGATAGCTGAACTCCCTAAAGATAGATTGTCTAAAATTCACGGAATCGCCAAGAATTTTAGGAGGTTGACGAACTCACGTTTGATTATAAGAAAAATAGATATAATAATGACTATATATATCAGATTATGGAAAAATTGGAAATTAGTCAAACCAAGATTATGGAGGAACTTGTGAGGATCAGCAAGGAAATAGACATCTTATCACATAAGATCAGAAGTAGAGCTGACCAGTTAAACGCTGATACACTCACAATTAGAAGCGACCCTGTGATAACCGATCTTTGGCACAGCCTTTGCAGATATCACAGAAAAGCCATGGTATTGTGCACAGGTATGGGAAGTGAGAGACCTGAAATATGTAAAAGGCTTGAGAGACCTCAGGAATGCGTTGATGTACTACACCTTTCCGAAGAAGAAATCTGTTGTGTTGTCTTCAGACGCAACCTACAAGCCAAGACGAAAGAGAAACGTAAGGTCAAGTACTTTATGTCGTCACCAGTAGTAACTATAGATCCAAATTCAAGGATTATGGATGCTCTTGAAACCATGAGAAAACATGAGATAGGAAGTCTCGTCGTGGTGGATAGAGGGAAGATAAAAGGCATATTGACAGAAAAGGATCTAGTGTCCAAGGTCTTTGTAAGTGCTACTAGCTTAGACGAGATTTTCGTTAGAGATGTGATGACCGCTGCTCCTTTGGTAACTATAGACCCAGAAACTGATATACGAAAAGCGGCTGAGATAATGAGTAAGAATATTGTAAGGCACCTCCCTGTCATAGAGGAAGGAAAACTCGTAGGAATGTTGGCGATCCCTGACTTTTACGGAGAAGAGATGATTTAAGATAGAAAACTAAAGGCGAGCACCACAAGGATCATTCCTAAAAGATATCATCAGATATTCATGAAAATTGTCCGTTTATGCAATACGATTTTCGATGAGTTTATAAAGACAATATTGAAAGGAATCAAGATAATTTAGGTGTATATAATATTTGATTAGAATTGCCCAGATTGCAGGGTTTCTTGGTAGCGGGAAGACCACTACACTAATCCGTTTAGGAAAGGAGTTATCCACAAACTATGGTAAGAAGGTAGGCATTATAGTTAACGAAGTTGGAGAGGTAGGTATAGACGGCTCTTTTATTCGTGATTTTGGGTTTGAGGTTAGAGAGATCGTCCAAGGGTGCATCTGTTGTTCACTTAAAGGAGACCTACAATCAACCCTTAAAATTCTCTGCGAGAATTATAAACCTGACATAGTGCTCATTGAACCAACAGGTATCGCTTTGCCCTCAAAGATTAGGGAGATCGTTGACGGGCTGGCAGATATATCGATGGAACAAGCGCCAGTAGTCGCTTTAGTGGATGGTTCTAGATTTAGGGATATGTTCAGGGAGATGGAGAATTTCCTTATCAAACAGATCAAAGAAGCTGATGTAGTGGCAATAAATAAAACTGATCTTATAGAATCAAAATGGGATAAAGAACTTCTAAACTTGGCTATAAGAGAACTTAACCCAAGCGCTTACATATTTAACATGTCAGCGAAAAGAGGTGATGGAATGGACGAACTAATCGATATAATTTTTCAAGGTAGCATGAAGAGTTCATCTCCTGGAGATGATGAGGATTCAATAATGCTTGCAGGTATGGGGCGAGCCGCCTTTAAGATTTTGTTTAAAGCAAGTGAAGATGTAGGTGAGACAAAGCTTAAGGTGGTTACTAGCGAAATACTTAATGGAATAGCCAATGCTTCTCTGAATTCTGGAAGCGGGCTCATAGGGCATGTTAAGGCATATCTGAAGACTTCGTTAGGCTCTTTTAAGGCTAGCATACTAGAGGTCAAGCATGGAGTGGATTTCGCTGGAGGCTTCAAAGGTTCTGTGAGAGAGGGCGAAATGACGATATATGCTGTTGTTAAAGATTTGGAGGATGAAGTAGTAAGGAGCATCTTAGAGGGCGAAGTAAAGAAGATTTTGTCAAGATATCGCTTTGACTTTCATGTGGAAGAAGATAAGCATGATTGATACTTTTAAGAACTTAGTTACTTACTTTTATTTGATTTGATAAAATGGGAGAATAGAAAAGTTCATAAAGTATCACGTGGTAGATAGAATAGATTAAGACCTAACATTTTCTTTATACATTCTGATGCTAAGAATAAAGAACCAGAAAAATGCTAGAAAAGCACTGATTGTCTCAGGAATGGCTACGCCTAATGGGCGTACGATAGCCCAGCCAACCCAACTAATGAAGCTGACAATACCGACCAATAAAGTGAAGATGCCTAAGGGTCTAGATGACAAATTCAACGTAAAATGAATGCCCAAAATAATCGAGGATAATAGTAGCAAGATCGACCCAGCCAACCCAAGGCGGCTTGTTCGCTCGATCCTAATTAGCGCGACGATGAATAGAGAGGCAAGGGTTCCGCAGATAATCAATCCAGAGTTAAAGATCGGAGACACATTTGACACTCCTAGATCACTGAGCGCATTATCTATCCAGCTGAACCATGGTGAGAGAGCGATCGAGATACCTATAGACATAAGCCCCCAGATAGGCGCTATAACTCCAAACCATGTAGCAATTCTTGGCTTGATTATTTTTTCCAACTTGATACTATTAACGATAGAACCCCACCATGCTCTGATTTATTCATCTTATTAAAACTCTCCTCTTACCCAGTAGCATCATAAACCCAATTTGTTTAGTTCTGATAAGACTAAGAAATGAGCCTTTATTTCCTTACATTCTGTTTTTCTAAGCCTCTTACTTGCACCTTTCTATGAAGATAGAAATGGATATTAACAAATTCTTAAAAAGAAACTGATGATAATGATTATAATCTATTATAGTTTTAAGAGATTACAAAGTATTATGATTAGGCCTTGGTTAATAATAAGAGGTTATGTCCATGTATGAAGCTCTGGGAGGAGCTTTAATTGATGAATGAATTCACTGAGATATCCCCATCAGAATTCTTCTACAGAAATAGAGACCTAGCTGGGTTCAGTAATCCCTCACGCGCATTGTATTCAGCTGTTAGAGAATTTCTTGAAAATAGTCTGGATGCATGTGAACTTTATGGCATACTCCCAGAAGTCTTCGTAAGGATAGCACCTATGGACTTCGACGTAAGTAGCCCAGACCCTAAAGCATACGTGATAAAAGTTCAAGATAACGGTTCTGGCCTAGAACCAAAATACGTCCCAAAGGCTTTTGGGCAGGTCTTCTTTGGTTCTAAGTTTCAACTAAGACAGTCTAGAGGTATGTTCGGCATGGGAGGCACAATGGCCATACTTTACGGTCAAATAACAACCAACAAACCTGTTAGCATAACTACATCTTTTGATGGAATCCAAGCCTTCACCTTTGATTTACTCATAGATGTTCAAGAGAACGCCCCCATAATCCTAAGAAAGGATTCTCACCCAGCCGAAGGCTCTACTGGAACTATGATAAGACTAACTTTAGAAGGAGATTACTCAAGAGCTTCTCAAAAGATTCTAGATTACTTTAAGCAGGTAGCCATGGTAACGCCTTATGCTAACGTTACCTTCATAGACCCTTACGGGCGATTATTCCTTTACGAGAGAGTTACAAAGATCGTGCCCATCCCACCTAAAGAGACATTATTGCACCCCTATGGCACAGATGTAGAGGCCGTTCGAAGGTTAATAAAGCAATCGAAGGAGGATAGTATGGTCAAGTTCATGTCGAAGAATTTTCATAGAGTTGGCAAGAATATAGCAAAAAAGTTTCTTGATTACGCTGGTTTCGATCAAGACAGGGACCCCAAGACCCTATCAAATGATGAAATTACAAAGCTCGTAAGAGCCCTTCATAGATACGATGGTTTCTTACAGCCAGATGCTAGTTGCCTCTCTCCCCTTGGAGAAGAGATTTTGATGGCTGGTATTAAAAAAGAGTTAGAGCCAGAGTTTATAGCCACAGCTACTCGCCCTCCGTCTGCTTACTCAGGCTTCCCCTTCATTGTAGAAGTTGGTCTTGCTTATGGTGGAAAAATTCTTTCAAAGGGCTTAAGGCTCTTTAGGTTTGCCAATAAAATACCTTTACTTTATGATGAAGCAAGTGATGTCTCAAGTAAAGTTTTAAATGAAGAAATAGACTGGAAGCGTTACAGAATACCAGAAGATGCTCCTTTGGCAATAATAACCCATGTCTGCTCCACAAAAATACCTTACAAGACTGTCGGCAAAGAGTACTTGGCAGATAGGCCTGAGCTTGAAAGAGAATTAAAGAATGCGATAAGAGAAGTGCTTAGAAAGCTAAGTCTCTATCTCTTAAGAAAAGTATCTATGGAGATGGATAAGCGAAGGTTTAACATATATGGCAAGTATTTACCATTGATAGCTAGATTTTCTACAGAGCTATCAGGGGCGAAGAGATTACCAGATTATAAGAGGTTGTTGGATAGAAAAAAGTCTCAAAAGGATATTGAAGAATACATCAAACAATATTAAAACATTAGCTTGAATATCTTCAGTTTCTAGAAAAATTCTATGGTTTGCTACTTTTACAAATCTCCCCTAAGCTTCTCTGATTCTTGAGGATAATTCTTCTTGGTCAAGAACTTCTTATCTTCTTTAAAGTATTTTAAGTTGAGCCTAATGCTATCTTCATCCTCCTTTTATTACACTTCTTTATATGGTAAGCGTGAACACGACATCTAAACGTAGGCCACACTCAAAAGATCGTTGACTTAAGTTCGGTCATGACCAAGGTTCCTTTAGATAGAACAATCGTATATAACTCGGCTTCACAAGTGCCTTAAGTAGTTCTTCTGTACTGATTATCGAGCATAATCTTGCACCGTCACCATTAACTACAAAAGGTGATACTTGAGAAATGGGACGCAGAAATGTAAAAGAGATGGGAAAGGTAGAATACAAGAATGGGATTTGTAAATATTGTCAAAACAAGGATTCGTGCAACATCGCCAAAAATGACACTATCTTCTGCACAGGATTCAAAAAAGGCAGAATGCCAATTGATCTTTTGATCGATTACTATGAATGCGAGAAACAGCATAAGTTTGGAGTTGACCATATCGGCGATGAATTCAGAAAAAATTCAATTTTGTGCCCGGTTTGCCGTTGCCCAGCCTTTTTCAGAGAAATGATAAGGATACAGTCCCGACAGATAAATTTGCACTCAGAACATTAAGAAGCACGCTCCTCTTTTCCTGAAGTTAGAACATTGTATCTTATGCTCAAATATCTACCTGAGTCCAAAAAGTCAACCCTGATAAAATGTGAACAATAGAAAAGAAAATCAAATCATCTAGTGAATTTAAATATCATTAAGAATGGCGTTGAGCCTATCTTCTTCACTGCACGTTTTGAAGCTAATTCAGCCTTTACAGCCTCTATCACTATCTTTTCTCCTACTAAGTTTGCCACAGAAGATGATTTTATCAAAAAAAGAGCTTCATCTACATTTACAAGCTCTCCGTTAAAATAACTTGGCGAAATTTGTATTTCTATATTTTCATCTCTTATAGTCTTTCCTATTAGATCTTTGTCACAAATGTTGATTAGTTTCATTCCTTGCCAATCTATTATTCTTGCCATGTAGCACTTTTCTTTCTCCAAAATTATCACTTCGACTTTGTTGGCGATCTTGCACCACAAGCCTCACAGACCAAAAACTGTAATCTCTTGACCTTCTCAAGGCGTGTATCTGGGCTTCCACAGACTGGGCAATCTACAAAGTCTTTCATATACCGATTAATCAAAACTGAAAAGGATTGGCGCTCCTTTCTTCCTATGAAGATGGCTCTATCCCCATCCAAAGATACGGCCGTTGCCAACTCTTTGGCTAAGAACATCAATAAATGGTTAGGGTCCCTTCTTATAAGGCGAGGAAATTCCATGAAGTTCCTGAAAATTGTTTTATTGCCAACCCAAAAAGTATCGGGCTTTGGAAGCTCGAGCCTTGCAGTCTTAGCCCCAGGCTCCACAATAGTTTGGCTATTCTTCAGCCTCTTTAACAGATCATCATATGATAAGCTCACTTCCATCGTCTCCTAAGTCATAGTTCGATCAATAAATATATGAGTTTTGCATATAAAAAGGAAATGTTCCAAAGTAATTCTTTAATGAAAAATTTAAGTGTAGCAAATATCATAGCTATAAAGAGCTGGAAACCTATGAGTTTTTTGAGAAAGCTCAAAGAAAAGGTAACTAAACCTGAAGCAAGCTTATCGTTAAACCTCAGCAAAAATACTTTTACATTAGGAGAAGATTTAGAAGGCAACCTTGTCGTAGCGTCAGAAGAAGAATTTGATGCAACTGAGATAAGAGTTGAATTTCGATGTATTGAGAAGAAAAAGAAAGGGAGATACGAATGGAACCAGATAACAAAACGTAGCGAATGGAGGGAATTTTGGGAAACGGCTACACTGCACTCTATAGATTTAAAAATATCTGAAGGATTGCATCTCACACAAGGATATAAGAAAGAATTTCCCTTTAGAACAAACATTCCAGCAGGTGGGCGGGAAAGCTATGACAGTGTAGATGGGAGTGTTACTTGGTCTGTTAAAGGTGTTTTGGCGATAAAAGGGCGCCCCGATGTCGACAGCGAGACATTTGAAGTCCAGGTGATAAGACCAACAGCAGCGCCAACGATAGTCAAAGAGATAGTGCGCGAAGTAGTCATGATTCCATGTACTTATTGTGGTAAATTAATGCCACAGACATCAACATTGTGCCCATATTGTGGAGCACCTAGAAGGGCATGAATAGTAGTGGAGCTGTATTTTTACTTTATCAAAGAGCGTATCAATCTCATACTGGTTTGTGTTTAAGAGAATTTGACGTTAAAGTAAATCATCCTTGTCCTTTTGTAATATATAGAGAAAATATGATGCTATAACGATTGCTATGGGCAGAATTAGTGTAATGATAGGACTATGGTTGGTTGGTTTCGTGATAGGCTTCATTGGATTCCTACTCTTCAGTGTTCTCGTTGAGGCACTAGCGAATTTCCTTCCCTTTCTGGCCAATATGGACAGCTACCTCTTAAGGGCTACTCTATCAGGATTTGTAGGTTCTATAGCAACAGTCATAGCCGTGGTCGTCTGGGGCTATTCTTCGAAACGCTATTAAAATAATACTTTTACAAATGCATGGGGCTAGAGTAATCCCAAGCCCAACTTTTATTGCTAAAGGATATTTTGTATGGTAAAAGTTTTCAAGGTTTCTTCTATAACTTCTTCTTCTACGTCTATATTGAAACTTTGCTTTAACCTTGATTTAATCCTTTCAACATTCATCTCTCTATACTCATCAAGATTATTATAGATTATTTTTCTTATGCTATCTACGAAGTTCCAAGGAAATACGACCAATTTATAAGAGATTTTTTCAGCATGATAATCTGGCTTTGTCGTTCCTTTAATGTAAAATAGTGCCAAAGTTTTAATCTTATCTGGTTTTAATGATGCCATATGTTCAATGGCTCTATCTAAGCTCTTTCTATTCATTATGTCATCAACCACGAGAACCTTTTTCTCTAAAAGATTTATGTTAACGGAGCTTAGACTCACTTGCTTATGAATTTCTAATTGCTTTGCATCTAAGCCAATAATATCTTTACCATCAATATAATCACAGAGCAGCCTGGCTATTGCCCATCCTCCCTTTGATATTCCAACTATTATGTCAGGCTCATACTTCGATTCTTTGATCTTCTTTGCCAAAATCTTCGTAAGACTCTGCAGTTTGTCCCAGTCAACTAACTCATAATTGAATTTTTCTTCATTCATGCCTAATTATTAACGATTGAAATCTTCATAAAAGAGTTTTAAAAAGTTTTATTCTACTTTTTATCTAAAGAGCGTGAAAAATTGAAGGGAGAAAGAGCAGACATAGGGATAATAGGAGGTACTGGCATTTACGATCCTGGTTTATTGGAAGATTCAAAGGAGATAAAGGTCTTCACCCCTTACGGCAAGCCCTCTGACTTCATAACAATAGGATTCTTTAAAGGCAAGAAGATAGCCTTCATACCAAGGCATGGCAAAGGTCATCAAACACCTCCTCATAACATAAACGACAGAGCGAATATTTGGTCTTTAAAGCAACTTGGCGTTACAAGGATAATAGCTCCAGCTGCTGTTGGAAGCTTGAAAGAAGAATTAAAGCATGGAGACATAGTGATTCCTGATCAGTTCATAGACAGAACTACAGGTAGAGCGAGCTCCTTTTATGATGGTGGTCAAGTATGTCATATATCTACAGCGGATCCTTTCTGTCCAGAGCTATCTGAGATTGCCTTCAATGCAGGAAAAGATCTGAATTTACCCATTCATAAAGGTGGCACCTGTGTAGTAATTCAGGGACCTAGATTCTCAACAAAGGCTGAGTCTAAATTGTATAGAAGCTGGGGAGCAGATATAATCAACATGACCATGGTTCCTGAGTGTGTATTGGCGAGAGAAGCAGAGATTTGCTACGTACCAATAGCAACGATAACTGATTATGATGTATGGAAGGAAAGGTTAGTCAGTGTTGATGAGATCATAAAAACGTTAAAAGAAAATGTCGATAAGACTAGAAAGCTCTTAGAAGTTATGATACCCAGAATTCCTGAGGAGAGAAGTTGCATCTGTAAGGATGCATTAAAGGATGCTGTTCTATAAAAAATGTTTCGTATTAGTAGGTAAACCTTCAAAGAATCATCTTAAGCCCAAAGGGCCTGATCAGAAGATGAGATAGATTTTTAGGATAAAACTCTTCTTTATACCCTTAAATAAGGCCTATCGAAATTATAACCATGAGTGAAGAGCTCGAAAAACTTGTAATTAGATATGTAAAGGGCTGACCATTACGATGGTCTATGGCAGGCATAAGTGAGCGATACACTCCTATAGATTCTGACCGGGACTTTTTTTCTCTCACAAAGATGAGTCTAAACCGTTCCTTACTTTTGCGTTTGAGAGTCTTTGATTTCATCAAAGAGCCATAATGAAGGAGGCATTAAACCCTTCACTAAGAGATTTCTTTTAAGCCCTTTCTAAGAAGAATTTGTAAAAGATCGCTCCTAATCCGATGATAAGAGCAGCTATAGCTACGACTAGAAGGTCGAATTGTAATAACATAATGAAAGAAGACAAGGCTCCAAAGACTGCTAGAACTGGTACGTTCATTATCGTGAAAGGCGATTTGAAAGCTTTTTTATCAGCCCTTTTACGCCTCAGGCTAATTAAAGCTATATTCACTGCAAAAAATACGAGAAAGGTTGTAAAATTCGTGACGTTTGCTACGAACTCTATATCCCCAATTAGAGCGAATAGAGATGAAATAGCCATAGCGAATAAGATGGCAACCCAAGGCGTTCCTCTTTTCTTATGAACTTTTGAGAGAATGTTAGGGAGTGGTGATTCTTTAGCCATGCCATAAGCGATTCTTGAAGTCGCTATTAAGATGATCAATACAGTATTTGCAGTAGCAAACAAGGCGATTATCGATAATATGGAATAGGCTTGAGGCCCTTGTGCTTTCAGTGCTACATCTGCCAATGGTGATGTAGATAATGCAAGTTGATCGTAAGGTATGATGCTAACTACGGATAAGGCGACCATCACATATAATATGGTCGAGATGATCAAAGCTAAAATAAGGGCCCTTGGGATTGTACGCTCAGGGTCTTTGGTTTCCTCTCCTATCTTGGCGAGACTTTCAAAACCTATAAAGGCGAAGAAGATAAGGGCTGCTGCTGAGACAATGCCTCTTACACCTGAAGGTGCTACAAAGTAGTTTACAGACCCAAAGTATCTTGCCCCAAATAAAATTACAAGAATGAGTCCTAAGACCTCTATAAGAGTCAATACCGTATTTACCTTTACAGACTCTTTTATTCCCCAGAAATTGACTAAGGAGAGCAAGAGAATAAGAAGAATGGCTGTAAAAGCTTCAGAAATGCCTACGTAAGGCATAAGATATCCTCCAAAACCAAGTGCAACTGTAGAACTAGATATAACTCCAGATAGAAGAACTAGCCAACCTATTACGAAAGCCCAGAAGTTGCTTCTGAAGGCTTTTTCCACATATACGTATTCTGCACCACTAACTGGAAACATGGAAGATAATTCTGCATAACTGAGGCCGGTGAAAGATGCTACTATAGCGGCTAAGATAAAGGATGCCCAGACAGAATTGCCTGCTTGCCCAGCAGCCCTTCCTATCAAAGCATAGACTCCTGCCCCAATTATGATGCCTACACCGTAGGCTACTGCTCCAGCTAAACCGATTTCTCTTTTAAGACCACTAGAGTCCATTTTAACTCTCTAATCTTGAAAAATGATACTGATAAGCTTGACTTGGTCTTAGTTTTAGTAGTGATCATTTCAATTCGTTTTTCCATTTTTTGTTTAGAAATTTAATCTATTTCTTTTAAAACATCATAAAATTCTCAATACGAAAGGTCTAGAGCAATATTTTCTGGGCAACCGTGGTAAGTCTTATAAAGATTTGCTCCCAGATTCGATTATGGGAGGTGAGGTGATGGCTTATATGTGCTGCGTATGCAGAAAATTATTCAGTACCCGTAGGGCGTTAGAAGATCACGCTTGGAACATTCATGGAGTGAAGGCTAGTGTGGTATGGAATTGGATAGTTTTGGGTTGTCCGTAATAGATATTTATTACGACTGATGCACACTTAAAAAATTATAACCCAAAAGAAATAGTTGTACTCTACTCCTAAGAATTTGAGCAAAGGAAGTAGTTGTTCATGATATCTCATTTTGCTTCTTGTTTGCCTTTAAGCCTCTTCCTTAGCAACTCGAACGATGCAGAGACGGAGATTACTGAAATCAATCCTATGAGAGCATCGGCAGTGTAAATCTCAGCAAGGTAAGACCTAACTAATTCTGCTGCAGTTATCGGGAGAACGAAGATAATAACTGAGTAGAAGTATCTTGCATATTTATATCCTCTGATGGCTATTATTGGCATTAATACCGCATAAAATAGATAGAGCAAGATCGACAATAGAGAAGGAAATTCGTAACCTGTTTGCAGCGACCATGTAGGGTATACTCCTGGAATGATTATGTATGATAGTGAGAGTAGAAGAAAGGAGAAACCATAGAACAATAGTAATAAAATTAGACTCTTTAGATGCTTTGTTTTGAATCCCTCAGAAACTGCCCAGAACAGAGACCAAGGAAAGAGTAGAGATGCAAATAATATCTCTATAGGAATATAGCTAAAGGAGCCCCATGACGCAAAAACTCCCTCAACAAAGATCCTAGCTACAAAAAAGCTCATAGTATATGAATTTAAGCCGAAGACAACAAATAACACATCCTCCACTTTATCTATATCGAAATCTTGTCTGCTAATTATCCGTCTTATGATAAAAGGACCAGTAATAACATAGAGTAGAGGAATGACCCATAGGCCCATTATGTTTCGAATAGAATTTAGCTCCAAAGGGTTAGTCCCAAAGGCTATGATTAAAGCCAAAGATGGCAAGAGTATTGGTATGGTTGTTTTCCTATAACCCAGCTTATGAATCATCAGCTTATCTATTAATGCTAATGATATAGCCAAAAGTGGAGAAAAGATCGTGAGAAATCCAAGGAAATCCATTATATCGTAGAAAAGAACTCCTTCGAAGTAAAAACCCTCAAAAAGGACTTCAGGGACACGAAGAAGCAATGTTAATGGAGTTACCAAAGTAGTTACCATGATTATATTCGGGATAGTTGCATCTAGCCTAGCTATAACATACAAAATCAACAAAAGAATTAAAAAGTTAGAAACAATACGAATGTTCATCTCGAATTCTGTAAGACCGCTGTAATTCCCGTAAATAGCAAGAAGTATGGCAATGGAAGCCGGTATAACTTTTAGATATGATTTACTCTCGATTTTCACAGGGCTCATTTAATTGAACCACCCTTTTAACTATGTTATAGTTAAACTTTATTTCTTTTTAATGAACAGAACCTAATGCACAAAAATTGTTCAACACAACTTGAAGCAGCGGATGAGAATACTTTCTCACTAATTGGTTTTACTATATTAGGACTTCTAGGGCATAACCTCACTAAATCTTTAGCATTGAACAATACTAATATCAAAATCAATTGTCCAATCAGTAGGAGATTTACTTCGGAAACTGTCTATAGTGGGGTGGAGGTGGGGGCAAATAAGTGGGAGGAAGTGGTGGGATGCCTTTACTTGTTCGAGCGATGATCCCGCCTACGATCTTAACTATTGCTGCTATCAAGAGTAGATAAGAACCTAAGCCCAAGCCCCATGATAGTTGCACAATACCGTAGTCTCCTATGCTCCCAGAATACGATCCAGTGATGGGATTCGATGATATTTGATTCGATATTATCTTGAGTTCTACTGGCACTTCGCCACCCGCAAAAGAGGCAAAGGATGGTAGCATGGATGCAAGCAAAGCCATGAATATTACGATTATTATGACTGGAATAAGAATGAGAATTCCACCAGTGATGTATTTCCTGCCTATCTGTTTTAAAGACTTCATGCCTATCAAGTCAAGGATGCTCAGTAAAACAATGGCAAGTATTATTATGAGAAATGGAATTTTCATCCCAAAGAATTGTACAAGACCATCCCCAAGAAGGTTAACCTGTACCCCCCTTATCCCATCTATCACGAGTACATCGACATTGCCCTCTGTAGAGAAAATAACAAGAGGATAATTTTTCCGTAACTTTTCAAGAGGCTTTTGGTATTTATCATTCTTTTTCTCAGAAACAGCGATGCCTTTCTCTATATAAGTTTTTGCACATACTCCATGTTGATGATCAGTTACCTCTTAAACTCACAGCAGGCAATTCACGACAAAGAAATTATATGAATTAAGAATATAGAAAGGTTGAAATTTAGATACAATGATAGCAATTGGGAAAGAAATTGCAAGGCAAGATAGCAAACTCATTATTAGCTCCTGAGGGAGAGAAGTCATACTCATGGGCATATAGGAACATGCCAGCTTTAGTGAAGACGATAGATAGCTTTGGTGATGATAAACCATTGGTAGGAAAAAGGATAGCCATGTGCTTGCACGTAACGAAAGAAACCTCGGTTTTGGCTATGGGATTGAAAAAGCTTGGAGCCGATGTTTACTTGAGTGCAGCAAATCCATTGACCACACAAGACGATATAGCCGCCTACTTATCATTTCAGGGTATAACTGTTTTTGCATGGAGAGGAGAAAACACTGATGAATATTTTGATTGCATAAGAAGCATTCTAAGATCGAAGCCACATATAATAATGGATGATGGTGGAGATGCTCATGTGACTTTTCATGAAGAGTTCCCAGATCATAAAGTCATAGGCGGGACAGAAGAGACAACAACGGGAGTTACACGCTTAAGGGCTTTGTCAAAGGCTGAAAAGCTCCGCTATCCTGTAATAGCAGTGAATAATGCTTACACAAAGTTCCTGTTCGATAATCGCTATGGAACGGGTCAAAGCTCTTTCGATGGTTTGCTAAGAGCTACAAGCTTGCTTATAGCTGGTAAGAAAGTGGTCATAGTAGGATATGGGTGGGTAGGAAAAGGAATAGCAAAGAGAGCAAAGGGTCTCGATGCTCATGTGATAGTGACAGAGGTCGATCCTCTTAAAGCCTTGGAAGCCCATATGGATGGTTTTGAAGTAATGCCTATGAGCAAGGCAGCAGAATTTGGTGATTTATTCATAACTGCAACTGGTCAAATAAATGTGATAAGGGGAGAGCATTTAGAAAGGATGAAGGATGGGGCAATTCTAGCAAATGCTGGACATTTTGATGTTGAAATCAATGTTAAGTATTTAGAGCAAAATAGCTTATCGAAAAGAAGTGTAAGGCAATTCGTAGATGAATATAGGCTAAGAGATGGGAAAAGACTTTACTTAATAGGAAAAGGTAGGATTGTGAATCTAGTAGCTGCTGAGGGTCATCCACCAGAGGTAATGATGATGTCCTTCTCAAACCAACTTTTATCAGCAGTTTACATATCTGAAAACTATCAGAATCTGGAAAATAGAGTTTACGATGTGCCTGAGAGTATAGATAGAAAAGTAGCAAAGAATGCATTAGAAGCAATGGGCATAAACATAGATGAAATCACTGAAGAACAAAGGAGATATATGAGCGAATGGAGAGTCTGAAATCAAGTACCGCTCCTATCAAAAGGATTCACTTTAATTTTCTTTTACCTTATTCAAAAATCACCTTTAATGACCACATCAACATTATGCCTAGCGAAAGAACTATGAGTTGAACGATGGAGTCTTTCATCTTCTCTCTTTTATGCAATTCAGGTAGAAGGTCTGTGGCTGCGATGTAAATGAAGCCTCCAGCAGCTAAAGGTAAAAGTAGCGCTGCAAGATTTTCTGTGTGTTGAGCGAAGTAATAAGTAAAGACTGCTCCAACAATAGCTGTTAATGCCGATATAAAATTGTAAAACAATGCCTTTGTCTTTTTGAAGCCGCCATAAACTAATAATCCAAAGTCTCCTATCTCTTGGGGAATTTCATGGGCAGCCACAGCAAAAGTAGTAACTATGCCTAGCGCTGTGCTTGTAATGAAGCTTGCTGCTATGATCATCCCGTCTATCCAGTTATGTATTCCATCTCCGATTAAGTTCAGATAAGTGAAGGCGTGAATATCACACTTCCCATCATGGCAGTGCCTCCAGCGTAGAAACTTCTCTATAACAAAGAAGATCATTATGCCTAAAAGAACAAAAATAAAAACTTCTTCGCTTCCTGATGTTAAGGATTCGGGCAATAAGTGCAGAAAGGCTCCTCCCAACAATGCACCAGAAGCAAAGGCAACTAATACTAAAAGAAGGCTGTTGAGTAGCTTATCATTCAAAGATAAGAAAACAACTCCTATAAAGGACAATAAACTAACTAAGAATGTAGCGAAGAGGATCGGTAAAAGTTCAGACATACACTCACCTATGACTAAATGTCTAAAACGAAAATCATACTAAGTCCCTACCTTTACACATTCTTTATGCACCAGAGCCTTACCATGAATGCAAGTTTCTGGATAATTCAAAGCTTTACAAATCTTATTGATTAACCTCATACCTACAAGGTAGTCCATCTTTGATGCTTCTCTGCAAGAAGTCCCATCATCTAAACCCAAAACTTTCTTAAAGTAGACTTCAAGAATTCTATGATTATGGATTATGTTTAAGGCTAAATAATCTCCCTTTTTAGTAAGCCCGATTCTTTTCCAGGGAGCTCTTCTAATTAATCCATAGGCCTCAAGCTTCTTTAAGGTATCTATCACTGAGGGGGCTTTTACATCAAAGATTTTTGCTAATTTGCCAGTAGATAACTTTTGTTTATCCTCCTCGAGCCTCCATAGGGCTAGAAGGTAGGAAGCACCGGTGGAAGTTAATTTGATTTCTTGCATACAAAAAATTAGGTAAAGCCTAAATTTAAATCTTTCTACATTTATTTCTATATTGAGAGTTGTATAGAGAATTACTAATTATAAAAGATACTAAATGAATCCCTATTCTTAAGAGAGAAAAGCAATGCTTTTATGTTGCTATGGTTCTATAACATAATATATGACTGCAAGGACAACTATTCAAGTCGATGAAGAGGCTCTCAAAATGCTTGAGAGAATGAAGAAAGAGCGTGGGGTAAGCAGCTATTCTGATTTGGTGAAGCAACTGATCAGAGAAGTGAAGATAATTGAGAAGTCGGAAAAAGGCTCCCTACCAGGTTTAAAGAGCTTTAAGAGGGAGAAGATTGACCGTTTTGATTGATTCATGGGCATGGATTGAGTACTGGAAAGGTAGCTCTTATGCAGATAAAGCTCAAAAGCACATTGAAGCAAAAGAAGAAGCTATCATATCAACTCTTAACATGCTTGAGGTCTATTATTGGATTCTACAACATTATGATGCAAGTGTTGCTGAGGCTAAAAAGAATACATTGAGAAAGAGATGCTTCATAATACCTGTGGACGAGGAAATAGCCATAGAAGCAGCCAAAATCAAATATTCTCTTAAACTTGCCCTAGCTGACAGCATTATTCTAGCCACAGCAAGAAAGATTGGTGCAAAGATTGTAACAGGCGATCCAGATTTTAGAGGAATGAGAGAAGTGATTTATATCGGTGATTAAAAATAAAGTTAACTATAAGGGATAAGGTATTTATCAGCACTTTTTTACATCATAATAAATAAGGCTTGTGGAATCTTGGTGAAGTGGATAGTAACATCGGCATGGCCATACTCCTCTGATATACCACATCTAGGCAACCTCATAGGCTCTGTATTATCTGCAGATGTAATGGCAAGATATCTTAGGATGAAGAAGCATTCTGTAATCTTCGTGTCTGGTTCTGATGAGCATGGGACACCAGTTGAGATAGAAGCGATAAGGCATAAAGTTCCAGTGAGGGAGTTTACAGATACTAACCATGCACGCATAAAAAAATTGTTTGAAGAGTGGAAAATATCCTATGATAACTACACTAGGACAGAGAGCCCAACTCACATAAATTTCGTAATGAATCATTTTAAGGAGATATATGAGAATGGCTTTATATTCGAGGAAGAAGAACTTGTGCACTATTGCCCTAAAGATGATAAAATTCTTCCAGATAGATTCGTTGAAGGGATTTGTCCTTACTGTAGAGCACCTAGCGCGAGAGGAGATCAATGTGATATTTGTGGCAAGCCTTTAGACGCTGTGAAGCTTATAGACGCCCATTGCGCCATTTGCAATGGTAAGACCGAGATTAGAAGTACAAAGCAATGGTACTTTGATCTACCTAAGCTAAGTGAAAGAATAAAGAATTATCTTTCGAACAACAAAGAACTTTCTGAAAATGCGGTAAGCTTTAGCCTAAGCTTGATAGAAGAAGGGTTAAGGCCTCGCTCTCTCACAAGAGATACTCAGTGGGGGATACCTGCACCATTCCCAGGGGCTGAAGGTAAGACCATATACGTATGGATGGAAGCTGTTCTAGGCTACATTTCAGCAGTTATAGAGTACTTTAAGGCTAGAGGGAATGGAGATGAATGGAAAGATTATTGGCTCGATCCAAATACAAAGACAGCATACTTCATAGGTAAAGATAATATACCTTTCCACACTATAATCTTCCCAGCCCTTATCCTTGCATCGAAGCAAAACTATACTTTACCAAATGTAGTTAGCGCTACCGAATTTCTTCAATTTGAGGGGAAAAAGTTCTCAAAGAGCAGAAGAATAGGCATATGGATAGACGAAGCTCTTAAGATTTTACCTATAGATTATTGGAGATATTCTCTATTATCCATTAGGCCTGAGAGTGGTGATGTAAACTTTACCTATGAGCTATTAGAGGAGAAGGTGAATAGCGAACTTAACGATAAGATAGGAAATTTTATCAATAGAACTCTCTCAGCAATACAGAGATTCATGATTGGAGAAATTGCAGAAAGACCGAGGCTAAGCCAGCAAGGAGAAGACATGATAAAGAAGATAAATCTAAGGCATGATAGAATCAATGAACTATACGGAAGGTTTAGGATTCAAAGAGCTGTAAGACTAACTTTAGAGCAGGCTGAAGAAGGCAATGTATACCTCAATTTAACCGAGCCTTGGAAGACCTTTGAATCGGGTCCGAGTGCAACTCATGAAGCACTTTATGTGGTAGCAAGAATAGTAAAGGCTTTATCGATAGAACTTTATCCTATAATCCCCATCACTGCTGAGAAGATATGGTCTTTCCTTGGCTTAAAGGGTAAATTAGATAATGCTGATTGGTCAGAAGCGAAAGAAGATTTCGATTACCCAGTCAAAATAGGTGAGTTTCATTCATTGTTCAAGAAGATAAAAAAGGAAGAAATTATAAAAAGGCTTGATGAGATTAGGAAGAAGTAATGGGGATAAAAATATGAAGAAGGAAGATATGACCAAGATAGTTAACGAAGAATTGAAACATATCCCAAGAGGGAGTTATGATCAAAATAAACTGAGGCTACTTTACAACATTGTTCGGAGAATGGATTTGAAGTCTAGGAAGAACAGAACAGACACCCTGTCTACTGCATTGAATATATGAAGAAGAACAATCCAACCTTCATACCTATCTACGATAAGGATTTCTTTAGCAGGTAATATGATATATGAAACTATTAACATTATTAATCAAAATACTTGATAAAGCTCATCGCTCTTAGCAGTCTTAACATACTTCTTACTTATCTTATAGAGTTGCTCATCGTCTGTGACCAGTGTTAAGCTGTTTTCGACGGCTGCGTTAATATATGCTGCATCATAATAGGTTAGACCTTCTTTTATGGCTATTTCTAAGGTTTTTAATGCATCTTCCTTTTTAGGTTTGTTCATTCTTCTAAAGATTTCTACCAGTGGGTCTAATATCATATTGGCTTCATCGATCGCCATTCCTTTTCGGATGTGAACTTGTCTCCAGACAGCGTTTCCTAGCTCATAAAAGGCTAGGTTCAGTGTCCAACCTTCCAATAATCTATCTATTTTTCTCTCTCCACATAGGTTTATTATTGCCGAAGAATCGAAAAGGTTCATCTTTGTTCACGGCTTTCTCTTATAGCTTTAACCCATGAATCCTTTCCAACTTTTAGTATTATCTTGCTGGCTTCCTCAGTTTTTTCATAGAGATTCTGCTTCATTCTCTCTTCAACTTCCTTTTCAAGTGCCATCTTAATGATTTCAGAAGGTTTTATGCCAAGCTCAGAGAGTTTCTTTCTAAGCTCTTCATCAATTTTAGCTGAAACTGTCACGTACTTAGCCAAATATACCACCATTTTATACTACATCAATTGCTATAAAACATTTACTACAAAACAGTAGTCCAAATACAGAGCTTAATAGCAATCTAATTTTATGGATAAGTATAAAGAAAGCCTTAAGTCAGCTAGAAACTTATTAAGTAGCCTGACAACCTTAACATCAGCATAAAGGGATAGAATTCTTTAAGAGATTGTAGTATTAAGGTATAAAGGGGGAGTTTAAATGAATGAAGAGAAAGTTTCATTTGAAGAATTCTCTAGAATAGACATAAGAATAGGCAAGATAGTGGAAGCTCAACAGATAGCTGGCTCTAAAAAGCTCATCAAGCTTATGATAGACATAGGAGGAGTAGTGAAGCCTTCTGTGGCTGCCATAGGGGAAAATTATAAGCCAGATCAATTGTTATCAAAGCTTGTAGCTGTAGTTACCAATCTCAAGCCAAGAAAGGTCTTTGGGGTTGAGTCTGAAGTTATGATACTTGCTGCCCTTGATGGTCCTAACGTTTCGATCCTTTACCCAGATAAGCAAGTTAGCTCAGGGAGCAAAGTGACTTAATTCATTTTTATCTAAGATATTTGTCCATGGTTTTAATAGCACAGTATGGACCACACATAGTGCATGCTTCGTCTTTTTGAGGATTTATAGCCATCGCCTTTTCTGGATAAAGGGCATAGTGGAACTGCCCTTCCCAGTCCAGTTTCCTTCTTCTTTTTGCTAATTCTAAATCCCTATTAGAGATTCCATATTTTATAGAATCGCCAATGTATGCTGCTATTCTAAATGAGACAACACCTTCTTTAACATCATCCACAGTTGGGAGGGAGAGATGCTCACTAGGTGTAATGTAACACAGATAGTCTGCCCCAGCACCAGCAGCTATGCTAGCGCCAACACAGGCAGCGATATGGTCATAGCCTACTGCAACATCTATAGGTAAAGGACCTGCAACGAATAGAGGACGATTATTAATCATCTTCTTATGGTACTTAACGTATCCCCAAATCTCTCTAGCATTAACATGACCACCCATGCCTTCGATTATAACTTGCACTCCTTTTTCATTCGCTCTCTTAGCGAGTTCGCTGTTCATCTTTATTTCAAGTAGTTGTGGCTCGTCTTTCAAATCATGAATGCAACCACTACGCATGCTATTGCCTAGCGATAATATGGCATCTCTTTTTCTTAGTATCTTCAAAATTTCATCGAATCTCTCAAGAAAAGGGTTTTCTGCTCGATGCTCGATCATCCATGCTGCAGTTAGGCTTCCACCTTTAGAAACTATGCCCATAACTCTCTTCTGCTTCTTTAACTTTTCTAACATCTTAAGTGTAAAGCCAGCATGAACAACAATCGAACTCACACCTTCTTCAGCATGCCTCTTTATCATGCTGATCAAATCTCTACGACTAACTTTATGGAAAGAATGGTGCTCTGCAACTGCTTGGTAAATGGGCACAGTAGTTATAGGCAGACTTGTAGCAGCGAATATACTCCTTCTAATGGCATCTATATCCCCACCCATGGATAAATCTGAAATCGTATGTGCGCCGTATTTCTCAGCAACCTTAGCCTTCTCAATCTCTTCCATAGGATTAACTGCCATAGGGGATGTTCCTATGTTAGCATTTACTTTCGTGCTTAACCCTTTCCCGATCCCTAGTGAGCCATAGCCCCTACGGTTCATGATCACAATCTCGCCCTTCTCTACTCTTGCTCTGATCAACTTTGCATCTAACTTCTCAGACTTAGCCACCATCTTCATTCCTTGCGTGATTATACCAGAAAGGGCAGCCTCTAACTCTGTCACCATATCTTAAACCTTCTTCTTACCCATTCTAAATCATTTTTATCGTTTTAGTAAAATTATTGATATTTTAAATAGCCAATTATGGCTCATATAGTGCAAAATGATTGAGCTATTAGCCACAGATTTGGTGGAAAAAATCGTTAAATGGTCTAGAGAGAAAAGGTCAAAAGCCCAAAGGCTTTGGACTTTGTTTTTTGGAGCGATAATTTTTGTGCTTTTCTTACCTTTAGTGCTAATCCTTGGAGGTTATGCATTGGATTCTTGGCTTGGATTCTCAAAAGCCTTACCAGAGCCAGCTAACTTCATCGCTGGACTTAGCTTCATTGTAATTGGTTGGCCCATTGCTTTATGGTCAGTTTATGTTCAATATAGAATTGGTAAGGGCACACCAGTCCCAATGGTTCCAACACAAAAGCTAGTGATCTCTGGCCCTTACAAATATTGTAGGAACCCGATGGCTTTAGGTGGGATCATCTTCTACATGGGTTTAGCCATTCTTTTTAACACCATATCTATGCTACTGATATTAATTCCCATATTATTCATACCTATTTTGGTCTTTTTCAAATTGGTAGAAGAGAAGGAGCTTGAGAGAAGGTTTGGGCAAGAATATTTAAAGTATAAGAAGAAGACGCCGTTCCTCATCCCAAAGATTCTGTAGAGGGTTATAATAGCGGGCTCGCGGGGATTTGAACCCCGGACCTTCAGCTCCGGAGGCTTCGAAAAGAACACAATTCGTATTCAAGCAATACGGTTTGAGAATAGAGAATAAAGGAGAATATTTTTTGAGAATGGCTGAAATCAAGAACTCGTTACCAAAATTTCATGATTTTTGCCTTGTTGACCTTCAGCTTTCAAAAAGAACTGTTCTCCAGCACAAATACAATTTGAGGAAGTTTCTCAATTGGTTGAATAATAAAGCGATTGAGGTTTTTGGTATCGATGATTTAAGGAATTATCTGATGGAGTTTAGGAATGGCAACCCTTACACCTATTCGAATATGCTTAAAGCCTTGAGAAGATTTTTCAGAGACTTTCTAGCCATGCCTGAGATTGTTAGAAGTTTTAAGCTTCCACCAAAACCCAATCCAATAATTAAAAGAGTTCCAGCTAAAGAGGAGCTCAAAAGGTTTTATGAAGCTCTTGAGATGAGAGAGAAGGCAATTTTTCTTTTGATGGCTTCTTCAGGGTTGAGAAGAAGTGAAGCCCTAAATTTGAAGCTTAATGATGTAGATTTTGAAAAGAGAATGATAATACCAAACCATGATTCAAAGACAAAGAGGAGCTATATGACCTTCTACAATGAAGAGGCTGAGAATATATTAAAGAAATGGCTTGAGATCAGACCAAAGAATAGTGATAGACTCTTTCCAATGAGGAGTACAAAGCAACACCGCCTATTCGTTGAAGCAAGGGAGAAAACAGGTATTCAAATTTCACCACAGATTTTAAGGGAATGGTTTGCCTGCGAAATGGGAAGGCTTGGAGTTCCAGATCGCTATGTTGATGCTTTCTGCGGAAGAGTTCCAAGAAGCGTATTGGCAAGGCATTACACCGACTTCAGTCCTGAAAGGTTGAAAGAAATCTATGATAAAGCCAATCTCAAGATTTTAAGCTAAAATTGATTATGGAAAATGATCTTTAGAGCCTTGCCTTTAATTCATTATATTGCCGACGTTTTCCACGCCACTTCCTAAGGAGAAGCATGCCGCCTAAAATCAATCCAATACTGATGAAAGCGTAAAGAAATATGTAAGTACTGGGACGGCCATATCCAATTTGAGACAACATTGCCATGAAAGCCATAACGCCTCCCATGAGGAATGAAAAACCAACCCAAAAACGCACCATTGCTGCTTTTTCTAACTCCTTCAACTCTATTTGGATTCGTTCCTTACTCCACTCCTCCTCTCTCTTACTCATCTTTCTCCGTCTCCTTTTTGGTTTTTTGAATACTCTCCCTTTTGTTAGTGTTTCAGTAGACTAATTAACTTAGGATATTTCTGTTCTACATGTTCCCCACCCAAGAGTACCTGAAATTCTGTTGGGCCCTCTTGAATAGTAATTACAATAATATCTTCTTTCTTCTTGCGTGCGCCTAAGGTACCGCCAGTAATGGCACCAATAGGTCCTAACAACACACCTCCAGCGATTGCTCCGACAGCTGCTTTACCTACAGAACGACTACTCGAACGTTCTAGTTGGACTGATTTAATAGCGGCTAAAGGAATTCTAGCCAATGTTTTGTCACCATGGCAGAAGTTGAGATAATTTTCTTCACGTTCTATGCCTACCAGTTGTCTTCTTGGAAGATCAGGGTGCCCACCTAAGTATTCAAAATGTATTCGACTCAAAGCCCGTTTAAAACCGCCTAAAATTCCCATTACTTCTTTTCCCCATTTTTAGAAATTTCGCATAACCTCCATATAAATTTTGTGCTACCAAATTGGTGCTCGGAAATTCTCTTTTCTCAATATCCAGTAACACCAAATTAGGTTTACAAAATGCTAGAAGGCAAGGGTAAATTCCTAAACAGACCAACTCAAACTGGCGGGAAGCTTTACGATAAATTCTTCATCTATGTGCCTACTGAGGTTGCCAGAGATGGCTTATTCCCTTTCAAGATAGGGGAGATAGTAAAGGTCAGAATCGACACGAAAAATAATCGGCTTATCATAGAGAAATTGAAATAAGGATAAATAAAAAAGAGTAGCTTAGAGACTTGCTCAGGTCTTTATAATATTAAAGGTTATTCAAACTCTATTAACACTTATGTTTAGAATTCTATCCTTGCCTCAAGTTAATATGGATCCTCATATTATGTTTTTTCGCACATCTAATAAGATCGCTAATTATTCTATCTTCTTCTGGAGCTATATCAATTTCTAAATTGTATTCATCGAATTTAATGCTGTAGCCTCCACCATCTTTTTCACTTTTATACCAACGAATTTCTTTTATACCAACTCTAGGTATTTTCCTTGCTTGAAATTCTTTCTTTCTCTCAATTTCCCATTTTCTATATTCATACCATCGCTCATAAACTACTGAAAGTTTTTCGATTGAAGCATTTCCTTCTAAATGCACAGGTGCACCGCCAATGTATCGATCCTCAAGTTTTACTCCTTCCATCTCTCCAATCTTCATTGCCGCCTCAGAGATTTCTTTCCCAATGACAATAAATTCAACACTCGAGGGGTTACCTAAAATTTCCAATAAATCCCTTAAAAATTGAGGAGTGAAAGATGGAGCGATCTCCATATATGTTTCCATAAGATAAACACCTCCTTGCTGTCAATAATCAGAGAGACCTCAATTAAAAGCTTTTAGTAAAGACTCAACTAAAGGAGAAGACGAATATTCAACTGAATTTATAAGATGTTCGAACATCTCTTCTTTTGTGCTCTTAATAGGATAATGTTCGAATTTGAGGTTAGGAAAGACTGAGTGGATTCTTCTTGTTTGATTTCTTAATAGAAAGTCGAAAGGTGGATTCAACACTATCTCTCTAATCTCCCTATCCTTGACCCAGATTCTTTTGAAGATGGCTTTGGCTAGGTTCTTTCTCTGTCTGAAGCTGAATTTTATATGGAGCTTTGATATAGTTGAGGCTAAAATCATGCATTTATCAATGAAGTCAAAGTTTGAGCTGTAATCTTTCTCTAAGACAACTAACCTGTCTTTAGCATTCTTTATCTCTTTTTCATATTTTTGGGCGTATTTCTTGCAAACCTCTGGAGCTATTGTTCTTGAAGCTAAGTTATCAACTAAGGTATCGAGCTTTGCCTCATTCTCAGATATTTTCCTTTTTAAATTCAATATTTCATTTTTTGATTTGTCTTGGAAATTCCTCTGAACTTCCTCAATCTCAGCCTTTAGAAGCTTTAAGAGTTTAACTGAAGGCTCCATAAGATTATATAGGGTCTTAACCTGATTTTCAAGCATCTTTGTAGAAATATATCTCTCTTCACATTTATTGTTAAGGTTGTTTTGACATCTGTAATATTCTCCTCTTGGATGAATTTCAGCAGTTAATCTTCTTTGACAACTTTGGCAATAAACCAGACCTCTCAAAAGGAAATCTCTCTTCTGCCATCTATCTTGAGTTATTTTTCTTTCTGCAAGAACGTTTCGAACTTGATTAAAAAGAGCATCTTCAACAATTGGCTTATGCTTTCCTTGAATCTCATCATTCCACATCACCATTTTGCCAGTATAGAACTTGTTTTGAAGGATTTCCTTTATCTGCTCTGGGGAAAGGAACTTTCCTCTTTTTGTTTTTAACCCTCTGTTTCCCATTTCTTCTGAGAGAGAGCCTAAAGAGTATTGACCTGTTGCATAGAGCTTGAACATTTGCTTAATCAAATATGAGGTGTTTTTATCTTCAACAACTTCCGAATGACCTTTCTCATCTCTCACATGTTTGTAGCCTATTGGAGCCTTGACTGGCCACTCTCCCCTCTCAAACTTCTCACGCATTCCCTTCAAAACTTCTTCAGCTAAATTAGAGGAATAGAACTGAGCCATAGCGACAAGAACGTTCTCAATGAATTCTCCAGATGGATTCTGATCAATATTCTCTGTAACAGATAGAAGCCTAACACCTTCCTTTTTCAAGATGGCTTTGTAAGCGTAAAAGTCAATGTTGTTTCTGGAGAAACGGTCAATCTTATGAACGATGACAGCATCAATTGTTTTGTCTTTTTGGCACCTTTTAATCATTCTTCTAAACTCTGGTCTATCAGAAGTTTTGGCTGACTCGCCTTCATCCACATACTCCTCTAAAATCCTAAAACAATGAGAAGATGCATATTCCCTTATCGCTTTCAATTGAGCTGGAATAGATAATCCCTTCTCAGCCTGCTCTTTAGTTGAAACTCTGGCATAAGCTAAGGCATTCTTCATAGAAGTTTAGGCAAGAAGTCATTTTACGATTATTCACCTATACTTTTCAAAAGCTCTTGAATTAATGGTTTAATTGGAGGAATGTCCTCTTTTATCGTCTCCCATAAGATTCTAATATCGACACCAAAATACTCGTGGATCATCTTATCTCTCATTCCTGCCATCTTCTTCCAAGGAATAGAAGGGTGCCTGTCTTTGATTGATTTAGGGATTTTCTTTGTCGCCTCTCCGATGACCTCGATACTTCTTATTACTGCATTTATTGTCTTTCTGTCTTTGGCAAAATCTTCAAAATTCATATTTTCGGTAAAAGACTCTATATCGTTTATAGAATCGAGGATATCTTGGAGATAGTCTCTGTAATCTCTTTTTCTCATAGATAAACTACTTCTTTTAAAATATATTCTCCGATCCTTGGTTTTAATGCCCCTTTTGAAACAAGGTCAACCTTTACCTTAAGCAATTTTTCAAGATATTCTTCCAAATCCATAAATTCAAAAAGTCCAATAGGTTCTTCAAACTCAACTAAAATATCAACATCACTCCTTTTCCTTTGTTCACCCCTAACAAAAGAGCCAAAGATCCCTATCTCCTTTACCTTGTATTTTTGCCTTAATTCTTCCTTATTTGCTGCTAAAATGTTTTTTATCTCTTCAAGTGTTTTCATAATCTCACTTCCGGTCTTTTAGCTGAAAGTCGACGGCTTTTATAAATATCTTTAATTAACTGCTCGCAATCAACTAATCCTTTCCAACCTCCCATTGACTTCTCAAATCTATCTTCTTTAGGGACTTCTTTAATAGTGATAGAGATTTCTGTCTCTTCTTCTAACTCCAATTTCTCTAAAGGCTCAATTATTCCTTTTTTAGATTTTGCCCTTATTGTTTTTTCCATACTTAATTGGTTTTATTCTCTCATATTAAAGTTTGTCCATAGCTATAATCAATTTGAAGTCAGAGTGAAATGTTGCCTAACTAAACTTTCGATTTTGAGAGCTCTTTGAATTCTAGCCTTTTTCTCATAAAGTTTGGAGAGACTTGGAATTCCTCAGCTAGTTCTGGAATTGGGTCTGGAGAATCCCTAACCCATTCCTCTTTCAAAACCGCATTTAACTTCTCTTCTGGAATTAGGAGATAGGCGGCGAAAATTTCTGCTTCTTTTTCTTGATTTTTAAGTTTCAGATCGTTAAGGTACCCTTCGAGAGAATCTTTCTCCTCTCTAAAATAGTTCACTCTCCTATCCCTATGAAATAAATGATGAGCTAAACCATGAGCTATGAGGTGGCGCTTCTTATATGGATGCAAGTTAGGATCGACTACAATGACTTTTAAATCTTTGAAGTACACCTCTTTTATTATTTTGCCTAAAGGCTCTTCAACTACTTCGGCTCCAAACTTTTCAGCTACAAAATCAAGGTCATCTGGGCCATATTTTTTGCGAATCTCATTTGCTTTTTCAATAATCCTTCTCATGATTTTTTCTTTTCTCTTTTAGCCTTAATTGAGAGGTAGGCATTAATTATAGCCTTTTTATCCTTCTCTGGCAACCTTGGAATGTCTTGGAAAAGGCTGATTAACTCAGGCTCTTTTATCCCTAACTGCTCTAATTTGGATTCCATCAAAAGGTCATCTAACTCTTTAAATGGAACAGCTAAAGCCTTGGCAATCTTTTTCAACTTCTCCTTAGAAGGAATAAATGCTCCTTTTTCCACATCTGAAATGTAGCTGTTGAAGAGTTGAACAAAGAGTGGGCAGGGAGTTAAAGAAGATGAAGGAAGTTAATAAACGCAAAGACTTCCCAAAATGGAAGGTTGAGCAAGTCTACATAGCTCAAGATGGCTCATGCTTGAAATGTGGCAACTCACTAGAGCATGGATTCCATAGGCACCATAAAGATGGTAATCCTTCAAATAATGAAGTAAGCAATTTAGAGCTACTTTGTGCTGAATGCCACAGAGCTACTTTAGGAGACGCCATAACTGAGCATAGGAAGCAAGAAGAGAAAGTCCTCAATGATCTAAACAAGCTTATTGATGAGTGCTTTGCCGGCAAGCTGAGCGGTGCAACGGTAGAGAGGATGATGGATGCAATCACGCTATCTCTAAAGGTCAGTAGAAACTTGAACAAACTTGATGAAGGAATTGAGAGCCCTCCAGCTTCAATAGCTCTTCTTAAAAGAATGCAAGAGACAAAGATTCTACAAGAGGCGTATCTTGAAGGATTCAAAGATGGCGTGAAGTGGTTATCTCAAAACAAAAGGTGAGAGTGCTAAAAAGCAATGATAAGCATCGATCATTCAAAGCCTTAATATAGCTCTTTTAAATGAAAAGCCAGAGGGGTAAAACAAGCCTCTTTGGCTATTTTTATGTCTTTTGGTTAATCCGAAGCTTTTTAAGCTTATTTACTATATATGGAGTAACATGACGATTAGAGTAGTTGTTAGAGAACCTACAAGAGTAAGACTTAAACTCCGTAAACTCGAAGATATTTATCCTCACGAAATAAGGCTTGGCTTAAGTGCTTACTACAACAAAGTTGAATTCGAAATGAATTCAAAGTCTGAAGTATATACTGACAATTTCTATGTGCTAAATTCCAGCGGGTATATGCGTATTGAGAATCCTACTCGCCATAAAATTGTCAACATTGCTATTGAGCTAACTGAATGTCGGATAGGAGGTAGTAGACCTTTAAACTTGGAAGTATATTCTAAACCAATTTCTAAGAATGAAATACACGAAATCGATGAGGAACTACGTCCTGATGATTTAAAAATTTCTTGGAATGTCGATGCTTATGGGTTTTTAGAGGATAAATACGCTAGGCAATACAATGTGGGCTTAATCTCAATACTTATAGTGAGCGATTTTCAACATGATATTTCCCGTACTAATTTTGTTAAGAACATAGTAGAAGAGGCTGACATGTTGAGGAGAGAATTTATCGAAGTTATAGTCGAGCCCATAAACTTAAGTTACGTTAAAGACGACAAAGCAAAGGGAGCTCTTCAACTCTTATCAGAGAAGCAGAAGTTATTACTAGGAGCAAAAAATAAACTAACTGAAGCTAAGACGGCAACTGATTTTAGAGGGATAATCGATGAAGTAAGAAGAACGGTTGAAGGACTCGAGTTAAAGGAGCCATACGAAGAAATTTATAGAAAACTTTCTATTGAATCTAGCGATGCCGAGGCGATAGATGAAGCGTCAGAAGAAATGGTTGAAGCTGTAAATATGGGCCTTACTGCAACCTACAAGTATGCATCCAGATTTGGAATTCATACAAAAACGTGGAAAAGCGGGAGATTATACACGCCAATTCCCACTATAACAGAAGCTGAATTTGCCGTCCAAGAAGCACTAGTCAAGCTTAATTACTTAATAAGGTTGCTAAATACTTATGCAATACGTACCTAGTTACATCGTTACCAATCCTTACACAAACATATGCAAATAGCCTCTTTATCTAACAAAGTTAATTCATATTCCTAAAATTAGATTTTTATGTCAAACATTAACTATTTCTCAAAAGTCAATTTCAGAGGGAATGGAAGAATTTTTGGCATCAAAAGAGAAGATAGACGATATCACATGTATATTATTGGCAAGACGGGTATGGGTAAGACTACCTTGCTTTTGAATATGATCTTAAATGATATTTATGGCAACGAGGGATTGTGCTTTATTGATCCCCATGGTGATGCTGTTGAGACACTACTTGATTACATTCCAAGCTCAAGAATAGATGATGTCATATATTTCAATCCTGCTGATTTAGATTATCCAATTGCCTTGAATGTTTTAGAAAGAGTAGAACCTGAGAGAAGGCATCTTTTAGTCTCTGGGTTGATTTCGATTTTTAGAAAGCTTTACTCTGAATTCTGGCATCATAGACAAGAGCATATCTTGAGAAACACAATCTTAGCCTTGCTTGATTATCCAGAAAAGAAAACGCTGCTTGATATTTATAGAATGCTTTCTGATTGGAGATATAGAAAGAAAATAGTTGAGAGGGTAAAAGACCCGATAGTGAAGTTGTTTTGGAAGAATGAATTCAACAAATACTTGTATCAATTCAAAGGAGAGGCTTTAGCACCTATTCAAAATAAATTAGGAGCTTTCTTATCCACTCCTTTAATTCGCAATATTGTAGCTCAAGTTGAAAACAAAATTGATTCCAGATGGGTTATGGATGAAGGAAAGATTTTACTTTGTAATTTGGCAAAAGGAAGAATAGGAGAAGACAACTCTTCTTTTCTCGGCTCTTTAATTATTACAAAAATTCAGCTTTCAGCAATATCGAGAATTGACATTCCTGAAGAAAAAAGAAAGGATTTTTACCTATTTGTGGATGAATTTCAAAACTTTGTAAGCACAGAGACTTTTGAGGATATTCTCTCAGAAGCTAGAAAATATAGGCTCTGTTTAATCTTAGCCAATCAATACATTGGTCAATTGAATGAAGATTTAAGAAAAGCGATATTTGGGAATGTAGCTAGCGTCATAGCCTTCCCAGTAGGAGCTGAGAATGGTGAATTTTTGGAAAAAGAATTTTATCCTGAGTTCAAACGTGAGAACTTAATAAAACACGACAAATATCACATTTACCTAAAGCTTGCCATAGATGGAAGAACCTCTCAGCCCTTCTCTGCTCGAACCTTATCCCCTTTTTATAATTTCAAGAAACAAGAAAATATGAATAGAATAATTGAAGTCTCGAGGCTTCATTACTCAAATAAAAGGGAAGAAATTGAAGAGGAAATTGAGAAAATTGAAGTAAATGAGTCCCAATCTTAACCCATAAATATTTTGGGCAATTTGATGAAAAGCTAAGAAAGGCAATATTCGGAAATATAGGCACAATCATTTGCTTTAAGGTTGGAATAGAAGACGCAGAAATCCTCGAAAAGGGATTCTACCCAGAATCCAAAAAAGAAGACTTGATTAACTTAGAAAAATACAAGAATCTATCTAAAAATGGCGATTGATGGAAAAATATCAAAACCATTCTCTGCTCAAACTTTACCCTCCACTTTCCAAAGGTCAGAGAATAAAAGAAGGAACGGTTGAAATCTCAAAACTAAGGTAGGAAAGCAAACAAGAAACGGAAAAAATAACGAAGTTAAATATTATTATGTTAGAGTATCAATGCGGACATCAGTTTTAATGGAGGATATGCTTTGCCATTTAAGTAAAAATAAAAGAGCCTCGATAAATCTCGATTGATTTTGAGAAATCGAGGCCTTTAATGAATTCCTGAAAGATCATCAAGGCAATTACCCCCGGAGCCTGGTCGGGGCAAGCTTCCGGTGCCAGTTTAGATAGACCCTTGAGGTAACCCTCTCACTTCCAGTCTCCTCACCATCCAAGAGGAAAAAATTTTTCCTCAGTAATTGGGTATGATAGTGAGGAGAGGACTATCCTGAATCACTTCAGAAGAATCTTCTTCTTACTATCTTTGTTTGTTGTCGAAGAAACTTTCCATTTTTTCCTATATTCATTATAAGATTTTGAAAGTATTTGTCAAGACCTTGTACTAGAATGGTACATAAGTAACACTTTTAGAAACAGATATTGGAAATTAATCGGGGGAATGTATACCTTCATCTACAATAACGCTCTAACCTAGATGTTTGCCCTTCTAAGAAGCTCCATGCGATTCACTACCTTTGACTTTGAAACCTAAGAAATATTGCATTTCAAGGTTATTTAACTTCTTTTCAAGTTCAGACCACTTACTTTGATGCCGCGCCCATCCTTGTGCTTTTCTTAAACCTGTGTATGTTACCTCTATTCCTACCTTGTTCTCAAGATTTGCAAGCTCACTTAATATATGTGAGGTGAGTTCTTCTGATGAAGACTCTGCGCCCAAAATCCACAATTGTTTCGTAACATACGTGGTAACATCTGGATGCTTCTGTATGCACGCCTCACCAACTTCTCGTAAGAAAGCAGTTCCCTTTTTTGCCGCAGCAAGCAGTGGTGGCCTTTCAGCGGCTTTTGAAGCCACAATTTTTAGCGCGAAAATCGCTTTCCCTGCCCAGTCTTCATTAATGTCTACTGCTTTCTTGGCAATTTGACCCAAGAAGAAAGTAGCACTTTCAGCCGATTTTGGTAATTCTGACTCGGCTGCTTTTCTCCCAAGTGCAAAGAGCGATCTGAGACTAAGCAGAAACTCGCGCTCCTCCCAATTAAGTTCTATGCCCTTAAGAGCAACCACAAATAACGCTGATAGAACGTCGTATGTTTCACTCTCAAATTTTCTTTTCACAGCTTCCTCTCCTAGACCTCTCAGTTGATAAGCTGCTTTTTTTGCCACATTAGGCATATCCTCTACACTTTTTAGGAAAACTAGCCGTAAGCGAACGATCGCCTCTTTCCGGACCCCCGAGAGATTGCTTTCCATTGCTCTCGCGCCGACAAAATAAGTTGCACCAACAACTTGTAAAACAGTCCTGTCCCACTTTTTCTCTAGACTTATCTCCCCTATTTTGGTTAGGATTTCGAGAACTCTTTTTGCCCAGCCTAAGTCATCGGCTACCAACTCTTCACCTATCCGACCGAGCTCAAAAGCAACCTTTACTCCAATGATAGGATCGACTGCCAATGAGCACCCTACATCTCCAAACAAATTTAACATTTGTTCTGCAACCCCTGGTTCTTCTTTCTTATCACTTTTTTCGCTCTCTTCGTCCTTTTCGACCTTAAGAGACGAGGAAAAACTACTAGCAAAAATTACTATGTCTCGTAATGCCTCAATTGCCACATTCAAAATATCATAATGTTTATACTGATATGAACTCAGGAGTAAATCACGTATACCATAGACCTCTTGGGGTAACTTTTTTCCTCTTGTCTGCCTCAAGTACTTCTCTCCATCTCTTTTCAGATCCGCTAACAGCCTCTCCGGTTTGAGCCATTCTTTAAGGCAAAGGAAGTATGGAATTAAGAAAGATAAGCAAGCAACTGCCAATACTAGAGAAATGCATGCCCAAGTCAGGCGTGTGAACCCCAAGAATGTCTCTGAGCTTGCTAAAACTGTTAATGGAAGTAACGCACTAAAGACAAAAAGGAGCATATAAGCAAGTGTAGTACGCTTAAAGACTTGCCCTAACATACGCGGGCTATAACCAGAGGCAAGCTGGCCTGCCACCAAAACTATGGAGAAAACTACAGCTAAAACTGCTACTAATCCCTCCCAAATCGTATTGAGAAGATTGTTAACAGCGTATAGGTTAATAGCTAATATCCCAAAATAGAGGAAACAACCAATGACGATCGTCGGAAAAAGAGAGAAACAGAAATATTTTCGGCTTCTTATAAAGAACGCGGTTGCTCTCAACACCCTAACGATTAACTCTTTTGCTTGATTGGTCTTTGTGGTTATTCTCCGCCAAATGATCCATATTCTCTGCGAATCTGGATTAGGATTCATAGAGGGTAACCCCGGATTCTTACTGTTCACTATTCCTCTAGTTTCCAAATAGGTTTAAATGCCCTTCCACATTTAAACTCCATAATCGAGTGGGTATCTTTCTTCTCCTCATCCATTCGTCACTTCAAACCATTCCTTGAATTCATTTTTCTTTTGCTCATCAATACTTCCTATCTCTACCTTTAACAATTTATCTGGTTTTTCTTCCTTCAGCCTAAACATCGTCTTGAGGGCTACTTGAATCGCTTTCCTTTTTGCCGTCTCATCACTAGTTATAATGTAAAGAATATCTGAATAATCCAAGTTCTTCCTAATATTCTTCTCTACTTGCTCTTTTGGGGATCGATGCTCAATCTCAATCCTTAAAGTTTCACCATCTTTCTCTGCTACTAAATCGGTATAGCCTCTTTGGCTTTCGGTTAAATCTGTCTCTATTTCTTCTTCCTTTCTTACTTTGTAGCCTTCGGGCTCAAGCCAATCTTTGATTACTTCTAAGGCAACTGCTCTTGATAGTTTTCCTCCACCACCTAACTCATTTATCGCCCTATCTGATGGCATGCCAAATTTTTCTGCGAAAGCAATTTCTCCCCACTTAGAAAGCCAGTAACAAAAGCTTTTACCCCTCTTTGTAAACTCAACTAATCCTTTTCCTTCTGGTGGAAGTTTAGCCAATTCATAGAAAATCTTTTTGAATTCTGAATAGTGCCTTGTTGATGCTCCCATATCCTTTAATTTTTTGTTTCCCTCTTCAAAGATTTCTGAGGCATTGTAGTTTCCAATCCCTATAGCCCATAAAATTGCTTTTTCAAGAGGGGTCATTGTAGCAATTATTTCTTCTAAAGTTCTTGGCTTTTCCTCTTTCTCTGGAGCCTTTTCCTTTGCTTCTTTTAAGATTGGCTTTCTCTTCATTAAATACTTCTTTCCAAAAAGAGTATTTCTGAGAACTTCATCGTATTTGTTTTTCTCTATTTTAAACTCCTCGTAAGCTGTTAAAACATCGGCTGTTTGTAGTGGAAGAACTCCGCCTTCAATCTTATGCTTGGCATAGAAATGTCTGTTTGGTAATTGCTGAAGTTCTTGGAAATATTTCTCCCACTCCTCTGGATATGAGAACCAATCATAATCTGAAGAATTAGGAGAAAGCTTAACAGCTTTGACTTCCATTCCAGTTGTCTCAAAGGCTTCTTTTGCTAGAATCTCAGCATCTCTTCTTGAAACTCTGAAATAGCATTGAATTCCACAGTTGGTTAAGATAGAATCTTGTAAATCCTTTGGAAGCTGAGATAGGTTTTGATGAGCCATTATTAAGGATAAGCCGTATTTCCTTGCCTCGGATAAGGTGTCAATGAAGGTTTTTGTGGCGAAATTTTGAAACTCATCGATGTAAAGATAAAATGGAATCCTCTGCTCTTTTGGTATATCTGATCTCGAAAAGGCAGCCATCCTTATTTTCGTCATTAGAAGTGAACCTATTAAATCAGCATTCTCTTTCAACCTTCCTCTATCAAGTTTTATGAGTAAAATCTTTTTTGAATCCATTATCTCTCTTAGAGAGAAAGAGGATTTTTGAAATGAGAAGATTTCCCTTATTCTGTCATCTGATAAGAAGGCATTGACTTTGTTTAAGGTAGATTCTATCCACTCTTCTCTCGTTCTCGGCGCTAAGCTGTTGAACCTTTCAAAATATCTCTTTGTTATTGGATGTTGAACTCTTTCTAAGACATTTACTCTGAAATCTTCATCTATTAGAAATCTTGGCAAATCTGTTAAAGTAAGCTCAGCCTCAATTAAGGCAATAAGAGAATTTCTAAGCAGATCCTCCATCCTTGCACCCCAAGAATCAAACCAAATCTTTTTAAAGGCTTCAACAAGCTCGGCAGAAATTTCGGCACTTAAAGCTCCTTCAATCTTCTCTAAGGGATTAAAAGCAATGGTATATTCTTCATCAGTTGGATCGATGAGAACAACTCTTTCCTCTAACTCTTCTTTTGGTAAATCGAAAGCAAGATAAGCTTTAATCTCTTCTATTAAGTCTCCGTGAGGATCAATAACTCCAAAGCCATTTCTTTTCTTAACATCCTGCCTTATTAAAAACTCAAGAAACTTTGACTTCCCACTTCCAGAGGCTCCAACAATGTAGAGATGAGTTTTTCTATCAGCCTCCTTAATCTTTGCCATCTGTAACTCGTTTTTATTCTCAGAGTAATACCAACCTAAATCTAAAGCTTCTTCTTTTACTTCTGGAACCGGCTCTTCTATTTTCTCCTCTACTTGAGGCTCCTCTTTTTTCTTCCTTTTAAACAGTCTATCAAATAGCTTCATCAAGAAACTCCTAAGAAACCTTTAGACTTTCTATCAATTTTTGATGGATCTTGACCTAAATTCAGCATAATGTTCTCAACAGCTTTCAGAACACAGTGGTGGGCACAAGTAACGTAGGCTGTTAATTCCTCTTGATCAAAAAGATACACTGGAGTATAGACTATCTTCTCATGAGGCTTCTTAAAGAGTGCGTCGAGAAAGTGCGTTTCGCATACTAGATACCATGAGACGTTTAAGTTTTTACCATAATCCTTAGCTCCAACAAAAAATCTGTAATGATCCAAATAGTCGTTAGAAATCATCAGATAATTCCTACCCTTAGCTCTGGCACTTTCTGAAATAGCGCTCAAAAGTTTGAATCCACCAGGCGGATAGGCAGCGACCATCTCAGCCTTCACATTAGGCATTTTCTCTTCCTCAACTAGCTTCATTACTGAGTTGTAGAATTCTTCGCTCTTATCCTGAGCTTTCTCAATCAAAATAGACCAACTATCTAAAATCTTCTCCTCGCCCAGAGCAACCTTCTTTGACATCCACCTCTCCCTTTATAGTTTGTTTATTCTCCATATTTAATTATTCTCATTATTCTCTATTCTTTTATCTCCAGATAGATTTATATATTTGTATTACAAGCATTACAAATATGGGGAGGCAAATAGTGACCTCAATAAGGATAGATGAAGATGTGTTTAGAGAAGCTAAGAGTTTAGGCTTAAATGTCTCAAAAATAGCTGAGAATGCCTTAAAAGAGGCAATAAGGAGATTAAAAGGTGAGAATAAGAAATGTTAAGCAAGGCTGAAATTAAGTTCTTAAAGGGAGAAATTATAGAGCCTGAATATTCTTATGTCTTAATCCATAGAATTAAGAGGAAATTAAATGAATTTAAAGAGATTCTTCCTTTGCTTTCAAAAAGTCCTAAGACTGAGGCTTTTCTAATTGAATTCAGGGACTATCTCTCAAACCTTACGGAAAACTGTAAGATTCTTACAGAAAATAGTAAGATCAAAGAAAATATTCTCCATTCTCATTCGTCGGGAAGCTTAGCTTACGTGAAACAGCGGGCTCGCGGGGATTTGAACCCCGGACCTTCAGCTCCGGAGGCTGACGCCCTGATCCAGGCTAGGCGACGAGCCCCTAAATTCGATTAGGCTTAATGTGCATATTAATAAAATTAAAAAGTTACGAGTTTTTATTTCATATTGGTAATCAAATCGATAGGTGCTCATATGGACATAAAGGGGTTCGCCGTCGACGTGGATGGTACTATAACAGAGGATGGCGGAGTGATAAGCCTTGATGCTACCTATGCTCTACGCTGGTTGGAGAAGATGGGCTATAAAGTAATCTTGGTTAGTGGGAGGAGTGCATGGGAGGCTTTAGCTTTATCGATATACCTTGGGACAACAAAAGTCGTAGTAGGGGAGAATGGAGGAGTTGTTGCAACATCACCATTAGATATGACCTTGCTTGCAGATATTTCTCATAGCTTGATGGCTTACGATTACCTCTCAAAGAAAATTCTGAATATAAAGAAGAAACTGGTCTTCCCTCGCTTTACTGAAGTCGTATTGGAGAGAACCTTTGATCTTGATGAGGGGAGAAGAGTTCTTGATGAAAGTGGCATACCAGTTACCATTAATGATAGCAAATATGGCTATCATCTTACTCATAAAAGTGTGAATAAGGCAGTAGGTTTGAAGGTGGCAGTAAAGCATCTTGGTATTGATACTAGCCAGATAGTAGCCATTGGTGATAGTGAGATAGACATACCTATGTTCATGGTTTGTGGTTATAGCGTAGCATTAGGGAATGCACCTATTAGCCTAAAGGAAAAGGCAAACTTTTTCGTGAATGCAAGCATGGGCAATGGGCTTGTTGAAGCAGTTCAGCATGTTACTGAGAAATTTATGAAACTTAGATTGGATAGGGGTGATAAGAATTGAGTTTTAGAGAGTTCAAAGAGGATGTTAAAAGAAGAGTAGAGTTGGCTATAGGTGAAGCAGACTTCCCTATGATAGACTTTGAGCCTTTTGAGCCTCCAAGAATTGAGTTTGGCGATCTATCAGTAAACGTTGCCTTCATAATAGCCAAAAAGCTAGGTATTAATTCATTAGAAGTGGCAGAGGCTATAGGTGACAAGTTAAGAATACCAGAGGATTCTTTGATACTAGATTTTGAAGTCCATGAGCCTGGTTACATCAACTTTAAGGTAAGATACCCAGATTTGGCCTACAGATCAATTCTTGATGCCATTTCTAAAGAAGATTATGGCTCATTGAATATTGGGAAAGGGAAGAAGGTTTGTGTCGAGCATACCAGCGTAAACCCGAATAAGGCTTTGCATATAGGCCATGTAAGAAACTTAGTCCTTGGAGACTCTATTCATAGGATACTGAAGTTCACAGGGCATGATGTTCAGGTATTGAACTATATCGATGACTCAGGATTACAGATAGCAGATATAGTGGTTGGCTTCAAATATTTGGGCTTTCCTCTCGAGCCTCCCAAGGGTGAGAAGTTCGATCATTACTGTGGCGATGAAGTTTACGTGAAAGTGAACGAGTTATACGCTACAAAGCCTGAACTCATTATGAAGCAGAAAGAAGTATTGAAGGCTATAGAGGAAGGTAGCTTGGATATAGCAGATTTTGCCAAAGAGCTAACAAAAAATATAGTGAAAGAGCAACTTAAAACATGCTGGAGAATAGGGGCATACTATAATTGCCTCAACTTTGAATCTCATATAATAGAAAAAAAACTTTGGGATATATTGTTCAATCTTATGAAGGATAAGGGAATGGTACAGCTCATAAAAGAAGGAAAGCTTTCTGGATGCTGGGTCATCAAAATGGAAGGTGAAGAAGATGAAAAAGTTCTCAAGAGAAGCGATGGAACCTTGACATATATCGCTAAAGACATACCTTATGCTGCATGGAAGATAGGGTTGATAGAAGACCCTTTTCAATACGATATATTCACGAGACAGCCTAATGATAAAGATTTATGGTCTACAGCATCGGGAAAAGGTAGAGAAGAGCATCCTTCTTTTGGTAATTCAGATCTAGCTATAACTGTAATCGATGTTAGACAGAGCAGACTTCAAAGGATAATTTCATACGTTTTATCTCTTTTAGGGGAGAAATTAGAAAAGAAGTATTTGCATCTTGGCTATGAAGTAGTCTCGTTGAGCAAAAGAACTGCTGATGAGCTCGGTATTATGGTATATGGAAAAGAATTCATCCATATGTCTGGTCGAAAAGGAATTTATATGAATGCAGATGATGTTCTTGACGCTTTACATAAAAAAGCCTACAATGAGACGAAGAAGAGAAACCCAAAGGAGAGTGAAGAATGGCTTCATAATATAGCTGAGAAGGTAGCTTTGTCAGCCCTTCGCTTCGATCTTATAAAGCAGGATTTGGATAAGATGATAGTCTTTGATTTAAGTGAATCCTTAAACTTAGAGGGAGAGACTGGTCCATACGTTCAATATGCCCATGCAAGAGCATCGAGTATAATTCAAAAGGCTAGAGTAAAACCAAGAATCACTCTTGATAGCGCTTCTTCATTAAATCATCCTACAGAGCTAGAGCTAGTAAAAATGATATCAAAGTTTGATCTTTATGTCGAAGAAGCTGTGAAGAATCTCTCTCCTAAGACTCTTGCCAGATACGCTTATCAATTAGCAACAGATTTTAATGAATTTTATGAGAAGAACCCTGTATTACAAGAAAAGGATGAAATGAAGAGAGAAGCAAGGATGGCTTTGGTACAAGCTTTTAAAAATGTAGTAAAGACAGCCTTTAGCTTATTAGGGATAGAGACTCCTGAGAGGATATAATGGTAAGATAGATAGTAAATATTGGTTAGCTAGGCAGAAGACCTATGAGAAATATTGGCACCTTTAGAATATCCTCGAATATCCCTATATCTCTTTTCACGTTATCAAACTTCGGATCCTTAAAGGTCGTCGTTATATAAACCATAGCATCAATCTTGCCTTGATGTTTCCATAGGACGGCTCGAAGGAAGTCTCTATGCACTGCATCGATGAGACTAAATTCTATGGATGCCACGATTCGATCCTTGTAGGCATCCCAAGCCCAAGTTGTTTCTGGAACTATTTGCTTTTCGACTTCCCAACCTTTTTGCCGAAATCCTTCCTGTATTTCCCTATGATCGACTGACCGTGCTTTACGCACAATCTCTATGACTTCATAGAATAGTCCTTTCAGCTTTAAGATTTGCTCTGCCCCTCTATAATCGTAGGTTACAATGCTTACCATATTTATCCCGACCATTTTTTATGAGTATGTTTGGCTGTACTTTTCCATAACTTTATTTACCACATCTAGTCGGTATTTAGCGTGCTTCTTTGCCTCGCTGGCGTCATTTGGTAGATTACGTTCACCCAAAATAAAGCTAACTTTATCCTTTAGCTCTTTACAACTTTCATATGACCAACCCTTCGCCTCTTTAAAGAGTTTTCCATTCTTGTAGATCAGGTCCAAAAGAGTTTCAGATTCTAAATTCTCTTCTTGGGCAACGTCATCCTTGGTAGCGGATGCTTTGAGGATATATTTAAGGGCGGAGTAACATTTTTGCTCACAGGAATAGTACATATTAGATAAATAATCTTTCCAAGCTGAACTGAGAGCATCTTCAGCCTTACTTATAAATTCTTGAGATTCGATTGGATTCTCATCTGTAATGTTTCTTGCAATAAAGCGTTCAAAAGTTGGTTTATAATATCTTCCAAACATATGCAGAGGCATTACTGATTCGTCACTGATAGGCTCAAAAGGACTTTCCCTTTCAAGCAGGAAATCTCTGATTTGATTCCATTTAGCTTCAGCAAGTCTCTTCCTTTCAGGATCAACGATTACCTTGTCCAATAACTCACCTATCCAGACGATTCGATCCAGATACCTAGGCTCTATGATGGATCTGATCAACTCCGCATCATCCTTATTCATAAACAAGACTCGGTGCTCCAGCCGAAAATCTAAGTGCCATAGCACATCCTTAAGTCTTGATTCGTTTTCAAATGACTTCACGAGACGACTTGTGTGAAAGAATGCATTTTCGATGCTAGAACGTTTTGAAATGTCCTTCTCGTCGGGATACAATTTCTTAAACAAATCCTCAATCTGGTTTCTTCGACTGCGCGCCACCCTTTCAAACTCCTCCTCATCAAACGTGGTCATCGCAATTGAATCTAACCAACTAGAATTCTCAAGATTTGCGTACGCCCAACCCATTCCTATACATTCCTCTCCCTTATCGTACCCAACAACCTTAACCTTCAAGGCTTCAGGCTCACTGTTACTCTCACAGATTTTGATGAACCATTGATGCCACTCAGGTAGCCCGATACCTTTGATCATTAACCAACGATTGCGTTCTTGTTCTTCCTCGGTCAATCTGAAGTCGTTGTATCCCTCTTCAGTTGGCGGGACGATAACCCATGCTAATATTTCCAACCAGTCTTTCGGTTCTAGCTCATATTGTCCATACATAGATTCGACGATTCTACTCATTTTGCGTTCATGCTCCTCATCGGGTCTGAGCCTCCAGAAGTCATGGTTCAGGTAACCAAATGGCTGAGCCCAAAATAACGCGAAGTTAATGAACAGAGGTAAGATAACCCTATTCTTCATTTCCACGAGCATCTTCTCGAACATATATCCTTCACTAGGAGACAGATCGCGCCTTTGGTATGAGTAGTCGTCGAACTTACCAAAAAGGAACACTCTAAATTCCTCTGACTTAGACATAAATCGTATGAGCTTAATGCTACTAAAAAGTCTTTTTATCAAATGAGAATGTTAATTAAACTATAAGAACTGTTAATATAATGATGATCAATAGGCTATCTTGATGATATTTAGATTAGTGTGCATAGGTTGCAAGTCTGAGTATAGTTTAGACGAGATGGTCTATCATTGTAGAAAATGCAACGATTTGCTCGAGGTTCAAACGAATTTAGAGGAAATAAAGAAATCTATCAATAAAAGGGTCTTGGCTTCAAGACCTCTCTCAGTCTGGAAGTATGCTGAGCTTATCCCTGTGTTTGATGAAAATAAGATAGTAACCATAAAAGAGGGAGGGACTAAATTGTATAAATGTGAAAAACTAGCAGAGGAGCTTAGAGTCAAGAGATTGTATGTGAAGAACGAAGGGGAGAACCCAACAGGATCCTTTAAGGATAGAGGCATGACTGTAGGCGTTACAAAGGCTAGAGAATTTTATGTGAAAGAAGTTGCATGTGCATCAACTGGGAATACTGCAGCATCTTTATCTGCTTACGCTACAAAAGCTGGGTTAAAATGCATAATATTGATTCCACATGGTGCAATTGCAATAGGAAAGTTAGCCCAATCTATAGTATATGGTGCTAAAGTAATTGCTATAAAGGGAAATTTTGATGAAGCATTGTCCATGGTTATAGAGGCTAGCAAGAGTCTTGGGCTATATTTACTTAATTCCATAAATCCATTTCGAATAGAAGGTCAAAAGACAGCAGCCTTTGAAGTTTGTGAGCAACTTGATTTCCATGCACCTGATAAGCTAATAATCCCTGTGGGCAATGCAGCAAATATAGCAGCCTATTGGAAGGGCTTCAAAGAATTTTATGAATTAGATTTGATCAAGAATTTACCAGAAATGACAGGGATTCAGGCATCTGGTGCAAGCCCTATAGTTCAAGCGATAAAGAAAGGGAGAGATAGCATAAAGCCTGTAAAGAATCCAAGCACAGTTGCCACTGCTATAAGAATTGGCAGACCTGCAAGCTGGAAGAAGGCTATGATGGCTATAAGAGAATCTAAAGGCATAGCCGAGACTGTAACAGATGAAGAAATACTGTCTGCTCAAAGATTATTGGCAAGAAAAGAAGGATTGTTTGTAGAGCCTGCCAGTGCTTCTAGCATAGCAGGTCTTAAGAAATTGATCGAATTAGGTTCAATTGATAGAGATGAGGAGATAGTCTGTATCGCTACTGGTCATGGCTTGAAGGATCCTGATAGCGCCATAAAATTCTATCAAGAGCCTATAGTGATAGAGCCTGAATTTAAAATGCTAAAAGAAGTTATCGAGGGTTAATTTTATTATCATCAAATATTAGCCTTCAGAAAAGATAATGCTTCATCAATTCTTATCTGTATCTCAGTCCCATTAATCATATTCTTTACAACTATTCTCTTTTGTGCATACTCTCTTGGTGCTAATATCAATACGTATTTTGCATTCAAAGATGAAGCAACTTCCATCTGCTTTTTCAAGCTCTTTCCTGATAGATCGAATTCAGCCCTTATCCCATTCTTCCTTAATTCTGATGCCAATTGAGTAGCCTGTTTTATGAAATCTTTGTTTGTATATGCAACATAGATCAATGCTAACTCTTCACTTTTGACCTTGCCCATCTTAGATAGTGCAAGGGCTATCCTTTCAACACCCCCTGCAACGCCTGTTGCTGCTAGATCAGGTCTGCCAAAAATTGCAGGTAAGCTATCGAATCTACCTCCCCCTGCCAAGGCTCCAATATCACTATTCTCCTCATCAAATACTTCGAAGACTATACCATCATAATAATCCAATCCTCTAACTATTCCCATGCCCAAAAGAATGTTCTTCATGCCCCTTGCATCAAGAGAATCTGTCAAGCTTATTAAATCGTCAAGACTTTGAAGCCCTTTTTCTCTTAATGCATTTATAACATCGTAAGGCTTACCTCTTAAATTGCCAAATTCTATGATTTTATTCATGATATTTTCATCTATGCCTT
>Ga0315314_1000445_pt1 | contig 45994 bp, 46 predicted proteins | sample TDP9_MG_FD_203631 | JGI IMG/M metagenome (GOLD analysis project Ga0315314, IMG submission 203631) | Freshwater sediment microbial communities from Lake Towuti, South Sulawesi, Indonesia - TDP9 | ecosystem: Environmental > Aquatic > Freshwater > Lake > Sediment | place: Indonesia: South Sulawesi... | reverse complement strand
CGATGGTTGGGGTTCCAATCTCTTGCAGCTCGTATTTTGCTCTCACAGCCGGCTTGTTCAGGTTCAAGACTCGTCTCAAGTCGATTGGCGTGCCGATGAGAACAACGTCGCAGGGCGTCTTGTTAATGGTTTCTTCAAGCTCACGTATCTGCTCCTTGCCGTAGCCCAAGGCGGGAAGGAGCGCCCCCAAGTGCCCATACTTCTTGTAAGCCTCTACTATGGAGCCCACAGCGTAAGGACGTGGGTCAACGATTTCACCAGCACCCCACCTCTCAGCGGCGATTGTGCCAGCGCCGTAAGCCATGTTGCCGTGGGTTAGAGTAGGACCGTCTTCCACGACCAGAACCTTTTTTCCGTTGATGAGCTTGGAGTTGTCTACCGTTATTGGAGACGCAGCTTCGACAATTGTTGCGTCGGGATTCAACTCTCTCACGTTGTTTCTAACAGTGGCCACGTTTGTTGGGTTAGCCGTGTCAACCTTGTTTATAATGACGACGTCTGCCATCCTCACGTTCGTTTCGCCTGGGTGATAAGTTACCTCGTGTCCAGGTCTGTGCGAGTCAGCTACGACAATGTGCATGTCAGTCTTGTAGAAGGGGATGTCGTTGTTGCCGCCGTCCCAAACTATGATGTCAGCTTCCCTCTCCGCTTCACGCAGGATTTTCTCGTAGTCGACGCCAGCGTAGACTATGATTCCATTGTCGATGTGAGGCTCGTACTCCTCACGCTCCTCGATCGTGCAGTCGTGTTTGTCGAGGTCCTCATAAGAAGCAAAGCGTTGGCACACCTGCTTGGTCAAGTCGCCGTAGGGCATCGGATGTCGAATCACGACGACTCGGAAGCCTAATTTTTTGAGGGTTCGAGCAACCTTCCGTGATGTCTGGCTTTTTCCCGAGCCAGTTCGCACCGCACACACAGAGACAACAGGCACCTCAGCCTTCAACATCGTAGTCGAGGGACCCATGAGTCGGTAGTCAGCTCCGTTGGCCAAAGCTATTGAAGCCTTGTGCATAACGTATTCGTGGGAAACATCGCTGTAGGCGAAGACAACCTCCTCAACCCCATGCTTCCTAATCAACTCTGGAAGGTCCTCCTCCGGACGAATGGGCACGCCTTTCGGATAGTTGGAACCTGCCAGTTCTGGTGGATAAGCTCGTTTTTCAATTCCAGGTATCTGTGTAGCCGTGAAAGCCACGACTTCGTACTGCGGGTTGTTTCTGTAGAAGACGTTGAAATTGTGGAAGTCTCTCCCCGCTGCGCCCATTATGACAACCTTGGTTTTCTCCATTTGACAAGAGTCTCCCAAAGGTAAGTTTGAGTCATATGCAGTGTCCGTTCATATAAGCGTTAACCACAGCAGAAAATGAGATTTTCACGACATCTTGAGATAACATTGTTCTTGAAAGAAACAAGGAGGTAACGGGGTTAGGGACCATATGCTCCTTTATGGCGTGATCAGATTCGATGCATTTACTGGTATCGATACGCGTACTCGTGCTGCCAGTTCATCGGTCCAATGCTTGTTTGATTCTGAGCGCATTCTTGAAGGTGTAGACGCGTTCTGGTTTGGTCTTGGCTGCAGTCACATAGGCAGTCGCAGTCTCTGGTTCGGAGACGGTCAATGTCCTAGTCCATATCCATATCTCTGTCACGAGTCTGGTCTGTTGTGCCGTTCATGTAGGCTAACGTTGGCGCGATGTAGATGGCTGATGCAACGAAGCCCAGTATCAACACAGCCGCAAGGGCGGCTTTCATTTTTCCATTCATGTTTTTTCACCTGGCATTTATTCGTCAAAAAAGACCATGGTTTGCATGGGATTTAGACGTTCGGTGTAACAAAACGTGTCAAAAAGTGTAACAGCTTTTAAGATGAACCGATTTAGAATGAAAGCTGTGCATGAAACATGCGGGTTCGGGTCAAGACACTGGCTTACCTTGTTCTAATCTCGATTATCGCTGCAGCCCTAGCATATCTTGCGTTATATTTTCTCGTTCCTAGGGAATCACCTGGGATGGGACGTGGGATGGGACCACAACTCTACGTTTGGGTTCCCATTGTTATAGCGCCATTAACCTTCGTTGCTGGACTACTAGCTTACGTGACACTGTTCCCAGAGATTGAACAGAAGCTTCAAAGCGAGTCGGCTTTGCCCAGAGAGCAACGGTCCCTTGAGGCTGTCCTGCGAGTTTTGAAGGACGATGAAAAGAAAGTAGTCGAAATACTAATGAACGCTCAAGGAACCATGCTGCAGAGCGACATTGCGAGAAAAACTGGGTTCTCAAGAGTCAAGACGCACAGAATACTGCACAGACTTGCGACCAGAGGGATCGTGACAGCCAAAAAAACACTACAACACATACCAGATAAGCCTAGCTGACTGGCTGCTATAAAATCTTGGAAACAGACTTGTCGATTATGTGGTAGCTTAAGTCAAGGTAGAAGGTCACTATACTTCAGCGCAAACGTACTTGGTTTTTTGAAGCTCCAGTGGACATCCGCCACCACAGATCTGCAGTTGCGGACAGTCTTTGCACCTTGGCTCAGCGAATTCTCTCTTTCTTATGCTCACAGCCAATGGGTGGTTCCAGATTTCTTGCCATTCGTCTTTCAGGATGTTGCCCAGGCTCTCAAAGTAGCTCTGACATGGGTACACATCGCCGTTTGGTCCAACGCACAGGTTAATCAAAGCCGCAGTGCACGATTTGACGCCTAAACCCAGGCTGACTGGGTCAAAGCGGCAGTATTGAGTTGGAGTGTACCACAGAAACTTTAAGCCGAGTTGATTGGCTTTGTCATGTACTTTGGGCAATAGGTCCTTCAGCGTCTCAACCGATACAACAAATGCGTTGCTTATCTCTTTGGCTTTCCCAGAGTAGATGAGGCTATTGCACCCAAAGCCCGCAACTCCGAGGTCTTTTATGAAGTCAACCGTCTCCAGAAAATCCAAGGCGTTGTTTTTGCTCAATGTTGTATTCGTTGTGACGTAGATATGGGTAGAAACGGCGTTTTTGATGCCCGCCACGGTTTCTTTCCAGCTTCCCTTGGTTCCAGTCATCAAATCGTGGATATCCGCTCTGTGCGACTCAAGGGTGACTTGGACAAAGTCTAAGCCAACCTTTTCAAGAGTCTTCACGTAGTCCTGGTCTTTCAGTCTTCTGCCGTTTGTAACTAATCCCGTTACTATTCCCTTGTTCTGTGCGTATTGCAGCAGTTCGGGTAGGTCGTCGCGGAGAGTGGGTTCGCCTCCAGTGAACGTGAGTATAAACACGCCGATTTGATGAAGGCGGTCGATGACTTTTTTCCATTGTTCAGTTGTCAGCTCATCGATCGTGTGGGGTCCTCCGGCGTAGCAGTGGACACAGTTGTTTTGGCATCTGAAGGTTAGAGCCAAGTCCATGCGAAGCGGCGCTGAAAACTCTTGCGTGAAGGGTTCAACGCTCTTGACATCAAGAAAGGAAATTGGGCAAACTTCCTCAGTCTGCGCTAGTGTGCTCACCGTGTAGATGAGTTTTTTGTGAACTTTCTCAGCTGTCTTCTGACCCACGCGATACATGCGCCGAATCTGCTTAACAGCGTCATCCTCGGGCATTCCTTGCATGAAAAAGTAGGCATGCGCGGTCGCAGTCTCGTTCAGGTACAGGACGGTATTGGCGTTGATGACCAAGAGTCCTTGCCCATCAGGCTCAACACGAAGTTGAAGAGCTAAACCCGCAAACTTGCCCTTTCCCCTGTATGTGTAACGCCCTCTGGGAATCTTGGGCGCACGAAAGACCTTACGCAAAAAACTCATGCTGCTCGTCCTCCTCGGTTCTTAACCGACTCCTCCGCCAGCACAGGCGCAAGCGCAAGAAACGCAGGCACATGCACACGCGCAGGCTGCACACGCACAGACGCAGCTTGCACCGTGGTGGGCGGGGCTGCTTGAAGCCTTCGAGGCCGCTGGCGCAGTGAGTATGGTATTCGCGAATTTCTCGACGTTAGTTACAATATTGTTGGATGTTTTTTCGACTGCGGTCGCGATGTTGTTTGCGAAGTCGGCACCTGGAATCGTCGGCGGCTTTGTTGCTTGAGCTGGATTTTCAATGTTTGGTTTGTATGTTGCGTGGGGATGATAATGTTGATAGCCGTACCAGTACCACAGCCATAAGGGGCTTGGCTCAAACGCTCTGTTGCTGAACACTGTTTGGGTGCGTGCTCTGTAGTTGGGATCGAGGAAGAGCCACAGCAGTTGTTCATCGTACGCTTTTGAAGCTAACTCGGGTGCTCCAGCCTGCTCCACTTGTTCCCATGCCTTGGCAACGATTTTTCTGTAGTAGTCGATTGTGTCCCGTCTGCAGTAGCCTCGCAGTTTTTCTTCCACAGTGTGTCTCAGAGATATTACTGTCTGCGCCAGCTTCTCTTCGTCAAGGCTGCCGTCCCATTTTATCGCATGAAGAAAGTCGATTTCAAAGTATCTGAGTTGCCCGCTCAGCGTGTAATCGGTCTTGTTTTGAAACTGTGGCATTATCCTCAACTTGAACGGAGTTGTAGACTCTATCCACACGGCTCTCTTCTGCAAAAGACCGTACAGCGTTTCTGTCACTATCATTGTGGGTTTCATGTCGAGGAGGTAGGAGGCTTCAACTGCGGTCAAGCCACGCCTTACCCCGAGCGTTTCAATGCTTATCCTCGGGATTAGATATTTGTGCTTACGAACATAGATGACGGCGCCAACTAAACCAATGGTAACGCTGGTGGTCAAAATATACAGTCCATATTTCTGGAAAAAAGCGACAATGCCAGTGGGCAGTTTCACGTAACTCTGCACATACCTTGCTGGAAAAGAAACCCCAAAGGTGTATCTCTGATTCGGCGAGAGATTCCCCCTTTGCCAAAAAATCGATAACTGACCATTCTCAGGGACGGTGCCATTCCAAAGCTCCTGAGTTGTCCTTACCTCACTCGCCGTGACCCCAGGCGGTAAGACAATCTGCACTTGAAGGTCGAGTACAACTGCGTCTTGCCACCAAGTCGGGGTGAACTGCATGCCCACGTTGCCCGGATATATTGGGTCCTCATATACCATGCTGGCAACGTTCGTCGTCAGATTGAACCTTACTGTCTGCCCCGCTCTCAAAGGCGAGAATAGATTAACCTGAACCTTGTAGTCGCTCCCAGAACTCGCATCTGATGTCTCTAATGTGCGACCATACTGGTCCACAGCAACGCCTATCGTGAAATCACCTTGGGGCTGACCAACAAACACGCGGTCGATGTCGGGTCCAGAATCAAGCGTTATGCTAATGTCGTAAAGCAAATCAATCGAGCCGTTTTGAGGGTTTATCCATATCTTTGCCCATTCGTGGTTAAGGTGATATTGCCTTTGCTGGGCAACTGCCATGCTTACAAATGACATCAAAATAAATGCTGCAAAAAATCCTATTAGCAGAGGATGGATTTTTACCATTTTGGCTCCTCGGTTACCTCGAAGGTGTGCCCGCAGTAGGGACATGTTGCATACGGTACGCCGGACACGATTTTGATTTGATTAGCATCCACCGAAGCCGAACAGTTTGAGCATCTGAGCGCTGCCGTCTTCATCTCTCCGGACAGTTCCAGCCTTTGAACTACTGTCTTCGGTTTCTTAGTTATGAAGTAGGCAATCCCAAAACTCACAACAAACATCATAGCCGCAACAACAAGTCTTGTAGCCTTCAATTCAGCAGGGATATTGGCACCAGTAGACCAAGCGAATATGATACCGAAGAACAAGAGAACAGCAATCGCAGCCGCGCCTAAAGCCGTTTTGAGGTTCACGGATACGGTTGTTGCAACTCCTGGTAATTCAACCTTACCCCATCAGAAAAGGAAGTTTGCCCGGCAAAAATCAGCACGTTATTCTTTGTCTTTTATGTCAAGAGCTTCAGCGATTATGGCCAGTTCCTTCCACCCCAGTGGTCTGTTGGTTGCTTTAATGACTAAGCGTTCTCTCCATCCACAGTCGAGGCACTCAAATTTCACAGGCGTGATAGCCATGTGACCTGACATGTCGCCCGCCATCGAGCCGACTCTTCGGACCTTTGCGCTCTTGCATCTGGGACAAATCTGGACGTCAACGTATTTTCCCTCTTTCCTGAGTTCTTCTAAAACCGCCATCATCTCGGGAAACGTTTCACTCAGAATCTCCTCCTGCTTGAGCAGGGCGAGTTGGCGTTTACGCTTCTTCTTTTTTGGCTGTTCCTCGCTCAACACCGAGCCCTTCCATAAGAAGCAGAATCATTAACCTGCATGAAAAGCTTGTTGTCAAGTTGAAAAAAGAGAGGAGGGGGTTTTCAAAAGTCTGGGGCCAAGACTACCCTTTTCATCATTTTTGTTGTGTGCGCTTCCTCAAACACTTCCCTAATCCTGCTCATCGGTCTCGTCTCGGTGAACGGTCTAATCTGTATTTTCTGGTTCAGCACCATCTCCAACACCCTCGGATAATACTTGGGCAGACAACCCCAAGTGCCGATGATTTCCGCGTCGAAAGCCATCAACCTTGAAATGCTGAACTCGTTCTTCTGCATGCCGAAACCGATGACAATGAGCTTTCCAACGAAAGACAAGAGATTAAGCGCTATCGCCTGTCCCGCTCCTGTTCCCGTGACCTCGAAGACTGCCCACCCGTAATTGCTCGGCAGACCCTTAGCCTTGCAGAGCTCTCGAAATTCGTTGCGGACATCGTTCTCGTTCTTTCCTGCCGAGTTTATCACGTAGTCGGCGCCGTACTTCAAGGCTCTCTCAAGCTTCTCAGGGTCACGGGCAATGCCCACAACGGTCTTAGCCCCAAAAGCCTTCGCCATCTGAGCCACGTAGTTGCCCACCCCACCTGTAACGCCGACCACAATCACGTTGTCTCCTGGCTTCAACCCAGCTCGCACGCATGCCTGATATGGCGTGGTCACGGCGTCAGCGATTACGGCCAACTCCGCCAGTTGAAAGCCTCCGCGGTTTTTGACCAAGCACAGGTCTTCGGCAGGAACAGGAATGTGGCTGGAGAAACCACCGTAGATGCCAAGGCTGTTTCCAGGCATCTTCTGAGCCAAGCAGCGGTTTCCTCTCCCAGAGGCGCAGATGTCACACTTGTTGCAGGGTATAACCGCGGGTACAATGACCTCTCTGCCCAAGAGGCGGCTGTCACCAGCTACTACGGTGCCGCTTATTTCGTGACCCAGCGTGAGCGGAGGCTTTGTGACAGTTGGTACTCCGTCATAGTAGTATCCCAAGTCTGTGTGGCAGACGCCGCAGCCTGCAATTTCCACGAGAGCCTCGTTTGGTTGAAGAGGTGGAACTGGAATCTCGACCTTTTCCAGTCGACCCTCGGTCACTTCGCCCGTTTTTGGGTCTTTTATCCAGGGACGTGTCATCTGCCACGTTGAGATTTTGTTTGGTATTTTGCTCATGTTTCTCGCCTTTGCACAGTTGACTTTCGTCTATTTTGTCTGTTGTTCTTTGGGCCTGGGCAAGACTTCAGAGTACATTTCGTCTTCAGCAAGTTTGCCCTGAGCGATGAGCTGTCTAAGCTTTATGAAGTCGATTGTGTCTCGACCCGTGATTTTTCTCGTGTCGAATGCTTGAAACCCGAGGAAAGCCTCGTAGTTCATGTTGGCTGCCAGCCAGTGTCGGTTGTAGTTTTTGGCGTGGTCCCAGAAGAACTTCTTCTTCGCCCGAACGCCGTCTATCGCCTTTATGAGACAACCTGGAAACAGGTTGGCGAACAGCCAGACTACTTTGTTTACTTCTTGGTCGAGAAGCTCGAGACTGATTTTATTTTGCTCTCGAGCCGTTCGGATGTAAGCCATAGCTTTGTCGTATTCTTCTCCCGTCTTGAACTCGCCGTAGACAATCTCGCCGTCGTCCACGTACTTGTCAATCACCACTGAAGGGTTGCGGACCCACTTGCCTCCTTCGTTGATGACTGGAACAGCCTTGTTTATCAAGCCCAGTCGTTTCATCTTGTAGGCGCTCCAAAGCTCGCACGAAACGCAGTTCCAGAGGGCGTCTTCCATGCTCAAGTACCAAGGCAGAAAGTCCGTAGAGCCTCCGTCTGGTGAAGAGCCGTGTCTCGGACCCGCCTGCCCAAAGATGGCAAGGTCTGAGGCTATTGAGACATCGCATGCCATGCCTATTTCTTGTCCACCCGCCACGCGCATGCCGTTTACACGGTTGATAACGGGCTTTTTACACATGAGTATGGAATCTACCATGTGGTTGAAGAGTTCCATGTACTCGCCGTATTCGTTTGGTCTCTTACTGTAGTACTCAGCGTATTCCTTGGTGTTGCCTCCCGTGCAGAACGCACTGTTTCCCTCGCCCGTGAAGACAACCGCCACAACGCTTCGGTCAAGTGAGGCGTTTTCAAAACCAGCTATGACGCCCTTCACCATCTCGGTTGTGTATGAATTGTACTGTTGCTGGTTGTTCAAGACAATCCAAGACGTGAACAAGTCGTCGATTGGCTTTCCCTGAGGGTCTGTCAGGGGTCGCTTCTCGTAGATTACGCCCGGAGCCTGCTTGCTCCAGTGCGTGTCACTGTGCAACGCGTGGTCTTTGAGTTCGTGGTCTCTGGGTAACCAGTTTAATCCCATAATCATCTCTCCTTCTTGCGCACTGTTGTTTAGAAATTTAGGCTTATAGCGTTTGATGTTCTTATATGAGTTTCTTCTCGAAATGGAATTGTCCTCACTTAAAGAGTGGACTAGACAGAGAGAAAACTTAGCTCTTGCTGCACAAGTTTTATAAACGTTGAATGTGAGCATGGGTAAACAAAATTTCGGTGAACATCATGGATAGGAAATTGATTTCTGCGGTTATTATCGGAGTCGTTCTCTTTTCCATTGGAGTTGCCTTACAAGTGTTTGCAGGTCAGGAAGGCTTGCGAATAATTCTTTCCTTTATCATACCTTTCATCGTCGGAGTCGTTGCTGTGGGTATTAAGAGAGGGTTTGTACTTGGCTTTGTGCTTTCATTCGTCTTCGCCATAGTTGGGCTTTTCATTGTTTCACCTGAATCCGTCCGTGCCATGCAAGACCTCAACGTGGCAGCGGCTGTTCTCATAATGTTTTTATTATTTTCAGTAATCGCCGGAGTTTTAGGCGCTGTTGGTGGGTTGATAGGCGGAAGAGTCTTCAGAAAATAGCTCTAAAGGAAAGCATTAATTCAGCCCTGCACAATGATTTTTATTCTGAAAGCAACCCTGCCGCTGGTTTGCGTGAGATGTCTGCGAAAGAAGATGTTCTCGAAGAGTTCGAGCAGATCGTTGGGAAGACCAACGTTCTCACGGACCCTGAAGACCTATTCGTTTACTCGCTTGAACACTTTTTCAGAGATCGGCAACATCGGCAGTTGGACATCGTTGTACGAGCAACTTCACGTGAACAAATGGATAGAGCAGCAGAACTTGCTAAAAGAGAAAGTCTGCGTCCAATTCGGAGACAAAGCACCGAAGGAGACGAAAAACCTCTACCTAATAAAAGCCTAGTGGTTCTGCTCGACGACGTGATTTCACCTGAGCTAACCGCTTTTCACGCACAAAATGAAGCGCAGAAGAAAAACGCTGAAAAAGAACTCTATGGGGCAGGACACGGCACTCTTCGCAACCTTGCCCTGGCCCTGAAATCTTTCTTTTCTAGTTTGCCCTCTCACAAGTGTCTCGAGTGTCGGGTCTGCAGCGGTTACTGCACCGTGTCGCCTTCTTTCAACGGTATTGAAACATGGTCCTCGAAGGGCAGAACGATATTGACCCAGGCGCTGTCTAGCAGCACATTTAAGGCTTCTCCCAAGGTCGTCGACGTTCTCTACACCTGCAGCCTATGTGGACTCTGTTTTGCAGAGTGCTTCGAAGGAACACAAATCAGAAAGGCGATAATGACTGCTCGCCACAGTATTGCAAAGGTAAAGCGCACGCCCGAATTGTTTACAGCGACAGCCAGAAACATCTTCGAGGCTGGAGACCCAAGCGGAATGCCGCCCAGCAAACGCGTCGCGTGGACAGAACGGCTTCAACAAAAAGGAAACTTCCCAAAGAGAGCCAAGGTTCTCTACTGGGCTGGATGTGTGACTTCCACGCGCACTCCGAACACGGCTTGGGCTTTTGGCGAGGTGCTCAACCGAGCGAAGGTTGATTTTACATACCTAGGTGAAAAAGAAGGCTGCTGCGGATACGTTCTTCTAGCCGCAAGTCTTTGGGATGAAGCCAAGGAAAACGCTGAAAGACTCTTTGAAAAATTAGGCGCAACCAAGGCAGAGGCTGTGGTCATGCCGTGCGCTGGCTGCTACTACACCTTCACCAAGCTGTATCCTGAGATATTGGAGTTAGAACTGCCCTGTCAAGTTTTCCACGCCGCCCAGTACCTAGAAAACCTCGTTGAAGATCAAAGAATTGTCCCTCACGATTTGAAATGGAAGGTTACGTACCACGACCCCTGTTCTCTGGGGCGACACAGCAACGTTTACAACTCGCCTCGTCGAGTGCTGAACGCCGTGCCAAGTCTCGACTTTGTGGAGATGCCGCTGAGCAGAAACAGGGCTAGGTGCTGTGGAGCAGGCGGCGGGTTATGGTCGTTTAACAATTCTGTCGCCATCAACTCAGCGGTTGAGAGACTCGCTAGAGACGTTGTTCCGATGGGTGTTTCAGCCCTCGTTACCGCATGTCCGACTTGCCACATTAACCTTCGCTACGCTTCGGTCAGGAAATCGATGGGAATAAAAGTCTACGATCTCACCGAAGTTGTGGAAGCCGCAACCTCAAAACTCTCTTAGGAACCTGGACCAGCAACTAGCTTCTTCATGAGTTCCGAGAATTTTTCAGCCGCCGCACGCTGCTTTATCATGTTGGCTGTTGTGGCTTTGACGTATTGAAGGGCTTTTGGATCACAGAGCTTGGCGCAGACGGGTTCGCCCCCACACAGGTCACATTTCAGGATACGTCCTTTCTTGGCGTCGATCTGGGCGCCTGCGAAAGGGCAGTAGAGGGCGCAGAGTCGGCATCCCACGCAGGCTTCGTAATCGATTAAAACGGCACCTGTTTTCTGGTCCCGTTTGACTGCGCGCACGGGGCAGACGGTTTCGCATATTGGTGACTCGCACTGCACGCACACTATCGGGATGTATAAGCCAGCTGTTTCCCACTTTGCCACGTGAATTCGGGCGAGAGTTGGGTTCACTGCTTTTTCATGGTGCATTGAACAGGCGGTCTCGCAGATTCGGCATCCGGTGCATTTTTCGGGGTCGATGAACAGGATTTTTTGCATGCTCTCAACACCTCACATTATGTGCGTGGGTTCCTTGTCTAATCTCAGCCTCTCCAGAGTCTCTTTTGTTGGCACGCCGTCTCGGTTCCATCTGTGAAGCTCGTAGTATTCGTCGAGCATTTTCTCGAATCGTTCCCTGTCGATTTTTCTGCCTTTTGCGATTGGCAACCCTATGGGTGTCGGCTCTTTGAAGTAGCGTTCTGGAAGGCGGTCGTCCCTCCTTGTGAAGCCTTCGCGCAGGTTGAACAAGCGCTCAAGCGTGTAGATTCGTTCTCCAGCCTCCATCAGCTGCTCCTTCGAGAACTCCTTGTCTGTTGCCAGTTTAATCAGTTTGGCGAACTCTTCCCACTTGGGCGCGTGAACCGCGCAGAACACGGTCTGGAACTTGCAGATGCCGATTGAGTCGGTGACCGCGTAGAGGCGTTCTTGCCACCAGATCATGCGGCTCTTCCCTTCGTAGGATGTATAGTCTGAGGCTACGGGACCCTCATAGATTTCCTGCAGCATCTCCTCGGACAAGCCGTACATGTCCAGGGCAGGACGACTCCTCAAGTGGTCGGCGCCCCTGGTCGAAGTTGCAATGCCCAGCGCGAAACTCGGTGTCGGGCGCTCGTCTGAGTGCAGGTTGCTCATTCCCTTGACCTGAATTGCGTAATACTCTGAGTTGTTGCCTATCTTCGCTATTGCCTTGCCAAACCCGTCGGCTAGAACGTTTCCTAAGCCTTCCCTTAGAGCGATTTTGCGAATCAATTCGAACACGACGTTTTCGTCGCCCCACTCAAGCTTCAACCCATCGGTTTGCTTGTCGTTTAGAATCCCCTTCTCGTAGAGCTCCATAGCCCAAGCGATTAAGCCGCCTGTTTCCAGCGTGTCCACGCCGTACTTGTTCACGAGGTGGTTGGCTACGAGTATCGTCTCCATCTTCTTGCAGTTCACCATTGTTCCGAAAGCGCCGAGGGAGGTGTATTCGGGTCCTTCGCCATACAGAGGCGCGTATTGTCCTTCCCTCAGAACGTATCGGTGTCGACAGTGGACCACACATCCATAGCAGCCGGCTGTGCCGAACGAGTAGCGGTCGATGTTCTCAGGCTCCAGGTCTTGCCCCTCCTCAAACCTGTTCAACTGAAAATTCTTGGTTCTAATCAAGCCCGCGGTGTTTGTGTTGCTGTAGATTATCATCGTGCCCCATCGTGACTGCGCCTTCGCCCAGCGCGAACTCATTATCATGTCGTTCATTTCTTTACAGTAGTCAAGCAGCTCGTCTGGGTGGGCAAACTCGACCCCGTTGGTCCCGCGTGCTGCTACAGCCTTGAGGTTTTTGGACCCCATGACGGCGCCCATGCCGGTTCTGCCAGCGGAGTTCTTCATCCCCGTACGAATGTTGGCAAACCTGACTAGGTTTTCTCCGGCTACGCCGATGACAAGGCTTTTGACCTCTTCGTCTCCCAAGTCGCTTCTTATGCCCGTCTGAGTGTCAAACGTATCCCTTCCCCACAGGTGAGACGCATCTTTAATCTGGATTTCACCGTCGTTTATCCAAAGATAAACTGGTTTTTCCGCTCTGCCCGAAATAACCAGGTGGTCGTAGCCTGCGAGCCTGAGTTCAGGTCCAAAGAAGCCGCCTACGTTGGAGTCGCCAACAGCCCCTGTTAAAGGAGACTTTGCTGCGATGTCGCACCTGCCTGAGCCGAGACAGGGAATGCCGCAGAGTAGTCCAGCGCCGATGAGAAGCACGTTTTCGGGACCTAATGGGTCGGTTTTTGGTTCTAGATGGTTGTAGAGGAGGTATATGTCGATGCCTCTTCCGCCTAGGTATAAGGTTCGCATCTCTTTGGGAATGGCTTTTTCAACGATTTTGCCGTTGGACAGGTTTATGTACGCGATTTTTCTGTTCCAGACCATGTTTTGCTTGAACTCCTTTTTGGGTTTGTTTTTCTTAGGCTAGTCCCCTCACTTTGGCTTGATTGGATGCAGGCCAGGAGATGCGGTATCGAGTCTTGCAGTGGGGGCATGTTGCGGTTTCAGCGTTGGGTTCGACTTGAAATCTTTTGAGGCAGTTTAGGCATCGGACTTCGCTCAATTTTGCGATTAGCCTCCTCCTATCGGAACCGAAATCATGATGACGTCCTTGTCCTTTAACTGTGTGTTTGATTTTCGCACGCTCTGTCCGTTCAGCATTACGAGCGCGTCAGCTTTTACCATGCCTGTTTTTGGGTCGAGGATTTCCTTGAAGTCTTTGCCGTATCTGTCGGCTAGAGTGGTTAGGAGGTCATTCAGTGTCGGGTTTGAGCCTTCAACAGTCTCTGCGAGTTCTCCTTTTCCCGCAATCTCTCTGAACATTGCGTGGAGCAAAACCCTGATTTGGGCTGTCATTGGTCAGCCTCTCTCAACCTTGAATAATAAGGGTTGTGAAGGCTTAATTTATTCGTTGCGGGAAAAAATATTAGCGAAACAAGTTTTATATAACTTATAGAGAAACTTCATGTAAGGAAGGGGTAAAGACTTGGAGATTAGAAGACTCCAGAAGATTAAGGGCGGAAGCTTCACTCTATCGCTTCCAAAGGCGTGGGTGGAAAAAAGAGGGCTGAAAAGCAGTGAACAGATGGTTGTGTCAGAGGAGGATGACGGTTCCCTGCGGATTTCTCCGATGGTGGCTGCTGCCGAGAAGCCCTTAGAAGTGGCGCTTTCGCTCGAGGACTACGACAGTTTACGAGCGTTGGAATATTCCATCGCCACGTATTACATTCAAGGAAGCAGCCGAATCAATGTTGTGTCCAAGAGGATTATCTCGGCGGAACAAAAGAAGAGGCTCAAACTGTTACGCCTCGAGTTGCCAGGCGTTGAGGTGGCTGAAGAGGAAGCTAACAAACTGAGCTTTCAGGTTCTGATTGACCCCGCTACTTTTTCTCTGGAGTCGCTGATTGAGAAGACTTCGAGTTTTTCACTGAAGCTGCAGGAGGACGCGGTGAAGTCTATGGTGGAATCCAACTTCGCCCTCGCTAGAGAAGTGCAAGAAAGAAGTCGCGAAGCTCAAAGGCATTACCGCATCACGATAAGGCAGGTGGCGCTCGCCAGTCTAAGTCGAACCTTGGCTCAAAAGGTAGGCGTGAAAAACTGTCAAGAGTGCGTCACCTACGCCCTCATTGCCCGCGACCTAAGTCGACTGGTGTACCATTCTTCTTCCATCGCAAGGCAAGCTCTTAGGCTTGAAGAAGAGAAGAGAGTCGGCGCTTCAATACTCAATGCAATCGCAGACCTCTCAAGGGTTGCCTACGAGATGCAACGCACTGCGGTGGAAGCCTTTCTGCGAAAAAATGCAGGGCCTGCTATTCAAGTTATGGGCAGAATGGACGATGTAGGGAAAAAAGAGGAGGCGCTTTTGAAACAGGTTCTTGAAAAAACAAAGGATGCAGACACCGCTGTGACGTTGAGCATTATTGCCCGCGACCTGCGTCGAATCGCTGGTTATGCAGTCGCCATAGCCGACGACGCCATGAACCGCGTCTTGACGCCCTCATCCTTCTAAGGTTAGGCAAGTCTGTACAAGAGGGTGTATAACAGGGTCCACGCCACGAGCCATGAAAGGAAATAGGCGCCAACCCCTGTTGAGAGGAGTTTTGAGGGTTTTTCAACCTTTGCTCGAAATCGAGCCTTGTAGATGTAGTATGTGATTATGTAGATGAGCAGTGCGATGGTGATTCCGTTGAAGATGGTGAAGCCACTCTGTGGAGCGCTCAAGAACGTGCTGATTATTGCAGCCGCGATTCCCAGCAAGACTCGGGTCCAATATATGATTGACAATGTGTTCATTTTGCTTCCAATGCTCGGTTTGTGCGTAGATCAGGTTTTTTAGCATTTAAGGTTGCCTCTGTCTTAGATTCTTCAGAAGGGACGACTGCTTGCATGAGCTTTTCGCATGTTTATCTGGAATTCATATGTGTTAAATATTCAGTTGTTTGAATGTGCAGAAGTAGTGAGACTTAACCATGATAACCGAGGAAGAAGCGTTCTGGGCGGGAATAGCCGTTTCAGTCATGATGCTCGGCGGCGGATTTTCGATGCTCTTTCTACAAGCCTTCACAGGATACGGCGCTGTGGTCCTAGCCCTAGGATTGATGACGATGGCAATAACAATGCAGTCGAGGGCAAAACCCGCTGAGCAAGTTGAGGCCTTCATTCCCTACGAATCCCAAGTTTTCGCTCCAACTCAGCCCGTTGAGCCTTCCAAAGAACCCACAGAAACAAAGAAATCGACCCAGTCTTCTGATGAGGCTCAGAGCAGGCAACAACCCAGCGTTGAGTCTAAGCCCGAGGCGGAGAGTGAACCTGCAAAGCCAATTGAACACAAGGAGCATGCAGAACCCGTTGAACCTGCATCGCCTCCTCAAACTGTTGAGACGCCGCCAACTGAACCACTGCAGCCCACACAGCCGCAGGTCCCTGTGGAAGAGACGCCTCAACCGCCAAAAGAGGAGCCGCAAGTAGTTCCTGCCGCTACTTAATGTCGTTCTTTAACCTCGCACTTTTGTTTTTGTTACGTTGAGCGACTCGGTATTTAGAGGACACCATGCTCGTCTTTTGTCTTGTTGGCGTGTTCTATACTTATTTTCCACTTGATTCTGCAATATTCTCCGTGTTGAAACAACCATTAATAAAACCATCAGGGACATTGCATCATGGCAACGTGTCCAATGGAGACTAACGGAGGCAAACATACGGCAAACAGGCGGGAACTCGACAACGTCATCAAGATTCTCAGGGCGGCAAGCAAGGGCGCCAAAAAAACCGAGCTCAACCATCGATGTAGCCTGTCTGCACCCGTGTTTGGAAAGTACGTCTCCGCGCTAACCGAGCTTGGTCTGCTTGAAGTGAAGAAAGCCGATGACATGTATTATAAGACGACGGACAAGGGGCTGGAGCTGCTGCACACGTATCACAAGCTGAGGTGGCTGCTTTGGGGTGGAAACTTCGACTTCATGCTGGTCGGGCTTCTCGGACGCCTAAAACTCGACAGACGAGAACGCGACAAATACAACGCATACATCAGCTAGACTCAGTGTTTTCTTCTTTTTGAGCCACGATTGTTTATTTGGGCCAAAGCGCCACGATTAGAATTAATATGATTACGATGGCGATGACGATTGCTGCGACCATGAGCACGTCGTATTTTCCTATAGGTGCCCTTCCCTCGACGATTGTTCCGCTGGCTCCGTCGGCTATTATCGAATACAGTCTGTTCGCGTATCTATACCTTATGAACCACAAGGGAATCGTGAGCAGTTGGGCTTCGCCCACCTGAACGTTCGTGTCAATAGATAATACTTCGTCCACTTCAGACCTTGCCTTCCTTGCGTGCGTGTTTCGTATGCCAGACTCGGTTTCCTGCTTGGCAAGTTCTTCGTTAACGTCACCGTTAATCAGCTTGGCGCCGGGAGAAACGTTCTTGATGTCGAAGGGCATTTTGCCAGCTACGGAGAGCTCGACCTTTTCTAAAGGAAGAATCATTCCTCTCGAGCCCAGCACCTTCCAGTCTTCGACGTCGGAGAAGTCGCCAGATTTATCAACCAAAGAGACTCTGCTGACTGTTTCCCCAACTTGGGGTCCGCTCGGTCCCGAACGTGTTCTGGTTTCCGTGGTTGTAATCTTCTTCTTTCCCCTATAGACCGTGTCGGCACGCACGTTGACAAGCCAGACGGGCACGAACTTGAGAGTCATCTCGGTTATCTCGGACCTGTCTGCCAGGTCGCCAGCCTTGAAGAAGCCCTTGCGCATCCAGTCGAACACGAGGTCGCGCATCTGGGTTTGGGAGTAATTGTTGATTAGCATGAAGTGTTTTCCAGGCGCTATCTCTTTGAATTCGCCTTCTTTGATCCATGAAAAAGTGTACCCGCAGTATTTGCACGTGAAGAGCGATTCTCCTAGTACGTAATCGATGGGCGCGTTGCAGTGGGGACAATTCAGCAACTGAGGGCTACTAGACATCACTTCTCTCCTTCCGGAGCCGTAAGCTCTGCTAATATTGTATGCCCTTTGTTGTAGGAACCCTGTCTGGGTGTTTGACATCTATGATCTCGTTCACGAAGTCGGCGAATTCCACAAGCTGCCTGGGAGCGCGCCTTCCAGTCAACACTACATTTGTCTCTTTTGGTACGGTTTTAAGAAAATCAACAACTTCGTTCACGTCGAGGAGTTTGCAGTCTAGGGCAAGGTTGACTTCGTCTAAGACGAGCAGTCGAGGTTTCTCCTTGGCTTTTTCCTTAGCCATGCTCAACGCCTTTTGGCACAGTTGCCTGTCCTTGTCGGTTAGGTTCTTGAGCCCAATCCAGCCCTTCCTGCCAAACTGGTAGATCTCGTATTTTTCTGGCATATTCCTCTTGAACTTGTATTCTCCCGTGTTCTTCCACCACTTCATAAATTGAATGATGACTACTCTGTAGCTGTGTCCGAGGCAGCGAAGAGCCAGACCAAGGGCGTTCGTGGTTTTACCCGCGCCTTCTCCAGTGTAAAGATAGACTGTCCCTCTTCCTCTCTCAGTTGCCAAACAAGTCACCTCTAAAGCCCACTTCAGACGCATGTGGGACAGACAAGGCTAAAGTCTGCAACCTCGCCCTCACTTTCTATCGGCCTCAAAACCTGCACCTCGCGGCTTCCGTGGCGGTAGACCGTTATCCCCTTACAGCCCAATTTCCAAGCGAGCATGTAAGCCTTCTCAACGTCATTAGGCGTTGCCCAGTTTGGAAAATTGATAGTCTTCGAAACCGCGTTGTCCGTGTACCTTTGGAAAGCAGCCTGCATACGCACGTGCCATTCAGCGCTGATGTCGTGGGCTGTCACGAACAGACGGCGCCATTTCTCAGGAATCTCCTTCACGTCCTGTATAGACGTTCGTTTAGCTATGTCCCGTATCAGTTCTTCGCTGTAGAAGCCCTCGCGAAGGGCTATGTTTTCAAAGAGTGGGTTAACCTCAACTAGGCTTCGTCCTAGAGTTTCTGCGACTTCACGTACATATGCGATGGCGAAGAGCGGCTCAATGCCTTGTGAACAGCCTGCGATGATGCTTATTGTTCCAGTTGGAGCGATTGTCGTGGTTGTGGAGTTGCGCATGGTCTTGAATTGTTTCTCCCATATGCTGCCGTGAAAGTTTGGGAAGCTGCCCTTCTCGGCTGCGAGTTCGGAGCTCATCTTGTGCCCTTCGTCGTTTATGAACTTCATCAACTCTTCACAAGCCTTCAAGCCTTCCTCCGTGTCGTACCTGATGCCCCTCCTGATGAGGTAGTCGGCGAATCCCATAACGCCTAACCCGATTTTTCGGTTGCCCTTCGTGATCTGTTCTATCTCAGGCAGCACGTAGGCGTTGGCGTCGACCACGTTGTCCAAGAACCGAACCGCTATCCTCACGGTCTCTCTCAGCCGATCCCAGTCCACTTTTCCATCTTCAGTGACGAACCTGCTCACGGCTATGCTTCCCAAGTTGCAGGATTCGAACGGCAGGAGCGGCTGCTCTCCGCATGGGTTTGTAGCCTCTATCTCCCCGATCTGAGGAGTGGGGTTGTGCTTGTTTATCGTGTCCAAGAAGATGACGCCTGGTTCACCGTTTTTCCACGCCATCATGATTATTAGGTTCCAGATAGCCCTCGCCTTCAGCTTCTTGACAACCTCCTTACTCCTCGGGTTGATCAACTCGAATTCGGCGTCTTTTTCAACCGCCTCCATGAATCTATCGGTTACGCCCACGGAAATGTTGAAGTTGCGCAGGACGCCTTCCTTTTCCTTAGCAACGATGAAGTCCATTATGTCTGGGTGGTCAACGCGCAGGATACCCATGTTGGCGCCTCGTCTCTTTCCTCCCTTCTTCATCTCTTCTGTGGCTGTGTCGAAGACCGTTGCGAAGGAGATTGGACCAGAGGCGGTGCCTGCAGTGCTCTTGACGATGTCGCCCTTGGGTCTCAGTCTGGAGAAGCTGAAACCTGTGCCGCCGCTGGTCTTGTGTATTATAGCTGCTGCCTTCAACGTGGAGAATATGCCCTCGATAGAATCTTCGACGGGCAGCACAAAGCAGGCGCTGAGCTGGGGATAAGCGGTGCCCGCGTTTATCAGGGTGGGAGTGTTAGGAGTGAACAGCCTCTTAGTCATTATTTTGTGGAATTCTTCTTCCCACTTGGCAACTTCTTTGTCGCTCTTGCCATACTGCCTCTCAACTTCAGCTAGGGCTCTGGCTATGCGCCTAAACATCTGCGCGGTTGTCTCTATCACGCGTCCGTTTTCGTCTTTTCTCAGATACCGCCTCTCAAGAACCAGGATGGCGTTTAGAGGCAGCTTTAACTCGTCCACGACGCCCAAGAGCAGCTTCATTCGTCTAATCTCTGCCCTCTTCTGACGATACAGAATGTAAGCCTTAGCCATGCTGGCTTGCCCGTTTTCTATCAGCGTCTTTTCAACGATGTCCTGAACCTGCTCGACGCTGGGAACCTCAGCGGGCTTGAGCTGTTTCTCCAGTTTCTCTACAACCTGCTGCGAAAGCTCGACTGCAACGGCTTTGTCTTTCTCGCCTACAGCCTGCGCCGCCTTCCAGATGGCTTCGGTTATTTTGTTGGCGTCGAAGTCGACGATTCTGCCGTCTCTTTTCTTGATTTTCTTGACTTTAGCCGCGCTGATGGCTTGTCTCAAAATGAACACCGAGATTTCGAATATATCAAATTGTCATATAGGATTTTCGATGGTTGTTTTAGGCAAGTTTTAAGTGCGTTTTATGAATACTTGATAGTCTCCCATGAAGTGAAGGTGAAACGAGCATGATTGAAACTTACCCCTGGTGGAACGAAAAACAGAAGAAACTAGCTGAAGAGGCAAAAAAGTTCGCTGACGAAAACCTGCCCAGAGGAGAAGAAGTAGCATGGACCAAAGAGTTTCCATCAGACCTCATCAAGGAGGTAGCCAAGAGAGGATGGTTCGGCGCACCTATCCCAGAAAAGTACGGAGGCACAGAAACCGGCGTCACAGGCTGCTGCATAGTGGCTGAAGAACTAGCCCGCGTCTGCTCGGCTTTAACGGGAGCCTACTCAGTGACAATGTTCGGCGGCGTCGAACAGCTTCTAAAGTTCGGAAACGAAGAGCAACGGCAGCACTGGCTTCCACAGATAGCCAAAGGCAAGCTGGGCGCCATCTGCATCACCGAACCCTCGATTGGTTCCGACGCGGCTGGAATCGAAACAACCGCGGTGCGAGAGGGCGATGCTTACATTATGAATGGCAAGAAACGCTTCATCACAAACGCTGGCGTTGCTGACATCTACTGCGTGTACGCCAAGACAAGCGAGAAGCCTGAGGACAAATCCAAGTACGCGCACCTGAGCGCCTTTATTGTCGAGAAGGGAATGAAGGGCTTCACTGTGGAAAAAATCAACGAACTCGGAGGCTGGGTCGGTTTGCCCAACGGCTACCTCAGCTTCGACGACGTGCCTGTGCCCGTTGGAAATAGACTGGGCGCAGAAGACGATGGCTGGAAGGTCGTGGTCGACGGCTTGAACTTTGAGCGCAATTTGTTCGCGGCTGGCATGCTGGGTCCGATGCGGGAAGCCATAAAATACGCTGTTGGACACGCCCAGAGACGCCTGCAGTTCGGGGAGCCGACGATAGAGTTTCAGGTGAGTCAGTTCAAAATCGCTGACATGATGGCGCGTTTGCGGGCTGCCAGACTGCTCACGTATTATTCTGCTTACCTTATGGACTTGAAAGTGGATGCTGTCATAGATGCAACGTTAGCCAAGCTCTACGCTTCTGAGGAGTATGAGCGTTTGATGATTGATGCACAGCAGGTTATGGGCGGAGACGGTTGGACACGGTTCTACCCGCTTGAAACCTTCATGAGAGACGCCAAGGTCAATCAACTCGGCGCGGGAACAAGCGAAGTCATGCGCATGGTCCTGTACAGACAGGGAATAAGAACAATGGCGGACGACCTGAAAATGCCCAGCCGAGAGATTCATCCAAAACTAGGCGTGCCAACCTCAACCAAAAAACCCAAGGCTGTCGGAGAAGTCAACGAAACCTCAGTGCTAGAAATGTTGGCTGAAGACTACAGGGTGAACCCCGGGCTGTACATGAGTCGAATGGACATGAAAGAGCGACTGCCCAATGCTACCGACGAGCAGCTTAACCAGGCTTTAACGGGTCTCGAAGGCAAGGGTTTGGTGAGGCTGTACAGAGACAGAAGAGGCAACATCACTCTGGCAAAAGCCACCTTTCAAGGCTTGAAAAAAGCAAAGCCAACGGAATACTATCGGTGGTACCCGGACTGGGTCGACAAGAACCTACTGTTCTAAGAAGCCAGCTGCAGAACTCGCCACAATGAATTTCCACATCTAGAAACGGCAATTTTTTCTTTTTTCGTCAACTCGTTACGTGTAAAAATCTTATGGGTCACACGACAACATATTAAGCAGAACCTAGGAATTTCCTATCAACGCAAGACAGAATTCCACTTTAGGAAGGCACATACCAAATGCCCGCTAACGCGAGAAGAATTGCCTTAGCAACTCTTTTAGGAGTTCTAGTTTTCTTATCCAAGGTTATCTTGCCTTCTCCATTGGACAAGATGTTCATTCTGCCGCAGGCTCTGTTACTCGCTTTAGGTGGTCTCCTACTTCGAAGGATGGGCGCAACCTACGTTGCCACGATTGGAGGCGCCGTCACCGCAATGTGGAGACCCGAGTTTGCACTTTTCACCTTTGGGTTTGCGGTCCTATATGGCTTCTTTGTAGACTTGTTCATCTTTACTTTCAAGGCTGATGCCGCCAAAGGTGATATGAAACCCCGTGGAGTAGTGATAGCGATAACTCTGAGCACAGCGTTGATAGGGATTCTTAGCTTCTACACCTCAGTGTTATTTGGTTTGCTTCCTCGGAACCCACCTGTGGAGGTCGTTATACTCATCGCTGGAACCCTCAATGGCGCAGTGGCAGGATATCTCGCCTACATCATCTGGAAAAGATACCTGAAAAACATCAAGTTCTGAACCGATTCTATCCCCAGTGTTCGTTGTCTACAGGTTTGGTGGAGGAGGTGGGGGCGGTAGTGGCGTTTCCTTTGCAAGCATGGAGTAGTAGAAGAACGTTGTAGCCAACGGTACGAGCGGTGTGACGAAAGCCGTTATGATGCTGCTGACAATTGAGCCCGCGATTCCTAATGGAGCAGCTATCGTCACAGCGATGATGCCCACAATGAACAAAATCAAGCCCACGAGCAGGAAGAGGACAAAGGTCTTTAGCCAGCGGTTGCTCACCAGCCTCCTGCTTCGGCTCATGCTTTCAAAGACGTCCTTCTGCTCGATGATTATTGCGGGCACGACTAAGGAGAACCATATCCAGAAGATTATGCCAGGGATGATGAGCAAGAGCAGACCGATCCCGACTATGATGCCAATTAGTATTGCCGCACCCAAAAGAGACAGTAGTTTAGACACCACGAAGTCAAAACTTTGGTCGAGAGTGCTTGTGCCTTTCTCCAAGATGTCAGAGGCGCTCTTGACGACCATTCCAGTGGCAATCTGACCGATGATGAAAGAAACTATGCCCACTAAGAAGGCAGCCGCAATCACAGCGAAGAAATAACTCCAAACTTGTTCTGGCGACATGAAAACCGGGGGCACCGCAGGAAGCAGAAACTCAAAGAAAAGTGAATTAAGTATTCCAGTGATGAGCCCAACTGCAAGGAAAGGCACGAAAAACAGCGTAAACCTAGATTGATATAGGCTGAATGACAGCGAGATGATTTCGCCGATGGTTAATTCGCGAGACGGCTTTTCAAAAGTCATGGTGTTGACACCAAAAAGGCTCTTTTCAATGATGTTGCTAATGAGTTTTGCGTTGCAACCTTGTGTTTTGAAGAGAAAGAGGAATTTTCTTAAGAGAGCGCTGCGTAGTCTATGAAGCTAAGGTAGACGGTGCTCTCTATTCCATGCAACCCGAGGTTCTCATCGAGGCTGTAGGCTTGACCAAGAAATTCGGCGACCTATCGGCAGTGGACAACATAGACTTCCATGTCTTCAAGGGCGAGTGCTTCGGGTTCCTAGGACCAAACGGCGCAGGAAAGACCACAACGATGAAGATGGTCAACTGCGTCCTGCCGTTAACCGCCGGCAAACTCACGGTTGCGAGCATGGACGTGAGCAGTCGGGCTAGAGAGATAAAGAAAATGATAGGCGTGGCTCCCCAAGAAGACAACTTAGACCCCGACTTCACGGTCTTCCACAACCTCATCGTCTACGCCAGATACTTTGACATCCCCCAAGCAGAGGCAAAAAAACGAGCAGACGAACTGCTGAAATTCGTGCAACTCGAAGAGAAAAGAAACGTCCTAATCGACCAGCTGTCCGCAGGGATGAAGCGAAGGCTCATTCTCGCTAGGGCTCTGATAAACGAACCTCAAATACTCATACTCGACGAACCCACAACTGGTCTCGACCCACAGGCGCGTCACATGATATGGGACAAGACCCGCAGCCTTCAGAAGCAGGGTGTCACCATAGTTTTGACAACGCACTACATGGAGGAAGCGACTCAGCTCTGCGACCGAACAGTGATAATGGACAATGGAAAGATAATCGAGGAGGGAAAGCCCAATGACCTCATCAAGAGGCATGTGGGCGAAGAGGTCTTGGAAGTAGCCTACGACGAAGACGTCTTGAAATTCCTCCAGGATGCTTTTCCAGACGCTAGACTAGATGTTGTGAGCGACAGGATTCAGGTGTTCACCAACCAGCCCAGAGGCGTCTTCACCCAGATTCTCAGCAAATTCGATTTCAAGGCGGCTATGATAAGAGACGCCAACCTCGAGGACGTGTTCCTGAAATTGACAGGTAGGCGACTGAGAGAATGAAAACAGGCAAGCTTGCTTCATATTTCACGCTGCCCAGGCTGACATACCGCGTGTGGAGGGTTTGGAGGAGAGACCAAGACGTCTTCATGAAGACGTACAAAGTCAATTTTATTCCACCGCTCGTTGAGCCCATCTTTTACCTGTTAGGCTTAGGCTTCGGACTTGGCGGGTTCGTTCAGCCTCAGGAAGGCTTGCCCTACATTGTTTTCATCGCTCCGTCGCTGGTGGCAACTTCCATGATGTTCTCCTCGTTCTTCGAGTGCACTTACGCTTCCTTTGTACGGATGTATTATCAGAAGACGTTCGACGCCATTATTGCCACGCCAGTAAGCCTAGAAGAAGTGATCGCAGGCGAGATCCTGTGGGGTGCAACGAAAAGTCTAATCAACTCATCTATCGTCCTGGCTGTGGTCGCTCTATTCGGGTTAGTCTCCAGTCCCTTAGCCCTGTTGATTCCGCCGCTGTCTTTTCTCGTTGGACTGTTGTTCTCTGCCATAGCCATGTGCTTCACCGCGATAACGCCCAACATAGACTCCTTCAATTATCCGTCTTTTCTTTTCATAACTCCCATGTTCATCCTGAGCGGAACATTCTTTTCAATAACGTCCCTGCCCATTGAGGTCCAAGCGGTGGCAAACGTGTTTTTCCCTCTAGCCCACGCCGTCACAATCACAAGAGCGTTGGCGGTCGGAAGGCTCAGCATCACACTGTTGCTTAATCTCCTCTGGCTTTTAGCGACCACACCCTTCTTCACGGTTTTATCAATCAACCTGATGAAAAAACGATTAATCAAATAGGAAGAAACCTCATGTCAAAAACAGCCTCTGAGGAAATAAAGTTCGGCTATGAGAGTGCGCCCTACCCGTGGGAAACGATAAGTGAAATGGCGGTGTACACGGAGCAATTGGGCTTCGACTCGTTCTGGATGCCCGACCACACGGTTGGCTTCGGCATACGACGATGGGACGCCCTCGAAGCCTGGACAGTCTTGTCCGCGATTGCCCTACAGACTCAGAGCATTCGGCTAGGCTCATGTGTAAGCGACACCTACCGGCATCACCCAGCCGTTCTGGCTCAGATGGCGGCAACCTGCGACCATGTCTCAAATGGAAGAGCCATATTAGGTGTTGGCATCGGGGAAGCCATGAACCTTACGCCTTTCGGAATTCAGTCTGACAAGCCCGTTTCTAGAACAATCGACGCTTTGAAGGTCATTAAGCTACTGTGGACCGAGGAATTCGTTGACTACGAAGGACCTTATTACCGCCTGAAGCAGGCTTTTCTTCAGCCTAAGCCTGTTCAGAGTCCACACGTGCCTATCTTCATCGCGGGCAACTCGCCACGTACAATGCGGATGGTGGCGGAGTTCGGAGACGGTTGGGTTCCTGCCAGCGTGCAGCCCGACGAGTACAGGGAAGGCTTAGAACAAGTTTTGTCCGAGGCTAACAGGCTTGGGCGGTTCTGGGACGGGATGGGATGGGACAACCCGCCTGAGATTGAGCCAGCTTTGTTCATGTACGTGGTGATTGCCAAGGACTACGAGACGGCACGCCAGATGGTTCTGCTCCCAGCCAAGCTGTATTTGCTGTCGAGACCGCGCATAATTGAGAGGCTCGGCTACGCGGTTCCGTCTAAGGAGTTTGACATGACGTACGACCTTGTTTTCAACCTAGAGGTGGGCGAGCGGTTTCTGAAAGCTGCGCAGGAAATCCCCGATGAGGTTGTTGACAAGTCGCCGGTGGTCTTCGGCGGACCAGACGACGTGATAGGCAAAGTTGAAAAATACGTGAAGGCGGGAGTGCGCCACTTCGTCTCGCCGTTCTTTGTGCCACCCAAGATGATGAAGGAAGAGTGCAGCCTATACTCGGAAAAGGTGATATCCTACTTCAAAGAAATGTGAATTTACTTTTCATTATAATTTTGCATTGGCATCTTCTTTTTCTAAGTTTCAATTCTGCAGTAGTGTCCTTTTACTATGATCATGAAATTCCTGGACTCCATTGTCTGAGATGGTAGCGAGAATGCAAGTTGTATCTCTTGACCAGGTATCAACTCGCTGTAAATTTGGTCAGTATGGAGCAACTTTGAAGTGACATCGCCATTTGTTGAGTGGGTAGCAGAAATGAGTTGCCCTTCTTGGACTTGTAGTGTCGCTTGGGGGCCTGTGTCTAATCCTACATAGTCTATTTTGTCATTGGAAACAAAATACAACCTTACCTTCAATTTGCCTTTGGCATCTGGCAAATGCTTTGACATATTAATAATATCTGTGGACCAGTATCTTCTAGTAAAAATGGTTGCAACAGTGTGCCACTCATCTTGAAAATCCATCGTTTGAATGTAAACGGGAGATTTTATGAGGCTATCTGACCGAATCACAAGCTTCGCGCCTTGACTAACGTCCAATTCTCCAAAGTTTAGCGTAATGTAACTTCCATTTTGTCCTTCATAGTAGTTTTCATCCATTGAGCTGAGTAAGCTTTTCACATTTCGATTATTATTGTCTCTAGCTGAAACAGGCGTGTAGGGATTTGTGTAGGTTAAGATTTCACCGTAAGGGCTCACTGCTATCTTCACATTGGATGTATGATCTATGGAAAGCAGCTGTGCTTGATCGAAGAAGCTGTGTGCATTTCCCAGCTCGCTAAGCAGTAGAGAGCACGTTCCATCTTCTCTCTGAGCTAACATTTGCTGAAGCATATAAGAATCCAGCACATCAGCTCCGCCAGACAATTCAGACAATGACAATAAATTGTTGTCGAGAACATACTTTTCCCCGTCCCATGTCGAAACATAAGGAGTACAGCCCCCACCATCACCACCTACAGAAACATACAACAAGTACTGCCCACCTCCACTGACGTGGAAAATTCTGACTCTCCATTCACCTCCCCGATCGGCGGCTAACAAGGAAACAACCTCCCCAAACCCTGGTCCTGCATACGACCCACCTCTGAAGCCATATTGTGGACTATAGAGTTCAAGATCAAAGTCAACACCAATAGGAGGAGTCATGCTCACGTAGACACTCTCGCCAAAAGGAACGTAGAATCTGTACCAATCTTCCGTGTCATATCCTGGGTAAAGCTCACCCCAAAAGGTTCCCGGACTAATAGAGTCTGCGCCCCAAAAATCATAATAAGCATCGTTGCCTATTCCAGCATCGTCCTGCGTCCAAAGAGCAGTGTTGTCGCCTAGGGTTGAACCAGAGTAATAAAAAATGATCTTATGTCGTCCTAAAGAGGGCTGATTCTTCCAATAGTACGCAGCAACTCCCGCATAGTTCTGCCCACCCCACCTCCATCTCGCATCAAAGTATGAGTTGTAGCCTCCCATGGATGGGGCGGTGTCAACAGTTAGCCATCTATTCGTAAAGTACTGGGGATACTCCAACTTCACGTTCCATCCTGCATGACCAATGTTATAATTGCTACATACACCGAACTGAAAGTAGTAAGCCCAATAATAAGGAGACCAGAGACCACATGGAGGATTAGGGAGCGGTGCCATGCCAACAAAAAAACTACGTATTATGGTGGGAGCAACGGCCGCTATGTTAAAAGGCGGAGTAGTGTAGAATGGAGGATTCCCTGGGACCTCAAGGTCCCAGTAAATGAGACCTGCAGGTGCATCCCACCTTGCAGTTAGCGTAATTGGAGTCGAAGGAGATACTCCTTCAATATTCCATGTGGCATTGTAGAGCACTTCCGGAGGTGGAGGAACCCCGAACCAGTCATATAGATCTTAATACGTCTGGTAAATACCCACATCAAGAAACAGACTGCCATAACCGTCCAAGACAAGTATTGTGTAGAATCCGTAATCTGTTTGATCGAGCGTGGTGTCCTGCCCTTGAAGAAACATGCCTCCAGCGAGCCAGTTGTCTGCCTGAATCGCTGAAAAATCCGTGTCTGGAAAATACACCGTAACTCTTGTTTGAGTTACAGTGAAATAGTGCCCACCAGAAGCCAGCCAGCCAGCCAGCCACGTATGGTTGACCACCTGAAGGATGAAGAACGATTCCTGGAAATGACTCAGGAATATGGTGATTCTCATATGGTGTGACTAAAATATCAGGCTCGGCTTTTGCAGAAGAGATCATTAAAACTGGTAGGAAAAGAATTAAAACCAAAAAGAGGGTATTGGACTTCAAATTGAGCCCTTTCGACGTAGTTTCTCACTTGTCAAATAAATAAATTTCTTTGAATGCCCCTTTTTAGTAAAAGCTAGGTCTTGTTGTATTCTAGCTAAGTATTTGAAGCTAGATGTTTTGAGGGCGTCAATTAACAATACAATTCCTGATACGAGCCATAATAGAGACATTATGTAGTAAGGAGAAGAATCGACAAGAAAACGATTTACTGGTTCGTAAGGGAGACCACCTTTAGTGGAAAGATAAGCTGCAACGCCATAAAAACCTAAACCAAACCAAACACTCCATATAGTCATTGTTTCTCCAACAATTGCTAATAACACTCGCTCACCAAGCTCTCTGCCCGCCTGCCAAAACGCCTTTCGACCTCTCACATACAGTGCAAAACCCACAACGGAGAGGGCAATGCTTGGACTAATTGTTAATATGTTCATTGCCAACGTAGATATCTGGTTAGGCAGCCACGTCAAGAGCAAGGGCTCTACAAAGAACCAAAGAAGAAAAGTAACGATGATGCTAACAGCAGATAATATTATTCCAGCCTCAGTCTTGGCATGGTTTATAGAGTTTCCTTTTTTACGAATGAAAGCCCAACGGGCAATCAATACAACAGCGGCAACTCCTAGAGTTAGGACAAATACGAAGTTAAACGTCGAAAACACAATGAGGGTTAAGATAAAAGCTAAGAGCCCCAGAAGGAACAAAGTAAGCTTGTCCACGACACCCCCCAACAAATAAATGTATTGAATGAAACTGTATAAAAAGAATTCCCTAAACTATGTTTCAGTGATTCTTGAAAGGCGTGGCATCTACACCATCATTTAAATTTAACAAATAGCAGCTTCACTATTGCATATAAATGACTGGCAATGAGAATCCTTCTAAAATATGCAAGAAGCACTGGTTCATGTTTCTTAACCATAAAACCCATATAGCAACATGCCCTCATACAGCGTCAAAGAGTGAGGTAACGTGAAGCAAGTGGCTATTGTGGGGGTAGGTCAGACCAAGTTTGATAGGCGCTCAGATGCATCCATCAGGGAAATTGCCTTCGAAGCCTTCAAAGAGGCTGTTGAAGACGCGAGCATAATGAGGGGCGAAATCGAGGCTAGCATCGTGTGCAGCGCAACCCACTACGACAAACAACGCACACCAGCAGGTGTCATAGCCGAATACTTGGGGCTGAACCCCCAGCCCACGTACAACGTAGAGGCGGTCTGCGCATCGAGCGGTGTGGGCATCAGGAACGCCTGGGCTCTGATAAGCTCTGGGCTGCATGACATCGTGGCTGTCATCGGCTTTCAAAAGATGACTGAGCTGCGCTCGGATGAGGTTCAGGAGGTTATGGGGCGGTCGGGCGACGTGATGTGGGAATCGCCGTTCGGACCCACCATGCCCGCGTACTTTGCAACGTACGCCAACGCCCACATGCACAGGTATGGAACCAGCGAGGAGCAGTTGGCTAAAGTTGCGGTCAAGAATCACCATTACGGAGCCAAGAACTCTAAAGCAATGTTCCAGAAGGAGATTACCGTTGGTGACGTCATGAAGTCTCGCCCAATCGCGTCTCCGCTCAAACAGTACGATTGCTGCGCCAACTCCGACGGCGCCGCTGTCTTGATACTTGCCAGCGAGGAAAGGGCGAGGAAGATTACCGACACGCCCGTTTGGATAGCTGGCTTGGGGCTTGCGTCGAGTCCGATGTCGTTGACGAGTCGAGGCACAGCTCTGATGTCTTTCACGTGCTCCGCTGAGGCGGCTAAACAGGCGTATAAGATGGCTGGTGTAACGCCCGAGGATATTGATGTGGCTGAGGTGCACGACTGCTTCACCATAACCGAAATCATAAACTACGAGGACCTGGGCTTCTGTGAGCGCGGCTTGGGCGGCAGGCTGGTTGAAGAGGGACAAACATACATCGACGGGAAGATTCCAGTCAACGTGGACGGCGGGTTGCTGGCAAAAGGGCACCCTGTCGGTGCAACGGGCGCTTCACAGATTCGAACTCTTGTGCAGCAACTGCGCGGCGAGGCGGGACAGATTCAGGTTAAGGGCGCCCAAATCGCCTTGGCACACAATTTGGGCGGCATTGGGATGTACTGCGCGGTGACCATACTGAGAAGGTGAGGGAGAAACATGAGCTTAGGAAAGTTCGGCAAGGTAAGCTACGTGGTTGAGACCAAGGTTCACGAGTTTGCGAGGTTCCTTGAGCAGGGCAAGATTATGGGGTCGAAGTGCAAGAACTGTCAACGCGTGTATTTCCCGCCTCGCGCCGACTGCGACTGCCTAAGCGGAGAAACCGAGTGGGTCCAACTGAGCGGCAACTGCAAGCTGGTCACTTACACAACGCTCCATTTTGCTCCGTCGAGCTTCCGATACGACTTGCCCTACACACTGGGCGTTGCACAGTTCAATGAGGGACCGACAGTCTTTGCGCCGTTGAGCAAGGATATACCTCCAGAGCAGATTCAGATAGGGATGAGACTGAAGCTTGAACCTGTCAGGCTGCCAGGCGGCAAAATAATCTACGAGCTTAAAGCCCAAAAATGACCGCGCGGACACCTAAATTGTTTTTGTCACCTGCTTTACCGACCTGGCTATGTAGTCTATGTCCCTCTCTGTCACGCCTGGATGAACCGGAAGCGAGAACACCTGTTGGGCAATCTTTTCCGTGACGGGCAGCCTGTGTTCAGCGTACTGTCGGTAATAGGGCATCATGTGGATTGGAGTGTGATAATAGACGGCTGTGCCAACGCCTCTCTTTCTAAGACCCTCAACGATTTTGTCTCTGACTTGGGCGTCTCCTTTTCGTATGCGAGCCGTGTACAGGTACCAGCTGTGTCTATATCCTCTGGGTTGAGTTGGTAGCACGAGCTGAGTTGTATTTTTGAGTTTCTGGGTGAGCAGTTCTGCGTTTCGTCTTCTTTTCTCGACGAATGTTGGCAGTTTCTTAAGTTGGGCTATGCCGATTGCTGCTTCGATTTCGGGCATGCGGTAGTTTTGTCCCAGCATGGTTGAGACGTATTCCTCTGTCTCTCCGTGACTCCTCAGTGCACGTAGTATGCGGGCGTGTTCATCGTTGTTGGTCGTTATCATGCCGCCTTCGCCCGTGGTCATGTTCTTGCTGGCGTAGAAGCTCCAACAGGCCATGTCTGAGAAGCAGCCTGGCGGCTTTCCCTTGAAGCTGGCGCCGTGGGCTTGAGCGGCGTCTTCGACAACGGTTAGGCTGTGTTTTTCTGCGAGTTCTTTTATGGCGTCCATTTGGGCTGAGAGCCCGTAGAGGTCGACTGGCATAATCGCCTTCGTATTTTGACTAATTGCTTCCTTTGCTTTTTCGAGGTTGATTGTGTATGTTTCCTGGTTGATGTCAACGAAGACTGGCTTGGCTCCTGCTAAGGCAACTGCCTCTGCGCTGGCGATGAACGTGAAGCTTGGCAGAATAATTTCGTCGCCTGTTTTGACTCCTGCCACCCACAGGGCTAGGTGGAGCGCGGCTGTGCCGCTGTTAACTGCCACTGCGTGTTTAGCCTTGGCGAACTTGGCGAAACGCTGTTCAAACTGAGCCGTCATGGGTCCGCTTCCGAGGCGACCTGTCAGGACGCGGCTCTTCAAGACTTTGGTTACAGCCCTTATCTCTTCTCGGTCGATTTGAGGCGTGTTAACCTGAATCACCTTGCGCAACCCCTGCCACCGCTACTACTCTTGAGACACTGGATTAAAGTCAAGATAGGGCATTCAGTGCTTATTAGAAATTCTATCCAAAACCCTACGTTTACGTTCTCTCATCCACGCGTACTCTTAGACTCACTCAACGCGCGCACACTACGAAACTCCACATACGCACACTATATCTGGACCACGCAGAAGAGGTTGCCGTCAGGGTCCTCTAACACACGGAAGTCATCTTCAGGGTCATATGTCTGGGGGTGGTGGGTCGCTCCGATTTTGAGTAGTCTTTTCACTTCGCCTTCTTGGTTGTCGGTGTAGAGGTCGAGGTGCAAGCGCGGATTCCTGCTGCTTCCCAAACGCTCCTCATCGCGCGCCAAGTCCAAAGAGATGTTGGGGCTTTTCCCTTCAGGGTCACGGAGAATGACCCAGCCGCCCTTTGCAGGTTCTTTTGGAACATAGTGAAGTGCCTCCTGCCAGAATGCCAACATCTTGTCAAAGTTTCTGCATTTGATGACGATGGAACCTATTCTCATTTCCAATCCTCAAATTTATCTTCGTCGACATGGGCTAAAAAACTTATGATGCGACTCGAAATGATTCCTCTTTGTATACCGATTACGATAGTTGCGTGCGTTTCCTGAGAACAGCGAAAGCCAGTTTCGGTTGGTCGGGCAGAAATTCTATTAACATTTTTCTCTGAACCAAAGGTGATTTAAACCTCTGGCTGGAAACGCTATCTCATGTCAAACAGTGTTTCAATTCCCCTGGAGAAAGCTATTGAATTATGCAGAGAGCACAGAGCCAAGCACAAGGTTCGCTTGTTTAGCCAATGTTGGGGTTGCCTGAGATTCTCAAAAGAAGACCCCAGCAAAATGTGCTTTCACAACCCTCCAGAAAACCGTGGATGCAAGTTCATCAATGAACTATACGATGAATCAAGGTCGACGTAACCCCACAGCCACTTTCCCAGTCCAACTAGGTTTTGGGTCGGTTGGATAGAATTTCTCTGCAGAAAGCCAAAAAGGTCTATCCATAAGCTGTAGAAGCCACTTGAAGGCGACTCAGTTTGAAGCATATATTTCTAGAATGGCAGAGACCCGAGAGGGCTCGGTCTATCGCCGCATCAACCAAGTCAAGAAACAAAGGCGTGGGTAGAAGAAGGCATAAGTGAAAGGGCGCCTTCTTCTTCTGAAATTTACTTCTCAGCCCTGCGATGCAGGATGGTGATGACACTAAGGAGCAATTCATCACTACCACCACACACTGAGCAGCCACTGCGATGGACATGTTAGTGTTACTAAGGCACAGTCAACACTAACAACTACAGAAAAGTTTTCACTCAAACAGTCAGCGCTTGTATGTTTAACAACAACTGAACCACAGCCTCAACCCACAACCAGCCTTAACCAAACACAACACACGGTTCAAGCTCACATTGCTAACTAACATTCTTAGAATACATAGAGCCTAGAGAGGTTAGGTTCTGTTGAGCGCCGCCAAAGCCTTCAGGACAGCGGCTGAAGCGTTCGACACCGCCTGATAAGAGTGCATGGGTTGCTGCACCCCACCAGCCAAAAAAACTCCCTCAACCGAAGTTTCATTAACATAGAGCTGCTGGTCCTTCTCTCTAATGAAGCCGTCCTCAGTCAGAGTTAACCCAAGCATCTCGGCGATGTCAACCCTGGGTGGAAGCCCCATCTCCAACACGACCAGGTCAGCCGTAATCGACAACAGCTTAGACGTCGCTTGATCGTACACGTCTAAGGTCAGCGTGCCATCCTGCGCCTCACGAACCTCGGACGGTTGACCGTGAATAAACTCCACCTCCTCCGCCCGAACCCTGTTGTAAAACTGCTCACCCGTCTTGGTCACCGCCCGCACATCAGTGTAACACACGTACGCTTCCACATCTTTTCCATACTGTTCTTGGAGCAGATGCGCATGCTTTATAGCGTTCAAGCAACCCAGGTTGCAGCAGTACCGCAGATGCTTCTCATCCCTGGAACCCACACACAAAACAAAGACCACGCTCCTAGGCTTTTGCTCATTGTCTGGACGAACAACTCTACCCTGTGTGGGTCCATTCGGCTTGCACATGCTTTCATACTCCAAGCCCGTGACCACGTTCGGATACTGCCCATACCTGTATTGACCCACCCTTCCAGCGTCGTACTGGCTGAACCCAGTCGCAACAAAAATCACGTCTGCCTGGATTTCCTCAACTGCCTCGCTCGATTGCCCAGCTGAGGAAAAAGCCTTCACAATCTTCACCCTGAAATTGCCGATCGAGCCAGAAACCGCCTTAACCTCAGCCAGCGTGAACACCTGAATCATCGGGTTAGAAACAGCCCTCTCAATCAACGGCTTAACCCTCCCCTCAGCATCCTCAAGCGTCGGAAACAACCTGCTCAGCTGCCTAACAGTTCCGCCAAGAGCCGACTGCCTCTCGACAACGTACACCTTAAACCCATTCTGGGCAAGATCCAAGCTAGCTTGAAGGCCAGCGATTCCGCCGCCCACAACCAGAGCCGAACGCTGCTTAACCATGAACCATTCCAACATCAACAAGGCAATATGAAGCATAAGGTTATCGGCGGAAAAAGAAAAGCATTTTGATTTCGACTATCAGCCAGCTTGCCTGCGTTAAGGAATTATCTCGCACCCATTATACTTCAAGAAATCAAAATCCGACTCGTGTATGACTCCGTCTTCAATGAGCCCCTTGATCCTAGGCATCTCCGCGGCTACGGAATTAACCAGGTGCCGCACAGTATCGCAGACCAGAGCGTAGGCTGGAGGGTTCCAACGCTTGGTGATGTTCGCGTAGAGACAACGCCCACCACACACGTTAAAAACGTCACATCCCGTGCAGGGTTGATCGACAAAAACCTTCCCCAGCTCCAACGGATTCGAGACACTAACGTGCCCGAGGTAGTAGTCTTTCATCCCCCACATCGTTGGGCAGGGCACGATAGTGCCATCTGTCTGGATGGCGTAGTTGATCCACCCGCCTCCACATCGCAACAGGCTCGATTCCTCTTTTTTGAGAAACGATTCTGCGATGCCCAAGAAAGGGTAAAGCTTCAAGACTGTCCCGCTTTCTTCCATGTGGTCCACCCAAAACCTGGCAAGTTGGCTCACTCCAGGATTGTAGCTTTCCCTGCTCCATTCCCCGAATTTCCTGCGTGAGAAGTCGTTGTTCCAGAAGCCAGCGTTGAGCTGCCAATGCACCGAACCAAACGAGAACTCGTCGTTGCTCAAGAGCCATCGGACTTGCTTGTAGATGTCTGTGTGCTCCATAACCGTCATCCGAGCGATCAGCTCACCCTCAAAACCGCCCTCTTTAACCAGCCTCAGGTTGTCGACAACCCGACGAAAGGTGACTCTTCCACGGTAAAAGTCGGTCAACGCCTCATCGCCATCGATGGATACGAGAATTGTGTGAAATCGATTAACGTACTCTGCCTCCAAACGGTCTAGGAGTAAACCGTTGGTTTGAATCATAAAGTGTTTAGGTTTCACACTGTCCATAATCTGCTTCATTTTGTCAATGCGAACCAGCGGTTCTCCACCGTAAAAAGTCAACACGCAATCTGGGTCCTGCCTGCAGAACTTGTCCAATAACTCCACATCGTAGCTCACTGTCTTGGGCAAATCGTAGTCGATGTGTAATTCTGGAAAATCAGAGTCCACGTCTTCTGCTGCCTCGCCAAAACAGTAGGCGCATTGCAGGTTGCACTGGGTCGTCAAGATCACGTGGAAGAACGTTCATTTCTCCCTTCCATTTCAGCACAGCCTTTCTCATCAGCAAGCTTTCTTTAATCTTTTATGTCCTTGGACAACAAAATCATAATGCCTATAAGGTTTGTCGGTGCTTTCCTCTACTCTATGACCATCACAGATCAGATGACCTCAAAAAAGCCCGATGCGAGCCTAAGGCTCAGGGTTCTGGGCAAGATAGGCGAGCACAAGCCCTACAACTGTTACCAATGCATCAAATGCACCAGCGGTTGCCCATCGATGAAGATGCTGGAGCTGAAACCCCACGAGATTGTCGCCTTGGCAAGGGCAGGGTTTGTCGAGGAACTCGTCAACTCGGGCATCATCTGGACCTGTGCCACCTGTCTGAAGTGTAAGGAACGCTGCCCCCAAGCAGTTGCCCCAGTCGACCTCATCTTAGCCCTGAGGAACCTAGCGGTTGAAAAAGAAGCGAAGGTGCCTGAAAGCTTCCTCCAATCGCTGGGCATGATTCTCGAGTGTGGGCACATATCGAGACCGCAGCCCACAATAACACGGAAACTGGAAAAACTCGACCGTGAAAAACTCGGTCTGCCCAAGTTTCGTGAACCAGACGAAAAATTCAAGGCAGCATTCATGAAGGCACTGGAGAAGACTCAGTCTGGAGGCACTTGAGACCTTGAAGATTCCTGTGTATTGGGGCTGCGTAATTCCAACAATGCAGTATGCTTATGAAATCTCTGTGCGCGAGGTCATGCCTCGTCTGGGCGTTGAGCTTGCAGACCTAGAAAACGCGTCGTGTTGTGGAACTCCTGTTCAAAGCGTCAACATGTTCGGCGCCGTTTACCTAGCAACTCGCAACATAGCCATTGCCGAAAAGATGGGCTTCACCGAACTTTTGGCGGTGTGCAACGGCTGCCACCTGTCATTGTTCGAAGCCGCTCACTTTCTGAGCCATGATGAAAAACTGCGCGAAGAAATCAACCAGCTGCTCAAAGAAGAAGACCTGCAATATTCAGGTAAAGTGAAAATCTGGCACACAATCGATTTCCTCCACGACAAAATCGGCGAAGCCACGATAAGAAAGGCGGTGACGCATCCTTTAAACGATTTGAAAGTCGCCGTGCACTATGGTTGCCACATCCTTCGACCCAGCAGTGTGGGCACGGTTGACGACCCGGAAAACCCGCAGAAGCTGGACAGACTCGTCGAGTGGTTAGGCGCTAAGAGCATTCGGTATTCTGAGAAGCTGGACTGCTGCGGCTCCATGCTCATGCTGTCACAGCCTGACGCGGCGTTCACGTTTACAGAGCTGAAACTTAAGGCTGTTCAAGACTTGGGCGTCGACGCACTGGTTGATTCTTGTCCGTCTTGCCAGAACATGTTTGACGTGAGGCAGAAGAGTGCAGCCGCCACCACAGGCGCTAAACTCAACTTGTCAATCGTCTACTACACGCAGTTGCTTGGGCTAGCCATGGGAATCCCACAGGAGAAACTTGGGCTAAACCTAAACCGAAGCCCAATCGACGAATTCCTGCAAAAGGCGCTTGTCCACTAAGCCTTTATCTCCATATCACAGTTATTCGCAGAGTAGTGATGTATTTGTTTCACCCTCGACTGCGCGGCTCATACTAAGACATGGGTTTCAAGTATGGAACAACACTGTACAGGCATGGTTTTGAGCCTCCTAAGCAGTCGGATGAAAAGCTCTATTTCGCCCGCAACTGCGAAGTTGAGGTCAAGAGGGTTTTTCCAGAAGCTTTAGAGGAGATGCACGGCTTCGCCGACGCTTGCCACTGCTCCTACGAACATCTCGCAGCATTCATTCTTTGTGTCGGCGCATTTAAGCCTCCTGTTGCTTGCAGCATCTTTGCGGTTCGCACTGATTCTGATGTTCTGTTTGGACGCAACTACGACTTCTATTACAGGTTCAAGGAGCACAGCGAGAGCTACTTCACCCAGCCCTCAAACGGGTACTCGAGCGTGGGGAACACCGACATCTTCGTTGGACGAGAAGATGGCGTAAACGAGAAAAGGCTTAGCTGTTGGAATGGCTGTCGTGAGATCAACCGAAGTCAAACCGGGAATCAACTTCGCGATATTGGTAAGATGCATCTTGGATAAGTGTGCAAACGTCGAAGAGGCGAAGTTGCTGATATCTGCGCAACATGTTTCTGCTTATAACTACCTTGTCGCCGACAGAGAAGGCAGAATAGCTGTTATTGAAGCATGTCCAAGTCGAGTGAGAGTGAGAAGACCCGAAGAGAACCACAGATTCATGGTCTGCACTAACTTTTTTTGCACACTCCAGCATGCACGACATGGAAAAACAAGAAGAAAGGCCGTCAGACGCAGTGCAGAGGTATAAAGCGATTTATGAAAAACTTGAGCAGCTCGTAGGAAAAATCACAGTTAAAGACGCTCAGATGATACTGTCAGACCATTCTGGACGAGTGTGCTCTCATGTTGAAGACATTCAATTGGGCACTTTATGGTCAATTGTTGCAGAATTAAAGAAACCAACAATCTACATGGCAGAAGGACACCCATGTAACACGAAATACAGGCTAGACACACGGCTAGGCAAAATTCCGCACAAGGCCACATAGAGCATGAATTCTACGAACATCACAGTTTTGATGAGATTCTGAGGAAAATCAACCCATAGAAACGCGTGTAGCTTGCAAAAATGCCTTAATAGGGAGAGCAGATTCTATCATATACCGCTTCCTAAAGGTCCGCTAAGATGTTGATTCAGGAGATAATACTCGAGAACTTCATGTCGTACGAGTACGCCCGCGTCCCGTTCAAACCAGGCGTAAACATTGTCTGTGGACCAAACGGCGCAGGAAAATCATCCATTCTCTTAGGCATATCATTGGCGCTTGGCCAATCAGCAACCGAGCGCTCGAGGAAACTGAGCGAGCTGATTCGATGGGGAAAAGACCAAGCCAGAGCTACGCTTATCCTAGACAATTCACCAAGAGCCGGGCGACGACCCATCGCTAAAATAGATAAAGACCAGATATTTCTCACCCGCGTTCTCCGCCGCGACGGAAAGTACTGGTTTGAACTCGACAACAAGGTGGCGACAAGAGAAGACATCCGTAGGCTTCTGTCTAAACTTGGCGTCGACCCCGACAACATGCTGATTGTTATGCATCAGAACATGGTTGAACAGTTCACGGTGCTGTCGCCTCAGGAGAAACTGCGCATGGTTGAGGAGGCAGTCGGGTTCGAACCCTACCGACGAAACGTGCTTGAGGCTCAGCGCAAATTGAGCCGAGTCTTGAGCGAAGAAGAATCAGTGGGCAAACTGCTCGAGTCAGCCGAGCAGACGTTGTCTTACTGGCGGGAGCAATACGACAGATTCCAGCAGAAAAAACAGCTGGTCATAAAGAGGCGCTTCCTCGAACGAGAACTCGCCTGGGCGCAGGTTGCGAAGAGGGAGAAGACAACCGCAGACTTGAAGAATGAGATTCAGAAAGAGCGTGGAGAGATCGAGAGAATCGAAAAGGAAACCAAAACAGTGGAAAGCATGCTGATGAGACTGAGGGCAGAGTTCAGCCAAGCCAAAGAAAGATGGAACAAACTCTGGGAAGAAAGACTGACTCTAGAGCGGGAACGAGCCAGACACGAGTCGGAACTGACACTTTCTGACCAAACACTTAAGGAGACGCTTTCTTGGTCCGAGTCACATCGAGTTGCGTTCAAAGAATACGTGTCCAAACTGCAACATTTCGAAAATATACTGTCACACGAAACAAACCCAACTGACCTACGGGCTCAATTGGCTGAGATAAGGAGAACCTATGAACAGTTCCAAGACGCTTGGATGCAGCAGCTCGACAACAGAAGCGAAAGCCTAAAAAAGTCGGTGAAGACGTCGAGCGAAAGATTGACAGACCTCGAGAAACAGATTGCCGACACAGACGACAGAATGAAGAATCAGGACCAGGAAATTGAAAAAATCAACCAAGCAGTCCTTGACGACAAGATTCGTTTAGCCCTGTTTCAGCATCAAAAAGAAAACCTAAGCAAAGTCGTTGAAAAGCTAAACAGGGAATTGCGGTCAGCAATGAATGAACTGAACAGCGAGACAAAGCGCGCTGAGGAAATCGGACCCCGAATTGCAGCCTTGAAAAGTGTGGAAGAAATTCTAGACGAAATACGACTAACCGACGGACACATCGCAGCTTTGGCGGATGTCTCAGAAGACATCGAACGGATGTACGAATCCTACTCCAAACTCTACTTAGAGCTGAAAGAAAAGGCTCAATTAGTAGCTGAGAACCGCGAAAAGGCTCTTGCTGAAGTGAAGACTCGCATGGAAGCATGGCGCTCGGTCCTTCAAAACCTCCTCAAGCACGTGAACATTCAATACCAGACGATTCTTGCGAACGCTCTGGCTAACGGCGAAGTTCGTCTGCTAAACGAGCAAGACATAGAGGCGGCTGGGCTTCAGATACTCGTGGGCTTCAAAGGCGCCAAACCTGTACCGCTGGACGCATTCACCCAGAGCGGCGGAGAGAGAAGCACGGCTACCATGATATTTCTCTTAGCCCTTCAACAGCACGTTCGGTCGCCTTTCCGTGCCGTTGACGAGTACGACGTTCACATGGATCCTAAGAACCGAGAGGTAATAGCGCAGATGATTGTTTCTTCGATTCGTGGCTCAGACGCGCAGTACTTGGTCATAACTCCGAGCCAGATTACCTTTGCCAACGAAGATCTTCACGTGATAACTGTCCAGAACGTTGAAGGAACATCAATAATAAAAGAAGTTCACTAAAGCATCTAACACTGAAAAAGGGAAAAAATAGATCTTTACTCGGTTCCGCCTCAGTTTTCTCGATTGCCTTTCTCTGCTTGTTTCAGTTTTCGTCGAATGCTGAACCTAATAATAAAAACTGTTGAGGCGAACACTATAGCTATCAAGGCTATCGCAAAAGGTATTGCGCGCGTGTACACGAATTGGCGGTTTTGCGCGTCTATTATGGCGTTTTGAGCCTGTTGATAGGCGTGTTTGACAGTTGCTACAGAGTCAGCATAGTTCCAGTTGTCCAAGAGCTGGAGCGAGCCATTTAGCTCACCTGCGATGGAGTTCAACGTTTCTTGATTCCCATACTGGCTCAGCAGATCGGTGGAGTTTGAAAGGAACTCTGTCAAGGCTTGATAGTCTGATATGAAGCTCATTCTTGCTCTGGCGTCCTTGCAGAATGCGCAGAATCTGTTGGTGACTGCCCTCATAGAGCAGATAACTTTCGGATAGCCTAAATCAAAACGCGAGGAATGGTGAGGAAGGCTCAGCCAATGCCCTATCTCATGTCTCAGCTGATGTGCCAGAAGTATTGGACCGCTCTCTCCCATTCTCGAAATCGTGCCTCCCTGATATCCCAAAATCACAACATTGTATGGAAACCAAGAGATGCCTGGACCGATTCCAGCCACTCCTCCGATGCCTGTGTCGTTTCTTAACTGCAGGATGACAAGAGGAATAACGGATTTGTCATTCAGGTCGGTCAGGTTGAAATATTGACTCACGTGACTGAACAGAAGTTGGCTGAGGGCATCGTGTTCGCCAGAGTCTTTCCAAACTTCCCACAACACGTTTCTGTGAGCCTCAACAGCGAAGCTGCTTCCATTTGCTAGCGAGAACGAATAACTCATGGGCTTCGGCAGCTGCACAGTTCGGTTTTCAATAAGGCTGTTCAACTCACTGCCCATGGGCTTTGTTTGCACCTCGATGGTCCAGTTGGTCCAGGGCATCAAGTCCTCGAACGCTTTTTCGAGTTGCCAGGTCTGGAGGGATTCATCGGTTCCGTTTAACCAGAGGATTCTCACCGTGTAGTTTTCGTATCTCTGCGTGTCAGCCGAAATCATTCGCGGATCCGACGAGCCAAGCAGATTGACAAAAATGTCCACCTGAGCGTTGTTGAAAAGTCGAACGGCGTTGTCCGTTACCACAGTTTTCGTTGGGTTCAACTCGATAATATCACTCAGGTCAAAGTACATGACTCTGCGCTGTCCTCCAAAGTTGGGAGGGAACGCCCAATACTTAGACGGATTGCCGTCGAAGAAGTCTGTTCTTCCGAGGAAAAGGTCGAGTCGCTCCTGAACATAGAACCATGAGTGGTCGACTCCGCCGTTTGGAACCTGCATGAACACGAGTTGGTATCCGCGACTTGGAACACCGAGAAAGTCGATCTGAGACAATAAGGTGTCCAACAGTGTGATGTTGTAGTATGTGATTCCGCCAGACTGATACGAGTTGTTTGTCAAAGAGTCCATGACGCTGACTGGGAAATCCTGGAAAGCCATTGATACATTGAAGTTCCATGTCATATTGTTGGGGTAGGCAAACTGACTAACGCCGTGGGTGGTTCTTGACATGAATCTGCTTTCGTTAATGTAATCTGGGGACACGCCCAAGAACACAACTTTCATCTCAGCATCTTGAGTCATATTGATCTTGGGCAAATCAGAAGGTGCCGAAGCGCCCACTGAACCGCGACCTGACAGGCTAAAGGCTACTAAAACTGTTGACACAACGAGAAGTAGCTTCAAACGCAGTTCCACATCGTTCACCGACATGATATTACTGAACTAAAACCTGCAGTTTCATAAACTTTCTCTGAAAGACTAGAACCCTCAGTTGAGCAGGGTTTGACCTGAGTGTGGAAGGCGAGTCCGCTTAGACTCAAGTCCTCGGCTTACATTTCCCATGTAATGTAATGGGAAAAGAGAGTTCAAACCTTCCGTGCTACTAATAACCGCGGCATAGTTGCGGTAACAACAGTTGTGGGAAACCATTTGGTGTTGATGTCAAATTTGAGCTATAATGGCATCATCCCGCAGCATTGCATGGGCTGCTAGAAGAGTAATTTCAAAAGAAGAAGGGGCTGAGTGCCTTTTGCCTTCTTCTAGAAGTTGATGAACACGCAACAGCGCAGCGTTTGACTTCAATGCAGTTTTCTAAGAGATTAATAAACGATTGTTGAAGTTTCCAATTTTGGCGGGCCCGCTGGGATTTGAACCCAGGACCCCCGGCTTAGAGGGCCGATGCGCTATCCGTGCTGCGCCACGGGCCCAGATATTCTGCAAGTCGTCATAGACTTCAACCCACAAAAATATTAAGTCTTTTATTGGTTGCCAGATACTCTGTACGCAAGCGTTGGTGACCGCTGTGAAGTGGGTGACACGCGAAAACGTTCACGTAGACAGAGTTGCTTGTCCATGGCTGATTAAACGGTTTATTGACCCTCAGGCAAAGTTTCTCTTTGTATCTGCTGAGAAAGTGGAAGAAACTGCCAGGAAGGAGAAGGCTATTCCTTTTGATGCGCCAGGCGTTGAATTAGGTCACAAAGGAACCAAATGCAGTTTTGATGCGATAATAGAGAAATACGAGTTTAAAGACCCTGCTTTGCTGGACTTGGCATTAATTGTCAGAGCCGCAGACACAAATAACAAAGAGTTAGCGCCTGAAAGCATAGGGCTTGAAGCCATTGCAAGCGGCTCGATGATGATTGCAAAAGACGACTACGAAGCCATAGAGAAACAAGCCTATGTTTATGACTCGCTCTATGCCTACTGCAAACTCCGCTTAATCAAAGAGAAACACAAGAGTGAGCTTGAAAAACTGGACAGAAAACATAGACTTCAATTCTTAAAAAGGAAAATGAAAGAGACCGCCTTATGACACTATTGAGTAAGGTTAGCTATTCGTTTTTAGTGCTGTGCATCGTTGGTTTTTTTGCGATTCTCAGCTCAACGATGTCCAAAAACCCTGTTTTGAACCCGTTTGCGCGGGCATTGGAGACGCCTGAATCGCTAATGGGTTTTGTCGCAGCAGCATCTACTATTCCAGGAATAATAGTCAGCTTGCCAGCGGGTTCGCTTTCTGACGTGTTCGGGAGGAGGAAGGTTTTATTGATTTCCTGCGTCGTGTTCGCCTCGGCTCCGTTTTTCTATCTCTTCGTGACTTCTTGGTGGCAGCTCGCCTTGGTGAGGTTTTACCACGGCTTCGCCACAGCCACGTTTGTCCCTGTGGCAAACGCTTCCGTCGCAGAACTGTTCCCAGCCAAGAGGGGAGAGCGAATCTCGCTGTTTTCCTCAGCGACCATCGTTGGAAGGTCTATCGCTCCGTTCCTCGGAGGCTACATACTACTCGTCACAAGCTACAATTTCCGTGATCTTTACCTGGCTGTCGGAATCGCAGGCGCCACAGCCCTCATTACAGCGCTGCTGTTTCTTAGAGAGCTCACACAAACCTCACGTGGAACAGCACAAAACCCGAGGAAAGCAAGTGTCAAGGTCTTTCACGGATGGTCCACCGTTGCGAGAAACCCACGCATACTCGCAGTAAGCCTCGTGGAAGCCGCACAATACTACGCTTTCGGCGCCGTAGAGTTCTTTTTCATAGGGTATCTGAAGGAAGTTGCGCTCTTGGACCCTTTTTCCTTCGGCGTCATCTCGGGAGCTCAACTCGCCATGATTCCCTTAATCAAGCCCTTTATGGGCAGGTTCTCTGACAGGGGTGGGAGAAGAACACCGATAGTTGCGGGTTCATTAATAGGCGCACTTGCTCTTACGTTGATTTCCTTTACAACACAGTTCCCTCTGCTCTTGCTGATTTCAATAGTGTATGGTGTCGGCTTTTCGTTAGTAACCTCCTCAACTCCAGCCCTCACGAGTGAGCTCACGCAAGAAAACCTCGTTGGCACGAGCATGGGTTTCTTAAGCACGATTATGGATGTTGGACAAACATTAGGTCCTATCATAACCGGATTCATACTCACAACTAGCCTTGGCTATCTGGGTTCGTTTTCCGCCTTGGCGGCAATCCTCTTGGCTGCTTGCGCAATCTTCTTGATGACCTTAGCTGCGAACCCTGAGAAAAGAGGCAGACGAGGGAAACTGGTCATTCTATGAAAATGGCTGGACGATACGGCTTCGCAAACTGGGCTTTATTCTTGGGGTCGTAGCGCTGCTGATCCTCTTCCTGATAGACATAAATCGCCGCGTTGAATTCGCGTCTCAAGAAGGCTTCAGCCTCCATTAAGGCATGAATCTCATCTATTGCTCCTGTTTGCACCCGTCTTTGTTTTCTCTCAGCAGACATGCGGTTAACCTCGTCGACGACTTGAGCGAGGAATTTCGTCAGCGGTTTCGCTACTTTCTTCATATCGTCGTCTCGCATCAATTCCTTCACAAGTTCACTCTGAGTGACCTTAGCTGAAACCGACTTCTGCAACCCTACTAGGTATGCTTTCCATTTCCACGGCGCTGCGACATAGTAATAGATCTTCTTTGGAGTTATACTCGTAGCCTTGATGATGTTTAACGTGTCTTCTAATGTGCTTTCTACCACCGCCTCATTCTCCTCCGCTCGAACATCAGTTTTAGCTTCACTTGGAATTGGCCAAGCAGCAGAGGAAACAAAGCCTTTTCGACCCATTTTTTCCCACAGTTCTTCGCAAATGTGAGGCGTAACTGGAGCCAACAGCCTAACTTGAGCATCTAAAATCTCGTTTAGCACTTGATTGATGGCTTCTTTCCTGTCTGGTTTTTCTTTTTGATCAGCTATTCGCCGCATGTACCACTGGAAGTCTTGGTCCAACTCGTACAGGGCGCTGTGGATGGCTTTGCGCACCGTTAACCTATCAATGGCTTCGGTTGCCAGTTTTATATGTGTCTGCAGCCTACTCAGAATCCACGTGTCAGGCTGAGCCAAAGGCAGCTTTGTATCCTTAACGCTTCCCGTTTTGGCAGTTTCGTCTACTAATCGGTACAGGCGTTCAAGCCTCTCCCGCATGGATCGAGCTAGGGCAGGACTGAAGTCAGCGTCCTGAAGCAGTTCCGCTGTGGACAAAATGCCCAGTCTAACGGGGTCGGCTCCGAAGGCTGTGATGGCTTCTATCAGCGGTGTGATGTTTCCGAACGATTTGCTCATCTTTGCACCCTGCATCATCACGAAGCCGTTGGTCACTATCTGACGCGGCCACAACTCTTCTGGAAATATTGCCGTGTGGTTGAATATCATGAAGGTCAAGTGATTCGAAACCAAGTCTCGGGCGGAGTGGCGGCTGTCCAACGGATAGAAGTACACAAACTCCTTCCGCATGTCTTCTAAGATGCCTCTCTCGATGTCTGCCTTTTTCGCTACGTCGTCAGTCTTGTCTATGCCCAGAAATATGTAGTCGAACACCTGTTCTGTCAGCTGGGATGGCTGGATACCGCGCTCCTTGATTTGTCTGACTATTGTGTAGTAAGCCATGTAGATGACAG
>Ga0315314_1000444_pt1 | contig 46011 bp, 37 predicted proteins | sample TDP9_MG_FD_203631 | JGI IMG/M metagenome (GOLD analysis project Ga0315314, IMG submission 203631) | Freshwater sediment microbial communities from Lake Towuti, South Sulawesi, Indonesia - TDP9 | ecosystem: Environmental > Aquatic > Freshwater > Lake > Sediment | place: Indonesia: South Sulawesi... | reverse complement strand
GTAGACCAGCTTGTGGTGGAAAAATGCTGCCAGTTCAATCGGTCTTAATTCGTCTGGATTTTGGTTAAGAGTCTGCAAAAGCTCGTTTATCATAGGCTGAATCTTGCCTGCTGGGGGCGGCATGAAGGTTGCACCTGCAACTCTCACTTGGCTAGTTCGGTATTTGCCTGCGTTTTGGTCGTCTATGCCATGCATCAGAAGCTGGTGTACCTTCAAGATGTCCTCTTGTTTGATTGTGCTTCCTCTTTGAGCGAGTTTCTCAATGTAGGTAATTGCTTCTGGATGATTTCTGGCTTCCAAATGTTCTCTGAGGCTTTTCCCACGAACCGTTATTCCCTCTTGGATGACGAGTTGAGTTTCCCTAAGACTCAGCGTGTTGCCCTCGATGGCGTTAGAGTTATACGTAAACTCGATTTGCATTTGCTCCCACAGTTTTTGGACAAGACGAGAGGGCAAAGGACGGAGACTATCCAGAGCTTTCTTTTTTGAAAGTATTCTAGCGTACATGTTAGCCTTCAACATCTGCATGCGACGTTCCCTTAGTACCTGTGCATTAACCGACATAAAAAAATATCGGATAACTAAAATAGGGTTATATCCGATATTTTGGAGCACCATCACACAGATCTATAAACAAATTGCGAGCAAGACCACTCTCAGACAAGGAAGACGTCACACTCTTAAGAAAAAGTAAATGAAAGGTTCACCGAGCATGCCGAGAACTACACGAAAAGGTTTTTACAACCCAATGGAATACGCGGAATACGTCCAATATAGCCCCCTCAAGTTTTCCAATCAACGCTGGTAACACAATTCAAATCATCCTAGAGGGGGGGCTATAGAGGGGTCTAGAAAAACAAAGAGAGAGACAATAACACTTACCTATTCCCTAGATGAGAACCTGTCCTTATAAAAGGTTATTAAGAGACAAAGCAAACCAACAGATGTTAAAGCAACCTCCCCAACCAAAATGAGCTTGTTGCTTTCACCAACCAAAATGTACCCGTAGAAAAAAAATATGATCAGGTGGACCAGAACCCAGCTTATGCAAGCTAGAGCTATACCTATTCCCATGGCTTCCCTAAATATTCGAAGAATGAGTTCTTTGTCCAACTTGCCCATATGTTATTGCTAGGCATAAGGATTCTTTTAGGAGTTATGAAACCTATATACGTACTCAAAAGATGTAGTCACCATTGCGATTTCATGTAAAAACCTTCAATGCAAATAAATTAAATGTTTGAACCAACTATTCTAATTGACTTAGACATGGAGGCAGAAACCTTGCTTCCTCAACTTGTAGATGAATTGCTTCTATATTTGAAACAGTTGAAGCCAAGGGAGTTTAATGTGGTTGTTATGCCAGACTTTTTCCTAGACCGACTGGTAACATATGAAGGAGACATCGAACAGCTTTCCAAAGTTCTCACCGAGGTTGCGAGACGCAAAGGGGGAACCATCCACGGAGTTAAACAAACAGAGATAAGGGGTGGAAACGCGGCGAACACAGCCGCTGCCCTAGCCACTTTAGGCGCCAGGGTTTATCCCATAATCGACACAAGCCCACTAGGACTTCATTTACTCAAGTTTTATCTTGAACCCTTCGGAGCAGACCTCTCCCACGTGAAAACAAGCGGCGCCACTTCGCTCACCACAGCCTTAGAGTTCACCTACCAAGGAGAAAAAGTGAACGTGATGATGAGCGACCTCGGGTCTCTACCCGAATTTGGTTTAAACAACCTCACATCTGAGGATTTTCAGCTGTTGCGGGAAGCCGACTACGTTTGCGTACTCCATTGGTCAGGAACCAAACGTTGGGGAACCGAGCTGGCTGAGGAGGTTTTCCGCCACGTTAAGAAGAAGGGGAGGGGAAAAACCTATTTTGATACTTCAGATCCGAGTCCTAAGAAAGAGGATATCCCTAGACTCATAAAGAAAGTTTTCCTCAGGAAGCTCGTTGACATTTTCAGCGTTAATGAGGATGAGGCTTTCTGGTACGCCTCTCAACTGAGCGAGGAAGTGAGCAGACTTAAAGAAGTGTTAACGCTCGATGAATTGGCGAAGGAGTGCGCAAGGATTTTGGCCAAGAATTTTTCAGCTCGAGTTGATCTTCACACCTTAACTTTCACCGGATCGTTCACCAGTGAAACCGAGGTTATTGTGCCCGCGTTTAACGTTCCTGTTTTAAGGGTTACGGGAGCTGGAGACGCTTGGAACGCTGGAAACATTTTTGGTGACGCTCTTGGGTTTCCGGATACTTGCAGATTAACCTTCGCGAACGCGGTCGCCGCATACTATGTTTCAAGTCCGGCTGGGGAGCACCCCACGCTGCCCAAACTTATGGAGTTTTGCTCTAAACAGTTAAGGGCTGATGATGGCTCGCACGTACATGCTATGAAACACTGATTTTGCGACATTTAACAAGGGCTAGCTGGGTTTATTTTCCGATAATTCATCATAGACTTCAGGGTTTGCAACATGCTCAGGTTTTTTACCACTGAGAACTTTGACGATGTCTTCTGCAACCATAACGTCCATCCTGCGCAACGCCTCAATAGTGTAGGCGGCTATGTGTGGCGTCAGAACCACGTTATCCATCTTAAGCAGCTGCTTAGGGGGTTCTCTCTCAAAGACGTCAAGAGCCGCCCCGGCGATCCAGCCCTCTCGGAGGGCTTGTACAAGGACCTTTTCGTCGATTATCTCGCCACGAGCGGTGTTGATTAAGAGCGCCGTATTCTTCATAATTCGTAGCTCTTTAGCCCCAATCATCTTTCTGGTTTCTGAAGTTAATGCAGCGTGTATTGTAAGAATGTCGGACTCTCTTAGTAACCGTTCTAAGTCAACGTATGTTACCCCGATTTTCCTCTCAAGAGCCTTGTTTCGGCGCTTATCACAATAGAAGATATTCATGTCGAATCCTCTTGCTCTCTCAGCTACTAGTTGACCAATGGTCCCCAGCCCTAGTATTCCGATGGTCTTGCTGGAAAGCTCTATGCCAATGAACTTTGTTCCCTCCCATTTACCAGCCTTTGTTGAGATGTCAGCTGGGATAATCCTCCTTGCCAGAGCAAGTATCAACGCCCAAGTGTGATCGGCCACAGCGTCGGCATTCGCATGAGGCGTATAAGTAACGATTATCCGCTTCTGCGTGGCCGCATCAAGGTCAATGTTATCGATCCCAACACCATGCCTTCCAATGACCCTCACGCGCTCGAGGGCCTCTATCACTTTTCTAGAACATTTGTCAGCGCCCAAAACCACGGCATCGGCGTCCTTAAGATTCTGAATGAGCTCCTCTTCGGTCATAGTTTTCTCATAGGGGTTCCTCTCGATTTCAGCCACATCCTCTAAGATTTCTAGGCCCTCAGGGACGAACCTTCCAAAAGATCTTGAGGTTACGTAGACTCTAAACCTAGGCATCTTACTCCCTCAAATCAACGATAGAAGTTTTGAGAAATTGAGTGATTGAAAGGCTCACGGCCCTATTAAACCTAGCCTTATAAGTGAGTGGCGCAATTCGATTATCTCCTTCTCAGTCATAGGCCTCAGGGGGTTCTTAACGGTTCCAGCTCTAAACCCACGCATTTTAAGGGCTTCTTTCAGCGGTGCAATGGCAGGCTTTGCGAGAACCTTTCGAGCAGCAATTATTTTATATTGAAGCCCGATTGCCTTTGTATAGTTCCTCTTCTTATAAGCATCATAAGATTCCACGAAGAGTTCAGGGAAGGTATTGGCGATGGCAGATACGGCTCCTTTTGCGCCCATAAAAAGAGCGGGAATTATGAGGGCGTCGGTACCGCAGATTACGGTGAAGCCTTTGCCGAGCTTCTCTATGTATTCGCAAAGCTGAGTGAAGTCCCGGCTGCTGTCCTTAATGCCTATTACATTGGGAAGCTTTGTCAACTTGACCATGAGATCAGGGGTTACATTAATGGTGGTTTGATGAGGGATGTTATAAACCAACATCGGTATACGAACGGCCTCGGCAACTCGCCTGTAATGTTCTATTATTGCATCGTCGTCCAGCGCATAATAATATGGAGTAACGCACCCCAGTGCATCAGCGCCAATTTTCTCAGCATGTTTAGCCAGTTGGATCGTCATCGCAGTATTAATTGCACCAATGTGGACGACAACCGGAATTCTTGGTTTAACCTGATCCACAACTATTTCAGCAACTCGCTTGCGTTGTTCGATAGACATCGTTGGTCCTTCGCCCGTGGTTCCACAAGGGTATAGACCTTGAACCCCGCTGCTAACTTGGAATTCAACGAGCTCGCGAAGTGCTTCTTCATCGACGTTGCCCTCTTGGGTGAACGGTGTAATCAAGGCAGTTATGATACCCTCAATTTTTCGTTCCAACGTTATCCCATGAGTTACTGTCTTAAACACTATACTATTTAATATCTTCCTCGCACAGTGATTTATCTAAAAATGGGTACGTGAATCCCGAAGCTTCCTAAAAGAATCTTTATCTTCTGTGTGACTCATCTTTTAATGATTGGTAATAAATCCGAAGCATGTCTCATAACAATTATTTTTGCATTAGAACCATGTTTATCTAGGGCTTTTTTCAACGCTTCATCAAATGTTAATGCGTAATCAAAACCTATTCTTTTAGCAGTTTTTTCATCTATGCCTTCTGATATCAGAATGCATGTGGCCTTTTCCCTTATAACTCTTCCAACATGAACCATATGCGCTGCTGCTGATCGATCCTTAATTTTTCTCTTCTTAACTAAATTCTTAATTTCATGATATGGTTTGTAGCCAAAATGCTCAACATCTGGATGTTCAACTGCAACTCCTTCTGGACATGGAGCTAAGAGAACGATTGTTCCTTTCGTCTTCACGACTAGATCAGCTGCGCAAATTGACTTCGATGCTTGCCACATTTCAATGCTAGTGGGGTGAGGGCAGTCACAGATTACTATATCTGCCCTTTCTGGCACTTCAATATCGTATATATCCCTTGAAAATTTTGCACCACATTTGTAGGCCTCCTTAAAATCTCCTGCGAAAACACCACATATATTGCTGAATCTGTCAAGAATGACGTTAACTATGAATTTTAGCTTGGCTTTTTCAGCAATTATATCCATTTCTGTTCTCACGGGATTATTTATCTTTCCTAGAATTTCTTCTCCAAGAAATTGTGCACTAAGCCAGTGTGTGTAGTCGGTGGTAGCAGCACCGCATACACCGGGTTGTACAATTTTTGATCCTCCGCTAAATCCAGAAACTCTATGAGGAACAATCATTCCAATACCTATCACAAAGTCCGAATTCAGTACGTGCTTGTTAATCTGAATCGGCGTACCGCTAAAAGTTTTACCTAAATCAACCAGCTCTTCTTCACTTTTCCAATGGTGATTTAACACCTCATATTCTTCGTATATGTCTTTACCAACTTTCTCAACAATTTCTTGTTCTGTTGCTGGTCGATGAGTGCCAAGCGCAATCATGATCTTCGTGTTCTCTCGTTTTATACCAGCGCTTTTTAGTTCATTTAATACATGAGGGAGGATGAGGCGTGCAGGAGTCCTCCTCGTGTAATCATCGCATAATACGGCAATTTTCATATGGGACTTAACAATATCTCGAATTTTTCCAGACGCAATCGGTGAACTTAAACTTCTTCTAATCTCGCTCTCAACATCATAAAGTGGCTCTGTATCTTTAGGTTCCAATATAACCATTAAGTTTTTATCTGGAACATCGACTTCGACTTCGCTCTTACCATAAAATAGTTTTATCTTCATTGCAATAATAAGTTGCTTTTCAAGCTAATTAATGATTTTGACAAAAGTAATTAACGGCAAAAACTTATTAAAACAGAGGATGAAAGTTGCGTAAGATTTTAGCTATCGATATAGGTACAACAAATGTAAAAGCTGCAATTTTTGATGAACAAGGAAAAATGCTTTCATTAGCTAGAACTGAGGTCCCCATTCATTCTCCAGTACCTTGTTCAGCCGTGCAACATTTAGATGAACTCTACAACGCTACGATTAAATCTGCAAAAAATGCTGTGAGCATAGCTAAGATTGCTAAGGTAGATGTTGTAGCCTTTAGTGCTCAAATGCACGGTCTTGGTGCTATTGATGATAAGGGTAAGGAAGTGCTTCCTTTAGTCACGTATTTGGATACACGACCAGCCATTGCTTTTGAAAATCTTGTGGAAATGGTTAGCTCTTATAAGCTGTATGAAAATACTGGTTGCCCACCCCTTTTCATATATCCACTCACTAAGCTCATTTGGTTAAGCCTTACAATGCCTAACATAATAAAAGAAGCAAAGTGGTTTGTCTCAGCTAAGGATTATGTTACGTATAAAATTCTTGGAGAACCCTACATCGACAAGTCGGTCATGAGCGGTAGCCAATTGCTAGATATTCATAGGCTGAAATGGAGTGACCTTGCTCTTTCGTTGACTGGAATTGATGAAAGTGAGCTGCCTCACCTTTGCAATGGCGAAGATGTTCTGCACACCTTGCCTAAACACGCGGCGGATTCATTAGGCTTAAGTGAAGGTGCACCCTTGGTGCTTGGCGCGTCTGATGGTGCCCTTCATAGTGTAGGTCTTGGTGCCATTGAAAGAAGTTTGCTGGCATTAAATATAGGAACAAGCGGTGCTATAAGATCCGTGTCTAAGAACCCATTGATAGATAAGAGCGAGGATATGAGATTCTTTTGTTATTACATAGGTTACGGACTTAGACTTCCAGGCGGCGCCGTCAACAATGCTGGAATAGGTTTAAAATGGTTTAGAGACGAATTTGGACAGTTCGAAGTTACAATGGCTAAGCGTCTGAATGAAGACCCATATAATTTGCTTACGAAGCAAGCTGAAAAGGTGGAAGCTACGGCAGAGAAATTGTTGATTTTGCCGTTCTTTAGCGGCGAAAGATTTCCAGTAAGAGATCCTTATGCTAAGGGTGTAATATTTGGATTGACTTTGAGACATGGCAAAGCTCATGTAATAAGAGCTCTCATGGAGAGCTGCATTTACACACTAAAGTGGATATATGATGCCATGGTTGAAAATGGCATAGAGGGCAAAACTATACGGACGGGAGGTGGAGGTGCAAAGTCTACACTGTGGAGGCAAATACAAGCTGATATTTTTGGTTTGCCCGTTGAAAAAACCCTTGTAGAGGAGGTTTCATTGCTTGGAGCGGCGATGATGGGGTTAGTAGCAATTGGAGTGTATAATAGCTTAGAAGAAGCGACGAAAAACATGATAAAGATTGTTAGCGTTCAGCATCCGAACATGGAAAACTATGAGAAGTATGAAAGGCTTCATGATTCATTTAAAAAACTATATGGTGTCGTAAAGAACCTTTATGCAGAATAATATGGTTAAACATCACGCTTTAAGCAATTGTAGTGCACTTCTAAAGTATCTTATATATTGCTAGACCATATATTTTATATGGTACACTAGTATTCCAAATTCCATGTGCAAAACACACACTTTCAGGATGAACGTTAAAGGGTGATAGAAAATGTCACGTGAACTTTCATCGCTCGAAACTGCCAAGCTAAAAATGCTTTACACTAATTATAGCCCTATGATGTTTGACGGCGCGATAAGAGAAAAGTTCGAAGAGATATATCATGGCATTAAGGTAGGGGTAAGAGACGTACCATATGACACCTTGCATAACCAGATAGTTGCTAATATGGTGGCAGGAGACACCGAATACGATGTATTTATGATTGATAATATTTGGCTACCAGAATTTGTAGAGGCTGGCTGGCTTGCGGAGGTAACCGAATACATCACGCCTGAAATTAAACAAAATATTTCCCCAAACGCTTTGAAAGCAGCAGAATATCCGCCTGGTTCGGGAAGATATTATGCATTGCCTTGGTATGTAGACACAAAGTACTTGTTTTATAATGAGAAGATACTCAGCAAAGCAAAGATTAAGGCACCACCGAGAACATTGGACGAACTTTGGAATCAGGCGATGGTCATAAAGAAAAAAGGTATAGTCAAGTATCCAATTGCTTGGAGTTGGGCGCAACACGAATGCCTAATCTGCGACTATACCATTCTCACAGCACTTTTTGGCGGTAGACTTGTAGATGAAGCTGGAAAGCCCATATTTAACAAAGGTGGTGCCGTTGACGCTCTAAAGTGGATGATGAAAACTATAGATGCATGTATTGCAAGTTGGGCATCCCTGGCGTTTATAGAGAGTGATGTGAGCCGCATTTTTGGCACTGAGGATGCTGCATTTACGCTATCTTGGCTGCCTGAATATGAAGACATAAATCGCCCAGAGTTCCTTGCTGGTGCTTGCAAGATTACACATGTTCCAGGAAGCGACATTTTACCAGAGGGGGTATCAGTTAATGGTTCGGATCTTATCGGGATCTCCTCGAGTTCCAAAAATAAGGATGTTGCTGTGGAATTCATAAAATTCTGGACGGGGATTGATAAACAAAAAAGTTACGCTAATTGGCTAGCTCCATCATGGCTGCGACTATTTGATACTCCTAAAATCTTCCAAGACGGCATATTTAACATCCTTGACGTAGTCGAGTACCAATACAAACACATGATCACTAGGCCAAGGATTCCCAATTACGCAGTCTTTTCAAAGGAACTGCAACTAGCTATTCATGAAGCATTGCTAAAAATAAAAACTCCACAAGAAGCGTTAGATGAGGCTGCCAAACGTCTCACAACATAGTATTGGAGAGTGCTTAATGTGGCAAGTTGGAGTAAGCGTGCTCCAACCGGAATTGACAACTTGGATACTTTGGTTGACGGAGGATGATTAATGACAAATGTAATTCTTGTTTTTGTGGGAGTTGCTGCCGTTTTAACGCCTATGCAGGTTTATCTTATTCGAATGTATTTCAAAACTAGGGACAAGTCTAATCTTTATTTCGGCATCGCATGTTTCCTTTGGGCAGCAGCTGCAGCTTTCGGTGTCTTAGTGGGAACCGCGACCTCTCTCAATAATTCATTTTTGACCACGCTTTTTTACCAAGTTTCAGCTACGTTAGGGGTATTAGGCTACTTATTTTTAAGTATCTTTGCAGTTGCCGCAACAAAACCTAATGAAAAGATGCGTGGCATTTGGATACCATTAATGGCCTTTCTTATTATAGCGTCTATTGTTTGGGCTTTTAATCCCCATGTGGCAGGAGTCGTTGATGGAGTAACGGAATTTACGTTAACAAGCATGTATAAGGAGCCATACGGTCTGCCGCTTATAGAGATCACAATAGCATTAATGGCTGTGATGGCAATTTTTCCGATTTATTTGTTTTTCCGTATTGCCAAGTGTACTAAAGAAAGAACCATAAGAATAAAGTCTCTTTTGATAGGTGTTGGTATGTCTATTGGAACCATAGCTGGTGCTATAGAGATCACTGGTGCCATCTCACATCAATACATGCCCGTCTATAGATCAATAATATTTACCGGATGTTTCATAATGTTTATAGGTCAATTCATATACCCAACCGCACCAACTGCACCAACTGCACTAACTCATTTGCATATGTTCTCAAAAACTCTTGGGCTAAACCACAAACAGATGGCTGGCAGAAAGATCCTACTTGAGTTTGACCCGGCGTCACACTATGAAAAGGCTATCCAAGACTTCGTTGCCGAAGCCCTAGCCAACACTGAGCAAATAGTCATATTTACGAGGAGAGGCAGCGCTATACATTCGTCTCTACGCGAACACAAAGCTGCGAAGTTTTTCTATTTGACGCAACAGTTCTCGATTCCAAAAGAGTTTTCTGAGAATGAGATACTCTTACCCTCAGGCGATACTCCTCTAATGCTTAGCGTTTTAGACAAGACCTTAAAAGCGTATCCTCAAAGTGCCATCAACGTGGTTTTTGACAGCCTATCCGACCTAGCGTTGTCCATCGGCTTTGAGAAGACCTATAGCTTCATAAGGTACACTATTGAAATGCTGGCTTCTCCGAGGAACACCGTTCTGTTTCTGCTAAACGAAACCGCACACGATCCTAAAGTCGCGTCAGGCCTAAGAAGTTTGTTCAGCGACCAAATATTCTTCGGGGAAAAGGGACTACAAACTGTCAGATTGTCTAAAGTAGAAGTCGGCTCGCTAGAAATTGAGGAAAAAGCCTCTTAAAAGGGAGGTAAGCAGTGATAGAAAAGGGGAAGAACTTCGAGAAACTTTTCATCAAGGCGATAAACGAGGGTTCGAAAGTCTTAGGTGAAAGGGAAGACAGATAGGGTTCTTGAGGGCTAATGCAATAGTCAGAAAGTCGAATAAACGGTCCGAAACTTATATTTAATTCAAATATGCCATGTGTGACTTTTACGAGTGAAAAATGAGGAAATTAAACGGATGAGATAAGTGTGCCAAGATTTGAAGGAATTGCAGAAAAGGTAACAGTCAGGGCAGAGGACATGGAGAAACTGCTCACAATGCCAGCAGAAGAAATAGATAGCTGGAGCCCAGTGAGGGTAGTAATACTACCTGATACAGACACGCTATACAGGGTATTTGCAAGGTCAATTGCGGATAAGATAAAAACGAATAACGAGGCTGGCAAACCAACAAAAATAATATTGCCTGTTGGCCCTACCCCTCAATATCCAATTCTTGCGGACATTTCAAACAAAGGAAGAATCAGTTGGAAGGACATCTGGACGTTCAACATGGATGAATACTTGGATTGGCAAGGAAGACCTGTGCCTGAAGACCACCCAATGAGCTTTAAAGGATTTATGAAAAGAAACCTCTTTAACCTCTTAAAAAAAGACATTAGAATCCCAGCAGAACAAACTTGGTTCCCAGACCCGTTCAACCCCGACGCAATTGACGAAAAAATAGAGGAGTTGGGAGGCATAGACACCGCCTATGGCGGAATAGGATACCACGGACATATTGCATTCAACGAACCTATAAGCACATATTATACTAGGTTAACGCCTGAAGAATTCAAAAAATCTAAAACAAGAGTTATCGACCTGAATCCGGATACCTTTGTAATTAATAGTTTCTGTGGAATCGGCGGAAATCCCTATGGACTGCCACCTAAGGCGGTGACGCTCGGAATGAAACCAATATTAGAGGCGAGAACAATAGAGCTTTACTGTGATGGTGGAAGTTGGCAACAGACTAGCTTTAGAATTGCTTGTATGCACCCCCCGACGCTGGATCGTCCAGTAACATATGTTCAGGAACACCCTAATCCTAAAAATACGGTTACGATTTTTGCGGATGCAAAAACAGCTGCTCCAATAAAAGCGGCACCCAAGTAGTTCATCGAAAAGCTGGCATAACCTCGTCAGCGAACAACCGTAGTGGTTCATTTTCCAACATGTCTGGGAATCGCATCATAACGTATGTGACCCCAACATCGATAAACTCTTCTATTCTACTTATGATCTCTTCGGGTGTGCCGACAAGGTTTCCCTCGATAAACTGAGCCTTTGACACATCCTTGGGTTTGAATTTTCTGATCTTCTCTGTCAGCGCAGCTCTATTTCTCGCGATAACCGTGTAGTCGGCGATAAGTGTCTTCTCAATCTGGTCTATTTTTCTACCAACCCTTCTGCAGTGCTCGTCTAGAACTTCTAGCAAATCCTTATAACGCTGAGGGGTGATTGGGCCGCCAAAATTGCATCTATCAGCCAACTCAGCCACCACTCTAAGCGTGAGTCTCCTCCCCTCGCCGCCGATTAAAATTGGAGGATGAGGCTTTTGAATGGGTTTTGGGCTGTTGATCGCCTTCTCTATGGTATAGTATTGACCATGAAAGCTTGGCTCATCTTCTGTCCACATTTTCTTGATTACCTGAACGGCTTCTCGCAGTTGAGCTATCCTCACAGAATCCTTGGGATAAGGTATACCATATGCATCGTACTCAAGCTTGTACCAGCCAGCCCCTATCCCCAAATTCAACCTACCGTTACTTATAACATCCAACGTTGCCCCCATTTTCGCCAAGACCGACGGATATCTATACGAGTTACATGTGACAAGTTGTCCTAAACCAAGATTCTTGGTCAACGTAGCCAGTGCACTTAAGGTGGTCCAACTCTCAAAGCAAGCCTCAGTCGTAGCTGGAAAAGTTACAAAGTGATCATACACCCATATGGAATCAAAGCCCAGTCTTTCACACCGAAGCGCAACATTCCTGATCGCCTCAAACTCCCTTCCAGGAACGCAGCCAACTAGCTCGCCGAGCCAACCCTGAGGAATAAAGCTCCCAAACCTGATCATGTGGCATCAAACTTTTTCTTCGTTCCATAAATAAAAGGTTTATAGTATAGAATCGGACAACTCAAAAAGTTTGTAATGTAAAAAACATCGATCACCAAATAGTTCATTGAAAGGCAATCTTTTTCTAAGTAACCTGTCAAAAGTATCTACTCGACATCAACTTGCAAAGGAAGAAGTTGCTAGAGGTGTCTTGATGAATCCTGAAGTGATCGCTATTGGAGAAATACTCGTGGATCTTGTATCCACAAAGCCTGGACCACATATGGAGGCGCCAGCATTTGAGAAATGCTTCGGCGGCGCACCTATGAATACAATCGTTGGAGTTTCAAGGCTGGGGGTAAGCGCTGGGGCAATAACAGCCGTTGGAGACGACCCGTTTGGCCAATTTTTGATAGGAGAGCTTGAGCGAAACAAAGTTGACGTTTCGCAGGTTAAGGTTAAAAAGGGTAGGCGTACCACCATCACCTTTGTCGCTAACGAGCCGATGTCTGGAGAGCGGACTTTTCTCTTTTATCGAAAGCCCTGGACTGGCGAAACAGCGGACAGCACACTTGAATCTGATGATATTGATCCGAGTTACATAGCCAAGGCCAACATTCTTCATGTTTCCGGATTCGCCCTTTCGCAAAATCCGTGTAGACAAGCCATTTTTAAAGCTATTAAGTGTGCCAGAAAGACTGGAGTTAAGGTATCTTTTGATCCAACATTAAGGGTTGATGTTTGGGATTCCATAGCAACTCTTCGAAGAACATACAGTCGAGCACTAAGGCTCTCTGACATAGCTACCTTTTCCAAGGAGGAAGCTGAGTTTATATTTGGAACAAGTGAAGCTGAGGAAGCAGCTCGAAGAGCGTTAAAATACGGGATCGGAATTGTTGGAATTAAGCTTGGCGACGAAGGGTCTTTCATAATGAGGGAGGATGGAAGAACGGTCAAGGCGCCTGCTTTTAGGGTTAAAGCTATTGACACAACAGGGGCGGGTGATGGGTGGAACGCTGGGCTCCTTGTAGGTTTATGTAAAGGTTGGGATTTAGAGAAATGTGTTACTGTGGCGAATGCTCTCGGGGCGATGGTGGTAACAAAACGAGGTGCGATAACGGCCATGCCTTATAAAGAAGAATTAATAACATTCTTAAAGCGCACTGATACTAAAATTGAAATTTGATTTCAATTTCTGTTGGTAGATACGGGCGCCGATATTTTTTCCAATAGGCCTTGCTAGCGATTCCTTAGGGTTTCCTTGGCTATGAAAGTGAAGAGCAAAGCTGGGATGAACGAAAATGCGGTCATAAATCGATACATGTTAATCAGGCCGTGGTTATCTGCGATAACCCCTCCAAGCGCGGATCCGACCGCTGATCCAGCAAAATTTGCAGTATTGTACAATCCTAACGCAGTTCCTCGACTTTTCGATGTTATATCTGATACAAATGCTACTGAGGCTACATATAATACGCCGAACGTCAGACCATGTAAAAGTTGTATTGGTAAGATAAGATAGGGGTGACTAACGACTGTGTAGAGGAACAGCCTAAGCGGATAGGAAAAAAGAGCAGCAACAAGAAGGGGCTTCCTTCCAATCTTATCCGAGAGCGCTCCTAAGTATACCATACAAGGGACTTCTGTTACAGCTGCTATGGAGAAAGCCCAACCGATGATCATATTAGAACCACCAAGTTCGTTAATATACAATGAAAGGAAAGATAGGAAAGTGGTTGCCGAAATATTAACCAAAAAAATGGTCACGAGAAGAATTAGAAAATTCTTCTCTCTAGTTAACACGGCCCAGTTTATACCAGTGCTGACTTCCATGCCCCTCGGTGATGGTTCAGTCACAGATATCCCAATAAAAATTGCCGATAGCAGATACAAGATGGCGCTAATATAAAATATGGTTTCGATGCCTAGGCTTTCAGAGATCAGCCCACTTATTGCGGTACTCATGATCCACCCTAATGATCCGGATATTCTGTACATTCCGAAACGTTTTCCCATGGTCGCTGGTCCAGCTGTGTCCATGGCCAAAACAGGGGTAACCGTTGTTGCCGCTGCTAAGAAGCTGAACAGCAGCAAGCCAAGCAATAAGAACTGAGTGAAACTTGAAGCATACGGATATAATCCGGAAATGATGGCAGCGGCTATAGTTGTTAATACAAGTATCATTTTTCTTCCAATCTTGCCAGCGAGAACGCTCCATGGCAACGCCGAAAATATTGAACCTGTCATGAAGATTATACCAATTTGTATTATTGTCAGGCCTGAAATGAGTAAAAGCAGGGGCAAGAGCGGAAGAATGAAACCAAGTGCAGCGAAGTAGCAGAAACCGGAGGCCCATAGACCGAGAAATGCCTTGCTATCACTTTTGGTTTTGAATGGACGGAGGCTGGAAGAATTTATCTGCATCGTATTGTTGCCTCAGCATGTTCTTCTGTTATAACGGCTTTGACAAGGAGATGAAAGTATTTGTGTTTAAGGTTTTTTCCTTATCAGATAGTAGGTTACGATGCAGCTAGCAATAATGATTACTGCCCCTACAGCTGCTATAACGTAGAGGGGGATGCCTGGCGTTGGCGTCTCATTTATCGTGATGGATTTTGTGATAGTGCCGGTTAGTCCGTCGTCGTCTGTAACTGTTAGGGTTACGTTGTAGGTTCCAGCTGTATCGTAGGTCCAGGTTGAGCTTTCTGTGGTGGCGTCGATGGCTCCGTCGCCGTTAAAGTCCCACTCCCAGCTCGTGATGACGCCGTCGGGGTCGGTGCTCGTTGAATTGAAGGTTACTTCCTTCCCGGCCACGGGCTCCAGAGGCGACCAGGTGAAGGAAGCCACAGGAGGACTAAGAAGGGTGATTGTGCCGTCAAAAAACATTTCGTTGTCGTCTATTTCGGTTTCTCCTTCAACAACGGTCGCGTTTGCCTTTATCGTGTAGGCACCCGGACTTACGTTGGCTGTTTCCCATGTGAACTTCAGAGTTGTATCCTTTCCAGGCTCTAAGGTTATGTCTGTGTGTGTTTCGATGGGGTTTCCGTCGTAGTAGACGGTGACGTTGAATGTTTCGGTGAAAAAGTCGCCCTCATTCCTAGCAGTCACGTTAATGGACACGGGTTCTCCAATTATCACCTCAGTCTCGTCCGGGGTAACGCTGATTATAGCTACATCACGTCTATAAACAATTACGGTTGCTGCGACAGCATCCGATAACCCTTCACTATCCGTGACTTTTAGTTTCACGGTGTAGGATCCGGCCTTGGCGTATGTGTGGGTTGCGGTCATGCCGCTGCCGGATGTGCCGTCGCCGAAGTCCCAAGCGTAGCTTGTGATTGTTGCATTTGTTTTTGGGTTTGGGGTTGAGAGTGAGGCGTTAAAGTTCACTGGTTGGCCTTCGATTGGTTTCTCAGGTGAATAGGTGAATTTTGCAGAAAGCAGCGTGTATACGGTCACGGTGCCGTCGATAAACCTATTATTGATTGTGTTGAGTTCGTATGGATGCTCGGTTGCGTTCGCGGATATTGTGTATGTGGTGCCGGTGGGGGTTGCATAAATATATGTTGTGTTCCATGTAAACAGCAGAGTTGTGTTCTTTCCAGGATCTAGGGTTATGTTTGTCCATGTTCCGATGTGGTTTCCGTTGTAGTAGATGGTGAAGTTGAAGGTTTTGAAAGTTTCGTTTGATACGCCTTCGTTCGCAACAGTTATGTTAATGAATACAGGTTCGGGTTTAGTTACATTGGTTGGATAGGCTGTGACGTTGACCAAAGCCACCACGTCAGGTAAGTAAACAGTGACGAGTTTCCATGTCTTGTCGGTTAAATCCCATTTCTTGCTATCCCATGTCTGGCTATCCTTGACGGTTAAGGTTACGTTGTAGGTGCCGGGTTGCAGGTAAATATGGGTTGTGTTTGGACCTGTTACGACAAAAACTGGGGTTCCATCGCCAAATTTCCAATGGTAGAAGGTGATATTTCCAGTGCTGGAGGGGGTTGAGTCTGAAGCGTTAAAGGTTACCGTTTCGTTAACGACTGGACACGTCGGCGAATAGTTGAAAGCAGCTACGGGACCTTTTTCTATGACTTTTATAATGATGTAAACGTAAGTTTTTTTGTAATAGTTATAATTCCTATTGTAGGTGTTGTCGGTTGTGTCTGTTTCCTCTGGGACTGTGGTGGCGTTGGCGGATATGGTGTATATGGTGTAGTTGCCTAGTGTTACGCCAGTGGTGTCCCAAGTGAAGTTTAGTTTTTCTCGGCCGCCTGGAGCTAAGTTGGTAACGGTTTTTGGCGTTCCGATGGCGGTTGCGTTAGCGTAGGCAGCGACATTGAAGCTTTCTGTGAAGTTGCCATGGTTTCTAGCAACAACTGTGACGTTGACGGTTTGTCCCTGTATCACCAAGGTGTTGGAGGGCGTGACTCTGGTAATGGCTATATCGTGCACTGGAGCGTTGACGAAGTGTCCGTCGTATACCTCATGGTCGATCGGATGTTCTTCTGTGTCGGGTGTGGCGGTGAGTTGGGTGTCGCATAAGTATAGGCAGGATCCGCCCAGGGCGTCAACGGTAAAGCTGATGGTCGCCAAAGTTCCGCTTCCAGTCACCCCAGCCTCTTCATACAAGTCTTGACTGACACTGTACCATACGTAGCCTACGGCGTCGTTTATTTCATTTTGCCATTCAATGTAGTCGGGCAGGAGGAAGGAGCCAATGGCGACGCTGGTGGCGGTTAAAACAGCTGTTTTATATTTTAACTTGAAATTGAAGCCAAAGAGGTCGGTGACGCCTGCTACGTTTATGTTGATGGTGAAGCTTTTGCCGGGCGTCAAGCCCGTGTCTATGATGCTGGCAGGATCCACGTAAAGTGTTGTGGTGGGGCTAGCGGTAACTGGACTCATTAAGGCTGTGCTGATGGTGAGTGAAAGAATGAGAATAAGGTGCAGCCAAAATTGGCATTTTCCACGCATTTTCCTTCTCCCTTCCTCTATTAATAGTAATCTGCTTCAATTAATTAAAAGTTCTGTTAACATCGATCGAAATTGAAAATATGCCTTTTATGCCTCATATCGTCTTCAACAGTTAGTGCCGAGATAGAGAAGCCAGGTGACGTCAGCGATGTTTACGTCGTCGATTGTCAGCGTTATGTCATATATGTTTAAAATAACAAAACAACAAGACTATGATATGACTACTGATAAAGTTAGTGAAGTAATCTGTACACCTGGACCCTTGGTGACCATCGGGATAACGGCTTTTTCCTTACAGCCCTATCCAACCTACCCATTTTTATGGGTCCGATTCTCCGAAGTGTTCTGTCCATGTGTAGAAGTCGTACATGTCCACAAATCCACTGCTGTCATAGTCAGGCTTCACAGTGGGGGGCCACTCACCTGTGCTTTTCCCGAAATACTCCCTCCATACGTAGAAGTCGTCCATGTCAACCACCCCGTTTAAGTTTCCGTCGCCTGGGATCCAATTGCGGAAGTAGCCGTCGTGTACCTCGTGGGCGATATATCCTGCATAAGAGTCGCCGAGTAGGGTGTTGTTTAGGTCTAGAGGAGATGCACCATAGGAGTCAACGGTGAAGCTGATGATTGCCAACGTTCCGCTTCCGTTCAATCCTCCTCCTTGTGGAGTGCCTGTTGGCATGCTGACAAGGTACCGAACGTAGCCTAAGGCGTCGTTTATCACCTTCTTCCATACCTTTGAGTTGGATGGGAAGAATGAGCCTAGGGTTATTTTAGTGGCGGTTAAAACTGCTGTTGTGTAGTTTAAAAAGAAGTCGAAGCCGTAGAGGTCTGTGACATTTGCCACGTTTACGTTGATCGTGAAGTTTTTGCCAGGCGTCAAGCCCGTGTCTTTGATGCTGGGAGGATCCACGTAAAGTGTTGTGGTGGGGCTGGCGTAAACTGGACTGGACATGACCATGCTAACTAGAAGCAACAAAATGAGGATCAAAAGAGATTTCTTCAAATTTCACCCCAAGTTTATATTCGATTACACAAATTTTAAGGTTTCTATCAGCTCATTTTTAGTGAATTTACCATGCTCCTTGCTTTTCGCTTTATGTGTGTTCAACAACTCTGTCAAGGAGTTAAAGGAAAAAGTTGAGATGTGACCTTCTAACTAGGCTGGCTTTGGTTTTGGTTTTCTAATCTTTATAAAGTAGACTGCTATTGCCGCGGCGGCGATGAGGACGATGGCGGCAGCGAGTTCTATGGGGAACTGTTGCTTTCTGGGTAACACTGCGAACTCATCTTCCTTGGTAAACTTGTTGTTGGCTGGGTTTTCATCTTCATCTAGGATTGCCTCAGCCCATATTGTGTAGTTGCCTACGGCCACGCCCTCTGTGCTCCATTCGAAGGTTAGTGTTCTTGAAGCACCCCCTAGGAGGTCTGTTACGATCTGGGTGCTGATGGTGGTGTTGTCGTAGTAGGCGGTGACGTTGAAGGTTTCGGTCACGGTTCCATTATTTTTGACGTATACGGCGACAGATACGTTCTCACCGACATGCACCTTGTTTACCAGTTTGACTGTGGGGAAAGTTATGTTGTCAGCCACTTCTACCGTGGCTACCATAGTTTCAACTTTGGTGATAGCCACATCGCGGGTTACGGGTTCGTTGCTGAAGTAGCCGTCCATCGTGTCGTGCTGAATCCATTCTCCATTGGAGTCAAGGAGTTTGGTGTTCCATAGGTCCAGTGGGGTGTCATCTATGGAGGCGACAGTGAAGTTGATGATCGCCAAAGTTCCGTTTCCGTCCTTTCCAGTGTCAGGCGGCATAGTGACGTTGTACCGTACGTAGCCTAAGGTGTCATTTACTTCCTTACCTAATACCGTTGAGTTAGGTGGGAAGAAGTCACCTAGGGTGACGTTGGTAGCGGTTAAAACTGCTGTTGTGTACTTTAAAAAGAACTCGAAGCCGTAGAGGTTGGTGACGTTGAAGATGTTTATGTTGATTGTGAAGTTTGTACCAACTACCATGGTTTCGTTAATGATGCTTTCGGGGTCTACGTAAAGCTTTGAGGGTTTAGGTACATTGCTGAAGTAGCCGTCGTACACATCGTGGGCCATATATACTGCATAAGAGTCGCCGAGTAAGGTGTTGCATAGGTCTAAAATGGTTCCACCTAAATAGTCAACGGTGAAGTTGATGATCGCCAAAGTTCCGCTTCCGTTCAATCCTCCTCCTTTTGGAGTGCCTAGAGGCAGGGCGACCATGTACCGTACGTAGCCTAAGGTGTCGTTTATTACCTTCTTCCATACCTTTGAGTTGGATGGGAAGAAGGGGCCAACGGTGACGTTGGTAGCGGTTAAAACTGCTGTTGTGTAGTTTAACCAGAAGTCGAAGCCGTAGAGGTCTGTGACATCTTTGACGTTTATGTTGACGGTGAAAGTGGTGCCAGCTACCATGTTTGTGTCTATGATGCTGGAAGGATCCACGTAAAGTCTGATGGTGGTGGGGCTGGCGTAAACTGGACTCGACACGACCATGCTGACTAGAAGCAATATGATAAGGGTTAAGAGAGATTTCATCAAATGTCACCTCAGTTTAAGTGAATTTATTACGTATATGAGGGTTTCTATTTAAGTTTATGAGGGAAAATTGCCATGCAGTAATGGATTTCAAAGCGTATTCAAAGTGAAACGTGACGGTGGTTATCTATATTCATGTGGAATTCCGCGTAGTTTTTGCTAGTGTTATCGCGTCGTAAATGTCGACGAACACGTCGACATTGATATCCGCTTTCGGGTCCGATGTTTTAAAGATGTCGGATCGTCCGAAGTTCTATTAAGGGCCTCCTGTTTTTCCGAAGTTTGTACTGAGTATGATGACGTCCGCCAGATCGACTATGTCGTTGTTGTTGAGGTCGGATCGTCCGTTGTTCCAATCTGGACTGTCTGGTGTGGCATCGATATCCCTGATCAATAGAACAGCGTCATAGATGTCTACTATGCCGTCGCCATTTATGTCGCCTTGGATTTTAATTTGGACTGTGCCATCAATGAAAGTGTTGTCGGCTGAGTGGGTTTCGCCTGGGACAATGTTTGCGGTCGCGGTTACGGTGTAGTTGCCGAGTGGGGTGGTTGAGACGTTCCACGGGAAGGTTATTGGGTATAATTGTCCAGGGGCCAAAACAAACGTTTTTGATCCTATTAGGGTTGAGTCGGCGTAGCATGTGGCTGTGATGGTTTCGGTGTTTGTTCCGTGATTCTGAGCTACAACTTCGATGTACACTAGGGCTTTTGGGTCTTGATAGATTTGGGTCTGGGAGGGGGTGACGCTGAATATGGCTACGTCGTGGGGTTGGGGTATCGCGGTTGTCCTATAGTAGATGTCATAATTATTGACTCTCGATGATGCCCAAATTATCCATATGGTTTGGTCCGTTGCCTGCATGATGGACGGCATGAAGTCATTATCCAGGTCGGTGGCTAGCCTTGTGTCCAATGACCAGCGTCCGGTCTGGTTGTCATAAACCTTATAGTATATGTCGTCTTGCCCGGATATTCTATCCGAATCCCAGACAACCCAGATGTCGTCGTCTGAGGTCTGCATGATTGAGGGATGTGAATCGAAATTTGGATCAGCGGTGAGTCTATTGTCGGGTGACCAGGTTGCGCCATTATCGCTGGAGGTCTTGTAGCAGATGTCGTCATCTCGCTCCCAAACAACCCATATCTTGCCGTCTCTGGCTTGCATGATCGATGGGTTCTTATCTCTTTTTTCCTCTGCGTAGGGAAGTGGCGTGTCGGGTGACCAGGTTGCGCCATTATCGCTGGAGGTCTTGTAAAAGATTTCGAAGTTTCCAGTTCTGTTAGTTGACCATGAGATCCATATTTTGTCGTCTGAGGCATGCATGATTGAGGGAAGCTCGTCTATGTTTGGATCCGTAGTTAGATTATCGTCCTGGGACCATGAGACTCCGTCATAAACCTTGTAGAAGATGTCATTGTTTCCGTTTCTGTTGCTTGACCAAACAATCCATATCTTGTTGTCTTTTGCTCGCATGATGGATGGTGCCATGTCGACGTTTGGATCCGTGGTTAGCCTCGTTTCTGACGACCATGGATGCACCTGGGACGCGTCGTAAACTTTGTAGAAGATATCGGCTTTTCCAGTGCGGAGTGAGTGCCAAGCAACCCATATTTTTCCGTCGCTTGCCTGGGCAATTGAGGGCATCCAGTCACTTCTAGTATTCCATGTGAGTCTCATGTCAGGTGACCATTCGTATGCATGGCCGAGCGGTGTGGTCGCGGTTATTATGATTAAGAGTGAAACTAGCGCTATTGTTCGGGTAGTTCTATGCCCCATGTGTATTCCTCTGATGGGAGAAAAATAGAAAAATGGGGGTTGCGCGCTTGTGCGCGCTTTAGGGTTTGTCGTTGTTTTTGCGTTTATAGTATGACCGCGAAGCTGAACACCTTTGTCTTTGTTCCTTCGCGGCCGTCGTATATGCATCGTGCCTCAACGTAGTACTTGCCGGGCCCCGGAAGCTGTGTTGTTACATCTAGATCGTAGCTTAGGTTTGCAATATCTCCAGGATTTAACAGGACTTCAGCAGTTTCGAACGGCGAGAGGATCAATTCATTGCCATCTGCGTCGTATACGGTGAAGACAACCTTGGCGTTGGTGGGGTCGGTTTTGTACTTGGAGTTCGCAACTTTTCCGTAAAGGGTTTGATAATTGTTTTCATCCTTGGAAATGACGTAGTGGTGGTGTTCTGGCCATGCGCTCTTTCTAATTAAGTCTGCTTCATAGGTTAGCGGAATGACCCCGATGGTGTGGGAAGCGGTGTCAGTATTAGACGCGCTGTCGGTGATAGTGAGGGTAACCGTGTAGTCTCCTTCCATTCCATAAGCGTGGCTTGTAGTCACGCCGACGCCACTTGTTCCGTCGCCAAAGGTCCACACGTAGCTGAGGATCGGGGAGGTGCTGACGCTAACTGAGGCGTCGAACATTACGCTTTCGCCCACCACTGGGGTTGCTGGCTCGTAGGTGAAGAGGGCTATGGGGGGCGCGCCTACATTGCTGAAGATTCCGTCGAATACTTCATGGGAGAGCGGATTTGCGTTAGAGTCGGAGAGTTTGGTGTCGCATAGATCTAGATTTGTTGCACTTGGGGGGGATTGAACAGTGAAATCGATGGTCGCCAAAGTTCCGCTTCCGTTCACCGCCTCTTCATACGTGTCTTGGCTGACGGCGTACCATACGTAGCCTAAGTCGTTGTTTACTTCCTCGTACCATATGATGTATTCGGATCCAAAGAAGTCGCCAATGGTGACGCTGGGGGCGGCGGTTAAAACGGCTGGATCGTATTTTAACGTGAAATCGAAGCCAAAGAGGTTGACTGCGCCCGTCACGTTTATTTCAACAGTGAATGTGTCGGTGAGGTAGTATTCGTCAATGCTGGAACTTGTTCCATTTGGAAATTCCACGTAAAGTGCGGTGGGGCCGGCGTAGACCGGATTCAAGTTCACTGTGGCTGTGATGATGAGCGACAGGATGAGGAGCAGCGGTAGCGAGTTTTTCAGTTTTTTCATCTGTTAATAGCCTCCTGTTTTTCCGTAGTTTGTACTGAGTAGGATGACGTCCGCCAGACCGACTACGCCGTTGTCGTTGATGTCGCATCGTCCTATGTTCCAGTTAGGAGCACCTGGTACAGCATCGATGTCCCTGACCATTAGAACAGCGTCGTAAATGTCTACGGGGCCGTCCATGTTTACGTCACCTGCCATAGGCAAAATCGCGTCAATGTTATCTGCTGCTAGGTTTACTCTGGCTTGCACACTCGTCACGTTTGTGAGTGTTATTGTTTCGAACATGAGTCCTATCTCGTACTGTGCTTCTTCGGCGTTCAAGAAGGTCTTATCCGATCTTCCGTATGGCGGCGAACCAAACTTCATGAATTCTGCGAACCAAAAGTCTTCCGCGATAGAATCTCCAACACAACCGGGATTATCTTTGTCCCAAGTTCTTGCGTTTTCTCGATCAGTTATTCTGCTTGGTACAATGGAGTCGTAAGCGAGGAAGTCACCCATTATTGACGTGTCGTTTGCCCTAGGAATGAGACCGACCCCCCCGCCCCCGGTGTCGTCAATGTACCCTTGTGGCCTTGGCGTGTTTAGCCACTCTAAGAAATCCCATGCCTCGTCATCTCTACCTAAGTTCTCGGCTCTTTTAGTGACCACGTTTGACCAACTGAACGTGACCGACTTGGAGTTTGATCCACTTGGTCCGACTGGTATTGGCGCAATTTCCAAATGAGTGAAATTGTCTCCCATAGCATCTCGTACGTAGCTCATCCACGTTGGCAGTATCATCATGGCCACTGTCTCACCCGACCAAGCACCCCACCAGTAGTCCGGCATGTTCATGGGGTCATACACCTGGTGTACGAAACCAAGATCATGGTAGAGTTGCATAACTTCATATCCTTCCGTGCCATCGAACGTCGCCTCGGGAACTGTAAGGTCTACATATTCTCCGCCATTTGACCAGAGGAGAGACAGAAATTGGAAGCGCTGTTCTTCAGGCATGCCCTCTATGAAGGGAGCGAACCCGGTTTGGGTTATAGCGGGAGGTGTCCCCTTTGTAAGCAGTATAGCAGCATTAGTGAGTTCTGTGTAAGTGATGTTTTCGTCGTTGTTAAGTTTATTACGCACATTTGTGAGAAACGTTTTATCTGGATCTTCAAGCCCCGCTATTGTGTTGTTGAATAGCATCTCATTGTATACCAACGCCCAACTGTTAAATTCCGTGGGATAACCCCATGTAAAACCCTTCCAAGTCGACGCATCCGCCGTTGCTTCCGTCCAGTTCTCCCCTACGTCTGCTTGAACAGGATCAGGTGGTACGGATAGTATGTTAGCTTTCCAGTTGGCAAGTTCAGGTATCCACATTGTATGTATATGTATTAGGTCTGGATCTTCGTTTCCCGCGTGCCTGATCATGATCGTTTCATAGAGCGCATCGAATTCCACAGTCTGCCTATCTATTTCAACACCCGTCTCTGCAAGGTACTTCGCAAGGACGGGACCCCAGTACTTTACTTCCGAGGGTTCAGTCCAATGCGTCAGCCAAGTTAGTGTCATTATCGGAGCAGTTACAGTTTGCGGCAGATACGCTGGTGCAAATGTAAAGACCAACATCACTATCAATAGACATGCAGTAGCCTTTTTCAATTCAAATTTTCTCCTTTTCTCTTTTATAGCGAAAACTTCATTTTTCGCCGTTTTTATTCTATATATACACCTTTATTTATCTTTTTTTGTTTACGGAAAAACTTAATAAGAACAAAAATGCTAAGAAGTTAGAGCCCATATGGGCATACCGGGAACCATCAGAGAGAGGATGTCATGAAACGATCATACATTCCTTACATTTTTCTGATCCCGTTCTTCATAGATTTTGCAATATTCTCGGCTTTCACGCTTGGTTTCGGTTTCTACATGAGCTTTACTAATTGGAACCCTTTCAGGCCCATAAGCGACGCCAAGTTTATTGGTTTAGCAAATTATGTAGAAGCATTAACAGATGATCCTGTCTTCCTACTGGCCATAAAGAACGCCTTCGTATACGTATTGTACGAACCAATCTGCATACTTATAGGATTTTTCTTTGCATTAGTCTTAAACACCGCAATTAAGGGCAGATCACTTTTCAGAACAATTTTCTTCGTTCCAGTGATCACTTCAACAGTTGCAATATCCATCGTGTGGAATTGGCTCTATGACTACACGTATGGTCCACTCAACCCTATATTGAAGCTTTTGGGTTTGCCGCCTCAGCACTGGTTAAGTCACATTGAAGTCCTTCCCGGCGTTGTCCAAGCCCTCACCAGCATAATGATAATGAGTACATGGCAGTGGATCGGGCTCAACGTAATAATATTCCTAGCAGCGTTACAGAGCATTCCAAAGGAATACCACGAAGCCGCACGTGTCAGTGGCGCTAACGCATGGAACCGCTTTATACACGTAACCATACCCCTAGTGAAACCTGCAATTTTATTCTGCGCGATAACGGCTACTGCGGGATCTCTTCAGGTCTTCACTGAAGTATTTATGCTGACTCGTGGAGGTCCCATCCAGACTACTCAGGTACCCGTACTCTGGATGTATACTCAGGCTTTTGGCTTTTTAAGATTCGGTTATGGAGCGGCCCTATCATATACATTCTTCGCAATAATACTCGTGGTCTCTCTAATAGAGATCAGAATTTTGCGTCGAGGGGGGATGTGGTATTACTAAGAAATGGACTCGCGTCATATACAAAATCTCGTTAGGCACACCGAAATATTTGATCCTGCTTTTCCTATGTTTTGTATCGGTTCTCCCGTTCTACTGGATGTTCATTTCATCCGTCAAGACTAAAGAAGAAATCATGTCGCCTGACATAGAGTGGATACCATCGAATCCTAAGTGGGAGAACTTCCCTGCGGCTTTTAGTTTTCTGACGCCACCGCTCACGAGGGCACTTCTGAACAGCACTATAGTCACCGTTTCTCATACGTTGCTCCTTCTACTTGGTAGTTCGCTAGTAGGTTATGTGCTCGCTAAATATAGGTTCAGAGGTAATCGCGCGATTTTTTTGTGGATCATATCTCAAATGATGATTCCAGGTTTCACAGGCTTAATTCCTGCCTACATGCTTATGAAATGGTTTGGATGGATAAACACCTACTGGCCATTAATCATACCTGGATGCTTCAGCGCCTATAGCATATTCCTCATGCGACAATACATCATAACCATACCGGACGACGTAATAGACGCAGCGAGATTATCCGGATGTTCAGAACTTGGAATATACTGGAGGATAATCCTCCCCCTAAGTAAGCCAGCTCTCGCAGCCATAGGATTAATAAATTTCGTCTGGACCTGGAACGATCTTCTCTGGCCTATGTTAATGCTCACCGATACGAATATGAAAACGGTTCAGGTGGCCCTCGCCGGGCTATGGGACATCCAAGCATCTCTTCCAGCCCTACACCTTGTAGCGGCATGCATCACGCTTGCCACGATACCATTAATAGTTCTTACCGTAATCACCCAAAAGCACCTTATAAAAGGCTGGACAGGACTTACCTACGCAAAGAGATGAGAACAATGGCTGATGTTAAACTAGAGAATCTGACGAAAGTCTTTGGCAAAAACGTTGTTGCCGTAGATAACGTAAACCTACATATCAAAGATAAAGAATTCCTAGTACTGTTAGGCCCATCCGGCTGCGGAAAAACAACCATTCTCAGATGCATTGCAGGCTTAGAGACCCCCACATCAGGAAACATTTACATCGGTGACAGATTAGTCAACGACGTATCAGAGAAAGATAGAGACGTCTCAATGGTTTTCCAAACGTTCGCACTTTGGCCCCACATGAAAGCCCGCGACAACATAGCATTTCCACTTAAAATGCATAAGGTTCCTAAAGCTGAAATTAAAAAACAAGTACAAAAAACCGCAGAACTCCTCAAAATACCGCATTTACTGGACCGTGTGCCAGGACAACTCAGTGGCGGTGAGGCACAAAGGGTAGCGCTGGGAAGGGCGATCATAAGGAACCCAAAGGTCTTCTTGCTAGATGAACCCCTAGCCAACCTAGATGCAAAACTTAGAATTCACATGAGAGTGGAGCTGAGGAAACTGCAAGAAAAGCTTGGCGTAACAACCATCTATGTCACCCACGATCAAGCAGAGGCCATGACGATGTCAGACAGGATCGCTGTAATGCATGAAGGCAAAATACGACAACTAGGGACATCATCTGAACTATATGACCACCCAGCAGACCTCTTCGTCGCAGGTTTTATCGGCAGCCCCCCAATGAACTTCATGGATTGCACTTTTGAAGAAGAAAAAGGCTCTATGGTCTCCGAAGCCTTTGCGCTTGAAATTCCTAAACAATTAAGAAACGGTATAAAGAAGTATGCAACCAGTTCTGAGCTTATATTAGGTGTAAGACCGGAAGATATATCAATCTATGGAAAGGAAATGCCTAACTCCATCGGCTCCGAAGTCTACGTTATAGAGCCCCTAGGACACGAAACTATCGTTGACTTAGAGTTAGGAGATAAGATAATAAAGGCGGTGACACCGCCGACGCATAAGGTTAATCTTGGCGAAAAAGTCTGGATGAAATTTGATATGAACAGAATACACATCATAGATAAAAAAACAGAAAAAGCCATAGTATGATTTCAAAAAACACTTCAATTATAAGTTCTCATGCGTTGCATTATTTAACGGTACGGTGGCAGGGTTGGCGGGGGTTAGGGTCGAAAATTTGACGAAAACATTTGACCGCGTTACAGCGGTTAAGAACGTTAGCTTCGAGGTTAAAAATGAAGAGTTTTTCGTTCTAGTTGGTCCGAATGGTTGTGGCAAAACAACGATATTGCGCTTGATCGCGGGGTTGATAAACCCGGACAGTGGAAACATCTACATCAAAGACAGACTTGTAAATGATGTTAAGCCAGCGGAGAGGGGTGTAAGTATGGTTTTCCAAGGTTATGCTTTGTGGCCTCACATGAAAGTGTTTGATGAAAAGGCGTACTCAAACCTGAGTTTTGGCCTAAGGATTCAAAAATACCTGACGGAAAGAATCAAAGGAGTAGTGGGAAAGGTGGCTGATCAAGTTGGCATTGAGAGGAAACTCTTTTCTAGAAAACCAGACCAACTATCTGCTGGAGAAAAACAGAAGGTGGCTGTAGGGAGGGCCATAACGATACCTCCGAAGGTATTCTTGATGGACGAGCCACTAAGCAATCTAGATCCACCAAGCAGGTTACACGTTATGTCAGAGATTAAAAGAATTCATGATGAAATGAAGACCACAACAATTTATGTTACTCAAAATCTGGTTGAAGCAATGGCGATGGCGAATAGGATAGCGGTAATGAAAGAGGGCACAATTCAACAGGTGGGCACACCAGAACAAGTTTGCAGCCATCCAGCAAACGATTTTGTCGCGGACTTCATTAAATACCATGACTATCTATACTACCTACACGGCCGTAGAACGAAATTAACAAATAAGAAATTAACGTCAAGCGCTTGACACCAATTTAACGTCTTTATCCTTGATCCCTAGGTTTACGTCATCTACGCAACAGATTCTTATCAAGGGCTTTTGTTTGATTCTCTAATGTAACCGTAACCATCAATTTTTACCTCCTCGCATAACCAAGCCCAGCCAAGCCTTTTATAAGATATTTTTGGGTGACTATTGTAAAAATTATTAATGGCAATGTGGCAAGCGTGAGAAGTGCAGCACCAAGCGGCCCAGAGGGACTAGCCCAACTGAGCGCTAGCTGAACCGTGAACTTATTCTCATCGCTGATCACTATCATAGGCCAGAGAAAATCATTCCAAGTCCACACGAAATTTAATAATCCCACGGTTGCAAGAGCTGGCTTACATATTGGAAGGATTATCCTCCAGTATAATCCAAATTCTGAACATCCGGATAATCTCGCTGCATCTATTACGTCGTCCGGTATAGTTATAATGTATTGTCGTATAAGGAATACGCTGTAAGCGCTCACGAATCCAGGTATGACTAATGCGTTATAAGCGCCCGCGAATCCCGGTATGATTAATGCCCAGTAGGTGTTTATCCATCCAAACCATTTCATAAGCATGTAGGTAGGAATCAGGGCTGTGAAACCTGGAATCATCATTGTGGATATGACTATCAAAAAAATCGTGTGACGACCTCTGAATTTGTATATAGCGAGCGCGTAAGCTGTTAGCGAACTGGCGAAGAGCACAAGCAATGTACGAGGAACGGCGACTATGGTGCTATTCAGAAGTGCCCTCCAGAGTGGTGGGGACTGCATATAATTCCAAGCATAAATAAAGTTACTCCACCTGGGATTCAATGGCAACCATGTTATGGGTCCCCATCTACCGACGGCTGTAATAAACATCCAGTATAATGGGAAGATCGATGCAACAGATCCGAGTATTAGGATTGAATATTTTAACGTGTTTATCAATGTCTTACGTATGAGGAGAGACCAATTTTTAGTGATAAACCATCCCCCTTTCAGCTAGAAGTCTCATCGTTATAAGCAATTATTCCATATATTAAGGTTGTCACGTTCAAGGGAAGGTGCGCAAGACTAAGCCAGAGCCTCCCAAATAAGCATTATGTACCGACATAATTGAAACATGAGATGCATTAAGGGGACAGCTAATAATTCAAATTGTTTGTTTCTTGTGAACATATTTTATTAAGTTCTGAGCTATAGGTTTTTGTATGTTAAAACGTTGGTATGCAGCCTTGATCTTGGTTTTAGTATGTGTCACAATAGCCGCAGGCGTATACTACTATATGAAGCCTCCAAAAAAGATTTACTCAGGCTTCTGGAGAAGGGGACGGGAAGCTCTGTCCCCTGACTATGAGGTTAACTTAACGAAACAGTTGGCTTCAAGCATAGGAGGCACGTCACCCGCAGGTTTATGGGTTGTAGGTCTGGTTTCGATACAGAGAGGAACATGTACCCTGACCTTTCCGTCTAACCAAACATATTTGCACATGGTTTTTGAAGACCAAGACATTAATGAAGATTATCTTATAGCCTTCGATGATAACGGAATCAAAATTTGGTTAGAAGTTGAACCCGGATTCGCTGACGTCGACCAGCTAATAGATTTAGTTCTGGAACGTTACGGACATCATCCATGTATTCTGGGAGTTGGAATAGACCTTGAGTGGCGTTGGGGTTTGCCAGATACCCGAGAGACAGTTCCAGTTACAGACGAGGAAGCAAACCGGTGGTTAAACAGAATAAAGCGCTACAACACTAATTATAGGCTGCTTCTGATACATTGGGTTACAGAGGTTATGCCACCTACAGTCCGGAAAGACATTGTTTTTGTCGATGACGCACAAAGTTTTGAGGGTTTAGACCAGCTGGTGGACGAATTTAAGCTCTGGGGCGAACATTTCTCGCAGGGAGACGTAGGATACGTCTTTGGATATAGGAGAGATTACGAATGGTTGTCCGAGCTGGAAAATCCGCCAAGAGAAATAGGATTAGCGTTGATCAAAAATATTCCTAACTGCCGTTTTGTTTTCTGGTCACAAGAAACGATACTTGAGGTATTCCACCAGTAACTCAGGGATTATGTACCGGGTATAATTCGAAACATGAGATACATTAAGAGGAAGCTAACTCGGCTAATAGTTCAAATTGTTAGTTTCTTGCAAACATTTTTTATTAGGGTCTAATCTATACGTTTTTGTATGTTAAAACGTTGGTATGTAGCCTTGATCTTGGTTTTAGTATGTGTCACAACAGCCACGGGCGTCTATTACTATACAAAGCCTTCTAAAACGATTTACTCGGGCTTTCGGGCACTGGGATGGCGTGGCTTTTCCACTGGCTATTGGGTTAACTTAACGAAACAGGTGGCTTCAAGCATACCAGGCACATCACCCGCAGGCATAGCGATTGTGGGCGGGGTTTCGATACAAACAGGAAGATGTACCCTATCCTTTCCGTCTAACCAGACATATCCAAACATGTTTTTTGAAACGCGAGACATTAATGAAGATTATCTCACAGCTTTCGATGACAACGGAGTCAAAGTTTGGTTGCAGGTTGAACCCGGGTTCGCTGATGTCGACCAGCTAATAGATTTAGTTCTGGAACGTTACGGACATCATCCATGTGTTCTGGGGTTTGGAATAGACCTTGAGTGGCGTTGGGGTTTGCCAGATACCCGAGAGACAGTTCCAGTTACAGACGAGGAAGCAAAAAGATGGGTAAACAAAATAAAGCAGCACAACACTGATTTTAAGTTGTTTCTGAAACACTGGCTTCCAAAAAACATGCCACCTACAGCCCGGGAAGACATCGTCTTCATCGATGACGCACAAGAATTTGAGGGTTTAGACCGACTGGTGGACGAATTTAAGCTATGGGGTGAAAATTTCTCGCAGACAGACGTGGGATATCAGGTTGGATATAGGAGCGACCGCGAATGGTGGTCCGAGCTAGAAAATCCACCGAGAGAAATAGGGTTAGCGTTGATCCGGAATATTCCTAACTGCCGTTTTGTTTTCTGGACAGACGAAACCATACATACATTATTCCCACCCTCCTAACCGTGGACTATGCGGTGTTATTAATTGAAACATGAATTCATGATGTTCATCGTTTCTTTAGCTGCGTCTACGGATCTCCCGTTTTTCCGTAGTTTGTAGAGAGTATGGTGACGTCAAGGATGTCGACTACGTGGTCGTTGTTAATGTCGGATCGCCCTCTGTTCCAGTTAGGACTACCCGGTGTGGCATCGATGCCGTGGACCAAAAGAACAGCGTCGTAAATGTCTACGGGTCCGTCTAGGTTTATGTCGCCTGGCATAGGCAGAATTGCGTTAACTTTAGCTGCTGCGTCGTCTATTGTGGTTGTTGGATTCGCGCCTGCAAGTGTAACTTTCTCGAACATGAGTCCTATCTCATACTCTACTTGTTCGGATTTGATAAAGTATTCATCTGATCTTCCGTACGTCTCACCTATTTCAATGAAACCTCTTTTCCAAAAGTCTTCCAGCAACCTTGGATCCGCTTGATCACTGATTCTGCTGGGTAGGACGCATTCGGAGATGAGGAAGTCACCCATTATTGAGGTGCCGTCATGTTTAGGAATATCGTCGATGTAACCAGCTGGCTTTGGCTCGTTTATCCACTTTAAGAATTCCCATGCCGCTTCGGCTTTACCCTCGTCCTCGGCTTTTTGAGTAACCACGTTTAAATAATTGTATGTGACCGATACTGATTCTGTTCCACTTGGTCCGATTGGTATCGGCGCAACTCCTAAATGAGTGAAATTCGGTCCCATATCCTGCCGTATGTAGGTCATCCACTGTGGCAGTATCATCATAGCTATATGATTCAAACCGTCCCACCAGTAAGGAGGCGGCGGCGGCCATCTAACCAGCTCCTGGGGGTCATACACTTTGTGTACATAACCAAGATCATAGTAGAGTTGCATAACTTCCTTTCCTTCTGTACCATTAAATTTCGCTTCTGGAGCTAAAAAGTCTAAGAGTTCTCCACCGTTTGACCAGAGCATGGACAGAAATTGATGCATTTCTTCTTTAGTCATGCCTTCTACGAAGGGAACGAACCCCCTTTGGGTTATACGAGGTGGCGATACAGTCGTATCCCACTTCGTAAGCAGTATAGCAACGTCAGTGAGTTCTCCCCATGCCAGAGGCACATCGGCTTCAAGTTTCGCGAGCACTTTTGTAAGTAGTATTCCTTCAGGTGTCGTTGCACCACGCAACGCTATTTCGTCCTCGAATAGTTTTCTATTGTATACCAACGCCCAACTCATAAGTTCGCCGGGATAACCCCATACAAAACCCTTCCAGGTCGACCCATCCTGCGTTACTTCTGTCCAGTTCGCCTTTACGTCCGCTTGAACATCATCGGGTGGTATAGCTAGCACCTCAACTTTCCAGTTGGCAAATTCGGGTACCCACATTGCATCTATGTATATCATGTCTGGCTGTGGCACCCTCCAGTCACCGATTATTCCCTTAAGATCGTCAAATTCCACAGGGATCATCGTTATTTCAACACCTGTCAGTGCTTCGTACGCCGCAGTAACGTTGCCCCAGTACCATACTTCCTCGGGACTAGTCCAAAACGTCAGCCATGTTATTATCTCAGGAGAAGCAGTTGAAGGAAGATACGCTGATGCGAATGCGAAGAGCAACATCAGTATTAATACACGTGTGATGATTTTCGATTTCATTCTCCTTTCTCTTATTTCTTTGTGGCACACTTTATTAATCCCTTTTGGTTACTCTCTGGGGAAACTGAAGATTTTAGTCGAAGAGCGACCTTCGCATTATGAATGCAACTAGAATATATTCTATTGTAATGCAGAAGCCCCGCTGATCAAAACACTGTTCTAGCTTACCTAAACCCCCAAAAAATTTAAGATAGAGGGTGAGAAAAGTACACATGAAAAGAGAAGCGAAACTGACATGGTAAGATGTATCGATTGCAAGTATCACAGGAGAATAGGGATCATAGAACGCTTGAGAGAAGGAGCTGTCTTTAGGAAGGAAAAATACTTTACATGCAGTTACAAGAAAACTAGAATGGAAATCATAAGATTATACAAAGAAACAGAATGCGAATCTTTTGCAAAAATTGCCGCATTGTTTTACTTATACACTCGCTTCAAAGCTGGACCTTGGTGGGGACCACCTAAATAGTTTAAAGCAGTTTAAGTAAAGTCTTAAAGTGTAACCTTAAGCTTTAATGGTCTAATGCCATGTCTATAGGTTATGTACAGTCTCTTCTCAGCTTCTATCCACTTTTCCTCAATCTTTGTTCCTTCTTCTACTTCAACCGAGCTTGGCTTCTGCAGCAACCGTATCGCAGTTTCGCCGCGAGTGCCTTCCTGGCCATAAAGTGTTAAGGCGAAGGAATCGGCTTTTTTCTCGACCTTTTGTATCATAGAAGTTGTGTGAGAAATAACAGCTTTAGCCTTGGCGATTGGAAAGTTTATCGCTAAAATTATACCACCCCGATTTTTCAACTCGATGCCATCCAAAAACTTTGGTATGGTTTTTCGCTTGCCGTTTGACGGGTCTGTAAATGAAACTTTGCTGTTTACCGGTAGTCCGGTTGGATTAAGTACAAAAAGGTAAGAATAACCCTCTCCTCTCCTCTCTACTACCAGCAGATCCATGTTTTCTGCATGAGCGGACCTTTCCACACCATCAAGATTTAACACGTGATGAATGAAGCGCCTATGAAAATCGTGGAAACTTGGAAGATATTGAATTTTGAAACCAATTAAAGTAGCGTTTCCTTCCCCAAATCTACAGCGATAAGCACACGGCTTTCCAGTCCTTGAATCCCAAGCAATTGGCGTCTCATCAGTTAGTTCGAAGTTTCTAATGTAGTCTGGTACAACCATTTCTTCAATATCTTTTGCGTCAACAGCCAGAAACGGCACCAACCTCCACAATTTTTTCGCCCTTACAGAATTCACAGGCTTCGCGGAAAATAGCTCCTTCATTATGTCTACTCTATCCATGTCTTCGTTAAGGTACGGAGTTCCAGGCAAGGTTACAAGTTTTCCACCCTGTTTAACAAATTCAGCTAGTTTCCTCTGTACATTTTCGTCCATGAAATCGAGAGCGAAAACCCAGAGCTGCTTGTACTGCAGCAACTCCTTAACTGACATGCTTTGAAGATCAACCATGTCAAAATTAACTCCAGACATTGAGAGTAAGTTAAGCAATCCCATATCGCCCGAGAAATACTGACCGTACGCGTTCTGCACGCTTTCATTAAATCCATAATCAAGCGTGTCACCGAAGAACTGACATGCTTCATAAGGTTCATAATAACCTACTGCGATGTCTGCAACCGTCTCGGCGTGCGCTAGCCTAACCCCATGCACCTTAAAGAATTGTCCCAATCTTTCAATGATGTCAAAGTGAGGGCGTCTCTTTCCGTCTAGTGCTATGGGACAACTTAGGTCCCACGTTTTTCCAGTGTGACAGCCATAACCACGGGGATTTTCTCCACCTACCATTAAATAGTAATTTATGTTGCTAATTCCGTAGGCCAGTATAGAAAGGTAAAGAAGTTCAGCTTCATCCGGCTCAATGTGATGTGCGAGATATGCTTGTGTTTCTATACTAAATGGAGGTGTGCCTGCCTTCTTTATGAGTGGTCTATAAATTCCTAGTTTATAGGCAATGTAACTCCCAATTTTATCCTCTTTAAAATCAAAGGACCTGCGAAAAGTGGGCCAAAATTCTGTCCACTGAGCAAGTTCCAGCTTTCGCTCTTTACGAAACTGTTGAAAGCGTGGCCAATCTTCCTTACCCCACCATTCGAGGTAGGGGTCCAGTATGGATAAGGGTACGTCGATTCCTTTATCTACTAGCATTTTATAGAGACGTTCTGAGTACACATTTATCATATAATGCTTAAAGTGAGTCCAATCTATGAACATAGGAAGTTCTCTGTAGTGCTTTGGCATCTTACGAGGGGGTTTCACCTCATCAAAACTAGAGTAGTTCGTATTGTACCTTTTATTTAAAAGGGCTATGTCTCCGTATTTTTCTTTTAACCAACGTTGATAAATGCTTGGCTTTGACTTAGTACCGATTACAACCTCGTTGTAGTCACTCATAAGAGGGTGATCCAGCGTTCCCCAGTATGACGGCTCATCATCAATTGTCACACTAATAATGCATCCGCCATTTGTGTAAAGATGCCCCCTTAAAACATCGCAAGCTTCATCGTACCATTTCTCCACGTAAGCTAAGTAAGTTGGATGCAGATACGTGACTGGGGGGTAATATACGTCAGGTGGCAATGGCTTTCCTTCCGAATTCTTAGCTAATATCTCGGGATGATTCTGCAGTAGCCAGCTAGGTATTCCGCCGTTTAGCCATTCAGCGCAAATGTAGGGGCCAGGACGAATGATGGCGTACAGTCCGTTTTCTTCCATCAATTCTAGGAAGTCTTCAACATCTCTACGAGGATCAGTCTTTCCATGAAAGTCAAATTTTCCCTCCTGTGGCTCATGCCAATTCCAAGCCACGTAAGTATCAACGGTGTTGCAGAAGGCGTCCTTCATGTCCTTCAACCGCTTGTCCCAGTTCTCTCTCGGTGTGCGCCAGAACTGTAGCGTACCGGAATAAAGAGGAGTTTCAACACCGTCTACGATGTACAGAAAGCGGTTCATACCGATTTTCTTTTTTGAATCTTCCAATTAGTTCCCCCGCTAACTGTTGAGTCTAGGCTATAAACAACGTATAGGATTTAACGTTTTGGATTAGAGCTGACTCCTGCGTTAACATCAGTTTTTATGCGAGAATGACCTCGATCTCGTGTACCTCGCCCTTCTTGAAAACTGGGAGCAGGTTGCCCTTGTACTCCCTACCGTCTATCCTAACTTTGGCCACGCCCTTTGAATGATTGTTGGGGTTCTTAACCGTGATCTTGTAGGTTGCACCCCTGAACTTTCTTCTGATCTTATAACTGCCCCACTCCCTTGGGATACAGGGGTCAACCCTAAGTCCATTGAACTCAGGTCTCACCCCCAAAATGAAGTCGATCCCGACCCGATACATCCAAGGCGCAGTGCCCGTGAGCCAAGAGTGTCCAGCTTCCCCGAAGTCGATGTGATCTGGTCCTGTTAGGTATTCAGAGTAAATATATGGTTCTAGTTTGTAAACGTCTTGATCATCACAGACACTAGTAGGTAAGGACTGTTTATAATAGTGATAAGCCATATTGCCTCTCCCAAGAATTATTTCAGCATAGATCACCCATGCTACTGGATGATTAAATATCGATGCATTTTCCTTCTTACCTGGCCCCTCTTTTGTGGCTGCACCAATGTAGTAATCCAACTCGGTGTAGGCGGGAGTGCACAACTTAGGTCCTTTAGGAGTATCTGCATACTTCTTTATCGAATCCATGCATTGAATGGCTCTTTTCCCTTCAGCAACTCCACTTATGACTGCCCAAGTATTAGATTCTAAATAGAGTTTTCCCTCTTTGTTTTTATGTGAACCAATTGGTTCACCGTTGTCCTTAGTCGCTCGGATGTACCATTCTCCGTCCCAACATTTTTCGTTCAAAACCTTAGTCATTTCCTCATAAGCTTTCTGGTATTCCTTAACTCTCTCGGTTCTGCCAATGAAATTCAATAAACCTATGGTTTCCCTAAGGACATAACATAGGAACGCTGCCACCATCATGCTTTCCCCTTTTCCTTCAGGGCCTACGTTGTCCAGATCGTCGTTCCAATCTCCACCCATAATTTTTGGAAGGCCGCGGGGAGTCAAATTCGCTAGGATATGGTCAATAGCGGCGATGTGGTGTTCAAAGATTGTTGCCTTGCCCTTATCCGCATAAGGTGTTACTTCATCTAGAAAAGCGAAATCTCCTGTTTCTTTCAAATACCAAATTACGTCCATGGGTATCCAGAGTGGGTCATCCATGTGACCGGTTCTTATCCCTCCCCCGACTATGCGGTAGAAATGATGATAAGTGCTTCCATCGGAAAATTGATTCATTGTCAGTTCTTTTATTGGTTCCTTAACCAACTCAGGCTCAAAGGTCACTGGTCCAAAAAGATCCTGAGCCAAGTCTCTCAGCCCGGTTCCATAAGCCAATCCGCCGTGATAGTAGCCGGCATCGCGACACCCTATGAAACAGACTTTAGTTTGATATTTTGTCCAAATGTTAAGCATTAGATTCATATCAGGGTCAGGCGTCTCAACCCAAACACAGTCTAAAAGATTTTTGTAATAGGCTCTTAAATTGAGAAATTCTTTGTCTACGTTCTTCACGTCTTTGTATTTCCTCAAAATTGGTTTGGCGTTAGCTCTATAATTTATTCTATCAACTACACCCATTAAAACACAGAATTCAATTTTTTCCTTCGGTTTTAGAGTAATGTTATGCTGCAATACGGCGACTCCGTCCCCTGACGTGAGTTCCGAGTTAGTACACTTGCCCTTTTCGACCACAATAGGATTGGCTTCAGAACGGTAGGGCACTCCAACAAATTTATCCCTCCTCCCGTCGAATCCAACTGCCTTTAAACTGGAGGAGAAAAAGACGTATTTGCCCCAGCAGCCTTCATTCTTCACTTGATCATCAGAAAACCCCATTACTCTCGTGGCGTAGATGGCATCGTCTTCCTCGTTAAAACTTACGCGGTTGTAATGCTGATTGTTAGGCTGACCGATAAGATCACTCAAAGCGTCGCCTAGACAGAGTTCCACGAAAGGAAACAAGCTAATCTTCTTTGTTACCTTCCCTTTATTTTCTAAAGTAACTCGCCAAATCTCCAAGTCGTCATTCAACGGGACAAAATAAAGCACTTCTCCGTAGATGTCGCGATAGGTAGATGATATGACTGTGTAACCTAACCCATGTCTACACTGGTATGAGTCTAATTTTTTAAGTACAGGCTGCCAAGTAAGTGACCAGTATTTCCCATTACTATTGTCCCTCAGGTAAATGTATCTACCTGGTCGATCAATTGGAAGTGAATTATAGCGCCACCTGATGATGCGGCTGGCTCTAGGAGTTATGTAATAGCTAATCCCACCGCCCGTGTTAGAAATAATTGCATGGTATTTGCCATTAGAAGCATAATTCGCCCATGGTGTGGGCGTGTCGGGCCTCATAATAATGTACTCGTAGCCATCCTCAGAAAAATCACCGTACTTTCCCATCCCTATCACCTTTTTTATAATCCCGTACTATTTTCTTAAAAATACTGTGGTTCTCAAATATTGCCACTATCTTATTTTTTCGTCTCGTGATATGGAAAGAACAGTCATTTCATTTAATTTAGAGTTGCCTCAACTTGAGCACATTCCAACACTAGATAAAGTTATACATCGTTGATGCGCGAAAGCATGATTTAAGTAACCTAATTAAAAGAATAATCTTGGAGGTCATATTTACTTGGCAGTTCCCACGAGATTTGATTTTGATCGCATTTTTAGAGCCTACGATATTAGGGGTGTTTTTGGTGAGGATTTGACCGATGAATTTGCAACCAGGCTGGGAGCGGCTTTTGGAGCTTTTTTGGGAGAAAGCAGGGAGGTGGTGGTTGCCAAGGATGTTAGATTGAGTGGGGAGGTGCTTAGAAACGCTTTGGTTTCTGGTTTGGTTTCTGTCTGCGATGTTACTGATGTCGGGATTGTTCCAACACCTTTACTCTATTTTGCGATAAATCGTCTTGGAAAGGATGCTGGTATCATGATCACCGCCTCCCATAATCCACCAGAATGGAATGGATTCAAACTATTTGGGCGGAAAGGATGTATTTATGGTAATGACATGGAAAGAATCAAAGAGATAACAAAAAGAATTGATTTAAAGGAGATTGGCGAGAGAAGGGGTAAAATAAACAGGTATGAAAGAACAATTCAAGAATACATGGATTTTGTTCTAAATAAAATCGTGGTTGAAAGAAAACTTAAGGTCGTGGCCGATACAGCAAACGGAGTGTGTGGACTGCTCGTTCCCTCTCTTTTCAAGCAGCTAGGATGCGAGATTTTGACTTTAAACGAAAATCCAGATGGCAGATTCCCAGCGCATCTGCCGGAGCCAAAGGAAGAGACGTTGGCTGAATTGAAGAAAGAGGTGGTAAAGAACGAGGCTGATTTTGGGATAGGATACGATGGCGATGGTGACAGGGCGGTTTTTGTTGATGATAAGGGAAAAATAGTTCCCGGCGATTTGGTGCTGCTTGTCCTCGCTAAGGATGTCCTTCAAAAGAGGAAGGGTGGAAAGATAGTTTATGAGGTTAGTTGTACTATGGCTGTTGAAGAATTTGTTAAACAACACGGCGGAATCCCCATAGTTGAGAAGGTTGGCCACACTTTTATCATGCACAAGATGATAACGGAAAACGCTTTGTTGGGAGGGGAAAAGAGCAGCCACTTCTATTTTTCCGAATGCTACGGAATAGATGATGCAATTTTCGCAAGCCTAAGGATAGCTGAAATACTCTCTAAGGGCGGTGAAAAGCTCTCGGAAATCGTAGACTTATTACCGAAGTATCCTTCGATTTACGAAAAAAACTTTGATTGTCGAGATGATTTGAAATTCGCTGTCATCGAAAAGTTGAGGTCTAGGTTCAAGGATTATGGGTTAAACTTTCTGAGCATAGATGGGGTGAAACTCTTAGATGAAGACGGGTGGGTTCTTTTGAGGGCCTCGAACACCGAGCCGGTTATTAGGGTTTCTGCTGAGGCTAGGAGTGAAGGAAAGCTTAGGGAACTCTATGAATTCGCTGAGAAGGAATTAAAACAGGTCTTAAAGGGTGACTGATTGATTGCAGACGATTACACTTGCTGGCTGGATGCATGAGAAAGTTTAAAGAACAGAGTGCTTTGTAGTCTTTTACTTTTTCACGTTTTCAATTTTTCTAATATTTCTAATATTTCAGAAAGTTCATTTATCTCATGTTTTGGAATCATTTCGGTTGATTTTGGTTCCCCTATTCGAGATTCACCTTTTCTGATTCGGACGGAAATAACCTTTGCTTTGTTGGCGCATAGAATATCCGTGTCCAGCTGATTCCCTACGAAAATGGCTTCATTCGGTTGAGCTTTTAACTTTTTTAAGATGAGCTTGAAAAGTTCAGGGCTCATTGTTTCGATTCCGATTTCCTCAGATATGATGACGAAGTGAAAGAGGTGTTGAATGCCTAATTGGATGAGTTTCTGCCATTGCTTAACAGCTCTTCCCTCTGAAACGATTCCGAGTCGGTATCCCATGTCTCGTAATTTCAATAACGTTGGAATAGTATTGGGGTATGGTTTCAAATATGCTGGGCTGGTTTCCCGGTATGCTGCTACGCCAGCAGCTATCACCCTGGGGTCCCATTTTAATCCTAATCGTTCTAAGAGTTTATCGTAGTGTTTATTGTAGTCCGGTCCATATTCCTTAACTATTTTTTGAAGGGCGCGATGCGTTGTTTCGATGTCAGTGGGCAATCCTGCTTCCATCATAGCTTTTATAGCGTTTAACCTGGCGGTGCTCATTTGAAGAGACGCGTCGTAAAGAGTGTCATCAATATCGAAGAGAACGCATTTAATTCTCATACTCACTTCACCACCTTGACGAGCTTTCCAGGTTTATCTGGATTTAAACCTCTAGCCATCGAACTGTGATATGTAAATAACTGTAATGGAATTATATAGAGAATAGGAGAAAAAACTTTTGGAAAACCTTTCGGAACGCAAATTATCTCCGTTGCCACCTCCCTTAATTTGGTCTTTTTCTCAGAAATCGAAATAATTGGTGCGCCGAATTTTCTTAAACTCTCCATTAAACTAAATGAACTATCTATCTCATTAGCTGGTACAATAAATAGTACTGGCGTTCTTTCATCAACTAACTGTATCGGCCCATGCAGAAACTCTCTGTTAGCAAAACCCTCTGCAAATATATTACAAGCCTCCTTCAGCTTAAGCGCTCCCTCTAGAGCAGTAGCATAATTTGGACCGCTGCCCAATAGGAAAAACAAATTTTTGTCGCTATACATATTTGCAAGTTGCCGCATCTGGCTGTCAATCGAATTAATGGTTTTTGTCATGAATTTCGGTGTAATGAACAGCTTTCGCCGTAATTGCGTCAACTCCTCCGTCCAAAACTTCTTTTTGCTTGCCAATTCTAGAGAAAACAAAAAAATTACTGCTAACTGTGCGACATAACTTTTCGTGGCCGTAACAGCAAGCTCTTCACTAGCTCGCGTTAACAAAGTATAATGTGATATTTTCGTGAGCGAGCTGCCCGCAGTATTTGTGACAGCTAATACATCCATCTTTCTATCCAGTGCTGCTTTTGCAGCAGCGAGAACATCAGAACTTTCCCCAGATTGAGAAACCGCGATAAGCAGAGTTTTTCGTGGAATAGTGGGAGGGATCCACAAGGGAAACTCTGAGGCTGGGATCAAACTTGTCACGAGTCTTGTCAACGTGGACAAGGCATACTGACCTGCTAATCCTGCGTGATAGCTTGTTCCACTACCGGTAACATAGATCATTTTATAATATTTAGATCGGATTTCATTTGCAAGATCCTGGATTCCTTTAGAGCTTTCGCCAAGGGTAGCTTCAACCACGTCAGGTTGTTCGTAAATTTCTCGTATCATGTGGTGGGGAAATTTGCTTATGACCATTGTTAGTCTTGTCCATTTAACGGAAGTCATGTTTAAAGAAATATATTTTACTGAGCTTAACCATATATTTTTTGATGTTTTTACCTAACAAATCTTTTGGGCTCTCCAATTCTATACTATAAATCTTTTATTAATGGAACGCTTTCCAGACTCTTGCAGGCTAACCTTGGCGAACCTTGTTGCCGCATACTACATTTCAAGTCCGACTGCGAACATCCTACACTGCCCAAGCTTAAGGAGTTTTGCTCCGGATCAACTGAGAGCAGTTGAGGACTGAGGACTAGCCTTCTTAACGTTACTACACGTTCGATTACCACAAGGTTTATTTGTATACGCAGTGTATACACGAATTATGAGCGTTGTTGTTCCAGTTAGGGTTCCGAGGGAACTAACCCAAAAAATTAATGAGCTAGTTGCCAGGGGGCTTTACCCTAGTAGAAGCGATCTAATCCGAGAAGCCTTAAGAAGGTTCATGGTTTCTGAAGGCGCATTCACCCAAAAATTCGCTGTGGGACATGTTATTGCCTCTCTTGCCTCAACTATCATTGCTTGGAACGAGAAAGCCGTTACAGATGTATTATTGTTTGGCTCCACAGCGCGGGGGGAAGCCACAGCAGAAAGCGACATAGATCTGCTCATTTTAACTGAAAGGGCGAAGCCATGGATGGTTAGGCAACGCCTTTATGATTTCGTCTACCCCATCATACCAGCCTTAGGGGTAGATATTTCATTAATTGTGATAGATAAAGACAACTTTATCCGTATGATCAAGGATAAAGATCCCTTTGCCATGTCCATTTTAAATGAAGGCATACAACTATGGGGAGACGTTCTCCATGAGTACAGCGAAAGCACATATGGAAAAAGCGATTGCAAGACTGCGCGTCGCTGAAAAGCTACTTAATGAAAGCGAATATGAAGACGCTGTTTCCAGGGCTTACTATGCAATGTATCACGCTGCTAAGGCTGCGTTAGCCACTGTAAACGTTTTCCCAAAAACTCACGAAGGAGTGGTTTCAGAGTTCGGAAGAAGATTCGTATTGACGCGAACTTTCCCTCGAGAGTTAGGCAAAACTCTGGCAGATGTAAAGGCTGCAAGGGAAACCTACGAATACAGCGTCACAGCAACAGTGGAGAGAGCTGAAGCGGAAACAATAGTGTTTAACGCCCGAAAATTTGTGGAAGCAGTAAAGGAATATTTGAAAGAAAAATGAAAGCTAAGACATAATTTTAGTCTAGCAAACGGCCTTTCCATCTACAACCCCGCTGTAGAGGTTTACAAAATAAATCGAAAAACAACGAAAAAGCCTTTTAACAGCCACAACAAAATAAGCGAGGGTGAAAAGTTGTCAACAGCCGAAAGAAAATTCTTCGGAGAAATAACAGCCCTACTAGACAAAACAGTCACAGTAACAACAACGAATGGGAAAGAATACACAGGAACCCTCACGGGAATAGACCCAGAAACCATGAGCCTCTGCCTAGCAGAAGCTAAAGACCAGAAAGGAAGAACCATGCACAGAGCATTCTTAAACGGCGCAATCATAGCCCAAATCCTCGCCATAGAAAAACCTTTCAACCTAAAAGCACTAGCCGAAAGACTCGAAAAAGTATTCCCAAAACTAGTCAGACTCTACGAAGACAAAGGCTTCATCTGGGTCATGGACAAAATCAAAATCACCGAAAACGGCGTGGTAGAGGGCACAGGACCAGCTGCTGAAAGAGTCCAAAAAGTGTACGACCAGTTCCTCAGCGAAATGACGAAGTAAATCTCATTCCTAAACTTGTCGTAGGGTATCGTCTCTCTGTTTATTCTAGGACACGTGTTTTATTTTATCTATGGCAGAGCGCAAAGTTTAAGACCCCCCTAAGATGATTTCCACTCACGCTACCTATCCCAGACACGAGGTTAAACGACTTGAGCACCGAAGCAACATTAGAGGAGAAGAAGGCTCACATCCTCATGAAACTTCGGGGATACCGACTGATAAAAAGGGAGAAGCAAAAGAACACCATCGTTTTTAAGGTTAAGATGCCCAGAGAGAAGAAAACAGCTCTCATCTGGGCTATACCCGGCCAAGAAACGGTTGGAGTCCAGTACATCAACCAGCTAAAGAAAACCATGAAGGAGGCGGAAGTTGAAAGAGGACTCATCATCACCAGTGGAAGGTACACCCAAGCAGCCAATGTTAACGCTAGGAAGAAGGGAATCGAACTGATCCCGAGAATCTTTCTTCCCTTCGACATCTTTGAACATGAACTCGTTCCAAAACACGAGTTGCTCGAACCCGAAGAAAAAGAAAAAGTACTAGCGGAATCTCGTATGCAACCCTATCAACTGCCCCGCATCAGAGCCTCGGATCCCGCAGCCAAGGCTATCGGCGCAAGGCCAGGAGACATTGTTAGAATCATCAGAAAGAGCCCAACAGCTGGAAGCTATATTTCGTATAGATACGTCGTCGAAGGATAGCTGGACTTACGGATAAGGGCGAGTAGCGGAAAGTACTACAAGGTTTCTCTGGCAACTGTTAGGATTCTTACATAGTCAGCTGTGTCGTCGCAGCAGTCAGCCACATGCTCCATCTCCTCAATCAAATCTTTAAGCAGAGAGATTGTGGCGGCGTTCATCTCATCTGAGCGCCTAAGCAGCAACTCCTTAGATTTCAGGTATTTCTCGTCAACTCTACCTTCTATTACGTCGATTTTCTTTGCAAGTTCCATAGCTTCTACGGGACTTGTTCCCAGCTTATCGATAGCCTCACGGAGGGTAGTTGCGCAGTCTACTAGGTCCTTAGAAGTTTCAGCCAATTGTTCCCACATCTCTCTTACGACCTTCGCATCTAAGAGGAGGACGACAGCCCTCGCCGCATCCTTAACATGGTCCGCCAGTTCGTCTAGCCTCTTCACTAGGTGCATGATGTCTTCTCGATCCTTTGAGGGTAGGCTGCCTCTCGTTAGCTCCTCGAAAACGGTTCTTCTAAGTTCGTCGATTTCGTGTTCTATTTTAGATAACTTTTCGAAGGATGTCTTTGCCTTTTCTTTCTTGCCATCCAAAGCTGCGTTGATAGATTTTTCCAGTTCAATTACAGTGTCTATTGCCAGGGTCATTTGTCTGTCAGCCATCTCTAAGACCTTAGACTTCCGTCTTTTGGCAAACCATCTTTCCATCCTGTCCACCTTTACTTATTAGGAGTCATGTTATGTTTACACCTATACTCTACAACGTATATTTTTAAGAATCTTTCCCTTCCTTTTCATTCAAGGGCTAACTCCCTTTTCAGACCTCTTACAGGATATGGGAAAACAAAGCTTTTCTCAGCCGGAAAGCTAACCGTAACTTTTTCTCCGATGTTAAACCATTCCGTCACTAACGCTGGGCGAACAACCACAACTAAATCTCCATTTTCAAGTCGAATTTGACATCTCACATTCGTTCCTTCAAATCGAAATCCTTCAACCTGCCCGAAAATCGAGTTCACCCTTCTTTTTTTGCCCTTCTCAACCGTTAAAACCTCTGGTCTTATGGCTATGACTACCTTATCTCCCTCTTTATGTGTCCTATTTAATGTGCGAACGAAGAATCCTCCGCGAAGCTCGATGATCGATTCTTTCCTAGTCATTTTTGAGGTATAGCCTTCTAAGAAGTTTGATTCTCCAATGAAATGGGCTACGAAGATGTGTTGTGGGTCCATATACAATTCTTGCGGAGTTCCAACCTGCAATATCTTCCCTCTCCTCATCACAGCTATCCTGTCGGAAATGGCCATAGCCTCTGCCTGGTCATGGGTGACGTGAATAGCGGTTAATTCGAGATCTTTCACGAGCTTCCTGAATTCGTATCTTAATTCTTTTCTGGTCGTTGGGTCTAAGGCGCCTAAAGGCTCGTCTAATAGCAGTAGTTTGGCGCCAGCGGATAATGCTCTGGACAAGGCAACCCTTTGCATCATTCCGCCACTTAGCTCCCGCGGAAAAGCGTCCGTCCGTTCATAAAGTCTAACCATTTCTAACATTTCACGCCCGATTCTCTCGCTTTTCTTTTCTTCCCATCCTTTCACACGTGGTCCATAAGTTACGTTGT